>Ga0193741_1000639_pt1 | contig 10399 bp, 8 predicted proteins | sample L2s2metaG_FD_143059 | JGI IMG/M metagenome (GOLD analysis project Ga0193741, IMG submission 143059) | Soil microbial communities from a riparian zone of the East river system, Colorado, United States - L2s2 | ecosystem: Environmental > Terrestrial > Soil > Riparian zone | place: USA: East River...
CGACTACGTGATCATGGGCCAGGTGCTCCAGGCCGGAGCCGGTCAGATCCCCGCTCGGCAGGCCGCGGTGAAGGCGGGCATCCCGATGACAGTCCCGGCGCTGACGGTCAACAAGGTGTGCTTGTCCGGGCTCGACGCGATCGCCTTGGCCGACCAGCTGATCCGGGCCGGCGAGTTCGAGATAGTGGTCGCCGGCGGCATGGAGTCGATGACGAACGCCCCGCACCTGCTCACCGGCTCCCGCGAGGGTTACCGGTACGGCGACATCACCGTGCGCGACCACATGGCCTACGACGGCCTCTGGGATGTGTTCACCGACCAGGCCATGGGTGCGCTCACCGACACCTACAACGCAGCCGGCCTTCAGCTGTCGCGCGAGGAGCAGGACGCGTTCAGCGCGCGGTCCCACCAGCGGGCCGCTGCAGGGTGGAAGAACGGCGTCTTCGAGGACGAGGTCGTGCCGGTCGAGATCCCGCAGCGCAAGGGTGAGTCGATCGCCTTCTCCGAGGACGAGGGCATCCGCGCCGACACCACCGCGGAGTCGCTGGCTCGCCTGCGGCCGGCGTTCGGCAGTAAGAGCACCATCACGGCAGGCTCGGCCTCACAGATCTCCGACGGCGCCTGCGCCGTGGTCGTGATGAGCAAGGCCAAGGCCGAGGAGCTGGGCTTGTCCTGGCTGGCTGAGATCGGCGCCCACGGGGTGGTGGCGGGCCCCGACTCGACGCTGCAGAGCCAACCCGCTGCCGCCATCAGAGCGGCCTGCGCGAAGGACGGCGTCGAGCCCGCCGACCTCGACCTGGTCGAGATCAACGAGGCGTTCGCTGCCGTGGGCATCGCCAGCAGCCGCGAGCTGGGGCTGGACGACGACCGGGTCAACGTCAACGGCGGCGCGATCGCGGTGGGCCACCCGATCGGGATGTCCGGCGCCCGGCTGGTCCTGCACCTGGCGCTCGAGTTGCGGCGCCGCGGCGGTGGCACCGGTGCCGCAGCGCTGTGCGGCGGCGGTGGCCAGGGTGACGCACTGCTCATCCGCGTCCCACACGGCTGAGTGAGCAGCCGGGTGATCGACGCGGCTCCCGACCTGGTCGACAGGGCCCGGCAGGGAGATCCGCGCGCGGTTGCTCGGCTCATCTCGCTCGTGGAGGACGCCTCTCCCGCGCTGCGGGAGGTCATGGCCGCGCTCGTACCGCACGCCGGGCGGGCCGCCGTCCTGGGCGTCACCGGCTCGCCCGGTGTCGGCAAGTCGACGGTGACCTCGGCGCTGGTCGCGGCGTTCCGGGCCGCCGGCCGCCGGGTCGGTGTCCTCGCGGTCGACCCGTCCTCGCCGTTCTCCGGCGGCGCGCTCCTGGGCGACCGGGTGCGCATGCAGGAGCACGCGACCGACCCGGGTGTGTACATCCGATCGATGGCGACCCGCGGACACCTCGGCGGGCTTGCGTGGGCCACGCCACAGGCGCTGCGGGTGCTGGACGCCGCAGGCTGCGGCATCGTGCTCATCGAGACCGTGGGCGTCGGCCAGTCCGAGGTCGACGTCGCGGCGCTCGCCGACACGACGCTGGTGCTGTTGGCGCCGGGCATGGGCGACGGCATCCAGGCGGCGAAGGCGGGCATCCTCGAGGTGGGCGACGTCTTCGTCGTCAACAAGTCCGACCGGGACGGCGCCGACCAGGTGGTGCGCGACCTGCGGGGTGCGATCCGCCTTGCCGAGCGCGCGCCGGGCGACTGGCGCCCACCGATCGTCAAGACTGTGGCCGTTCACCGTGAAGGGCTCGACGACGTGGTCTCCGCGGTCGACAAGCACCGCGTCTGGATGGAGCGCGGAGGGGAGCTGGACCGCCGCCGGCGGCGACGCGTCCGGGACGAGATCGAGGCCATCGCGGTGACCGCGCTGCGCCGCCGGTTCGGCGACCTGCACGGCGACGCTCGGCTCGACACGCTCGCCGAAAAGGTGCTCGCAGGACAGTTCGACCCGTACGCTGCTGCCGACGAGATCATCGCTGCGCTGTGAGACGGGGCGGCGTGGCATGGCGACAGATCGTCCGCTTTGGGGTACAACGAAGTTGACGGCGTGTGACTCTGCAGCACGACAGGACCCGGGAAAGGACATCCTGTGTTCAAGAAGGTGCTGACCATCTTGGCCATCGCCTTCGCCGCGTACTACCTGCTCACCGAGCCCAGTGGAGCGGCGAACGCGGTGAGCGGCGCGCTGTCCGCCGTCGCCGATGGCTTCGAGTCGATCATCACGTTCTTCACCGAGCTGTTCTAGGTCGCTGCGCGCGATGCGTACGCCGCGGGAAATCTTCAGTGGGGTGACCGACCGCTCCGCGCGGTGGCTCGACCGGATCGCCGAGGACGGCGTCTTCCGCCTCGGTTGGTGGCGGGTGAAGTCCTGGTTCGGGCACAAGATGGTGGCCCGCAAGCTCATCCCGGGTGAGCGTGTCATCGCCGAGGTCAAGCACAGTCACATCGCCTACACGGTGCCGGCCCTGCTGGCCGTGCTCGCGTTGTTCCTCGCGGTGCGCTGGCTGCCGTTCGTCTCCGAGGACAGCGCCTGGGTCGCCATCCTGGTCGTTCTCGGCATCCTGGGCTACGCGTTCTACCGGTTCCTGTGGATCAGCCGGGACCGCTTCGTCATCACCGACTCACGGGTGTTCCGCGTCTGGGGCGTGTTTTCGCTGCAAGAGGCCGAGATGGAGATCGTCAGGGTTCTCGACATCACCGTCGTGCGTCCCTGGTACCTCCGGCCGTTCGCGGCCGGGCACGTGATCCTGGAGAACGCGGCGCAGGAGCAGGGCCTACGTGAAATCCACCTCGTTCCCGATCCGCAGAAGATCGCGCTGGCGATCCACCGCCGGCGCCGCCAGATGATGGGCCTCGGTGGCGACGCGGAGTCGGGGACGCCGGCGCCGTCGGCGCAACGCAGCCGGCGCCGCCCCGACCACCCCCGCAGTCCGGGACCCGTCAGCGCCCGGCGCCGGTGAGGGCGGACCGTGTCCGACCCGCTGGACCTCGACTTCGACCCGATCCGCCGCGCCGCCCAGATCTGGCGCGACCGGTTCGGGCCGGCGGAGGCGATGGCCGCGGCCACGTCGGTCATGCGGGTCCAACAGCTCCTGTTGGCTGAGTTCGACCGGATCTGCAGGCCCTATGACCTGACGTTCGCTCGCTACGAGGCGCTGGTGCTGCTGACGTTCAGCCGGACCGGGGCGCTACCCATGGCCAAGATCGGCGAACGGCTGATGGTGCACCCGACCAGCGTCACCAATACGATCCAGCGGCTCGAAGCCGCAGGCTTCGTCACGCGTGAGCCGAACCCGCGCGACGGGCGAGGAACGCTAGCCCGGGTCAGCGAGCAGGGCCGAGCGGTCGTCGACAAGGTCACCGGCGAGTTGATGGCCGCCGAGTTCGGGCTGCGCGCGCTCGACGACGCCGGGCGCGACCGGCTCTTCGACGTGTTACGCGAGGTGCGGGTCGCCGCGGGCGACTTCCGCGAGTAGCTCAGCGGCGCGACCACGACTCAGGCCGCTCCAGCAGTGCCCTGACGTGTTCGGGCAACCGCTCGGCGAGGATGTCGGCGACCGTCGTCGCCTCGAGCACGGCACGAAGGCTGGCGCGCACGGCCACCCAGACATCGGTGAGCGGTGCCGCGGGCCCGGGATAGGCCGTGTCCTCGGGCGGCATCCCGCGCACCGCGGCCAGTGGCCCCTCGGCCGCGCGGATGACGTCGGCCAGCCGGATCTCCTCGGGGTCCCGGACCAGGCGGTAGCCCCCGGCAGCGCCGCGCTGGGCCTCGAGCAGGCCGGCCCGGCGTAGGTCGCCGAGTATCGTCTCCAGGAACTTGCCGGGGATCCTCTGCGACTCCGCGATCTGGTGACGCGTCGCCGATCCGGGTAGGCGGGAGGCCAACTCGATGACGGCGCGCACGGCATAGTCGGTGCGGGCGGTGACATGCACGGTCGAATCCAACCACCGCAGTCGTCGAACTTGTCTGTTCGCCCAAGACGAGGGACCCTTACTAGGACGTCCTAGTACTGAAGGGACGAACCGACGGAAGGGCGCCAGACGTGGATGCGGAGCAGATCGAGGCAGGGCGCCGCCGCTGGCAGGCGCGGATCGACGCGGCGAACCGGACCGGCCGGGTCAGGGACGCCGACTTCAGCACGCTGTCCGGCTTCGAGGTCGACGCGGTCTACGGCCCACCGCAGGGAGCCGACGACCCCCGCTTCGAGCGGATCGGCTGGCCGGGGGAGTACCCGTTCACCCGCGGCCTCTACGCGACCGGTTACCGCGGCCGCACCTGGACCATCCGGCAGTTCGCCGGGTTCGGCAACGCTGAACAGACCAACGAGCGTTACAAGATGATCCTGCGCTCCGGCGGCGGCGGCCTGTCGGTGGCCTTCGACATGCCCACGCTGATGGGGCGCGACTCCGACGACGACCGCGCGCTCGGCGAGGTGGGCCACTGCGGGGTCGCGATCGACTCTGCCACCGACATGGACGTGCTGTTCTCCGACATCCCGTTGGGCGACGTCACGACGTCGATGACGATCTCGGGGCCCGCCGTGCCGGTGTTCTGCATGTACCAGGTCGCAGCAGAGCGGCAAGGCGTCGATCCCGGCGTGCTCAACGGCACGCTGCAGACCGACATCTTCAAGGAGTACATCGCCCAGAAGGAGTGGCTGTTCGCGCCCGAGCCGCACCTTCGCCTGATCGCCGACCTGATGGAGTACTGCGCGCAGAACATCCCCGCCTACAAGCCGCTGTCGGTGTCGGGCTATCACATCCGCGAAGCCGGCTCGACTGCGGCGCAGGAGCTGGCATTCACCCTCGCCGACGGTTTCGGCTACGTCGAGCTCGGACTGTCACGTGGGCTCGACGTCGACGTGTTCGCGCCCGGCCTGTCGTTCTTCTTCGACGCGCACGTCGACTTCTTCGAGGAGATCGCGAAGTTCCGGGCAGCGCGGCGGATCTGGGCCCGCTGGATGCGAGACGTCTACGGCGCCAAGACCGAGAAGGGGTGCTGGCTGCGCTTCCACACCCAGACTGCAGGGGTGTCACTCACCGGGCACCAGCCGTACAACAACGTGGTCCGGACGGCGGTCGAGGCGCTGGCAGCGGTCCTCGGCGGAACCAACTCGCTGCACACGAACGCGCTCGACGAGGTACTGGCGCTGCCGACCGAGCAGGCCGCGGAGATCGCGTTGCGTACCCAGCAGGTGCTGATGGAGGAGACGGGGGTCGCCAACGTCGCCGATCCTCTCGGCGGCTCGTGGTACGTCGAAGCGCTCACCGACCGGATCGAGGCCGAGGCGGAGGCGATCTTCGACAGGATCCGGACGATGGGCGAGCTCGAGACCCGCTGGACCCAGCAGTACGGCCCGATGACCGCCGGGATCCTGCGCGGCATCGAGGACGGCTGGTTCATGGCCGAGATCGCCGAGTCGGCGTTCTGGTATCAGCAGCAGGTCGAAAAGGGCGAAAAGCGCGTCGTCGGTGTCAACGTCCACAAAGACACCGTCACCGGTGACCTGGACATCCTGCGGGTGTCGCACGAGGTCGAGCACGAGCAGCGCCGAACACTGGACGAACGCAAGGCGGCACGCGACGACGCCGCCGTTCGTGCGGCGCTCGCGCAGATGGTCGACGCGGCCCGCGGCAGCGACAACATGATCCCGGCGATGCTCGACGCGGTCCGGGCCGAGGCGACACTCGGCGAGATCTGCGACGCCCTGCGGGCCGAGTGGGGCTCCTACGTCGAACCCGCCCGGTTCTGACCCCTCCACCCCTCATGGCGGCGCCCGTGCCCGGCGGGGGAGGATGGGTGCATGAGTGCGGAGAGCTTCATGCGCCCTGGCGCCGTGGACCTGTCGGCGCTGGCCGCGAGGTCGCAGGCGCCAGTGGGTGCACCCAACGCAGCGGTGGCCACCGGGGTCGTCGTCGAGGTGAGCGAGGCCACGTTCCAGGCAGAGGTCCTCAACCGGTCGATGTCGGTGCCGGTCGTCATCGACTTCTGGGCCGACTGGTGCCAGCCCTGCAAGCAGTTGTCGCCGATCCTGGAGAAGCTGGCCGACGAGTACGACGGCAGGTTCCTGCTCGCCACAATTGACGTCGACGCCAACCAGCAGCTCGGCGCGGCCTTTCAGGTGCAGTCCATCCCCTCGGTGTTCGCCGTCCTCAAGGGCCAGCCGGTGCCGCTGTTCCAGGGAGCCATGCCCGAGCCCCAGGTCCGCGAGGTGCTCGAGCAGCTCTTCCAGGTGGCGGCCGCGAACGGCGTGACCGGCCGGCTGGAAATCCGGTCCACCGACGGTGCTGAGAAGGAGGAACCGGCCGAGCCGCCGCACGACCCGCGCTACGACGCGGCCTACGAGGCGATCGAGAAGGGTGACTTCGACGCTGCCGCAGCCGCATACCGGGCCCTGCTGGCCGAAGCGCCGGCCGACCCAGACGCGAAAGCCGGGCTCGCGCAGGTCGAGCTGTTCCGCCGCAGTGATGGCGCCGACCCCGATGCCGTGGTCGCAGCCGCCGCCCAGCGCCCCACCGACGTCGACGCCCAGCTGGCCGCGGCGGACGTCGAGGTTCTCGCCGGACGGGTCGACGCCGCCTTCAGCCGCCTCATCGAGACGGTCCGCCGCGTCGCCGGCGATGATCGCGAGCAGGCACGGGCCCGGCTGGTGGAGCTGTTCGAGATCGTCGGCCTGGCCGATCCCCGGGTGGTCAAGGCCCGCTCGGCGCTGGCCAGCGCCTTGTTCTGAGCATGCTCGTCGACCAGGTCGTCATCCATCGACACGTTCGGGCGCGTGCCGGAGTACGTCGGGGAGGCTACGGCGGCCACCTGCCAAACTACCGCAGTCGGGGCTTCCGCCAGTTCCGGATCACCAGCCGCACGCGCGCGAGATTTCCCGCGACCATTGACACCCTGTAGTGGCCAGACTCGTAGGGTGCTCGGGTGGACGAGACCGAGGTCAGCCAGTTCGGGGCGCTGTTCCAGGAGTTCCTGGAGCGGGTCGTCCATACGGCGCGGTCGGGACCCGAGGGCACGGAATCGCTCGTCGCTCGGGTCGAGTCGTTCGTCGAGTCCGATCCCCTCGCACTGCCGGTCGTGACGGAGCAGTTCCGCTCGTTCGAGCATGCGACCATCCAGGTCGCGCTCGAGCACCTGCTCGAACGCCCGGGTATTCGGCATGAGCTCGTGGGTGTCGCGGGCGGAGGTCGCGAGCACCACTCGCTCACGGAGCTACTAGAGGCGAGTCGCCGGCACGGGGCGTTCTGGGTCGGTGCGGTCGACTACACGGCTGTTCCGGTAAGCGTCGACGACGAGCGCACCTGCGTCCGATTCGGGCTCTATCTGGTCGACGACGGCCGACAGCGGCTGGCGCTGCTGCTGCGCGGCGGGAATCCCAGCCACGGTCAGCTGCCAAGCCTCGAGGTGCTCGCGCGGACGGCCGAGGACGGCCGAGCCTGGTTGGCCGGCCTGCGCGACGAGCGCGCGGCGCGCAATGCGCTCCGCGGGCAGGTGCTCTCCTTCGAGCCCAGCGAGTTCGAACCCGGTGTCGGCCCGATCCGCTTCCACCGCCGTCCGGAGCTGGATCGGCTCGACGTCGTCCTGCCCGACGGCGTCCTGGAGCGGATCGAACGGCAGGTCGTCGGTGTGGCACGACACCGCGAGCGACTGCTCGCCGAAGGTCGCCACCTCAAGCGGGGAGTGCTGTTCTATGGCCCACCGGGAACCGGGAAGACCCACACAGTGCGCTACCTCACTGGCGGGTTGCATGAGTTCACAGTCATCCTGCTCGCCGGACCAGCGATTCGGTTCGTGGCCGAGGCGTGCGCGATGGCTCGGGTCCTCCAGCCATCGCTCATCGTGCTGGAGGATTGTGACCTGGTCGCCGAGGATCGATCCTTCACGCCGAACGGCAACCCACTGCTCTTCACGGTCCTCGACGAGATGGACGGACTGACGAGCGACTCCGACGTCTGCTTCCTGCTCACGACCAACCGGGTCGACCTGCTCGAGACGGCGCTCGCGCAGCGGCCAGGACGAGTCGACCTCGCCGTCGAGATCCCGCTACCGGACGCAGCCGGTCGTCGCCGCTTGCTCGACATATACGGGCGCGGCATCGAGCTTCCCGCGGCTGACGTGGACCAAGTCGTGGAGCGCACTGCCGGCGTGCCGGCGTCGTTCGTCAAGGAGATGACCCGGCGGGCGACGCTGATCGCGGCCGAACGGGGTGTCGCGCTGACGGAAGCCGAAGACGTCCACGCCGCAGCAGACGAGCTGATGGCGGCACAGGAAGTGCTCACCCGACGGCTGCTCGGAACACCCGGGGAGGAGGAAGGCGAGGTCGGAGCGTACCCAAGCCGAGGCTGGTTCGCCTATGCACCGCGGCGCCACGAGCGGCTGACGGCACCGCCCGACTGAGCACCACCGCGACACGCTGACGACCCAACGCCGCCGGCAACCGTCGGCGCGGCTTCGTCATGAACTTGTCCACAGTTGTTGTGCCTCGGGACCCCGTATGTGGGGGAGAAGGGCGCGGAGCGCTGAAGAGTGCTGTTGTAGGCGCTTTACGATCAAATGATGAGACCCGGAGGACGCACCTTCAGGGACGGCTTGCGGCGGACCAAGGCCGCAAGCCACGTAGAGGTCCGTGAGTGAAGCACTCCGTTCCTTCCCGTCGCGATCTACGGTAGATAGCTGTACTGGCTCCGTGATCATTGGTCGATCTGTGTCGCTGGAGAAGCACTTTTCTAACGACGATCAAGGTGGGCGTCGGCAGGTCTGCACAACCACAGTGTGCCGAGCGGAGGCAGCCGGAGTTTGGCCGACACCGGTCGGCCGTGCCACGCGACCTTCTCGGTTTGGATTCCCCCGAGGTTCCCGACCCCCGACCCGGAGTAGTCGAGAGCATCCGTGTTGACGGCTTCGGTCCAGGTACCCGGAGCCGGCAGGCCGAGGCGGTAGCCCTCGTGCGGCAGGGCGGAGAAGTTGGCGACACAGGCGACGACAGACCCGTCCGTTCCCCAGCGCAGGAAGGAGAAGACGTTCCCAGCGGCGTCGTTGGCGTCGATCCACTCGAAACCGGCCGGCTCGGAGTCCTGGGACCACAGCGCCGGGCTGTCCCGGTAGATCCGGTTGAGGTCGCAGACCAGACGCTGGACACCCGCGTGCTCGGCGTGCTCGAGCAGCCACCAGTCCAGTTCGCGCGACTCCGCCCACTCCGACTCCTGGCCCAGCTCGATGCCCATGAAGATCAGCTGCTTGCCCGGGTGGGCCCACATCAGCGCGAGGAAGGCGCGCACAGTGGCGAGTTGTTGCCATCGGTCACCGGGAATCTTTCGCAGCAACGACCCCTTCCCGTGCACGACCTCGTCGTGCGAGACCGGCAGCAGGAAGTTCTCGCTGTATGCATACATCAACGAGAACGTCATCTGGTGGTGGTGGTACTGCCGGTGCACAGGGTCGTGGGAGAGATAGCCCAGCGAGTCGTGCATCCAGCCCATGTTCCACTTGAGCCCGAAGCCGAGACCGCCCAGGTGGGTGGGCTTGGTTACGGCAGGCCACGCCGTCGACTCCTCGGCGATCGTCACGATGCCTGGCACCCGCTTGTAGGCCGTCGCGTTGACCTCCTGGAGCAGCGATATCGCCTCGAGGTTCTCGCGTCCTCCGTACACGTTGGGCAGCCACTGCCCGTCGGGGCGGGAGTAGTCGAGGTAGAGCATCGAGGCGACGGCGTCGACCCGCAGCCCGTCGACGTGGAACTCCTCGAGCCAGTACAGGGCGTTGGCCACCAGGAAGTTGCGGACCTCCGGACGGCCGTAGTCGAACACGTAAGTGCCCCAGTCCGGCTGCTCGCCCCGGCGCGGATCGGGGTGCTCGTAGAGGGGAGCGCCGTCAAAGCGGGCGAGCGCCCAGTCGTCCTTCGGGAAGTGGCCCGGCACCCAGTCGACGATCACACCGACACCGGCCTGGTGGAGGCGGTCGACGAGATAGCGGAAGTCGTCTGGGGAGCCGAAGCGCGCCGTCGGTGCGAAGTATGACGTGACCTGGTATCCCCACGAGCCGCCGTAGGGGTGCTCGGCGACGGGCAGGAGCTCGACGTGGGTAAAACCGGTCTCGGTGACGTACGCGGTCAACTCGTCGGCGAGCGCGCGATAGGACCGGCCGCGCCGCCACGACCCGAGGTGCACCTCGTAGACCGACATCGGCCGGTCGTGAGCCGTGTCGACCTGAGCACGTGTCGCCATCCATTCGGCGTCGTCCCAGACGTATGCCGAGGTAAAGACTACGGACGCAGTGGCCGGCGGTGTCTCCGAACGGAAGGCCAGCGGGTCGGCCCGCAGCTTCCACGAGCCGTCCGCGCCGTGGATCTCGTACTTGTAGTGGATGCCGTCTCCGACG
>Ga0193741_1000640_pt1 | contig 10398 bp, 10 predicted proteins | sample L2s2metaG_FD_143059 | JGI IMG/M metagenome (GOLD analysis project Ga0193741, IMG submission 143059) | Soil microbial communities from a riparian zone of the East river system, Colorado, United States - L2s2 | ecosystem: Environmental > Terrestrial > Soil > Riparian zone | place: USA: East River...
GACTTTTCAAGATAGAAACATAAAATATTTTAAATATTGTCTTAATACTATATCATATTTCATGTTTCTATCTTGAAAAGTCCAAAGTTTATTTAACATAAAATTAGAAGATAAAGAAACAATAATTCCAAAGATACTTGATTGAATATGACCGAGATGAAAAGAGGTAAAAATGAAATAAGATACTAAATAATTTATAACTAAGCCAATTCCTCCAACAATATAGAATTTTGAAAGTTCCCCCTTCTGATAATAAATTTTGTTAATAGCAATTAGAAAAGAGTTAAGAGGAGAAGGTTTTTCTTTTACTTTTTTATAATTTTTCAATTAAAATATATCTTTGTTAATTTGCCATCATTTATACTTTTTCTAAAATTCCCTACATTTCCGTTCACATATAGAAACTTTATTATTCAAATATCAGATTAAACTATCTCTTAATTGTATATTTCTACATTCTGCAGATTTTACACCGTCTTTACTCGTAATGATTTCTTTTAACCCATTATAGATTAATTGATTGGATATCTTAGAAATAGATTTCCCTTCCTCTATAGTAAGATATTGTGTAGGTTGTATTCCTAGGCTGCCTACAATAGATTCAGAGTATGGAAAAAAATCAGAAATTTGCGACTGATTAATTATTAGACTTAATTCACTTTTAGAAATAATAGCTTTGATAACTTTTTTGTTTAGGGAAGGATTTGCTGTATTTGTTATATTTTCTTCTTCCACTATCTTAAAATGGTATTTTTTTAAGAAATCATCCATCATGTCTTCGTATCCAGTCATCAAAAGGGGAACTTTAGCGTCCTTCAATTCAATATACTTAATCTGCATTTTTAAAATCTGGAGTCTGTCATAAGCTACTAATTTTTGATATTTTTCATTAGCATTATCAATTAATTCATAACATTTTCTATCAATACTGACATTCACATGCTTTTCAGGATAAAAAGTAAATGCCAAAAAAAAACTAATTACACCCCCTAGTATAAGAATAAAAATGGCTGGAATAGCGAGTTTACGGTATTCTATCAATCTTTACATCCTTATATAGTTTTTTTAAATATTTTAATAAAAAGAAAATATAATATAAAGTTTTAAAATAGCGGTGAATTTTAATATTAGTTTATAGTATTTAGTATTAAATGTTGAAATTTTTATTGCAGAAGAAAAACAATTGTACGAGTTGTAAAGAGAAATTTAGAACATCCGAGGAATTGTTAAAACATGCAAAAGAAATCCATAAACAGATTATTCGAAAATGCACTAACTGTGGAAAACAGTTTTTGAATGAAAAAGACAGGTTACATCACATGAAGGAAGAAAAACAAAGAGAAATAGATTATAGAAGGCACAAAAACCTGAAATAATATACTTTAATAATTTTTATATAATAAATATATTATCTAGTTTATAATAAAATAACAATTAACTCTACTTTCATAAAAAACTTAAATTAGAATAATAAAGAACCATACCTTACTCATGATTTATCTAATAACTTTTGTCTATCTGTACAATAGTTAAGAATGTAGAAAAGATAATATAATAAATACATAAAAAAATTTTATTGAAAAAAATTTTTATTACTGCTCCACAAAAAATTATTAATCAACTGGAAAAAAAATTTAGACATAACTTCGAAATAGAATTCGAATACTCTGATTCATTAGAAGGTAAAATCGAAGTAATTAAAAACAATAGATGGGTCACAATTTGTAGATTCTCTTCCAATGAAAGTTTAGATAATATTGTTACAATGTTTAATGTGAATTACGAGATTAAATCTAAATAAGTTTTGTATTTTTGACATCTAGTATTTTATTGATCCTTGAAATTAAATATATATATATATATATTTTTCATGACTTTTTCTGAAACTTGAACCATTTCGATTTGTCTTGTAAATCATTTCTAATAAGACCTAACCCACATCCCATTACAAATGAAGATAATATAGGAGGAATCTTGCCAATAGATAGAATAGAAAGTAATATTACACCTATTTCTCCGTGGTGGATTCGTCTCTCAAATAAATATACTTTTGAAGGATATTTTTTCTTCCAATAATGCATTGTTATTTCCGAAATTGCGAAGCCAACTATCGCAGATATAATGAGGGGTATCATACCTAAAGAATATTATCTAACATCACAAAAGTATTAAATTGTTTTCCCTAGCATGACAATACATAACTAAAACTAGCAGTAAAATAAACAAATCCAGTGAAGATAAAATATGATAATTGTATGATTTTTAGAAGTGATTAAATAATTTTTTTTAATTTGTGTTTTCATTAATTATGTTTATCTTCTTAAATCTTCTTCTTTGTGATAGTTTCAAAACCTTCTCTAGTTACAAGAAATTTCATTAGCTTAATAGTATTTTAACTCATTTAAACTTTGGAGGAGATAAACATTCATTGTTGGCACTGAATATACTTTAGTACCGCTTCTGAATATTTCCAAAGATTACATTTTTAATAGAATTTTTATTATCTCACAGTTTTTATTTAATTAATTCTAAAAGACTAGCTACATTAACCCTATTGATCCATTCGATAACTTTAGTTTGGATCAAATAAAGTATTTTAGTAAAAAACAACTATTTAATAATATATTTACGATTTCAAAATATAGATATATTAAATATTAGAAATAAACTTTTAATTGTAATATTGACTTTATTTAGGCACATTAGGGTTATTTGAGTCACATAATGAATTCTTGAGAATTAAAACATCCTGTAGAATTTTGCTGGAACTATTAGGTTTAAAAACTCCTATTCGTTCATATAATTTTATATTAGATATAAATTTATTAAGAAAATTATTACAAATAATTTTGTCATTATCAGAATCATCATCTTTTAAGATAAGTATAGCATTAGTTACTTGTGCAATAAGTGATCTCTTTATTGTATCCCCAGAATTATGGACTACCTGAAGAGTAATAATGTAATTAACTACTTTTTCTAACAAATTAATAGATTTGGAATTTACCTCCGGAGGATCATTAAAAGAACTGGCCTTAACAAAATCGGAAGAGATACTATAATTCTCTTCAAATGAATAGTTTCTTGTATTTTTCTTGAAATCAACACTCGAAGTATAATCATTTATATCGGAAGTGATTAATAAGAAAAAGCTCATAAAAAATATCACTATTATTATTATACTGCGCTGGTCCTTCAAGTATCATTAATTATGACCAACCCAGATAAAAATCTAATAATATTATTATTGAATATTATAGTAGTAATTCGTTTAATGTACCACTTATACAGTGATCTAATTAAGAAAACAATTGAGTTACAAATATCATGATAGTAATAGTGGTTGAAAGTAAAGCGAATAATAAATAAGGAAGAAAGGGAGTTTTTTTTTTGAAATTTACCTTTTTGCTTAATTGTATTTGGATATTTCTTTTTTTACCTCGAAATAAAATAACTAAGTAAACAGGAATTGAAAATAAACCACCTAAAATTAACATATATGACCACAAGGAATTAAAAAATCTATTTGAATCAAAGTCTATATTTATAAAGGTTAAGGCTATTCCGGATGTTATAGATATAGTAGAAATTGGAAGTATAAATTGATGAATTCTTAGAAGAAGGGAAGAATATAATCCTTTTTTATTAATGGGTCCTAATATAAAAATTACAAAGAATGTTATTCCCCACCAGAGCACAGAAGAAAAAAAATGCAAATACAATGTTAACAATTCTAAAATACTGTAGTAGTCCATCAAATAATTAATTTTACTGTTTTATTTAATTTTTAAGAGAAACTATTTGGGTATGAAATCCGTAAAAGCTAACTTCAAAAAAAATGTATAAGAACTCCTCACTACTAGCTTTTAACTTTCGAAATGTAAACAGAAAAATTAAATAATAAATTAACTGCAATACAATGATTATTTTTGTATTATATTTGGTGATAGACGAATTGACAATTTAGTCGATTTATAAAGGAACAGATGCCTTACATTGTCATACTTTTATTCAATATTACATTAACAATTTGTACTATTATAATTTTCGTAATTTTTTAATACACTATATATTATTGTACTATTAAAAATTTAGTAATACGACATTTATTATAGGAACAAGAATGAAATGGACAAAAAAGGAAATAATAGTAATAATGTAAAAATAGTTTTCATTATAATCTCATGTATTTAAAAGGAAATATAGAAAAAAGTATACTTCAAAATTGGGTATTTAAATAGTGAACCATTTAACTACTCCTTGAGAGGAAATATAAGCCTAGTAAGGAAATACTATAAAGACTAACACTTTGATAAATCTTCAATTTATTAGTTAATTTTAATTATATCAAACTTTTTAGGAAAATGTAGTTACATTTGTATTAAAACATTTTGTAGAGAAATTATTCAATTTCAAAAAATTTAACTCATCCTATTGTGTCTCAAATGGATAGACCTAGTAGTAATTAGGATGAAAATTATACTAGAAAAATAAGTTATTGTCCTAAATGCAAAGAATAATATCAAAACAATGCAAAAGATGAGTTTTCATTATCAAAGATTACCACTACTAGCAAAGAAATATTAACAATAGACAAGAACTAGTATCTTTGTAGTTCAATACAGAACCTTTCATTTCTAGATCAAACTAATTTTATTCAAAATAGTATCAAAGATTAGTAAGATAGTTCTTTTAAAAGATAAATTTAATTGTTATTTATTTCAGATAGTAATGAGATGGAATATAAATTGTTGATTGGGAATAATTTTATTTTTGGTAATCCTAAAAATGTATACTATAAGAATTCACAACTTTTCGGGATTGATGAGGATAAGGATGGTCCCTATATAGATACAGAACTATTTGATATAACTGGCAGTAAAATTGTAGACATTAAAAAAAATAATTTATTATTATGTAGTAATAAATTGGATAAAAGAGTTTTAAGAAGGGATCATATTTTAATAATAGATAAAAATGGTGAAATTATTATTGAATCAAGAGTTTTCGATAAAGACACAATTATTATTAGTGGCAAATTTATAGTAAATGAAGTAGTATTAATAATTACACAAAATTATATTTTGCTACCTAATGGGAAGAGACTAATGCATAGTAAAGTTAAATCAAATAATAATTCAGTTATCATAACTGAGAATGGAATAATATTAAAAACTAATCATATGGTATAACTACAAAACATTAGGAAATAGAATGTTTTGATAATAAACACTATTATAACTTTCTAATTTTGTTTATTATGGTAAATTAATTTTTATAAGTTAACCTAGATTTGATCCGACATATGTTAAATTATAAAATTTATTGTATAACTTTTTTTCCTGGATTCATTATATTTGTAGGATCGAAAATGAATTTAATGTTTTTAAATATCTCAAATATCGTGTTACCATACATTTGTGGTATATACTTTGTTCTACTTATACCATCACCATGTTCCGCAGTGATACTCCCCGATAATTCATAAACTTTAGAAAAGACCTCTGTTGCAAGTGAAGCTATCAAGTCTTTGGATTTACTTGATGCGGTATCGATCACCGGTCTAGTATGTAAGTTTCCATTGCCAGCGTGTCCATAAAATATATAATCCAATTTGTACTTTTTGTATATCTTTAACAGAAATAATGTATAGTCATAGAGATATTCAGGATTGACTATAGTATCTTCGATCAAACTAATAGGCTTTCGACTTCCTACTGTCAATTTCATCACATTATTCAAAGCATTTTTTCTTGCTGCCCAAATTCTTTCACAACTAACATTATCCGATGTCACTTCTAATATTTCTCCATAACCATATAATTTTTCTTTACATAATTGTATTTTTAATTCTATTTTAACAATGTCGTCTCCAGCAAATTCTACAAAAAGGAGAGTTCCCGCATTATTGTTATTATTAACTTTAAAATTTAATTTATTCCTCACTATTTTTTCATAACATAATACAGAATGATCAAGTAATTCCAAAGATGTAGGAAAGAAACTTAGAATTTTAGGGACAGATTTAACTGCTTTTAGAATGTTTTCGAATCCTATAACCATTACAGTTTTATAAAGTGGCAAATCAAGGATTCGAAATTTAGCTAAAGTTGTTATCCCTAAAGTACCTTCAGAAGATGCGAATATTTTATGAGGCAAATATCTTTTACTATTATCAATTATAGTATCGATTCGATACCCACAAGAATTTTTTGTTACCTTGGGAAATTTTAAAGAAATATATTGTAAAAGATCAGACGAAAATAATTTGAATAATTGATTGATTTTGTTTGTTCTAAGAGAATGACTTTCTTTTTTTGCTGAATCATGTATAGAATAAGCTTTTTTAAATAAAGGCTCTATAAATCCATTCGAATATATAATTTCTATACCGTCTAGAAAATCAATTGTATTTCCATATCCCAATGCATGGATTCCACTAGAATTATTTGCTATCATACCTCCTATTGTACAAAAATTACTGCTTGCAGGATCAGGAGGGAGAAATTTACCTTTCTTTTTTAATTCTTTATCCAATACTGCCTTGACAATTCCCGGTTGAACCATTACATAATCATTTTCAAGTTCATTTATTTTATTCATATATTTCGTAAAGTCAAGAGAAATACCAGTGCTTAAAGACTGTCCTAAGAGTCCAGTGCCTGCTCCTCGGCCAGTAATAGCTAAATGGTTATAATAAGCATATTTGCAGATATTGGAAATATCTTCTTTATCCTTGACTTGTATAATTGTACTGGGAAGAATCTCAAACTCACTCGCATCAACAGAATAAATTTTTTTACTCCAGTCATCAGAGAGAACATTTCCTTTCGCGATGCTTCGAAGATCGTCATCAATTTTTTGTTGATGCATAAAGAAATAAGAGAGAGTATAACTATAAAGTTTTTATATAATATAAAAAATATCTATAGAAAAGTAATTAAAGTAGACATATTTAATAATTACTTTAACTATAGTATAATATGGAATATTGTTTTAGGTCGATAAGATATTGTCTTGTTTGCAAAGATTATGTGATTTGTAAAACATATTCCCAAGAAATAGATTCAGTCAAATGTCCTAATTGTAATTCTACATTACCTCCAATAATGGAATTTTGCTTGATTGATAAACCTACGTATATTTCATAATTTTTCTTCTTTTACCATATAGCTAACAAATCTAATTGGTTCGTAACATTTTGAAATTGCTTATATTTTTTATCAAAAAGAACAGCATTTCTAGATAGGAAAATTTTCTATAAAATATTTTCTCTCTTATCTACTAATTATTATTATATAAAAAATCAATGCTAAATTTAATCAAATAGTTTAAGTTTAAAACAAGTAAAATTTAATTAAATGAGGATTGGCTATAACAAAGATAAAAGAAAAATATTTGACAAATATTTAAATGGATGTCCTTGTTGTCATCTATCGCGTTATGTAATTTTATCAGAAGATATTCAAGACCCCGCATACCATAAGTATGAATTTTATTGCCATAGTTGTAATGTAGTTTTTTCAGCTATACATGCCGTTCTTCCAATGGAGTTTAACCAAGAAATTTAATTTTTCGATTGGTTTGTTTTTGTTTCCAATATTTAAAATATAATTTTAAAATTTCTTCTTGTTTACTTTTTTTTTGTTCTCTTATTGAGTCGAAACATAATCATTGCAGCTCCGCCCCATAACATTAAGGCGGGCAATTTTTGTTGAAAAAACCTGCTACTCCACCTAGGACTGCCATTAATATCCCTATAATCCCCAAGATTTGTTTAGTTTTTACCAATATCAACAATTAAATTTTTATACATATATATAACCTCACTATAGAATAAATTTTTAAAATTCTCATTTAACTATTACGCTTAATAATTCTTAAATGCTATTCATATAGTGTTTCTCAATATAATTTCCAAACATTAACGCCTTATAATCATCATAAGGTTTCGCTATTATTTGCATTCCTATTGGCATATTAGTTGGATAGGAGTGCCCAAAAGGAATGGTAAGCGCAGGAAAACCAATGCTATTAAATAGAAATGTATTTCTCAATAGTGATTCTCGAACGGTAAAAAATTTGTCCTTAATATGAATAGTGCTTTCCGAAAGCAAAGGGGCAGATATAATAGTGGTAGGTAAAACCATAAAATCAATTTTCTTATATAAAGATAAAAAACCTTTTTTTAGTTTTTTTATTGTATTTAGAGCTTCATGATAATCACTCGATTTGATTTTAGATCCTTTTAATAATTGATCCCTAAGTTCAGGTCCATAATAGTTGAATTTTTTTTTAATTCCTCTTTTATGAATATTATATGCTTCGAAGAGTCTTACAATTGACCAAGAGCTAAAAAAGTCACTTGAGTTCATGTCCATATTGGTAAAAGAAAGCGATTTATCAGATGTCAATAAATTGACAAATTTATTAAAGGAATACTTTACACCTTTTTCTAAGTAATCCAAAAAATAATTATAAGGAATTCCGATAGCAATAGTTCGTTTGTTTTGTAACAATAGCTTATTTAGGGTTAGTAAAGATAATTTTTGTATTTCCAATTCATTCATATGACTAACAAATCTTTCTTCTTTTTTTCGAATAGTACTAAATACTATTGAGAGATCTATAGAACTAATACCCATTATTCCGATATGATCTAGTGAAGGTGATAATTTGTACACTCCATAGTTGTTAATGGAATTTAACGTAGGCTTGAATCCAAATATACCACAAAGAGACGATGGAACCCTTGTAGAACCTCCTGTATCGGTTCCCAATGCACAAGGTATTAACCCTCCTGCAACAGCTACTGCAGATCCACCACTCGAACCACCGGACATTCTATCTAATGAATATGGATTCTTTGAGTCTCCAAATAAAATATTTTTACCTGTAATACCTGCTGCGAATTCATTTAAATTATTTGTTCCTATTAAAATAGAACCTGCTTTTTTCATACGTTTTATTACTGTGGAATCAAATTTAGAAATATGATTTAAGAATATATTCGAGCCTGCCGTTAATCGTACATTCCTAACAGCAATAATATCTTTGATAGAAAATGGTATACCATGAAGGGGGCCTCTATAAATTCCTCTTTTCAATTCACTTTCAAGTCTTTCTGCTTCTTGCAAAGATTGTTCATTTAAAATGGTTATAAAAGAATTTAACTTTGGATTTAATTTCTCAATAGCTTTTAAATAATATTCAACTAATTCAGTAGGTTTTAGATTTCCATTTTTAATTTCTTGTGAAAGAGCAATAATAGAGCGACGTTTGGATAAATAGCTTTTGACCATATTTTCCGATTTGACAATCTAAAAATATTAATGAGTAATTATTATAAAATAAAAACTTAAAAAAATTATTTTTTGAGAACAGCTGTGAGAGCTAAACTATTCCCTGATTTAAAGTTGAGAGGCTTTTTCGCGGTATTATATAATGCTAACCCATTGATTTCATCTAAAGTTACTTTCTTTCCTGTTACTGGATCGATTCCTGTCATTTTATTGTCAAAATTTACAACATAAAGACCATTATCTTTGCTAAGGCTTTGAACTTTTTGTTTAGTAACTATTGCACCTTCATGATTATTTCCTTTTTTGTCTATAAATAATACTACGAATTTTAGGTTAAGTGTATCTGGAACATTCAGGGTAGCACGTCCATCTTTTAATTCACACGGTTCGAAATCTGCTAAAACTATGACACCTTTTGGTAATATTTTTCCTTTGAGTTGTATAGAATCTGACTGTGTTGGACATGAATTATCTCGTTTGTATACCTTTTTGATTATTTTGACATTGTCATTGTCTCTATCATTATCTATATCTACTTTTATTTTATTTTTGAAATAGTTATTTGTCACTTGATTGGAAACTTGGACAAGAACTTGATTAATGTTATTACCTACTGCTATTTGTGTGCCTATTTGTTTGATAGCTTGATTTACTTGGTCTCTATTGCCTGATCCATAGAAGCCGGCTAGGTTTCCTAATGATTTTGCCAAATCACCAGAAGGATCAATAGTTATTTGATTAGATATTTGGTTAACAATCTGATTGACATTCCCGCCACCAGATGCAGCTTGATTGGCTATTTGATTGATTACTTGTTGAACATCCCCTGCATCCTCACTATCTGGATCTACTGCAGATTTAGCAACCTGTGTTGCAGTTTGAGTAATTTTTTGGTCTATATCTGCTCCAAATGCTTGTTGCTTAGCTTCTTGTTGAGCTTCCTGTCCTATGTTAGCACCTGTAGCTGTTTGGTCTGTCTCGGTTTGAGCTTCCTGTCCTATGTTAGCACCTGTAGCTTCTTGGTCTGTCTCGGTTTGAGCTTCCTGTCCTATGTTAGCACCTGTAGCTTCTTGGTCTGTCTCGGTTTGAGCTTCTT
>Ga0193741_1000641_pt1 | contig 10396 bp, 11 predicted proteins | sample L2s2metaG_FD_143059 | JGI IMG/M metagenome (GOLD analysis project Ga0193741, IMG submission 143059) | Soil microbial communities from a riparian zone of the East river system, Colorado, United States - L2s2 | ecosystem: Environmental > Terrestrial > Soil > Riparian zone | place: USA: East River...
AGGCGATCGTGGTTGGCGCGTCCGGAAGGGCTCGAACCTTCGACCCCCGGCTTAGAAGGCCGGTGCTCTATCCACCTGAGCTACGGACGCGTGGCTCAATGGTAACAGGCTCCGTCTAACGCCCAGGGAAGTCGACGATAACCGGCATCGCTATCGCCGTTGATTCGGCTATGATCCGCGCCATGGTCAGGCTCCCCGCCGTCCTGCGGACCACCGTGTCCGCAGCCGCATCGTTCTCGCTCATCACAACCGGCTTCATATTCGCCGCTGCCGGCACCATCCAGGCGCAGAGCGGAGTGCTCTACGCGTGCGTCGCGAATAATCCAAACAACGCGCAGATACGGCTGATTGGCGCCACTGAGTCGTGCCGCCCGAACGAAACGAAGATCACGCTGAGTGTGGCGGGGGAACAAGGGGCCACGGGCCCCACCGGTCCCACAGGCGCACAAGGTCCGCAAGGTGCGACAGGTGCCACAGGTGCGACAGGTGCGACTGGTGCGACTGGTGCGACTGGCGCACAGGGTGAGACCGGTGCGACCGGTCCAACAGGTGCGACGGGTGAGCAAGGTGAAACCGGTGCGACGGGGCCGACGGGTGAGACTGGGGCTCAGGGCCCGCAGGGGCCGACCGGCGCGACCGGACCGCAGGGTCCGGCCGGTACCGCCGGAACAACCGGGCAAGGGATCACCTATCTGCTCGGCACAGGATCGATTAGCCCAGGTGCAGCGTTCGTCCTCATTCCTAACCTGACGACGACGATCAATGTCCCGGAGAATTCGGACGTGCTGATCAACACGCACGGCGGCGTCCAGACAACGTCGACCTCGACGACCGGCCTCTCGCGGGTCGACATCGTCATCATGATCGATGGCGCGTTCGCACCCCAGGGAGGGTTTCAACGCGTCGTTGCCGCGAATACCGGTGGCACGACCGCCAACATTGCGTATTGGTCGATGGTCTATGGAATATCTCTGGCCCCCGGGAACCATACGTTTGCGGTGTTTACCGCCCTTCAAAGCGGCAGTAACGCCAACGTATCCGGAAGCAGCACCTCGGTGCTGCAAGGCGCACTGTCGGTGCTGATCCTCAAACAGTAAAGACTCGCGGGCCGCAGCACGCGGCCCGCACCGAAAGCTACTTCACCTCGAGACGGCCCGCATCGAGGAGGAGCCACAGCGTGCCGTTGCTTGTAAGCACGACTTGCTCAAAACGCGTCTCGAGTGTGATGGCCGGCGCGGCGCCGCCGACGATTCCGCCGCTTGCGGCGCGCACCACAAGCCGGCGCTCGTTGTACATCTTCCGAATGATTAGCTGCCGGCCGGCGGCGCCTGCCGCGGGCGGCAGCGTCAACGTGTCCGCGTCACGCGCGCCCGCATTCACGAGCACGAGCACGCTGTCGGATCCGGATGGCAGCGTCAGCGGCCCCGGCGTCACCGTCTGAACAACGAACGCAGCGCCGGTCCCCGCCGGGCCCGCGACACCTTGCGGACCTTGCGGACCGATCGGACCCGCGGGTCCGGCCGGACCGACCGGGCCCTGTGGACCTGGCGCACCCTGTTGTCCTTGCGGGCCTGCCGGTCCCGCGGGGCCTTGGATACCTTGGAGTCCAATCGGACCTTGAGGACCGGATGGTCCCTGAACGCCCGTGGCTCCCGCAGGGCCGGTGGGACCCGGCGTGCCGTTCGGAATCGTGACGCGCACAATCAGCGAGTCGAACGCCTGGCGAGGAGGCATGGCTTCGTCGTGGACGTTGACGAAGATTGCGTACTCCCCAATGCTCAACGTCGGGGAGATGTCTCGACCCGTTCCAAGAATGGATCCATTAAACGTCCATTGAACCGTCGCGCCGCCTGCGGCTCCGGTGACCACTGCATGAAGCGGGACTACGGCCCGCCCGATCTCCGATGCGACAAACGAGAGATCCGGCCCCACTTCGAGCGTGAGGGGTTCCGACGAGTCGAAGTCTGGATTCGGAGCGCCGGGCGTTGCTCTGACTTTTGTGAAATCAGCGGCGTCCCAAAAGGTCAATGCTCCATCCGGACTTCGCGCGATCGCTTCATCGAGGACACCGGAGGAAGATCCATCGGCGCCAGGTTCCGGCGCCGCGTCGTTTTGGAAATCAATGACATCAAACCTGTTCCCGATATCGACTGCGTTGATCACGACGCGAGTCAGGTCTTTGAGCTCGATATACGTCTCGTCAGGCATCGCCACGCCTGTTGGATGACCGACGACCAGCCGGCACCCCGGGTTGAACGTGGTGAGCGAACAGCCGGCGGGCGAAAAGTACAAGCCGCCCGACACATCGCCCAGCTTCACCGAGTGGGACAAGCCATTCGTCTCGAGGATTGTGAGTTGGACATTTCCGATCGAAAGGATCTCACTCGAGGGATTCAGCAGCTCGACAAACTCGTCTCCATCGTCGACGACGCCGGTTCCAGGGACAGAATCGAATGGAACACCGTTTCCTCCGGCGGAATCGCTCCAGTCCTGCTGGGGATGGGTCACGACTTCGTTGATGATCAATGCCTGCAAGGGAACCTCCGAGGTGAACGGATTGAAGACTCCCGGCGTGGCCACTCCCTTCATGAAATCGACGCTGTCGATGCCGATATCGAGATCGCCTCGGCGCAAGATCGCTTCGTAGGCAGCGCTCGTCGCATTGCCGTTCTGACCTGGCGCCGGCGCACCGTCTGACGCGCCATCAGCTTCTAAATCGTCCCCAATCTCAACGTCATCGATGACGCCCGAGCCATCCTCGTTCAATAGCCGTATGTACACGTCGTCGTTCATTTCGCCGGGAAGGTTGCCAATGACGACAGTACAACCCGCGTAAAACGTTTCGAGCGTGCACACCTCATGCGAGAAGTGGAGAGTCAGCGGGTCGATGCCCAGTCGCGCAGACGTCGGGGTCGCGTCGCGCATCTCGATGGTCCAGCCCACGAGCGAAAAAATGTTGCAGAACCCGTTAACACAGTTGGGACTCACCAGTTCAATCCATTCGTCAGCACTGGTGACAGGACCGTCGCCCGGAATGTCGTTGAACGGCGTGCCGTCTCCGCCTGACGAGTCGCCCCAGTCTTGTTGCGGGTCCGTCACGACCTCGCTAATCCTGAGAGGTGAGTCGGCCTCCAGCACGAACTGTTGCGTCGACATATTGCCGGTGTCGGCGAACACACTGCATGAAAGCAAGGCAGTACCGATGACGAGAGCGGAATAGCGGGGGAACATCGCGCCTCCTCAGGCTGACGGACGGAAGCGCAGAGTATATGGCCGAAATGAGGAGAGCCCGCGATTACAAATTGCGTTGATCGGTCACTTACGGCGCGGATTCGACGAGATGCTTCAATCGGCGCAGTTTGTCATCCCAATCTTTCGAGATCGATTGCAGGTATTTCGTCGCATCCGCCAGCCCGCCCGGCTCGAGCTGCCACACCATCTCGCGGCCCCGGCGGCCGCTCGTCGCGATGCCGGCGTCGTTCATGACGCGCAGATGTTTCGAGATCGCCTGGCGCGAAATGTCGAAGCCATCGGCAAGGCTCGCGATCGAGAGCGGACCCGCGTCGCTCATGCGCGCGATCAAGCGCAGGCGCGTGGCGTCACCGAGGGCGGCGAAGATCGCCGCCGAAGCGACGGTACCTGCAGCGGTTCTATGACGCTTTCTCAACATACTTCTGGATCAGCGTCACCTGCATCGACCAGCCGCCTTCGTTGGACGCGAACGCGGTGGCGCGGCGCTCGAGCGGAATCTTGTCGAAGCCGGATTCCGTCACGGTCAGCAGCACGCCCTCCGGCACTTCCTTGAGCGAGAACGCGACCAGCGTCGTCGGCTCCTCCGTGTAATCAACCTTCGGATCGATCGCGAACGGGTGCCAGCGAAACGAAAACAGGTTCTTCGGCTCCATCCGATCGACCATGATGTTGAATGCCATGCCCTCATACGGCTTCTGCATCTCGGCGACCTTGGCGTCCATCGTCGTCGGCGCAATCCGGCCGCTGATCGGCGTGCCGGTCTTGAAGGGACCGTCGAACCTGACGCCGAACCACTGACCGAACTCCTTCGAGTCGGTGAGGGCCTGCCACACCCGGCTCAATGGCGCGCGCAGCAGAACCTGTTTTTCAATTCGATCCGAAACGGCTGTGCTCATATATGCAACCTCAAGGTTGCCAGTCTAGATCGGCCGGGTTTTTTATGCAACCTCTAGGTTGCCCGTCAGCGGCGATGTTATCGTTCCCAGCAGGAATGGCCCAGGTCCGCATCGCGCTTGCCAACCTTCCCTACCCCGAGAACCGCGACGATTCGATCGACAAGGTGGTCGCCGCGATCCGCGAGGCGGCGTACGCCGGCGCCGCAATCGTCTGTTTTCCCGAGTGCTACGTGCCGGGGTATCGCACGGCGTCGCGCAAGATCCCGCCGCCCGATGCGGCCTTCCTCGATCGCGCGTGGGCGGCGATTGCGGCAGCCGCCGGCCGCGCCGGCATTGCCGTGATTCTCGGCACAGAGCGCGTCACCGATCGCGGCGTGCTCCTCACGGCGCTCGTCATCAATGCCGACGGCACCGTCGCCGGCTTCCAGGACAAGGGCCAGCTCGATCCGTCGGAAGAAGGTCCGTATGTGTTCGGGGACAGCCGTCATGTCTTCACGGCCGGACCGATCACGTTCGGTATCTCGATCTGCCACGAGGGCTGGCGGTATCCGGAGACCGTGCGCTGGCCCGTGAAGCGCGGCGCGCAGATCGTGTTTCACCCGCATTTTCACGAAGCCGAACCGGGCAGCTACCGGCCCACCACCTTCGCGGATCCCAGGAACAGTTTTCATGAAAAGGCCGCGCTCTGCCGCGCCGCCGAGAACACGTGCTTCTTTGCGACCGTGAATTACGCGAGCGCCGGATCGCCGACGACGTCGGCGGTCGTCAGGCCGGATGGCAGCGTGCTCGCGTATCAGCCGTACGGCAAGGACGGGCTGCTCGTCGCCGATCTCAATCTCGATGAAGCGACCCGTCTGCTGGCGATGCGCTGTAAGGATTACTAGCGGCGGCTCTTTTCGAGCGCCATCTTTCTCGACACCGACAATAGATCCCGCAGCGCGTCGTCCGTAACCTCGGACAGCCGAACGAGGACGACGGGATATTTCGCGTGGTACTCGGTGACGTAGTACGTATCCGGCGCGTCTTCGAGCAGCAATTCACGATCGTCGAACTCGCATCGAACGACCAGGGTGTCGGCTTCCGCGACTTCGTCGGTTGCGAGGCCGGCCATGAACGAGCCGCCGGCCTTCAACAACGGCGACCCGTCGTACTTGATGGCCGCTTCAACGCCGGGCAGCGCGAGGCCGATCTTCCTGACCCGTTCGAACGCATCTCGCGCGACCGCCATCGTTATTCGATCTGATACTGCACGATGACTTCGATGCGGCGGATGTTGGCGTCCGGATAACCGGACGCCTTCGCCAGCGCGAGCAGCGGTTGGGCCGCGGCCTCGGATGCACCGGCGTAGACCGCGACGAAGCCGCTCTTCTCGTTGACGTTCGAGTAGGTCACCTTGTCGCCGAAATCCTCGCAGAAGTAGCGATGCAGGAACACCTTGGCGCGCGGGAAGACTTTCTGCGCGCGCAGCCTTTCCGCGTCGTTGAGGCTGCAGATCGGCGCGCTCTTCAGGATCACGGCATAGAACGGCTGTGACTTGTCGCGGCCGCGATCGAACTTGAACGGCGTCGCGATGTTGAACGACAGCTCGTTCGGCTTGAAACCAGGGCACGGCCGATCCGGATCGGGACACACCTCGCCCTGCACGACGACCTTCTGCCGCACCTGCTCCATCTGCTGTTCGGGATCCTGCGCAACGGCCTTGCTCTGCACCGCGGGCAGTCGATGCACGAACACGCAGCGGCTCGGCTCGAAGAACAGTTTGCCCCGGCTGTCACTGGCCGCGTAACCACGCACGCGGAAGGTCGCGTTCGGCTCCTTCGCCAGGATCGCCACGCGATCCTGGGTCGCGCCCTCGAGGAACATCAGCATCATGAGCGGGACTCGAGTGCCGTCCTTCAAGCGGATCGCGATGCCATCGCTGTTTGGATTGCTGCCAATGTCGTCGAGGAGCGTGCCGACGGCCTCGTACGGTTTGGCCTTCGGATTTGGCGGCGCCGCGACGGTGTCCTCGGCGGGCGGCACGACCCAGACCAGCTCGGGGACTCGCGGCAGCGCGACGTTCTTCAGCGCGGTGGCGCCGGGCTGCAGCGGATCGAGCTCGGCGAGACGATTGAGATACGCCGTTTTCAGGCACGCGCCGTCGGCGCAGGCATCACGTGTCGCCTTGAGCCACTGCGCCTGATCGGATTGCAGGCAGGCCGCCGCGGCCCGCAGCTCCGTTCGCGCCGCGGCATAGTAGCGGCCAAGGTATTCATCGAGATCCGCAATCGCACGATCCGCGCAGACCATCTTCTCGACGCGCGTCCGCGCTTTGGCGCAATCAAAACTCTGAGCGGCGGCAACGTTAGCAGCGGCGCAACACGCGGCCGCGAGCACGAATCGAACCCACATGGCATGGACCCTTTGGGGAGGAGTCAGGAAGATGGGAGGATACCAGACTTCAGTTGATACCACCCCGGCGCCAGCATCGTCGCGAAGCCCTCCTTCACGAGTGCACGGTTGCCGCGCCCGGCCTCGGGCCGTGACAGTCCGGTGACGCGCGCGAGCTCGCCGGGAATCGTCAAGCCGGCGCTGCTGAGGAAACACCGCGCGATTTCCTTGACGGCCGCATCGCGCTTGACGCGCTTGGATAGCGCATCTGGAAAGCGCGAAATTCCGAGCGTCCAGATGTAGGTGAACTTCGGCTCGTAATACACGCCTTCGGGGACGACGAGCATGCCGGCCTGCAGCTCGTCGAGCGCGGCGGTGAAGGCCTTGCGATCCTTGACGCCGGAATCCTCGCGGAGATCCCATGTCGCCATTTCCCATTCCTTGCGAAGCACCTTGAGGATCTTCTGCGCGTTGCGGCTCAGGCGCGACTTCTCTTCTGATCGTCGCATGCCCCAGATCGCGTTGAAGCACGGAATCATGCGCGGCGCGATGAACATCGCCTTGCCGCGCGCGACCTTCGCGTAATACACGTTGCCGCGGCGGATCAGTTCATCCTTCAGCAGCCAGGTCGCCGACGCCTCTTCATCCTTCTGGACATTGCGGGGCATCACCGCATCGCGACGGCCGCACACGGCGACGTACAGCGACGGGCCGGGCCGGCGCGAATCGGTCAGGCACGATGCGAAGCCGACGTGATCGACGAATCGCTCGGCCTCGAGCGCGTTCGACACCTGGCGCGCGCCCTCGCGCCGCCAGCCCACGTCACGAAAGTCTTCGATTTCAGATGGGATCTCCGGGCGCGGGCGCACCCGGAGATCGTAGCCGATTAATTCCGCGACGTCGTCGACGCGAACTTCTGCGGATGCTGCTTCAGGATGCCGTCGGTCAACGCATCCGCCATCATCAGGATGTGGTTATAGACGGCATCGAAGGCGCGGACATCGGCATCCCAGTTCTTCGTCAACCGCGCCACCACCTCGTCGGTCGTCGTCGATAGGTGCTTGTTCATCATGTCGACCAGTGTCGCTCGCGGCCAGTTCGGGTTGGCCTTGCCAAGGAAGTCCGCGATCTCTTCGCCATTCTTCTTCCATTTCGCATCCGCCTGCGACTGATTTGCCTTGTCGCCGGCCTTCGCGAACTTGATGACGTCGACGGCGATCGTGATGTGCTCTTTCAAGAGCGTCGTCAATTTGTCGCCGGCCGGCTTGCCGTAGACGCCGGCGATCGCGGCGCCGATGTCTTCCTGATTCTTCAAGAGCCGCCCGGCCGCCGCCTGCGCGTCGGGCTGATTGCCCACGGCAGCGACAATGTAGTCGCGGGTCCAGACCACGTGATCCGTCCACAGCTTGCGCATGTCCTGACGAAGCTGCGTTGCCGGCGACACGGCCGTGCCGCCATGTTGTTCGGCGAAGGTCGGCGTGAAGCCGCCCAGCACGGCAACGAGGGCCATGACGCCAAGTGAGATCATCCTCTTCATGGCTAAGGTCTCCTTCGAATACGACGAGTTACCAGTAACGGCGCGATTCAAAATATGCAAAACGGCCACCAGTTCGAGTGGGTCTTCAAGGAATAGAGGCGGCGACTGGCCAAAAGGTGACAGAAGGTAGAATGGCGCCGCCGCAGGCAATGACACAGACCCCAAATCGTTGGCGCATTCCGATCGGAGCCGTTGCGGTCCACATCTGCATCGGCTCCGTCTACGCGTGGAGCACGTTCAATCGTCCGATCCAGGCCCTCTTCCCCGATCAGCCGTGGTGGTTCAGTCCGCCGTACACGACGTTCACGACGGCGCTGGTGCTGCTTGGATTGAGCGCGGCGTTCGGCGGGCCGTGGGTCGAGCGCCGCGGACCGCGCGTCGCGGCCACGGCGGCGGCGCTGTTTTTCGGCACGGGCCTCATCATCGGCGGATTCGGCCTGTCGATTCAGCAGCCGGTGATCGTCTTCCTCGGCATGGGCGTGATCGGCGGCATCGGCTGCGGGCTCGGCTACATCTGCCCGGTCAGCACGCTCGTGAAATGGTTTCCCGATCGCCGCGGCATGGCGACCGGCATGGCGATCATGGGCTTCGGCGGCGGCGCGTTTCTCGCCGGCTACCTCAACGTGTTCCTGATGGATCGCCTGGGCGTCGCGAACACCGTGATGACGCTCGGCGTCGCGTATCTGGCGATCATGCTGATCGGATCGCGCCTGCTCGAGCGTCCGATGATCGCCGATCGCAGCGTCACGCGGAACGACGCGATCGCGCCGGCGCAGTTCTATCTCCTGTGGGGCATCCTGTTCATCAACGTCACCGCCGGCATCGGCATCCTCGCGCAGGCGTCGCCGATGATGCAGGACATGTTTCATCGCACGCCGCTCGAAGCCGCCGCGGTGGTCTCGCTGATCAGCATCTTCAACGCGACGGGCCGGTTCGTGTGGGCCTCGGCGTCGGACTACGTCGGGCGGCGCAACACCTACACGATCTTCTTCGTCGCGCAGTTCATCATCTTTCTGCTGATTCCCGGCCTCGCGGCCAGCGGCAACGGGCTGGCATTCGAGATCGCGCTCTTCACCGTCTTCACGATGTATGGCGGCGGCTTCGCGACGATTCCGGCATTCCTCGCCGACATCTTTGGTCCTGACAACGTCGGCGCGATTCACGGCGCGCTGCTCACGGCGTGGAGCTGTGCCGCGGTGGCGGGGCCGGTGATTATCACCGAGCTGTCGAATCGCGCGAAGGCGGCCTTGCCGCCCGGCGGCGATCGCGTGCACATCTACGACACGCCGCTCCAAGTACTCGCGGGACTCCTTGCCGTCGGCTTCGTCCTGACCCTGCTCGTCCGGCCGTTGCGTCACCGCGACCAATCGGCCGTGAGGATCGCGTGATGTCGGACCCTTCGACTTCGCTCAGGGCAGGCGGACGCCGCGCGCTGTTGAAGGCGTTGCTCGAAATTGTGCTGGTCGGCGCCGGCGTGTTTCTCGGCATGGCGGTCGATCAATGGCGCACCGAGCGGCAGCAGCGCGCACAGGCGCTCGAGGGGTTGCGCCGGTTCAAGATCGAGATCGAGAACAATCGCGCCGCCGTCGCCAACGTCGCGGACTATCACGTCCGGCTGCGCGCCGAGATCGAGAAGTATCTCGACCCCAAGACGCGCCCGAACTCGAACATCCAGATGCGAGGCATTCAGCCGGTCCGCTTCGAGCAGACCGCGTGGGAGCTCGCGCTTGCCACGCGCGCCCTGGCCGACATCGATCCCGCGATTGCGTTCGAGCTGACACGCGTCTACGGACTGCAGCAATCCTATACGGGCCTATCCACCGGGATGCTGCAGGCGATGTACCTGCGGCCGCCGGATGGCGATTGGCCGGCGTTCCTGCAATCACTCAAGGTCTATTACGACGATGTGATCGCCCTTGAGCCGATGTTGCTGGAGCGGTACGGCGTGGTGGCGCCGATGATCGACCGGGCACTAAAGGATTGACCTATCCCGGGGCCAGTGCTACCTTCCGGGCGCTACTGAAAAGCTTGCTGCCAGCTCAATCGACCCCTGTCTTGGAGGAATCGATGCGCAAGACCCTTGTCGTTGGTTTGTTTGCCGTTGCGACTCTTTTGGTGTTCCCCCTCGCCGCGCGGGCGCAGGGCAGCATTGCCGGATCCGCCAAGGATCCAAGCGGCGCCGTATTGCCGGGCGTCACCGTCGAGGCGTCGAGCGATGCGCTGATTGAAAAAACGCGCACCGTCGTCACCGATGGTTCGGGCAATTACCGCATCGTCGATCTCCCGCCGGGCACCTACAGCGTGACGTTCACGCTCACGGGATTCAAGATCATCCGCCGCG
>Ga0193741_1000642_pt1 | contig 10390 bp, 8 predicted proteins | sample L2s2metaG_FD_143059 | JGI IMG/M metagenome (GOLD analysis project Ga0193741, IMG submission 143059) | Soil microbial communities from a riparian zone of the East river system, Colorado, United States - L2s2 | ecosystem: Environmental > Terrestrial > Soil > Riparian zone | place: USA: East River...
CAGGACGTGGATGCGTCCTTCGCGGAAGCGACGCAAGGCTTTTTCCCTCGCCAGCTGGTTCAGATCGCCATGGATGGGCGCGGCTGTGAAACCGCGGATAACAAGATCATCGGCCAATCGCTGCGCTGCGCGCTTGGTGCGACAGAAGATCATCGCTCGCGTGCAGTTTTCTGCTTGCAGAATGCGGGCCACGATCTCGGGCTTGTCCAGGTCATGAGCTTGGTAGACGAACTGAGCTGTTGCCGGCACCGTGCTGGTGTCACCAGCGGATTCGGCCCGGATGTTGACCGGATGGCGCATGTGGCGGCGAGCGAGGGAGACGATCTCCGCTGGCATGGTGGCTGAGAACAGCATTGTCTGCCGCAGCTCCGGCGTCTCAGCCAAGATTCGCTCAACGTCTGGCAGGAAACCCAGATCCAGCATTTTGTCGGCTTCGTCAAGGACCAGCACTTTGATATGACCAAGATCAAGCGTCCCACGATCGACCAGGTCGAGGAGGCGCCCGGGAGTGCCTACCACGACATCGACTCCGCGACTCAGCGTGCTGAGCTGAGGCTCGTAACCAACCCCACCGTAAACAGTTAGCACTCGCGCATGTCTGCGCGCCGATGCAGTGACGAGGTCGGCAGCGACCTGGCTTGCCAACTCGCGTGTCGGCGTGACCACAAGTGCCTGCGGGGCACCGGGCTTGGAGAGCTCGGGGTAGTCGCGTTCGCCCGGCACGACGACGCGCTGCAGCAGCGTGATCCCGAACGCCAGGGTCTTTCCAGTGCCGGTACGTGCCTGACCGATCATGTCCGTGCCAGTCAGCGCAATGGGAATGGCCATGGCTTGAATCGGAAACGGTGTGGTGATGTCGACCTGCTCCAGGGCGTGCACGATCGGCTCGATCACGCCGAGATTGGCAAAGGTGGTCGGGACCGCCGTTTGGGGTGCTGCAGGCCCAGATGGGACCTCGTGAGTGGCTTTCGTACTCAGAATCGCCTCAATGCTCGTTTTAGGTCAATGAGTCGCCCGGCGGCGCGTGGTGCGCGCATGGTGTTCAGGGTGCTGCGACATCATCGTTGTGAACTTGAGGCAGTCTACCGACCCGTCAGCTTTGGGTTGTCCCATCAGCCAGTCGGAACGCCAGCTCCGTTCGCCAAGCTTTCATGTCGGGTTGCTCGAGCGGGTCGGTGTGGTAGATCTCGAGCCGGCATCCCCACCGCTCGCCAACCGGGCTGTCAGACACGTCCCACCGCAGACCTTGAGTCTCCGCCCACTGCAAGAGCTCTGCTGTGGCCTTCTCGAGACCGTCGGGGTGGCCTACGAAAAACGCGCGGACGAAACGTCCGCCGGGAAGAGTTTCAGCCGTCACTGCGCCGCCTGCCTCTGCCGCTAGGTCGAGCGGTGCGGCGACGGGCAGGCCGGCCTCGACTTCGAGCTCGCGCTCCATATCGATGGTCAGGTAGCGGAAGAACGGAGCTCCGGACGGCGTCTGGCCGCGTTGGGCAAGCCAGCCGAACAGCTCCGGAATGTGGTCGGCGACCCGACTGAGGGTGAACATGGTGACGGCCTCGCGGACCGCCACGTACGGTTGCGGGCGACGCTCGATGATCTGCGGGGTGCTCTCAAGGCTGGTCATGCCGGGTACAGACTCCCAACTGGTTCGAAAATCATCGGGATCCAGCGCGATGCGCGAGCGCCGCTCGAGGTGGCCACGGGCACTATCCTGCCTCCATGAGTGAGGGGTCGCAGCAATCCGACGTCGTTCCTCATGCTGCAGCTGAGCCTTGGGTTTCCGAGCCGGAGTATCGGCAGGGCGCTGTCGACTTGCTCGGCATCTTGGCATACGGGGCGCTGGCGGCCTTCGACCGCCTGGCCGAGGACGCGCGCCGGGCGCCCACTGTTGCCGACAAGGTCTACGTGGCGTCGCTTGCGGCGCTCCAGATCAAACATTTCGACACGGTGCGTGCCCGACTGAGCGAGCTGGACGCGGACGTCATGGCGGCAATGAAACCGTTCCACGCTCCGTTCAATCAGTTCCACGCGCAGACCAAGCCGAAGGACTGGTTGGAGGGGCTGGTGCTTGCCTACGTCGGCAACGGCTTCGCCGCTGATTTCTACCGCGAGGTGGCGGCGTTCGTCGATGCTGACACTCGTGCTGTGGTGCACCAGGTGCTGGCCGACGAGGGACATGCGGACTTCGTCATCGAGGAGGTGCGCGCCGCCATCGCCGCAGACCCCCGCGTGGCAGGTCGATTGGCGCTCTGGGGGCGCCGCCTCGTGGGGGAAGCGCTGAGCCAGGCTCAGCGTGTGGCGGCGGACCGGGAGGCCCTGACGCACCTGCTCACCGGGACCGTCGACCGTCCAGGAATGGACCTCGCAGCGATTAGCCGGATGTTCTCGCGATTGGTCGAGAACCATACGCGCCGGATGACCAAATTGGGCCTCCAGGCTTAGCTGACCCATCAAGTCCGCCCAGGTTTTGCATTTGCCATCGCATGACGGCAAACGAGTGTGCGAGCTGGCATTTGACCCCACGCGAGCCGTCGCGATACGGCAAACGAGTGTCCGGGTGTATTGAGGAGCCGAGCTGGGCTTCATGATCGTCTGCGAACGAAAGAGGAAGACGGGGGATTCCAAGCGATGCGCGAGCGTACAGGCCCAAATCAAACGGCGCCGAAACCGACGTGCCGGGCGTTCTCCTCACCAAGATCGACATAGGCGATCTTGGACACAGGGATCAACACCTTGCGGCCGCGTTCGTCGGAGAGCGTGAAAACGCCGTCGCCGCCGACTGCTATTGAGCTCAGCAGTTCCTTCTCCACATCGGTGGCCGATTCGGTGCTCTCCACCACGATCTCCCGACTGACCTGCTGAATGCCGACCTTGACCTCCACTGTTCCTCCTGGTGAGAGCTGACATGCCGCGGGTGGCACTGAAGCAACGGTGCCACACTCCAGAGGCGAAGCCTCGCAGTGTTCGCGCAGAGCGTTGCACTGGCGTACGCGCCACTAGGCCAAGCTTGTCTTTTCGTCCTCCGTCGCGCGCCGGACCACGATACGGGTCCATGCACCGACATAGATGCGATCATCTGCAGCGAGCTCATGCTTGGCGCCAACCGGAATGGGGTCGGCCGGCAGCGGGCCGGTGGCCGGAGCGACGAATGTTCCGTTGGCCGAGTCCAAATCCTCCACCCACCACCGGGTGCCGTCGGTCGTGAGCTGGGTCTGGCGGCGGCTGACGCCGGAGTCAGATTCACAGTCGATGTGCGGATGGATGTTCCGACTGTTTGAGGTTCGGCCAATCAAGATCGACTTCGAACTCAGCGGAACGATGGCCGGCAGCCCAGCGGAGGGCATCGGGTCCGGGCTTTGCTGGGCCTCGTACCAGGCGGGATCAATCCACACCTCGGCTACCCAGTCGAACGTTCCTGCCGAAACGCTGCCGCCGTCGCCTGTGGAGGCGGCAGTGGCCCTCCGGGCTGGCTGCGGTTGATCGGTACGGGTTGCATCTGGCGGCTGAGAGGCCACTAGTGGCCTGGGCATCGTTCCCGTGGTGAAGTCGTAGCCGCAGTTCTCGCAGAACAAGGCATCGACGGAGTTTTGTGCTCCGCAGTTCGGACAGGGCTGTTGAAGTGGTGCGCTGCCAGCAGCGCCCGCCGACGGCCCAGTAGCTTGCCCAGCAGCTGGCCCTGTCACCTGCGGTGTGGTGTTTGTGGCATCGATGGGCAGCCCACAGACGTCGCAGTAGTCCTGCGCCAACGATGAGTGGCCTACCGGACAGATGGCGATCATCGGTGACGGCCAGAGGTTGGGCTCATGGTCGAGATCATGCATCGCACTTTCTGGTCGAGGGGAGCGATCATCCCCTGATCCTGGTTGTCTTGGTTGACGCGGTATCCAAGGCCATCTCATCGGCCTTGTCCACCGCCCGCTTCAGACGCACCGTACCGGTTTCAGAGTCGTCGATGTCGACGACCTTGCGGAGTCTGCTGGTCGCCTCCTCGTTGCCAGTCTCTGCGGCCAGCTGCACAGCACGGCCGAGTTTCTTGGTGGCCGTCTCGTCGTCGCCGGAAGCCTTGGCGGCCAAGCCCTCTTGGATGACCTCCGCGAGCTCGGTCTGGCCCGTGTAGTGAGCGACCTCGGGATTGATCCGGGTGGTGAGTCCCTCGTCGTCAGACCATTTTGCTTTCACCAGCGCCTGCGCGACAACTTGATCGCCTACGGCAAGTTGCACGCGCGCCGCGAGCTGCTCTTGCCCGATGGCCTTGGCCGCCAACCGCACACAGACGTGATAGTCACGAGACTCATCGCCCCACGATCCTGTCGGGTACCCGCTGCTGAGCGGATTGATCTCTACGCGGCGGGAGGTCAGATCCTCCACTGTCGGGGACACCTGACGGACGAACAACACTTGTGCCCCCTGTGGCGCCCAAACCCGCAGTTGTGCATCGGCGACGCCGCGACTCATCGATTGTTGCATCAGCTCGGCGAAGACCTGACTCATCTGGTCAGGCTCGGGAATGATGTCCACAGTGCCCAGTAGGGCCTGGGCGATCCGGCGTACCTCAGCAACTTGCCAATCGACACCCACTCCGCGGCAGTCACATTGGAAGTTGCCCGTGACACCGTGAATCGCGTTTGTCAGCTGCTCCGGGGTCTCGTTGTGGTTCTCGCCATCGGTCAGCAAGATCGCGTGTCGCTGCGCCAGCATCGGCACGGAGTCGAACAGCCGACCGGCGAGGGTGAGCCAGGTCCCCATCGCGGTGCCACCGTCGGAGCGGAACTGGCTGATCGCCTGATGCGCTGCGTACCTGGCGTTGTTGTCCATCTGCATCATGCCTCGACCGGATCGGACGAGCGGGAATGCCAGGTAGGCCTGGTGGGTGCCCGCAACCACAGCGAACCACGTGCCGTCAATTATCTGATCCACGGCCGCAGCGGCTGCCACCTTCGCCGCCTCGAGCTTGGCCCGACCCATCGAACCCGAGGTGTCGACGATGATGATCTCGCCAGCATCACCGGACCCGGTTTGGCCTGCCGATCCCGCCCCGCTGCAGGTCATGGTGACGATTGCGTTGACATCGGTTCCTCCTTCTGGCAGGAACTCGTTCTGGTACACCTCGGCGGTGAAGTCGGCCATGATCAGCATCCTTTCTTTTTTGAGCTGCTCGCGCATCGCGCGCTGGGAATCCGACGACGTCGGGCGCGCGATTACCGACGCTGGCAGCTCCTTTCGGGTCCTGGCTGGTTGTTCAGTATGTCCTGCTATGTGCCCTGAGCCTGTCGAAGGGCATTGGCTTCGGCAGGCTCAGCCCGCAAGGGCGGCCTCACAGACGTGCGAGGGCTACGGAGATGTTGTCTTTGCCGCCCTGACCGTTTGCCCAGTCGACAAGAGCGACTGCCAAGGTGAGCGGGTCAGAATCCGGAGTGCTGAGCCGGGCGACGAGCGACTGCAGCGTGGTGGCCTCCGATGCGTAGTTCCACAAGCCGTCGGAACACACCAGGACCCAGCCGGGCGACGTGACGACTGTGGATCCGGTACGCGGTACGAAGTCGGGGCTGTCACGTCCAAGCCATTTGGTGATGGCATGAGCCTGCGGGCCCTTCTCGGCCTCATCACGCGGCGTGCCCATGGCAATGCGTGCCTGGGCTACCGAGTCATCGACGCTGAGCTCTGTGGGATCGGTGTCCGAGCCATGATCAGGAATCCAATAGACCCGGCTGTCACCGACATTGCCGAACACCACCAGGTCAGCTTCGACGACAGCCGCGGCGAAAGTGCATGAAGCGGCGTTCTCGCTGTCCGGCGCTGTGTTCTCGATCACCGCGGCGTTGGCGGCGGCAGCTGCCTTGACCACAGCGCCTGCGATGGCCGCCACGCGACTCGCGGGCGTACCTAGTCCGGTGGGCCGGTGTGACAGCAGAACCTCACGCGCCGTCCGAGCGGCTGCCAAGCTTGCGATATCGGAGTCGATGGACGTGGACACCCCATCGCAGACCACCAGCACCGCTCGGGTACCCGGTGTCGGCTCGGCGGCGACTGCCGTGGCGTCCTCGTTGCGGTGATGCCGTACGCCGCGGTCGCAGCAGGCGGCAACCCAGGCTGCTGGATGCTCGGTGTAGTGGTCCCGTTCCGTCGGGGCCTTGGTGCCGCACGTCTCGCAGTAACCGTCGGCTCCGACCACGCCGCCACAGTGGGCGCACGGGCGGGTGACGACAACGGTATCCTGGTCGCCTGCGTCGGTTTGGATGGAGCGTGTGATCTCGATAGGAGCTGCCATCGCGTCAGACTCATCTGCAGCGCGGGCATCCGTGGGTGTGAGAGCGATGCCGCAGGCCTCGCAGAACGCCTCCTGCGCTGCCACTTCAGCGCGACAGTTCGGGCAGCGAAGGCTTCCGTCGTGCTGGAGGGTCGCGGTAGGCGGTATCGCAGCAGCAGACTCGGTCATCGTAGAGTCCACCTCCGCACGGAGTTCGCCTTGTCGACCAACGCAAAGCGGCGTTGCTGATCGGTCTCGATCCCTGCTAGCTGGCGATAGGTGGCCTCCAAGCCGTCCCGCAGCGTCTCATCGCTCGCCGCGTAAGGGCCGATCCTGACATCACCTTTCGACCCGTTCTTACCCACCTCCGCGATGGCCCGCTCCAGAATCTGGACCGTCAGCTCCGACTGTTCCCGCGGATCCAGCCGGACCCCGCTGATGCTGTCCATCGCCTGGGCCAACGCCAGCAGACCGTGGCCCGACTCGTAGAGCTGCACTGCCCGCAGCCGGCGGGCTTCTGGGTAGCTTCTGCTTGTCGATGGCACCAGGTCCAACGCCTGAACCGCAGCAGGCACGTCGCCGCGGGCGGCCCGCACACGTGTCATCCCGAATGCAGCGGGAGCCACATAGTTCGCGTCGGTGCTGGCACAGATCTGGTAGAGCCGCTCAGCGATGGCTCCCTCACCCCCACGCTCGCAGGCCAGAGCCAGCGCTAGTTTCGGGGCGAGCTCGCCTGGCACCTGGCCATAGACTGCGTTGAAGGAAGACTGAGCCGACGCGAAATCGCCGGTATCCAGTGCCGAGAGGCCGGCCACCCAGACCGCCCGCCATTCCCAGGGATCCTCGGTCAACATCTCGTTGACGATCTGCTCGACCAAGTCCCGTCGTCGCAGCTCTAGCGCTGCGTGGGCCTGTGCCAGCCGGACCTCAGCCGTGGCGGTGGGCGCTTCTCGGAGCTCCTCGAGGCGCTTGCCCGGATCGTCAACGAAGATATTGCTGAGCCACGCGTACTGCGGATCGCTCGTGTCGACGCGCAATGCCGGCAGCTGATTCCATTCCAGGGCCTCGCTGGTGATTGCCGGCGCTTCGAAGAGCACCGACGCGGCCGAGGTCAGGGCTGTTCCAGGCGTCTTCCCCGCGACCACCTCACGAAGTACGCCGAGCAGTTGCACTCGGAACTCATCGACAGAGGCGAACCGGTCCGCCGGGTCTAGTGCACAGGCCTTTGACAGCAGCCGGTAAAGGGAGTCGTGCTCGGCGAATAGGGGTGCCTCTTCGACCGGCGGCAGGCTGGCGACGTACTTGGTCTGGTAACCCCGGAACTCCATCATCAACACGACGCAGGTGCGTCCGATCGTGTATATATCCGACGCCACAGTCGGTCCGATCTGAGCGACCTCCGGTGCTTGGTAGCCGACGGTGCCGTAAATGGCCGATTCTTCATCATCGATGCGCCGTACTCCACCAAGATCAATGAGCTTGACCGCATCACCAATCTGAATCAGGTTGTCCGGTTTGAAATCGCAGTAGATCAGACCAAGATCATGCAGGTAGCTGAAGGCGGGCAGAATCTCCAAGATGTAGGCCAGCGCCTGGTCGACGGGCAGCGCATCGAACCTTCCGTTGTTGGCCCGCATCCGATCTTTCAAGATCTGCTTGAGCGAGGTCCCGCCGACGTACTCCATCACGATGTAGCCTGCGTCGGCATGGGTGACGAAGTTGTAGATCTCAACGATCAACGGGTGCTCGACCTGCGCGAGGAACTGCTTCTCCACAATTGCGACGGCCAATGCGTCCTTGTCGCCGGTATTGAGGAGACCCTTCAGCACCACCCAGCGATCTGACACATTGCGGTCCCTGGCGAGGTAGATCCAGCCCAGCCCGCCGTGCGCCAGGCAGCCGGCCACCTCGTACTGGTTCGCCACGAGATCGCCCGGTTGCAGCTTGGGTGTGAATGAGAAGGCGTTGCCGCACTTCGGGCAGAAGCCTTCGGTACGCCCTGGCTGGCCGTCCCGCGATCGACCGACCGGGGAGCCACAATTGGGGCAGTTCCGTTTCTCCTCCGGGACCTGCGGATTCTTCATGATCGCTTGTGCGGGGTCGATCACAGGTGCCGGCGGAACACGCGTGAGTCCAGCGCCGAGCCGAGCGGACCGGAGCCGCTGGGAACCTGAGCGGACTCGTTTGGTGATCTTGGAACCGTCTCCAGGAACCCGTTGCGAGCCGAGCGCGGTCGACTGCAATCGGGCGGAGCCACCGGTGATCGTCGAGACTGCGGCGCCAGCCGAGATCGGCGCCTGATCCTCCCTGGCAGATTCGTCGGCCGGCGCGGCCGGACTGCCGCACACGTCGCAATAGCCGTCGACGATGGTGCCGGTACAGCCAGGTTGTGTGCACCGCACGCCGGAGGAGCCGGGCGTCATTTCGTCCTGGGTGCTGCCTGCACCAGGAGCCTCAGCGGTCGCGCTGACTGGCCCAGGGCTGCCGCACACGTCGCAGTAGCCGTCGACAATAGTGCCGGGGCAGCCCGGCTGGGTGCATCGTGTCATTCCAGGCGCCCCGTTCAATTCGTCTCCGACGATGTAGCTGGCGCCGCGTGCGGCGCGGCGGTTGTTTGCAGATAGGTCTGGTAGACGGTAACGAGCTGTTGGGCAAGCACCATCCGGCTGGGCCTGGCATCCAGCGCATTGCGGGCCAGCTGATACGCCTGGGCGACGTCGGGAACCTCCGCGACGCCGGTGGCTACCGCCTTTGCGTGATAGGCCTCGAGTCGGCTGCCAAGCTCCTCGTGATCGTGCAGCGCGTTCGCGTACGCGGTTTGCGCGATGGTCATCGCCCGAGAGACCTGGTCGAGGCGACGCAGGTAAGCCTCCAGCTCAACGCGTGTGTTCGGCACCGGCCCAAGGGCAGCGCTGTCGGGCACTGCGTAACGCGGCGCAGGGTCGACGCGGCGTAGGCACTCTTCGACGATGCCGTGCAGTGCAGCCTCCCGCGCCTCGAGGTCGGCGCGTTGTTGCCGCGCTCGCTGCACGAGTGCCGCCGCGTCGCGCCGGCGAGCGCCACCAACGATCAGATCACGTTCAAAGGTGGCCGCGTCGATCTCCAAGGGTCCCAGCGGTCCTGTCACGTCACCGCCCCGGCCAGCCTTGTCGGCCAGCTCCCTCAGCTTGCGTGCCAGTCGGGACTGCTCGAGTGCCGCTTGCTGTTGGGCGGCGCCAGCCGGCTCGAGGTCGATCTGTTCCCGAATACGTTCCATCTGGGCACGGAGTTGTCGGATCCGTTCGGTTATCTCCAACCCCGACGGATCGAGCCCGAGCTTGACGCGGAGCTGCGAGAGCAATGCATCTGAGAGCCGGCACGCCTCCGGCAGCGAGACCGAGAGTCCTGAGGCGGCGCTGGCATCCAGCCGTCCCCAGATCAGCGTTGACATCCGCGTCAGCTCGGTGGCGCCCACTCGACCCGAGTTCCAGGTGGCGAGCAGTAGCTCGTAACGATCTGACACGGCCTTCCACAAGGCCATCGACAAGAGGATGTCGCCGGTAGCGGCCGAACCTGTGGCAGCTTGCAACGCAGCCTTGTCCAGTTCGTCCAACTCCCTGCGTCGCCCATCGCGCCAGTGGCCGAGCTGGCCGATAAAGATCTCGGCCGCCCGCGCTTCTTGAGCTGAACCCATCTGCCCCGGTGCCACCGGGGCGGTCACCTGTCCAGCAGGCGTGATCACGCTCATCACGTCCTGCCATAGACCGCAGTGGGCGGTTCTGGTGCCGGTCCGAGAGCCTCCCTGAGCCATCGGTTGTAGATCCTGGTCCACTCACCATCGGTACGCATCTGCGCCAACCGATCGTTGACGAAGCGCACGAAATCCACATCGTCTTTGTTGAAGCCCAGTCCGTAGGGCTCAGCAGTGAATGCCCTCTGGGCCGGCACCACCGCGTACGGGTCCTGTGCTGCCAGGCCGGCCAGCACGGTGTCGTCGCCAGTGATGGCCGCCACCTCGCCCTGTTGGAAGAGCGCCAGGCATCCCGTGTGGTTGTCCGCGGCGACCGGTATGGCCTTGGGTGCCACCTTGATCAGGTTGTCCATGCTGGAGGTGCCTTTCGGGGCACAAACCTTCTGTCCGGCAAGGTCTGAGATCGACTTGGC
>Ga0193741_1000643_pt1 | contig 10388 bp, 5 predicted proteins | sample L2s2metaG_FD_143059 | JGI IMG/M metagenome (GOLD analysis project Ga0193741, IMG submission 143059) | Soil microbial communities from a riparian zone of the East river system, Colorado, United States - L2s2 | ecosystem: Environmental > Terrestrial > Soil > Riparian zone | place: USA: East River...
TCCGGTCAGGATCCGCAACGACGATTCCGTCGATGCGACGACCGGCATCGTCGACGGCAACCGCGACGCGAGCGAGTTCCTGTTCCGTTGCCGTTGCCGCGGCCACCGAGAGCACGGTGGCGGCGGCGGTCGGCGCGTCACCCAGGTCGGGCTGCCTCCGGTCCACGACGACCAGGATGATCGTCAGGTCGATCGCCTCGCCGTCCAGCACCTCGCCGACGAACAGGCCAGGCCGGGGCGGGGCAGTCCGATCTGCGGCGCAGGCAGCCCACAGGGTCGCCGCCCTGTCGTGACCCACCGCGGTGACCAGACGTGTGGCGATGCCCAGCGACGAGGCGAACGCCGCGAGCTGAGGACCGACGGCAAGTCCGCGTCCGTCACCGGACAGTGAGACCATGGTGATCGACTGCGGGTGGTCCACCTTCCCGCCGGCACGAGGCTCCCCCTTGCTGTCCTGCTCGCGGTCCGCGGGCACCATGCCACGCAGGACCTGTCGGAACGCCCACGACTCGACAGGAGTCGCCTCGTACGTCTCGAGCAGCGTCGACCAACCCGCAACCGAACTCTGCGGCCTGCTCCGCACAGCCGCCAGCACCGGGCTACCGACCGCGTCGGCGATCTCGTCGCGAAGCCCGACCCGTGGGTCGCGACGTGCCGTCGCGAGGAGGACGGCGATCGCCAGTACGGTGCAGATCAGGGCGCCGAGAGGCGCCCAGACGAGGAGCCGGCGCGCGGTGGAGGGACCCGTGGCCGTGGTCGCTGGCTGGATGACCGAGGCTCCAGCGCTGGCAGACGATGCAGACGACTCCTCCGGGCCGCTGGTGGCGATCTCGTCCTTGACCTTGTCGAGCTGCAGGGAAAGGTCGGCCTGTTCGGTCTGGAGTCCGGCGAGCAGTTGCGCCTCGCGCCTGCCGTCCGCCGAGTCGGGTTCGACCTCCTGCTGACGTCCCGTGGTCGAGCTGATCTGATCCTGCAGCGCCGTGATCTGCGCCTGAAGGCTGTCCGCCCTGACTTGGAGGTCCGCCAACACGCCCGAATTGGCCGCCCGCGCAGTGGCCTGGATGTGGGCGACGTATGCGTCCCCTACTGCCTGCGACAGCGTCTGCGCCTGCGAAGCCTGGGCGGAGGTTGCGTCGATCTCGATGAGCTGGTCGGTCGCAGCCGACACCTCGACCATCCTGTCCACCGAGCGGGCGGTGAGTGCAGGCTCGACCGTCTCGCCCGCTGCACCGAGAACGGTGGCGCTGAGGGCGATGCGTACCTGGGTAGCCACGTCGATGCTGCTGGTCTGAGCCGCGGTGGGCGCGGGGAGCAGCACCAGAGTCGTGCTGGTGAGAGGGGGCGGCTGCACCATCACGTACGTGGTCCCCAGGACAAGGCCCACCGCGGCCGTTGCGGCCAGCACGCGGCGGCGACGATGCAGCACCGTCACGGTCGAACGAAGGTCGGTGATCTGGTCGCTCATGGCAGCTCCAGGACCGTGACGAGGCGGGTAGAGGACGAGCCCGTCCCCCGCCCCACCAGTGACCTTGCCGCCACGCGACGGCCGAACCGCGGCGAATACCACCCCGAGACGGGGTCGACCTCGGCGCTGTGCGAGGTCCAGGTGAGGCCCTCGGGCAGCACGAGCCTCCCCCGTCGGCTGTGCGGACCGACCTCCCAGCTGAGTCCGGCCTGCGCTCCGTCCAGGTCGACCAGGACGTCGGGGCCCAGGTGCCACGAGAGCTGCAGCGGAACCTCTGCGGCGGTGTCGAAGGTGTCGACGACCGTCAGGCTGCGTCCGGGTGAGTCCAGCGTCACCGAACGGCGGTGCAGCGTCGGAGTGCTCAGACGCACGTAGCCGTCGTGCTCCGCGCTCCAGATCTGAACCGACTGCTCGCCGACTTCGCAGGCCACCGTCCGCGTCCGGGCCTGCGTGGTCCACAGAAAGGGGCCGCCCGACTCGGATTGGCTCCCGCCGCCGACCTCGACGGTGTTGTGGGCCGCCGTGGAGCGGAACCATTCCCGCCATGTCGGTTCGCCGTGGTAGCAGTAGGTGCCGGGGTCGGCGAGGACATCGACACCGTCGTGCCGTACCTCCAGCGCCAGGGCGTCGGCGTGGGCGTGCGCCGCGATCGAGAGGAACCCGTGAGGGCCGCCGTCACACCGGCACCAGATCTCGGGACCGTCGTCGGCGCGGGAGCGCAGGATGACCAGCCCGGCGTCGGGGAACCGGCGCGGCCGGACCGGTGGTCGTGGCGGGCGACGGGCACGGCCGATCGCACCGACCACGGAAGCCTGGACGCCGCCATCGAACTCGGGCCACCAGTCCGATGCCCCCAACAGGGCGGAGCCCGTGGCCAGGACCGTGGCCCAGGGATCGTGGTCGGGATCGTCGACCACCAGCGCGTGCCCTTCGTCCCCGTCGCCCTGCCGCGGGGCCCGGCCCGTGGCATCCAGGATGGCGGCACCGGCATCGAGCATCGCCGCCAGGCGCTGCCATGTCGCCTCCGACAGGTCGTGACCGAGGGCGTCGGCTTCGACGGCGGCCAGCAGCCCGAGCTCGAGCACGAAGCGGTGGTAGTCGGTCGCCAGCTCCCGGTTCAGACCGTCGTCGAAGGTGTTGGCGGCCAGCTCGCGCTCCAGGAGGGTGGCTGCGCTCTGCCGCCACCGAGATGTCCGGGCGTACCAGGGGAATGCACACGCCGCCGCGAGCCGCCCCGCCGCCTCAGCCACGACGTGGTTGTTCGCAGAGGAGCCGCGGCTGGGGAAGGCAGCCAGGAACTCCTGGTGCCAGGCGATCTGCCGGACGGCGTCCTCGTTGTACTCGAACAGGTCGCCGACCTTCGGCCACTCGTCGAGCAGCCGACGGGTCCATACCCAGGAGATGAGGCGGATGCCGGCCTCGATGCCGCTCGTCCAGTGCACGCCGGACAGGAACGGGTTCGCACTCCACCAGGAGCGGAGCTGGTGAGCGGCGGTCTCGGCGTAGCGCTCCTCCTGCGTCAACCACCACGCTGCAGCCAGCACGGTGACCTGATGGTGACGGGACATCTCCCAGACCTGCTTGATGTTGCCCGTCTCCGCCTCGTCGCGGTGATCGACACGGAATGCCAGTTGTCGGTCCGGCGCTCGTCGCCCGGTCAGAGGGTCGTGGAACCAGTCCGGGTCGGCGCTGTCGGCCCGCGGCGCTCCCAGGACCGTCCATGTTCCTTCCAGGACCGTGTCGGCAGCCCGGACCAGGGCGGACGCGGCGTCAGGAGCCACCGTGGCGCGGGCTGAGGCGGGCAGCAGCGAGACGAAGGCACGGTCCCGCAGGACGCCCGGCGGCAGTGGGGGAGCCTCGCCGGGCAGGACCTGGCGACGTGCCCAGGCCCGGCGACGCCCGACGTCCAGGGTGCGGTGGGCCACTTCGGTCACCGACATCCCACGAAGCCGTCGCAGGTACCAGCCGGGGCGGGGGCGGCTCACCAGGTCACCGGCCCTCGTGTCGCCAGACTGCTCCCCACCGCGAGCGTTGCTCGCGTGGTCGCCACCAGGGACTCCAGCGGGGTCGGCATCGCGGAGCCCGTGCGGACAGCGTGGACGAAGCGCTCCAGCTGCGCGCGCTGACCCTTGTCTTGCCCCGCGAGCGCCCTGCGCCCGTTCTTCCCCTTGGACGACCACACGGTGACCCGCTGGAAGTTGTCCAGCCGTCCGTTGCGGCCGTCACCCACGACGTCCAGGGTCTCCTTCGGGAAACGCGGGCTGCCGTCGGTGATGTAGGAGATCGTCGCCACGGACCCGTCGGTGAAGCGCAGGGTGGCGTGGACGTTCGCGCCCGTCCCCATGGCGTGCACCTCGACCGGGTCGTGCCCCACCAGGGCGCTCAGCGTGTCGATGAAATGACCGCCCTCGCCGGCGAACCGGGAGCCTTCCAGCTCCTCGTTGAGGTACCAGCTTCCCGGATCCAGGCGGCCGGCGTTGACGAGGTACCGAGCCGACACCGGACCACGAGACGGACCGAGGCGTTCTCGTAGGTCGGTGAACAGCGGTGCGAATCTCCGGTTGAAACCGACCATGACCCGGTCGTTGCCGGTTCTCTCGACGGTGTCCAGGACCTCGGCGAGCTGCTCCTCGGTGAGGGCGAGCGGCTTCTCGACGAAGACGGTGAGGCCGCGCTCGAGGGCCTGGCACACCAGGCCCGCATGCGAGTGGTGCCGCGTGACGATGAACACCGCGTCGAGAGTGTCGTCGTCGAGCACCGACTCGACGTTCGTCGTGATGGTCGCGAATCCGAACTTGCGTTGGGCGTTGAGCCCGGACAGAGATCTCGTCGTGGCGACCGACACGAGCTCGGCTTCGGAGTTGTCCCGCAGGTGGGGCAGCAGCATGGACGTGGCGTAGTTGCCGGCCCCGATGAAGCCCAACCGGGCACCTGCCGACGATCGCCGGCGCTGGGAGCCGGAGGTGGGCCCGGTACCGGTACCGACGTGGATCGTCCGTCCGGGCGACTCCTCGTCCGGGCGCTGTCCGTAGGACAGGAGGAATCCGACGCCCTGCAGAGAGCCCGCGCCGAGCCGGCTGTAGACCTCCGCAGCCTCGTCGATCGGGTGGACGCCCGATATTAAGGGGGCGACGTCCACCGAACCGTCGGCCAACAGATCTAGGAAGCAGGCAAGGTTGCGGCGCTCGGTCCAGCGAACGTAGCCGGCCGGGTAGTCCACCCCTTCGAGCTCGTAGCGATCGTCGTATCGACCCGGACCGTAGGACCGGGAGAAGCGGACGTCCAATTCCTTCTCGTAGTAGGCGTTCCAGGGGAGGTCGAGTCGCGTCTTCCCGATGTCCACCACCCGGGCACGGTCCCGTGCCAGGCGTGCCGCCACCTCGACCGGCCCGTTCGAGTCACCGCCCGCGGCCAGCAGGACATGGTCCGCGCCCAGGCCTCCGGTGCGAGTGAGAAGGACCTGCTCGACCTCGCGCAGGCCCAGCTCGTCAGGTGCGGCACACGCGAGGGCACCGGCCTTCTCCGCGGCTCGGCAGCGAGCCTCCACCACGTCCAAGCCCACCACCTGCACGCCGGAAGCGACGAGGAGTCGCACCACGAGCTGACCGACGAGCCCGAGCCCGATCACACACGCGGTCTCACCGAGCGCGACCTCGGCGCGCCGGACGCCCTGCATCGCGATCGCCCCGACCGTGGCGAATGCGGCATGTTCGGCCGCAACGCCATCCGGTACGGGGACGCACAGGTTGGTGGGAACCCAGTTCAGCTCTGCGTGGAGGGCGAACTCGTTTCCCGCGGCCGCGACCACCTGACCGATCGAGAACTGCTCTGCACCCGCGCCGACCTCGACCACCACGCCGCACAGCGAATAGCCAAGAGGCGTGTAACTGTCCAGGCGGTTCATCGCCTTCTGGTAGGTGGCCAGGGCGCCCTGCTGGGCCACGGAGTCGAGCAGCTTGCGCACCTGGTCGGGCCTGGCCCGCGCCTTGCCGACGAGCGACATCCTCGCCTCGCTGACCTTCATCATCTCGGTGCCGGTCGAGATCAACGAGTAGAGCGAACGCACCAGGACGCCTCCCGGCTTGCACGCGGGAACAGGCACGTCCAGGACGGTGAGGTCACCGGACTTGTAGTTCTGAGCCACTTGCTTCATGCGACCTTCCCCCTGCACGCACCCACCGGCCACCGCACGTCGTTCACGGCGGCGCTACCCCGGCAGCCAATGCCCCGCGGTACCACAGCTCCATCGAGAGCAGCTGCCACAGCTGCTTGGACTGGTCCCGTCGGCCGCTGCGCTGATCGGCGACCATCCGGCGCAACGGCGACGGGCGCAGGAACCCCGACGACACCAGCCGGCCGTCGAGCAGGACGTCGTCGATCAGGGGCCCGAGGTCGTTGGTGACCCAGGCGCGCAGCGGGGCGCCGAACGAGGCCTTCGGGCGGTCGACCACGTCACGCGGCACCCATGCCTCCGCGGCGGCGCGCAACGGAACCTTCTGCGTCCGTCCCCGGATTTTGCGGCTGCCGCTGAAGCTGAAAGCCGCCCTGAACACGTAGGGGTCGACGAAGGGCACCCGGACCTCCGTCGACGCCGCCATGCTCGAGCGGTCGGTATAGGCCAGGTTGAGTCCCGGGAGGAAAAGCCGGGTGTCCGTCAGGCACATGCGATTGACGTGGTCGGCCAGACGGCCGTCGTTGTACAGGCTGCGATGGGCGTCCACGACGGCCTGCACATGGGGAGACAGCTCGGGATCGAGCAGGCCCTCGAGCTCGTCCTGGTCGTAGAGGCTGTAGCTGCGGCGGAACGCGGCCTCCTCCGGCAGCTCGGCGAAGCTGAGGAAGCGCTTGGCCCAGCGGCTGTACCGAAGTCCGCGTCCCCCGGCCGCCACGGGAAGCCGTTCCACGCTCGGCGCGACCACACGCGAGCGAAGGGACCGCGGAAGGGTCTGGTACTTCGCCCCGAGAACGCACGCCAGGTGTTTGCGGTAACCGCCGAACAGCTCGTCCGCGCCCATTCCCGACAGCAGAACCTTGACGCCCGCGTCACGGGCGGCCTGGCACATGAGAATCGTGTTGATGGCAGCCGGGTCTCCGATCGGCTCGTCGAGCACGTCCACGACCCGGGGAAGCATGTCCACGACGTCCGGGCTGATCTCGATCTCGTGCAGTCGGATCCCGAGGTGTGCCGCCATCTTGCGGGCGTAGACGGCGTCGTCGGGCATCGCCTCGAGACGCTGGTCCTCCGGACGGAACGTGATGGTGTAGGCCTCGATGGAGGGGTTACGGCTCGCGGCCATCGCAGTGATGAGGCTCGAGTCCAGGCCTCCGCTGAGAAAGGAGGCGACAGGGACGTCTGCCACCAGGTGTGCCGCCACCGATGCTTCGAGCACCGCCGCCAGGTCCGCGGGCGGGCCGGCTGCGGCCTCGAGCGCTTCCTGCGCAGGTTCCCAGTAGCGGCCGGCCCGCGTCGTCCCGTCAGCTCGCCACTCGGCCCACGATCCAGACGGGAGTTTGAAGACGCCTTTGACGGCGCACTGTTCCTCCGGCAGGAAATAGAACATGGCCGACGCCACGAGGGCCCCGGGGTCGATGGTGAGCTCCGGGCCCACGGCCGCTACCAGGGCTTTGAGCTCGGAGGCGAACACGATGCCGCTCCCGCGCGGCATGACGTACATCGGCTTGATGCCGAGCGGATCCCGCGCAAGGGTGAGGGCGCCGGTGTGCTCGTCGTAGATCGCGAAGGCAAACATTCCGCGGAACCGCGGGAGGGCGTCAGGCCCCCATTCCCGCCAACTCTCCAAAACAACCTCGGTGTCCGACTCCGTGACGAACCGGACGCCCTTGCCGCGCAGGATTGCGCGCAGGTCGCGGTAGTTGTACAGCTCACCGTTGTAGCTCAGGTGCAGGCCGTCTTTGACGAACGGCTGATCCGCCGCGGCCGACAGGTCGATGATCGACAGGCGCCGATGCGCGAGCTGGAGCGATGTGTGCGGCGACATGTCCCGCAGCCCGTCTGCGTCCGGCCCGCGGTGGCCGATGCGATCGGCCATCGTCCGCACGAGCCGAGCACCGTCGGGCTGGCAAAAGGCTCCGGCAACGCCGCACACGTCAGCCTCCCACCTGGTGTCGGCTCCGGTCGCCAGCAGGCTCGGAGGTGGTGCGAGTGCGCCTGACGAGCGTGTCGTAGACATCGACGTAAGCGTCGCGCTGGTAGGACCAGCCGAGCTCATTCTCGATACGAAGGCGCCCTGCACGACCCATGACCTCGCGCTTGTCGTCGTCGTCGAGGAGCTCCACCATTGCCCGGGCGTAGGCCGCTACGTCGCCACTCGGGATGTAGGACGCAGCCCCTTCGGCCGACACCCGGGTCTCCTTGAGGTCGAACGCAACGACGGGCAACCCGAAGGCCATGTACTCCATGGTCTTGTTCATCGTGGAGACGTCGTTGAGCGGATTCTTCGGGTCGGGCGAGAGCCCGACGTCCGCGGTCGAGAGCACGTCCAGGACGGTGTCGTCGGGCACACGGCCCGGCAAGTCCACGTAGTCCTGCAGTCCGAGATCGTCGCGCAGCGCCACGATCTCGTCATAGGAGTCGCCCGCGCCCATGAAGGTGAAGGCGACGTCCTCGCGACCGAGGTCGTGTACGACGTGGGCGGCAGCCCGGACCGCCAGGTCGACGCCGTCCTGCGGGCCCATGACGCCGATATAGGCGACGAGGTGCCGCCGGCCATGCCGCAGCGCCGGGACGGTGGCCGTCCGACGCAGGCGCTTGTGGTCGGGGCCGGTCCGCACCACGGTGACATCCGCTGGGCTCTTGCCACCCCGACGCACGGCGATCTCGGCATACGAGGCGTTCGTGGCCACGACGTGGTCGGCCGTGCGGAAGGTCGCCCTCTCCAGGGCGAGCAGTCCTCGGCGCGGCAGGCGGCGCCCGTGCGGGAAGCGCGAGTCGTACAGCTCGGGGCAGAGGTCGTGGTGGTCGAACACGAACCGCGAACCGTCGCGGCGGCGCAGCCATCGGGCGATGGGCCAGAAGATGTCCGGCGGATTGCACGCCTGCAGCACGTCGAACCGCCCCTGGCGACGAGCGCGGAGCACCAGCCTGGCCGTAGCGAGGAACGAGTAGGCGTACTCCAGGACGAAGCCGAGCGCGCTGCCTCCGGGCGCGTAGGGGCGGTACTTCAGAAGCGTGACGCCCTCGAGAACCTCGTGACCGGGGTCGCCCTTGCCCTTCGGGCACACGATTGTGACGTCGTACCCAGCTGCGGTCAGGGCCTTGGATTCCAACCAGACTCGCCGGTCGAAGGGTACGGGCAGGTTCTGGACGATGATGAGTACTCGGGGTCGTGCACCCACGTCGTGAGCGATGGTCATACCGCCCACCCGATGCCCTCGTAGCCCGGTATCCGTTCGATCTCAGCACCGAGGCGCCCGTGCAGGTCGAGGATCCACTCAGGAGGCGCCGCGCGCAGCTCGTCGACCACGGGGCCGTCCGACGTGGCCACCACCGCCGCATCGCAGCCGTGCAGCGCTTCGCGAGGCGTCGCGAAGAGCAGCCGGCGCAGGTGTGGCAGGCGGCTCTCGACGTACCGGAGGTTCGAGCCCATGAGCCGCTCGGGGTTGACGATCGGGTCGTAGATCCGCACGTCGAAGCCCTTGCCGATCAGCCGCTCCGCCAGCTCGACGTTCGGGCTCTCCCGCAGGTCGTCTGTATCCATCTTGAAGCTCAGTCCCAGCATGGCGACCGCGCGGAAAGGACTGGCGATCAGCCGATCCACGACGTCGGTGATGACGAGCTCGTTCGTCCGCGCAGTGCCGGCGAGCAGGGGGACGTCCAACGCGTTCACTCGGGCCATGTCGAGCAGCGCGCGCAGGTCCTTGGGGAGGCAGGAGCCGCCGAAGGCGAAGCCGGGCATCAGGTATGCCGGCGAGATGTTGAGGACAGTGTCCTCGCTGAACACCCGCATGACTTCCCGGGAGTCGACGCCGAACACCCTGAAGATGCGAGCCATCTCATTGGCGAATGAGACCTTCGTGGCGTGGAAGGCGTTGCATGCGTACTTCAGCGCCTCGGCGCTACGGACATCGACAAGCCTGATCTCGCGGTTCAGGAACGAGAACATGTCAGTCAGCAGGTCGGTCACGCGCTGATCGGCTGTGCCGACGACCACGAATGGCGGGTTGAAGAAGTCGGCAACACCCGACCCCTCACGGAGGAACTCCGGGCACATCGCCGTCCCAACGGCCCAGCCGGTCGGAAGCGATACCCCTGCGAAAGTCTCGTGGACGAGGTCATCCCCCGTTCCGGGGGGAACGGTGCTCCTCACCACCACCGCGTGGAAGCCCGATGCCGGCGGTGTGGCGACGGCGAGCCCTCTGCGAATGTCGTCCAGCGCTCGTCGCAGGTACGCGAGATCGGTGCCGCCGTGCGGCGACGAGGGCGTGCCGACGCAGAGTAAGGACACGTCGGCCCGTTCGAGGGCCACGACAGGATCCGTGGTCGCCCGGAGCCGTCCACTCTCGACCGCCGTCGCGATTAGCTGGTCGATGCCCGGTTCGACAACCGGGCTCCGACCGGACCTGATGTGGTCGACCTTCACAGAGTCGACGTCGACGCCGCACACCTCGTGGCCCCTCGAGGCCAGACCCGCGGCCGTGACGGTGCCGACGTAGCCCAAGCCGAAGACGGCGATCCTCATTGCCCCCCCAAAGGATCGTAACGATTACCCCCAGCGGATCGTAACAGCGAGTGAAGGCGCGGTCACATCGCCAAGAGCGGCAGCAGGCCGACCTATCTCAATTCGTGACCTGCGGTCCAGTCTCGCCGCCGGGACCGACCGTGCCAGCCAGCGTGAGGGAGGATCCCACGCTCACGCCAGACACGGAGCGTCCCTGGTGGTTTCCGGGCCGGCCCTGGGACCAG
>Ga0193741_1000644_pt1 | contig 10386 bp, 8 predicted proteins | sample L2s2metaG_FD_143059 | JGI IMG/M metagenome (GOLD analysis project Ga0193741, IMG submission 143059) | Soil microbial communities from a riparian zone of the East river system, Colorado, United States - L2s2 | ecosystem: Environmental > Terrestrial > Soil > Riparian zone | place: USA: East River...
GAGTCCCGCTCGGATTGACGACCCGGTCAGGCCAACACCCCCCGCTGCGGAAAACTGGGTTAACCCAGATTTCCTGCGCTTTACACAAGTTGCAACCTGTGTCAGGTGATTGCAACGTGGGTTAACCCAGTTTTCTGCACGCGAGGTTGGAGCGGGGTCCGACTAGCCAGCTCCGGCTGAGACGACTGGCAGGAGCGTGTGGCGGCATAGGGTGTGCGCATGGCAACTGCGCTGATCACTGGCGGCACTTCAGGCATCGGCGCGGCCTTTGCACGGGCGCTAGCAGCGCGCGGGGATGACCTGGTACTGGTGGCGCGCAACGCCGACCGGCTCTCCGAGATGGCAACCGAGCTGAAGGAGCGCTACGCGGTCAGCGTGGAAACGATCGCTGCAGATTTGGCGGTACGTGATGAGGTAGTCGGGATCGCCGAGCGGTTGGCCAGCGCTGAGCAACCGATCGATCTCCTGGTCAACAACGCCGGTTTCGGAATTCGCGCCAAACTCACCGCTGCCGACACCGCACCACACGAGCACGCAATCGACGTCATGATCAGGGCTGTGCTGATGCTCAGCGCCGCTGCTGGACGGGCAATGCGACAACGTGGAGCCGGCACGATCATCAACGTCTCGAGTACCGCCGGCTTCGTAGCCATGGGCAGCTACTCGGCGATCAAGTCCTGGGTGACCTCCTACACCGAGGGCCTTGCGAACGAACTGCATGGCACTGGAGTCCGAGCCGTCGCATTGTGTCCGGGTTGGGTGCGTACCGAAATGCACGAGCGCGCGGACATCAACATCAGTTCGATCCCGCCGTTTCTCTGGTTGGACGCCGATCGGTTGGTGGCCGACTGCCTCGACGATGCAGCTGCCGGCAAGGTGATCTCGATCCCGTCCAAGCGCTTCAAGGTGCTGATGGTGATCTGCAAGCATCTGCCGGACCGCACTGTGCGAGCCGTCTCCCGGAAATTGACTGCCAGCCGCCACTAGAAACGCCGAGCCGCCCGAGTGCTCCGAAGTCCCAGGGCGAGTCCGGCCCGCATTACACCACGGCAGCTCGGGTTACGCTAACCCTTATGTCGAGTCGGAGCCGCTATACCTCGCCGCTGCACGCGAGCGCGCGGTTCGTTGCGCAGCGCGGCCTGCTCAAGCCACTGGTATGGCGACTGGTGACCGTCACTGTGCTGGGCGAGGAGCATCTCCAAGGCCTCAGTCGCCCCTTCGTCGTGGTGTCCAATCATGCGAGCCATCTCGATGCGCCGCTAATCCTCGGATCGCTACCGCGCAAGCTCTCCCGCTACGTCGCGGCCGGGGCGGCCGCTGACTACTTCTTCGACGTGTGGTGGCGCAAGAGCCTGACCTCGTTGTTCTTCAACGCGTTTCCGGTCGACCGCAGTGGACTTCGAGGCCGCCATGGCCTCGCCACCGGCCTGCTTGACGACGGCGTACCGCTGCTGCTCTTCCCCGAGGGCACGCGCTCCAGGACCGGCGAGATAGGCGCCTTCAAGCCCGGTGCTGCGGCATTGTGCATCAGTCGGGATGTGCCGTGCCTGCCGGTTGCCATCGTTGGCGCAGCCGAGGCGATGCCGTACGGCCAGAACTGGCCAACCCACGGCCGGCTGCCGGTGTTCGTCGCGTTTGGCGAACCGATGCGAGCTGAGGATGGCGAAACGGTCGCTCAGTTCTCCGAACGCATTGCCAAAGAGGTGACCGGACTCATCGACTACGCCACCACCTACCGCGCCAACCAGGCGTAGCGCGGCTGCTCACCTCAGAACGAAGGAGAACGACAGGGATGCCCAACGTCAAGCACATGAAGTGGTGGGGCTGGGGTGTCGAAGGGGTGGGCTTCCACCACGAGAACAAGCCTGGTTTTCGACCCTTCGTGATCAATGCCATCGATCTTGACGTGAACACCCCGCCAACGGCACCGGTGTCAATCGATGACCTCCCAATTCCGGCACCCATGATCAGCGACCAGTTGCTGGCGGAACTAACCGACGCGGTTGGTACCGAAAACGCCGTACAAGATGATCTTGACCGGACCGTGCACACGTACGGAAAGAGTGCCCGAGACCTGCTGCGGATTCGGGCCGGTGATCTTCCGCGAGTGCCCGATGTCGTGGTCTATCCCGGCGACGAGGCTGAGGTGCAGCTCATCGTCGATCGCGCGGTAGCCGCGGATGCGGTGATCATTCCGTACGGCGGGGGCAGCAACATCTCCGGTAGCCTGCATGCTCCCGAGGGTGAGACCCGACCGGTCATCTCTGTTGATCTTGGTCGGCTGAATCAGGTGATCGACATTGATGAGGACTCCGGTCTGGCGCGCATTCAGGCCGGCGCACAGGGTCCAGACCTGGAGGAGCAGCTGGGGGCGCGGGGCTGGACGTTGGGGCATTTTCCCGACAGCTTCACCCACAGCACCCTGGGCGGGTGGATCGCCACTCGATCTTCGGGCATGCAGTCCGACAAGTACGGCGACATCTCCGACATCGCACGGGGCATGCGAGTCGTCATGCCAGGGAAGGTGCTTCAGGTTCGGCCGCTGCCGCACACCTCGACGGGGCCGAGCGTACGCGAGATGGTGCTCGGCTCCGAAGGACGCCTCGGTGTGATCACCGAGGTAACCGTCCAGGTGCATCGGATCCCCGAGGTCCGGCTGATTCTTGGGTATTTGTTCCCATCCTGGGAAGCCAGCCTGGCTGCGATGCACGAGATTTCCACCAGTGACGCCCATCCATCGATCACCCGAGTTTCCGACGCCAAGGAAACCGCCTTCTCCTTTGCGACCAGGAGGAAGTCGAGCCGCATCTCGATCTCGTCCTTGATCAGCAAGGGATTGATGAAGGTGCTCCAGCGACGCGGTTGGAACTTGGACGAGGTCTGCCTGTCCTTTATTGGCTACGAGGGCGGCAAGGCGCATGTGTCCAGGCAGAAGGCGATTGTCAAAGACATCGTGGGTCGGCATGGCGGGATCGTGGTCGGCAAAGGTCCCGGCGAACTGTATGACCAGAAGAAGTTCGACACCCCGTACATCCGTGACTTCCTGCTTGATCGAGGCGCGATCGGTGATGTGTCTGAGACTGCAGCGCCCTGGTCCAAGCTGCTGCCGCTGTATACCAATGTGCTGGCGGCTGCCGAGAAGGTCTACGCGCACCTCGGTGTCACTGGTTGGATCATGTGCCACCTTTCGCACTCTTACCACTCCGGCGCCTGCTTGTACTTCACCTTCGCCTTCAAGCACGACGGGATTGACCCGCTTGGGCAGTACGAGCCGCTCAAGAACGCCATCCAGCAGGCGTTCGTCGACTCAGGCGGCACGCTCTCGCACCACCACGCCGTCGGCAGCGAGCATGCAGCGTGGCTGGAGCAGGACATCTCAGCTCCTGGCGTCCAGATGATCGACGGACTTTTCACCGCCATGGACCCCGGTAGAAATTTCAACCCGGGCAAGATCATCCCGCAGTAGCTCACCTAGCCGAGTTGTCAGAATCTCAGCACCATATTTGGTGCTGAGATTCTGACAACTCGGCTAGGTGAGGGGAGCTTTTTGATCTTCGCTAGAACCCGGAATAGGCGGTCCGCACAGGGGATGGGACCTACCCGCGCGGGGAAACGCGGGACCGGTCGATGCGTTGGGCCTATTCCGGGCAGCATGAGACCCCAGTTCAAGGTACTCGCGTGTTGGGGATTTGGTGCGGAACTTGCATGCACTGCAACCAAACAGTGGCCTAAGTCCATGATTACGAGGCTGGGAGTGAACTTAGATTTCGACTATTACATTCAGACCCGTGGCTCTTTCGGTACGGACCATCGAGGCTGAGCGGCACCGCGCGTTCAACGCTGCCCAACCCTCGGTGAGCTTTCTCCAAACGCCGGCGTGGGGACGGGTCAAGAGCGAGTGGCGCAGCGAGTCGGTCGGCTGGTTCAACGGTAAGGATGGACCGGTCGGCGCGGGCCTTGTGCTCTACCGGCAGCTCCCCAAGATCAAAAAGTACCTTGCCTACTTGCCCGAGGGTCCGGTGATCGACTGGACTGCCCCCGACATCGGGGAGTGGCTGAGGCCGTTGGCTGATCATCTGCGCGCGGCTGGCGCCTTTGGCGTACGGATCGGCGTCACTGCGGTGGCACGGCGCTGGAGCGCCGAAACGATCAAAGCCGCGATCGCCGACGAGCGGGTCACCCGACTCAGCGAGGCGATGCCTGACCGGATCAACCACGAGACCACCCGAACCCGCAACCGACTCCGGGAGCTCGGCTGGCGACCGCCGGAAGAGGAGGAGGGCTTCGCGGCCGGGCAGCCGCGATTCGTCTTCCAGCTCCCGATCGCCGGAAGGACGCCCGAGCAACTGCTCGCTGGAATGAACCAGCTGTGGCGGCGCAACATCAAGAAGGCCGCGAAGGCCGGAGTCGTGGTGAACCGCGGGACCGTTGCTGATCTGCCCGAGTTCCACAAGCTCTACGTCGAGACCGCGGAGCGTGATCATTTCACGCCACGGCCGTTGTCGTACTTCCAAACCATGTTCGATGCCCTGCTGGCCGAAGATCCCGATCGAATTCGGCTCTACCTGGCGCATCACGAAACCGACTTGATCGCTGCGACCACCTGGGTGCGAGTTGGTCAGCACACGTGGTACTCCTACGGCGCCAGCTCAACCACCAAACGCGAGGTGCGCGGATCAAACGCCGTGCAGTGGAAGATGATCACCGACGCGCTGGAGGCCGGCGCCACGATCTACGACCTGCGCGGGATCACCGAAGGGCTCGATGAGGACGATCCGCATCTGGGCCTGATCCAGTTCAAGGTTGGCACCGGAGGCGAGGCGGTGGAGTATCTGGGTGAGTGGGACCTGCCCCTCAATCCGCTGCTGTACAAGGCATTCGACCTCTATATGAAACGCCGGTGATAACGACATGAGTGGGGTAACCCTGCGGCTGGACGGGGGGCGCTGGCGGGAGCACCTGCGGACTGTGGCCGGCGCCATGCCAGGCATCGTCCCGGTGATCAAAGGCAACGGTTATGGGTTCGGGCTGCGCGGGCTGGCTGAGGAGTCGCGGACTCTCGGCGCGGACACGATCGGAGTCGGCATCCCGTCCGAGGTCGCCATGGTGCGCGAGGCGTTCCCGGGCGATGTGGTGATCTTGAATCCGTGGGATCCAGCAAGTGAGCTCGCCACAGAGCTCACCAAGGATTCTTCGGTGATCACTACCGTGTCCCGGCTGCAGGACTTGGCGCTGTTGGCGGAGCGCGACGATCGGCCACGGGTGCTGGTCGAAGTACTCACCTCGATGCAACGCCACGGGATCCGGCCCGATGATCTTGGTCAGGTTGCGGCCTTGCTTCCTGGTGTCCGGTTCGAGGGCTGGACGATCCACCTGCCGCTGCACGCCGACGGTCGCTACGCCGAGGCCGAGCGGCTCGGTCACACTGCTCTTGCTACGGCGCCCGGCAGTCTGTGGTTTTCCCACCTTCCCCCGGAGGAGACGATCACTCTGGCACGCCAACTGGGTGGCGCAGAAGCCGACCCAGTCCCCGTTCGGCAGCGGGTCGGCACCCGGCTCTGGCTGGGTGACAAAACATCGCGCAGCACCACGGCGACTGTGTTGGATGTGCACGAAGTCAAGCGTGGTGAACGGGCCGGCTATCGGCAGCGCGTCTGTCCGGCTGACGGCTGGATCGTGGTGGTTGCCGGCGGCACCTCTCATGGCATCGGCATGGAGGCGCCGACGTCGGCCAAGACCTTGCGGCATCGGGCGATCGCCTTCGCTACCGGTTCTCTCGCAGCCGCGGGGCTGGCCCTCAGCCCGTACACCATCAACGGCAAGAAACGCTGGTTCCTCGAGCCGCCCCATATGCAGTGCAGCCAGGTCTTCCTGCCCCGCAAGGAACGGCCGCCACGGATCGGACAGGAGGTTCCGGTCGAGTTGCGGCTGACCACGGCCACTGTCGACTGCATTGCGTGGAACTAGCAGCCGACTTGTCAGCGGAGCGAGCAATCAAACTCAGCCGCGCAGCTTTGCGCGCAGCTGGTCGGTGTCGTCAGCAGTCCAACCCATCTTGAGCAACATCGGCAACACACCGCCGAACGTCTCGTCGATGTACCGCAGGAGGCTGATCATCGCCTCTGGGTGACTGAGGTGTGAGGACATTGGCCGGCCTTCGAGGTTCCCGGCGTACGTCCGCGACGCCATCAGGCGTTCCACGACCTGCTCGACACGCTCCGAGCTCGCCGCATAGTCGTCGATGATCGCTTGGCGCTCGGCGTCTGCAACCGATAGCGCCAGCGCGACGACAGTGCCGGTCCGGTCCTTGCCCGCAGCACAGTGAACCAGTGCCACACCCGGCGCTCGGGCGATCGTACGCAGCGCAGCCAACACCGAGTCCGGACGATCCACCAGGTAGGAGAAGTAGACCGAGGCCACCTGATTGTCCAACTCGACACTGGGTTCCAGGTCGATCCACGGCAAGGCCTCTTCGGGCATCACCTCGGGGCGTACGTCGGGCTTGGGCTCGCCCACACCAACCTGCCACTCCCGAAAGAGCGAGTACTGGTGGATATGTACCTCCGAGCTGGCCAGGGGACCAGGACCCTCCTGCGCGGCCTCGTAGTCGCTGCGCAGGTCGATAACGTCGGTGAGGCCCAGCCCGAGCAGCTGATCCACGTCAGAGGTGGTGAGCGTCTGGAGATTATCCGACCGCAGCAGCCGACCAGGGATGATCTTGTCACCGTCGGAGGTCGGGATCCCCCCGACGTCGCGCATATTGGCCAAGCCGTCGAGGTCGATCCACATCCGTTCCACTCAGTCAGGGTAATAGGCAACCTGGGCCGAGCCAGCTGGTGATTTGTCGCGCTTGCTAGCCAGCGCTAGGAAGCGGCTTGATGTCAAGCGGCAGGCAGGCCAGGCGGGCTGGAGAACTCCCCGCCGCTGGCGTCGCATCGGTGTGGATCACGATCGAACGTTTTTCCGGCAAGGGGATGAATGGCACATTGGCTGTCACCTGCGCGCTCCCATCGGAGTTCACTGTGAAGTCGAGGTGGACCTCGGTGTGGGTGTTGACCGGCCAGGGAGCCGGTAGGCCGGCCTCCTCCTGAGCGTTGTAGTGGCCTCGTGCCGAGGCCCCTTGGCCCGCTACACATGGCCCCTTGTGTAGGTGAGACGGGTACTCCTTGGCTGCCGCACTGTCGTCGATCCCCGTGATCTGAAGCCTGAAGAAGCTGCTGCCCTCCATGCCGATCATGACAGCACTCGCCTTGGCGCCCTCGAACACATCGTCAGTGCTCGGTGAGAGGTCAGTCAGATATCCGCTATAGCGCGCCCAACCCATTCCCGAACTGTCGGAGCTGGCAGCAGCAGTGCTGGTATGCAGGCCAGCATGCCCAACTGCCGCACTGGTCGTGAAAATCAGGGCGGATGCAGCCAGCGCGGAGATCGCTATCGAGCGGGTGCGCGCCAAGATTCCCCCTCAGAGACTGGGTCGCACAAAGTCTCAGCTGGGGCACCCCGCAAGGCCACCGTCCCCCGACCGAGTCACCTCGCGCCAGCATAAGTGATCCAACGGCGCCCCGTCGAAGTTTCGAATGCCAGACAACGTCCTAGTGTCGTGGCAGGGACACGACACTAGTGTCCTGGAAGGGAAGTTCCTTGGCGCTTGGCCACGTTCAGGTGCGTGCATCGCAAGGCCGACGAGGGAGGGATACCGGGTCGTATCCCGACTGAGGAGAACGCCGCGAGGTGCGTGCCTGGGCGGCGCGAAGCGTCAAGAGATTTCCCTTCCAGGGCACTAGCTCGCCCAGTGGCCGGTGAAGAACAACCAGCTCCACCACACCATGAGCACAATCTCGACGGTGAAGGCAGCCGCTACCAGCAACTTATGAACGAGCGGGGACACCTTGCCGGGTCCCGCCACCCAACGACCGAGCAGGATCCACAACGGGAACCACAGGAGGGTGGCACGGTTGACCGAGAAGAACCAGTACGACATGGAGAAAGCCAGTATTTGGATCCCGACCCAGCTGGCTTCTCCCCACATCGGCCTGTCGGGTCCGCTCGGAGATTTCCGCGCACGCAAGCTCACCACAATGCACCAGATGGTGACGGCAACGCCCACCACCATCGAGATCATCTCGCCGCGGAACACCGCGGGCCACCACGGATGATCGGGGAACGCGCCAGGCAGGATGGCGGGGATCGTGTTCCAGAAAGACTGCCAGGGCCACGTCAGCTCGCGTACCCAGCCGGTCGCCTGCGCGTGATACCAGGCCGTCCAGCTCCCGGTAAGGGCAAACAGATAGGCCGCAAAAGCCAAGATCACCGACGCCGGGATCAGCATCAGCGCCGCCCGGCGCAGCTTCACCGCAAATGGGTAGGCACTGGTAAAGATCATCACGAGCAGTGCAACGATCAAGAAGAGCCCGGATACCCGCACGGTGCAGGCAGCTGCGGTAAGCGCGACGGCGGCCAGCCAGTGATCGGTACGGGCTCGCTCCCATGCCCAGAAGGCCAGGGCGCAAAACAGCGACTCGGTGTAGGGCACCATAGTGAAGACGGCGGTTGGGGCAAACAGCCACGCGACGGCCGCCCACGGCCCTCCGAGCCGATACAGCGCAGCAGCGGCGACGGCAGAGCACGCTGTGGAGAGAACCACTCCGCTGATCGCAACTGGCACCCCGAGCTGACCGAACAGCCACAAGATCAGCGGCCAACCGGGAAAGAATGCCATCAAAGTGCCGATGGGGTCGGCGAAGTAGCCACCGTCAGCAAGCCTGGCGAAGTGCTGCACGTCCCAGTTGCTCACCATGTCGCTGAGCGTTCGGTGCTGCACGACGGCCAGCAGCAGCGCAACTGCCACGATCAACCCCCGGCTCACCAGCCACGCCTGGATCACGATCCGTCCCGGGGACGAGGTCGTCGCCACGGGTGCAGGTGCGGGAGGAGCGACGTCTTGCAGCATCAGGCCTTCCGCCTTGGGACTCCCGTACCACTGAACACCTGGAACCAACGGGCATCAGGTGCCTGATCGAGTACGCCGCCCGTAGGATCGTCGACGCCGTCCCGGCGTACCGGATCATGCTCTGGTCGCAGCGCATCCCGGACAACCATGATCACGACCCAGCCTTGGGTACACAACCTGATCACGACCGACAACCAGTAGATCCGGTCAGGCGAGCTGTCACCTGGTGTCAGGAAACCACCGAGGTGCCACCAAATGGCGACGAAATAGATCAGTTCACCGGCAGTGAAGATCAACCAATCACGCCATTTCGGGCGGGCCAAGATCATCAGCGGCAGCAGCCAGAGAACGTATTGCGGTGAGTAGACCTTGTTGGTCATCACGAACGCGGCAACGACCAGAAATGCCATGGCACCGAACCGCGGCCGGCGGGGCGCGGTCATGATCAAGATAAGGATGCCGAAGCAGCCCAGGGCAAACAGCCCGGCGCTAACCCAATTCAGATAAGGAACCGGATAGCCGGCCAAGGAGAGTACGTACCAGATGGAGCCCAGGTCGCCATCGCGCCCGCGGTTGTAGACCCAAAAGCTGCGCCACGCATCCGGTGCCAGGAATAGCACTGGAAGGTTGACCAAGCCCCAGCTCACCAGCGCAGTGGACAAGGTCATCACGAAGTCGCCCAGGCGCTTGGCGCGCAGGCAGAGCAAGAGCAGCGGACCGAGGATGAATGCCGGGTAGAGCTTGGCTGCGGCACCGAGCCCAAGCATGACCCCTGCCAGGCCCGGACGGCGTGTGGACCAAAAAGCCATCGTAAGCGCGGTCAAAGCGATCGGGAGCATGTCCCAGTTGATCAAGGCAGCAGCAGCGACGCAGGGCGACGCGGCCAGCATCATCGCGTCCCAGGGCCGCCCCGCTGGCGTACGCACCAAGGCCCAGAGCGCGACCAGGAACAGCGCGCCCAGCAGCACCGTGTTGACATCGATGAAGATCAACGTCGAGTCCACCCGCTGCTGGTCGGTCAGGTCGGTCCCCTGCAGCCCTCCGAGCACGCGGGTGATCAGACGCTCGAATTCCAAGAACCAGCCGGTGAGCACCGGGTACTCCAGAACCGGGTAGTCACCGTCGTCGAGGTAGGGAGTGTTGCCTTGCTGCAGGCCGCGACCGGCGTACAGCAGGCCGATATCTGAGTAGCACAAATACTTGAAGTGGTCGGGTGCAGGTACCCCAGCGACGGTGATCCGGCAGGGCAAGCGGAAAACAAGACCGCTCAGGTAAACCAGAGTGCCGACCAGCAGGGTGACCCGTAGCGGGTTCCACCAGGCCTTGCCGACGGCGGCGTAGCGTCCGAGAGGCCCGCCAATTCGCTGGCTGACTCTGCCGACGAAGTTGTCAGTCGTCGACGGCAAAATGGCGGGCCTCTCGGACGCTACGCCGCC
>Ga0193741_1000645_pt1 | contig 10372 bp, 7 predicted proteins | sample L2s2metaG_FD_143059 | JGI IMG/M metagenome (GOLD analysis project Ga0193741, IMG submission 143059) | Soil microbial communities from a riparian zone of the East river system, Colorado, United States - L2s2 | ecosystem: Environmental > Terrestrial > Soil > Riparian zone | place: USA: East River...
GCCGACGCACGCGTACTCCGACAGCGGACTGTTGCGAATCTCGAACGACGCCTTCGCCTGCGGCAGCGCCTGGAGAGGAACGTGCTTTTCGCCGCTCACCGCATCGTGATAGACGCCGTGGCGATGGCTGAAGGTGCCGCGCTCGACGTCTTCACCCGTGAACCGGATCGGCACGCCGTCGGCGAGGATCGTCGCCATCGCGAGCTCTTCGGCGGCGGCCCAGTCGATCGATCGCTCCGTTGGTGACGCGAACATCGCCTTGCGGCGCTCGCGGCCGCGTTCGAGCTTGCGATGCACGGTGAAGCCCCCGGGCACTTTCAACACATCCGCGTTGATGGCTTTCAGCATGTCGAGCGCCACCGCGGTCCTGGCTTTCTTCGCCGCGCCGCTCGGCGGCACTTCGGGAACGGGCGGGATGTAATCCTGCTCCGGCTTCACCGACGCGTACGCCTTCTCGAGCTCCTGCATCCGTTCCTGCACGAGAGTGGCAGGGTGTTCCTGAGTGACCGCGCCCGATTCGATCAGGGCCGTGGCGTACTTTTCACGCACGCTCGGATGCGCCGCGACGATCTGGTAGATCTGCGGCTGCGTGAACGCGGGCTCATCACCTTCGTTGTGGCCGTACTTGCGATAGCCAACGAGATCGATCAGGTAATCGAGCTGGAAGCGCTGCCGGTAGGCGATCGCCAGCCGCGCCGCTTCGAGGCAGGCGACCGGATCATCCGCGTTGACGTGCGTGATCGGGATCTTGAAGCCGCGGGCCAGCCCGCTCGCGTAGCTGGTGCTGAACGACTCCTCGGGATCGGTCGTGAACCCGAGCTGGTTGTTGGCGATGATGTGGATGATGCCGCCGACGTCGTAACCCTCGAGCCGTGACAGGTTGAGCGTCTCGGCGACGACGCCCTGGCCGGGGAATGCCGCGTCGCCGTGAATCAGGATCGCGAGCACCTTGCCCTTGTCGACAATCGGGGCGCCAGGCTGATTCGCCGTCGTCGCGGCCGCGCGCGCCATGCCGTTGAGGACCGGATCCACCGCTTCGAGATGGCTCGGGTTCGGCGGCATCGAGATGATCACCTGCTTGGGCAGGCCGTCGGGCCGCGCCTCGAGGCGCGCGCCGGCGTGGTACTTCACGTCGCCCATCCACCCGAGGTCGACGCGCAGGCGGTTGGCGAGAATCGGATCCTTGAACTCGGCGAGGATCTGCGAATACGGCTTCTGCAGGATGTGCGCGAGCACGTTGAGGCGGCCGCGATGCGCCATCGCGATCATGACGTGCTGCACGCCGCCCTCGGCGGCGTCGTGCACGATCTCGTCGAGGATCGGGACGATCATGTCGAGGCCCTCGATCGAGAATCTGGTCTTGCCCGGGTAGGTGCGCTGCAGGAAACGCTCGAATGTCTCGACCTGCGTGATGCGCTTGAGCAATTCGTTGCCGTCGATCGGATCGTTCGGCGGACGGAACTGCCCCGACTCCACGGTCTGACGCAGCCAGACCCGCTCGTCGGGGACGAACACGTGGTTGTAGTCGTGGCCGGTGGTGGAGCAGTAGATCTCGCGCAGGTTCGCGATCGCCTCAAACGCGTTCGCGGCGCGCGCGGCCGCGGGTCCGGACACGATCGACGCCGGCAGCTGCTTCAGCGTCTCGGTCGTGAGGCCGTGCGATTGCGGCGCAAGCGACGGATCGCCGATCGGATCGTGAAAGCCGAGCGGATCGAGGCGCGCGGCGAGGTGCCCGAAGCGGCGAATCGACTCGGCAAGATTGAAGGCGGCGATGCCGGCAACAAGTGGTGCCTGAGGTGTCTTGAGTGCCTCAGGTGCCTGAAGTGCCTCGGGTCCCGCGGGCGTCCAGGTAGCAAACGCCCGGCGAGTCGCCTCGTCGACCGAAGAGGGATCGCGCTGGTAGCGCTCGAACAACTCGTAGACATACCCCGCATTGGCCCCTGAAAACTGGTCCAACGGGTTCATAACCTTCCTACTTTATCAGGTCGGCCGGTAGGCACTTCTGCACACTTCTGCGCACTGTCATACAGTCTGCCTCAAGTAAAACCGATAGCCCATGAGTCATGGGAAGCGGCTGCGGCCAGGCTACGGGTAGTGCGAATGGCACCAACGTCGCGACGAACCTGGCGTTCACCAAGTTCCTCTTCGTGATCGCGCGAGCCGAGGACGATGCCCACGGCGCGCGGCTGCGGACGGCCGGCGGCAATCTGTCGCGCGGCTTCTTCAATGATTTCGACATCGACGACGCGCGCGAAATGCAGGCGCAGCGCTTCGAGACGATCCAGTTCTTCGTGCGCGAAGGCGAGGCGCCCGATCCGGAATCGGGTCCGAGCGTGTGCATCCAGAAGGCGCGCCACCTGGTGCAGGTGTCGAGCAAGTACCGGCCGCGCCTGCAGGAGATCGACGAAGAGCTGCGGCGCCGCATCGGCGATTCGGCGGAGATCCTCTCGCTCGACGGCGCCTTCCGCAATCCGCGCTACTCGAGTCCGGAGATGGTGAACTACTCGAACAAAGGCGCGCCGCCACGCCGATCGGGACGCCTCGCCAGGAACGCGATCGTGGCCCCGATGCGCAAGACGCCCGAGTGGTGGCAGAAGAGCGCGCTTGAGCGGCACTCGTATTTCTATCCGCATGTCGATCACGCCAGCGCCACGCCGGTCAAGGGCCATGCGCTCGCGGCGGAGAAGGGCATCCCGGCGCTGTTCCGCCGCGTTTATCACAACCCCGACGGCTATGAGCGCCCGAACGAGTTCGACTTCGTCAGTTATTTTGAATGCGACGACGACGCGTTGCCGGTGTTCGATCAGGTGATGAATTCACTCCGCGACTTTCACCAGAACCCGGAGTGGCGGTACGTGGAAGAAGGACCCATCTGGAGAGGGAGAAGGGTCCTTCGCTGGTAGTTGCCAGTTGCCAGTTGCCAGTTGCCAGTTGTCAGTGGACAACTTCCTTCAGATGTTCCCGCAGTATGTCCCGCCCGAAGTCGCCGTTGAAATCCCGCCAGACCGAGTGAATGTGGTTGCCGTTGTTCTGCGTGTTGTCGTACTCGATTAGAAACGTCGGGCCCTGCACGCTGTAGTAGTGCTTCTTGCCTTTCTCGGTTTCACCCAGCCACGCGAAGCGCACCTTGTCCATGCCGGCGCCCTTGATCCTGGCCATGCGCTCGGCGGCGAGGTCCGCTTCCATGTTCGACGTGTAAGCCTCGATCAGCTTGGTGAGGAGCGCCTGCTGCTGCGAGCCCATCGCGCTGTAGGCCACGCCCTGTTCGGGCAGCGGCGTAATGTCGTTCTTGTTCATCGTCAGGATGTCGCCGGGCGCGACGGCGTTGACGATGGCCTGGGTCTGCAGGTGGGCGGGCAGCGCCATCAGCAGCGCGCGGGCGGCATCTTCCTCGTCGGCGAGAACACGGAAACCTTTCTTCTCGCCGTCACGGACTTCCGCCGGATTCGATCCGAGAAACATCGGTGAGGTCGAGACGTTGTGGCCGACGGCGCCGTCGGCGACGGCGAAGCGGAGCGAGACGTGATGACCCTCGACGCGCCAGCCCCATCGGCCTTTCGCGGCCGGCGTGCCGAACACAGAAAACCAATACTCGTCCTTGTTGCGCGCCATCTTGCCGCCGGTCTCGATCGCCTTGAGGATGTCTTCCAGCTCGATGATCGACGTGACCTTCAGGTAGCCACGCGCGCTGAGGCCGCTGCGCAACAGATCGTGCGCGAGGCGGCGCTGCGCCTCGTTCATGTCCTTGATCATCAAGCCCTTGCGCGGGAACGTTTCGTTCGGGATGAAGTGCCATCTCAGGCGCTCTTCGCTCTCGAAGGTGAAGGACGCCCTGGCTTTCTGATCGGGCGACAGGCTGTCGAGAAACTGCGTCGCCGCCTTCTGCATCGTGGCGGCCGATTTCTGCGACGCGATCATGACCGCGCCGGTGCAGGTGGCGATCACGGTGGCGGCAACGGCAAGTCTGAGCGCAGTGAGTCGGCTCATCGGACAAACCCTCCGCCGCGCAGTCTACTACCGGCCGCACTAAAGTGCGCCCCTACTTGAAGGTCACGCCCAATCCGAAGTGGAATCGCGTGTTGCCGGTCTGCGAGCGCGCGACGTCAAGTGAAAGGCTCACCACCGTAAGGTGAAGATAGGCGCCTCCACCGATGCCGCGGTCGAAGGTTTGATCCGCGAGCTTGTCGCCGACCCCGTAAATCGTGCCCCAGTCGACAAATGCCTTGACCCCGAAGCGGCCGACATTGAGGGGCGAGGTGATCGGGATGCGAAGCTCAGCCGACGCAGCCGCGAGATTGTCGCCCGCCTTGTAACCGGCGTCGTAACCGCGCAGGTTGGCCCCGCCGCCGAGCAGGTTGTGTTCGTAGACCGGCAGCGGCGTATCGGTCGTGACGCTCAGGCCGCGGACCGCCAGCACCATCTGGCCGAACAGCCCGACATAGCCGCGCACATCGGCCTTCGTCTCGTTCGCATGGCCCGCATCGAAGTTCACCCTATCGATGCCGAAGGTGGCGTGAATCGCGTTGCGCGGAAACGCGGGATCGACGCGGGTATCGAGGGTGACCTCGCCGCCGAGGCGGGAGACCGTGTCCTCGAGATCGCCGAACTCCACGTCATCCCTTCGGCCGCCCGCACCCAGGCGCAGCCAGCGCGCCGGCGCAACATCCACACGCGCGCCCAGCGTGACGCGCTGGTCGCCGATCTCGTAATGCGGATTCTCGCGGCGGACGATCCCGTATTCACCGCCGATGCGTTCGATCGGCCCCGTCTTGAAGGCGCGCTCGACCTGCACGCGCGCCTGGCGCTCGCCGCCCCACGTCAGCGGCACTGTGATGCGGCTGCGCGGCCCGAGCCGATCGACGAAGCTGATGCGCGCGCCGTAGGTGAAGCCGTAGCCATCTTCCGAATGGAGGATCGGCAGGAACATGCCGCTGCTCCAGAGTTTCTTCATCGGACTGGGTGTGAGATCGAGCGGATCGATGCCCGGCACTTCGTCGACGACGACCATCAACAGGATGTCGTCGGGGTTCTCGATCGATCGAAAGCGCTTGCGGACCTCGATGCCGTCGAAACGGCCGCTGCGTTCGAGCCTGGTCTCGATCTCGGCGATCAGTTGATCGGTGGCCGGCTTGCCGACGACGTCGCCGACGATGCCGAGGATGTCGGCATCAGGCGTGGTGTGGTTGCCGTGGATGCGCACTTCGCCGACGACGCCGGGCGAGGTTTGCGCGATGGCACTGGTTGCGCATGCGAGCACAATCAACAGCACGTACGTAGCACGTACGTAGAACGCGCGTCGAACGTGCGTAGGACGACGCGTCGTCATTTGATCTTGTAGGTGACTGCGGCTTCTTTGTAATTCTGGTAGTCGACGCGATACGTCGCATCGATCGCGCCGACCGCCAGCATCATCTCGAACTGCATCTCGATGCTGCGCGGCAGCCAGATGTTCGGAAATGCCTGGCCCATCTGCATCGTCGCTTCGACGCCGCCGATGCGGACCAGCGAGCGGCCGGGGAAGAAATCCCAGTCCAGATCCTTGAAGGTGTATTGCAGGATTTGGTAGGTCTTGGGCTCAACCCATAGCGTCACCATCGACGCCTTGTTCATCTTCTCTTCGATCTTGTCGTCCTCGTCCTTGACCTGCTTGTCAGGCTTCGACCTGCCTTCCTTGAAGAGTCCCTCCTTGGGGTAGTACTCGATCTTGAGCGCCTGGATGTCGCCGATCTGTTCGCGGCCGGCGAGCGCGTAGTGGCCCTTCTCGAACTTGAACTTGAGGAAGTACGCGGACGAGACGAACTGCGGCTCGCGGACCTGCTTCAACATGTCCTCGGTGTTGGTGATCGGCGTGCCGGTGTCCTTGTCGTCAGAGGTCGAGGTCTGGACGCCGGTCGGCCCAACAGACACAGAGCGGTCCTCGCGCTCCGGCGGCAACCCCTTGGCTTCCCGCTCGGCATTGCGCTTCTCGCGTTCCTCGCGATTCCTCTGCCGGCGGAGCCACTGCTCCTCGGCCTTGCGTCGATCCGCTTCCGACAGCTTCACGCCATCGGCGCTGATCGGGCTGCGCACGAAGATGCCGTCGCGGATGAACCAGGCATACTCACGGCGCATGCCCCACAACGGGAAACGCCCGGGCCCGGTGAGATCGAACGCTTCTTTCTCCTCGAGCACGTATTGCTGCAGCTTTTTCCAGTTGTCGTCGCGGCGCGCGAGGACCTTCTCCATAAACGCATCGAGATCGGACTGTGCACTGATGTCGGCGGGGACGGCCGCCGCAAGGAATCCGAGGCAAAGCACGGCGAGCAGGGGTCTAGTCAGCATGATGATGATCTAGCAATGAGACGAACGCCGGTGACAAACGGTTCGTCGTTATTGCGCGGTCGTATTCTCAGGCGGATCGCGGCGGTAAACGACCTTTCCGTCGACGATCGTAACGGCCACTTCCGTGGTCGTCAGGCGGCTGGCAGGCCCTGAAAAGATGTCGTCGGTGAGGACGACGATGTCGGCGAGCATGTCGCGGGCGAGGACGCCCTTGCGCAGCTCGTCGAAAGACGCCCAGGCGGCGTCGCGCGTGTAGGCGTCGATCGCCCGGCGCAGCGGGAGGCGCTCGCTGGGGATCCATCCGCCTTCGGGCAATCCGTCCTGCGTGGTGCGCGTCACCGCGACGTGCAAGCCTCTGAGCGGATCGATCGTCATGACCGGCCAGTCGCTGCCGAACGCGAGGCGGCCGCCGCTCCTGGCGATGCTGTTCCACATCCAGCCGCGTGAGGCGCGCGCCTCGCCGATGTTCACGCTCCAGACATCGCCCGGCGTCGGGCTCGGCGTGGCGTCGACGGGTTGGAGGGAGGCAATGACACCGAGCTTGCCGAAGCGTGGCACGTCGGCGGGGTCAATGGTCTCGATGTGCTCGATGCGATGACGCCGTCCGCGCTCGGGCGCGGGATTCGCCTTCGCCGCCGACTGATAGGCGTCGAGCGTCATGCGCACCGCGGCGTCGCCGATGGCGTGCGTCATGACCTGCCAGCCGCGCTTGTCGAGCATCGTGACGACCTTGTTCAGCTGCTCGGGCGTGAAGCGCGCGTCGCCTCTGATCGCCGGTCGATTGGTGTAGGGCTCGACCATCGCGGCGGTGTGCGATTCGATCACGCCGTCGGCGATCAGCTTGATCGCGCCGGTCTTGAGCACTGGATCGTCGGCGAAGCGCGTGCGTACCTGCTCGAGCTCGTCGAGGTTCGCTTCGGTGAGCGTCGCGTCGGCACGCAGCGCCTGGTAGACGCGCAGCGTCAGCTCCTTGCGCTTGCGCAGGCGATCGAACAGATCGAGATCGGCGGCGGCGCCGCCGGCGTCCTGCACGCTGGTGATGCCGAAGCGATGCGCCTCGTCGATCGCGGCGCGGGCCGCGGCGAGGCGATCTTCCTCGGTGGGCTGCGGCGCGGCGGTGGTCATCAGCGCCATCGCCGCTTCCTTCAGCGCGCCGGTCGGCTCACCGCGCGAATCCTTCACGATCGCGCCGTTGGCGGGCGACTTGGTGCGCCGCGTGATGCCGGCGGCCTTCAACGCCTTGGTGTTGGCCCAGCCGGTGTGGCCGTCATAGGCGATCAGGTACGCGGGGCGATCCGGCACGAGCGCGTCGAGCATCTGCCGCGTCGGCATCGCGCCGTTGAACGGCTGGTAGTACCAGCCGCGGCCGGTGATCCACGCGCGCTCGGGATGGGCTTCGGACCAGACGCGAATCGTGTCCTTGATCTCGTCGACGGTCGCGGCGTCGCCGAGGCTGATCTGATCGAGCGCCAGGCCGCCGCTGATGAGATGCGCGTGCGCGTCGATGAAGCCGGGCATGACCGCGCCGCCCCTGGCGTCGACGACGACGGTTTGCGCGCGCTTGAGCCGCTGAATCTCGCGGTTCGATCCGACGCGGATGACCTTGTTGCCGCGAATGGCCACGGCTTCCGCGAGGTCGGCGCCGCCGTCGGCGGCGTAGACCCTGCCGTTGATGACGATCACATCCACCGCGCCATCGTCTTCGCGCTGCGCGCCGACGATGAGACCCGCGATGAAGGTCACCCCGACAATGAATGCCACGGCATAAGCCGTAAGGCGGGCCGCCATTGAACAAATTCTAGCGTGTTTCAATGTTTCGGCGCTTCCGTGGCAGCATCAGCGGATGCGATTTGCAATTCTGGGATCGGGTGCGGTGGGCGGGTATTTCGGCGCGAAACTCGCCCGGTCCGGTCAGGACGTGACATTCATCGCGCGGGGCGCGCACCTCGAGGCGATTCGCAGCAGGGGTTTGGCGATCCAGAGCGCCAAGCTCGGCGATTTCGTGGTCCGAGCGCCGGCGGAGAGCGACACGGCAAAGATCGGCCGGGTCGATGTGGCGATCGTGTCGGTGAAGGCGTACGACAACGCGACGGCGCTGCCGATGCTGAAGCCGCTGATCGGTCCGGAGACGGTGGTGCTGACGCTGCAGAACGGCGTCGATAGCGTCGATGATTGCGCCGCGATCGCCGGCGGGACGCACGTGCTCGGCGGCACGACCTACGTCGCGACCGCCCTCGAGGGGCCGGGGCTGATCGTGCAGACCGGCGTGCATCGCTCGATCATTTTCGGCGAGGTGGTCGGCTTGTCCGACGTAGCCTTGGCGAAGTCGGGCGATCGCGCCCGCATCACGCCGCGCGTGCAGGCGATCGCGGATGTGCTCGCGGCGGCCGACATCGAGGTGACCCCGGTCGCCGACGCGCGCGTGCCGATCTGGGACAAGTTCGTCTACCTCGCGGCGTTCGCCGGATTCACCGGCGCGTCGCGCCTGGCGATCGGGCACATCTGGAAGCATCCGCACGTGCGCGAGATGTTCTACGCCTGCTGCCGCGAGATCGCCGCGATCGCGAAAGCGGAAGGCGTGACGATCTCGCCGAACCGCTTCGGGACGCTCGAGGAATACATGACCAACATCCCGCCGACGACGCGATCGTCGTTGTTGATCGATCTGGAGCAGGGGAAGCGGATCGAAGTCGAAGCGTTGCAAGGCGCCGCCATCCGCCGCGCGGCGAAACACGGTGTACCTGTTCCAATTGTCGCGACGTTATACGCGCTGCTTAAACCACATGAGGGCGGACCGGCGAAGTGAACAAACATACACAGAATCACGGAAACACAGAAACACGGAAACCAATATCTACAGCTGGTAACGTTTTATCCCGTGAGTCATCGTCGTCACGTTGAAGTTCAGTAAGAGGGCGACGCGGAGACCCGTTACTCGTAAAAAGGTCAGCACCTGCTTGGCGTGGACAGGATCGATGTTCGTTACCGCCTTGAGTTCGACGACGACTCTGTCTTCGACGATGAAGTCGGGCCGATGCCAGCCAACAAGAACATTTCGGTATCGAACTTCGATCGTGTGGTCATCGCTGTAGCGGATGCCGTTAGCGTCAAATTCGAGCGCAAGCGAAGCCTGATACGAATGCTCGGGAAGGCCTGGGCCGAGTCCACGGTGTACGGCGACCGCGCAACGAAGAATCGAATCGGTGAGGTGAGTGTGTAAGGCGGGAACATCCATATTTAGTTTCCGTGGTTCTGTGCTTCCGTGTTTCCGTGAATGTTTGTGGCTACCAAAGCTCCTAAGCAAAGCTGCCGTTGCGAAGTCGAGATCAACGGAAAACTCTCAAGAATGAATGCGTATTGGTCGTGCGTGACGCCGTAGAGCCCGGCGGCGATCGCGTTAAGTCGCGCGTAGTCTTCGCTCGACTCGATGACGCCAGTGGCGGCAAGGCGCTGCGACAATGCAACGATCTCGTTGAATTCGCGAGAATGTGTGCCCGGGCGTGGCACTGGCAGGCGCGACATTAGCGACGCGGTTACGTGCGTCGTGACGTTGAGGCGCACCAGGTAATTTGCAACGAGGCTATTCAGCAGGCCGAGCAGGCACCACTGCGATTCTTCATCGAGCTCCGACTTCAAGCAGAACACGGTGTGCGTCGAGATGACGTCGGCGGGCAGCATCGCGGCGATCAGCGTCAGCTTGTTGGTGGCGCTCGCGACGTCGCGATAGGCGATGCGGGGCCGGGATGGTGTGCCGGCGATCGCGTGCGTGGATCGCGACAGGTCGATCGTGAAAGGCGAGAGTTGTTTGCCCTCGACGATCGGCAAGAATCCCGATCGCGATCGCCACGGCACGAAGCGAGGCCGATCGTCGGTCGCGTTCAGCTCGCGGCCGAAGCGGACGTTCCAGCCTGTGACGTCGCCGAGCGCCGGAACGCGATCGGCGATCGTCGTCAGAATGCCCAAAGCCGTTGCATTGGTAATGTCCGGAATCGTCAGATGCTCCGGACTCCACGACTCGATTCGCGATCGCGTCAACGACAGGGGCGGCGTG
>Ga0193741_1000646_pt1 | contig 10364 bp, 14 predicted proteins | sample L2s2metaG_FD_143059 | JGI IMG/M metagenome (GOLD analysis project Ga0193741, IMG submission 143059) | Soil microbial communities from a riparian zone of the East river system, Colorado, United States - L2s2 | ecosystem: Environmental > Terrestrial > Soil > Riparian zone | place: USA: East River...
GATCGCCGCGATCTCCTCGCTGCGGGCGCCCTCCTGGTAGTCGTCGAGGAGGATGTCGTAGTCCGACTTGCCCGTGTCCTTGAAGCATTCGAGGTAGCGACGCTTCAGCTCCACGTTCTTCTCGAGGTACGGAAGGAAGGCCTCGAAGTCGGAGTTGCGCCGGGCCTCGGCCCACGCCATGACGCCCAGCACTTCGGCCTTCGTAAGCTCGGCTTGGAGCTCTGGAGGGACGCGCCGCGCCTTCTCCCAGTCGCGCCGGGTCACGCGGATCAGCGCAGCGTCGATCGCTTCCGGGTCGAGCTCGGACTCGTGCTCCGCGAGCTCGTCGAGGAGCTTGCCCACGTCGTCCGAGACGAACAGCTCGTGCGAGAACCGGTCGATTGTCGCCAGCTGGTCGGCACGGGCGTCGTTGCCCGCAGGCGGCATCATGGTCTGCTGGTCCCAGCCGACCAGCGCGCTCACGCGCTTGAGGTCGAGAATCGTCCCGACCCGCTCCCTGAGCTCGTTCAGCGTGGCTTCGTGGCTCACTGCGAGGTCAGCGCTCCTTCCGTATAGACGCCGGACGGGTTCCAGAGCAGGAACCCCCCGGACTTCCAGCGCCGGGCGGCGCGGATCTGTTCCTGGACGTGCGTCAGCGTGGTCGTCCCGCTCAAGCTGAAGTCCTCCAGCCAGGGGACGAGCTGCGCGTTGCCGCGCCTCATCTGGCGGCGGAAGTCGCGAAGCGACCGGCCCACCGTGCGACCCGGCACCGAAACCGGGCTGTCGAGCCCGAACTCGCCCGGGCCGTAGTGCGACGGGTAGACCATCGGGTAGATCGCGTCGACGATCTTCGAGAGCCGGCGGGGTGACTGCCCGATGCCGAGGTCACGGGTCGCCGAGAGCCCGAAGACGTCCACCGACACGCGCACGCCCATCGGCCTCAGGCGCTTCGTTGCGTAGTGGACGAACCGCGCGATCGTCACGCCCATGGCCTCGTTCTGCTTGCCCGGAAAGACCGCGGACTCGATGTCGCCGTCGCTCGGGAACCGGACGTAGTCGAACTGGATCTCGTCGAAGCCGGCCCTGGCGGCGGCCTGCGCGATCCGAAGGTTGTAGTCCCAGACGCGCTTCTCGTACGAATCGCGAGGTCAGGCCTCCCCCTAGAGAGGATCGGATCCTCGAAGCAGACGACGCGGCCGATCAGGAAGAGCCCTTCGGAGTGCACCTGCTTTGCTGCCTTGACCGGGTCGTAGTAGCGCATGGCCGAGCCGACGCGCTTGGCGAGCGGCGGGGCCAGCCGGTGGAACGCGACCTCGCCGTTCTCGTCTTTGACGTCGAGCTGGATCGTGTTGATGCCGGGAATCCGTGTGTACTCGGCGAGCTTGCCGTCGAGCGAGGCGAGCGCCATCGTTACGTGGACGCCTCGGATCTCCTCCGGGACGGGCGGGCCGGTGCGCTTGGGCGCGGCGGCCTTCTTCTTGACCGCCGCCGGCTCAGCAGAAGTCTTTTCACCGCGGTCCGGGAGGAACCCCGCACCGACCGCTACGGCGGCGGCGGCAAGCAGTAGGGCGATCGCACCGACCGTCCGGCGCAGTCTTCGACGACGCCTCGACTGCGCTCGTCGCTCGCGAAAACGGTCGTTCGGATCGAGAAACGGCTCCACAGGACTCGCAACGGTACAACGAGTCGGAGGGTTTGGAGGGATTAGACCTGGGCGTTCGCGGGTACTCCGCCGCCATGGGCGTCGTAGTCAGCCTGATCCTGATCGCCGTCGGCGCAATCCTCATCTGGGGCGTGAACGCCGAAAGCACCGATTTCAACAAGGACGCCGTCGGCGTGATCCTGATGATCGTGGGCTTCGTCGCCTTCCTGCTCAGCATGATGATGTGGCGTTCCTGGTGGGGCCCGGGGGCCTTCACCTCGCGCCGCACGTACGTCGAGGGCGACGCCCCCGCTGCTCCCGCAGCCGACCCGTACGCAGATGGCGGCCGCCGCCGCGTCGTGCACGAAGAGGAAGAAGTCGGCGGTCCACCACCCGGCGCTCCGCCTCCTCCCTAGCGGCTCAGCGCACCAACCGTCCGTTCGGCCTCACGACCAACCAAAGGCCGCCGAACTCGTTCACATTCTGGCACTTGACCTCGCGCGGCCCCTCGTGCGCGTAGTAGTAGAGCGGCCAGCCGTTGTAGGTCACCTGGAGCCGGCCGCTGCGCCGGCGTACGGTGCCGATCAGCGACTGCTTGACGCCCCGCAGCGCCGTCACCTTGCCCTTGGAGAAGTAGACGGGCCATGCGCGGGCGCATGCGCCGTAGCAGGTGCTCTTGCCGCCGCGCTTGTCGCGCGTGAAGCCGTAGAGAACTCGATCCTTCGCGTCGAAGAGGATCGGCCCGTAGCGCGTGTTCCGCACCTTGAGCGCGAGCTTCAACTCCATGTCGGCGCTATCTGGTCCCGCGACGCCCGCCGCAGGCACGACGGCGGCGACGAGAAGCAGGGCGACGATCTTCTTCACGGGTGAGCCTCCTGATGGGGTTGGGACAACGCTAGTACCGGAGTCCTTTCGGGATTCTTAAAAGCGTCGGAAGCTCGGGTCCGCCGCGGCCACGGCGAGATCGGCGACGAGATTCACGCCCATCGCCAGGAACGTCGCAAAGATGAGCACGCCTTCGATCACGGGCGCGTCGTCCCCGGCGAGCAGGAGCCTGTGGCCGAGTCCTGGAATCCCGAAGACGGCCTCCACGAGCAGCGCGACGCCGAGCGCCCAGCCGAAATCGCCCCCGAGCAGCTTGAGGTAGCTCAGACCTGCGTGGCGCCGCGCCGCCTCGTCTCCACGCTTTCGCGCCTGGCGGGCGTTCCTGACCAGGGCGCTGACAAGGCGGAGGTAGACGGCCGCGAAGAAGATGCCGAGCGAGATGCCGGGGAGAATCAGCGCCCGCGCCCAGTCCGTGAAGCCACCACAGTCCGTCGTCGGACCGACTAGATCGCAGTATCCGCCCAGCGGCAGCAGACCCCACTTGTAGCCCACCCAGTAGATGAGCAGCAGCGCGATCAAGAAGCCCGAGAGCCCGAAGAGCACGGCGCTCAAAGCCCTCATCGGGCGAGTCAGGCGACCGGGCCGGCGGACTCCCCAGACGATCCCGAGCGGGACGGCCACGAGCGATCCGAAGAACAAACCCGAACAGAACCAGGGAAATCGACGGCGCCGAAGCGTCGAGAACCAGGTCACGGACGGGTTGGAGCGAGGAGAAAGACCGTCCGAGCGATTGCTCGCCGACGAGACGGTCGAGGAAGTCCAGGTACGACTCGTCGGGCGGACGTAATCGCGGTTTTCCGTCCGACCGTCCGAAGGACTCGGTGGATCCAGGCCGAGGTGCAGCATCAGATAGACGCCGGTGACAGCCAGCCAGAACAGGACGAGCGCCGCGCCCACGCGCTCGAGCGCGTAGCGGCGGTAGCTCAACGACCGTTGCGACTCGGAAGCAGCCGGCCGAGCGTGTCGGACGCGATGTAGCCGGCGATCTTCGGGTTCTCCTGCAGGCGGCGCAGCGAATAGGCGTACCACTGCTCGCCGTACGGGACATAGATCCGCAGGCGGTGGCCCTGCTCGACGAGTTGCGTGCCCCGCTGCGGTCTGACTCCGAGCAGCATCTGGAACTCGAACTCGGCCGGCGACCGTTCTGCCTCACGCACCATCCGCTCGCCCTCCTCGATCAGCCACTCGTCGTGCGTCGCGATCCCGACGTAGGAGCCGCGGTCGAGCAGCGCGCCGAGCGAGCGGACGAAGTTCTCGCGCACCTCGTCGAAGCCCTGGTACGCGATCACCTCGGGCTCGACGTAGATCCCCTTGCAGAGCCGGACATTCGGGGTCAGATCAGAGAGCGCCTCGATGTCGTCGAGCGTCCGGCGCAGATACGCCTGGAGCACGATGCCGACGTTCTCGAGCCCGGCCTCGCGAAGCTCGCGGTAGAGGCGCAGCGTCTCGTCCGTGCAGCTCGAGTCCTCCATGTCGATCCGCACGAAGTTGCGGCGCTCGGCCGCCTGCCGCACGAGCCGCTCCAGGATCTCGCGACACAGGCCGTGGTCGAGCTTGAGCCCGAGGCCCGTGAGCTTGACGCTGACGTTCGAGTCGAGGCCCTGCTCGTCGATCGTCCGGAAGACGTTCTCGTACTCGTAGCCGATGTGCCTGGCTTCCTCCCAGGTCGTGATCTCCTCGCCGAGAACGTCGATCGTGGCCATCTTCGACTCGGCGTTGAGGCGCTTGACGACACGACAGGCGTCCTCGACCCGCGTGCCGGCGATGTAGCGCTCCGAGATCTTGCGGACGATCGGCTTCGGAACGGCCGGAAGGGTGCGGACGATGGCGCGGCTCAGGATGGCCATTCGGCGCGCGAATTCTAGGAGAGACGCGGCTCGGTGCCCCGTCGGGAAACCCAGACGCGCGCGCCCGGTGTCGGACACCGGGAGCTGTCAAGCGCAATCTGTGTCAAGAGTGCGCCGATCACTCACCGGTGCCGACGGGCCGCGGCAGGAGGCTGTGCGCCGACTAGCTCTCGCGCATGAATCCCTGGCGCGCGGCGCTCACGAGCGCTACCGCCTCGGGGAAGAGGACGCGCATGGCGTCGCGTAGCGCGATCGCCTGTTCGTCCGGGCCGCCCTGTGCCTGCATCTGGCCGAGCGCGGCCGCGGTGAGCTGAACCGCGGTATTGAGCGTCAGCGTCGCGAACTGCTCGCGTTGCGCCTCGGCGACCGACTCGGCCTGCTTCTCGGCGAACTCGCGCAGACCGCGCATCAGATCGTCGGGGTCGCCACCCATCGGGAATCCGAAGCCGCCTTCCATGCCCCTACCGTAGCGATTCCTTGTAGTTCGACTCGACGTCGCTCGTGAACGCCTGCACGGCGCCCGCGGAGGCCTTCATCGCCTCCGCGAAAGGCGAGGAGCCCGAGGACCCGAGCGCGTCCTCCAGACGCTTCGTCGCCGCGCCCACGTCGTCGAGGTACCTCGCCGTAGCCAGGCGCGGCGGCGCGCCGAGCGTCCGTTGGAGGTGGAGCACCGCCTCCTCCGCTTCCTCGATCCCGTCGGGATTCTCGGTCAGCCGTAGTGCGACGAGCCGCGACCGGAGCTCGTCCAGCTCGCCCCCGCCCGCGCTCTCCTCTGCGAGCTCGGACAGGGCGACCAGCGAGGCAGCTTCGCGCACCCGCTCCAGGTCGGTCACCGGCTCGCCGGAATCGTCGAGCGCAAGCCACGACACCTTGTCCCTCGAGCGGTAGGCGCACAGGTACACGCGGCCGCCCTGGACTGGCTCGGCTGCCAGGACACCAGCGAGCTCCTCTCCGCCCGACGCGAGCCCGGCCGCCGCCGCGGCAATCCGCTCGAGATCCTCCACCAGAGTCACGCGGGGAAAATAGACCGCGTGAAGGAGCAGGCCCTCGACCTCTTCGCCCCGCTGGGGCCGACGTACGACCGGTACGCGAGCCTCCTCTCCTTCGGACAGGACCCGCGCTGGCGCCGCTTCCTCGTCTCCCGGATGGACGTCGGGCCCGACGACGCGGTGCTGGACGTGGCGACCGGGACCGCGGCCGTCGCGATAGAGCTCGCTGGCCGCTCGGGGTGCCGCGTCGTTGGGATCGACCAGAGCGACGAGATGCTCGCCGAGGGGCGGAGGCGCGTCGACGCAGCCGGTCTCGGCGACCGGATCGAGCTCGTCCAGGGCGAGGCCGAGCGGCTGCCGTTCGGCGACGCGTCGTTCGACGGGCTCACGTTCACGTACCTGCTCCGGTACGTGAAAAACCCGCTCGCGACCCTGAACGAGCTGGCACGGGTCGTCCGGCCCGGAGGGACGATCGCGATGCTCGAGTTCGGCCTCCCGCGCGGCCTCGCCCGGCCCGCGTGGGAGCTCTGGGTCCGGATCGGCCTTCCTGCGGCCGGCGCGCTGATCTCGCCCGGCTGGCGCGAGGTCGGCTCGTTCCTCGGCCCGAGCATCCGGGAGTTCCACCGAGCCAACGATCTCCCCTCGCTGTGGCGCTCGGCCGGGATCGACGGCGTGCAGTCGCGACGCATGAGCTTCGGCGGCGGCCTCGTGATATGGGGCCGCAAAGCGTGAGCCGCCCGGCGTTCTACGCGCTCGCCTCGGGCGGCTGGCGCGACTACATCACGATCCTCCACCTTCCGTACACGGCCTGGCATCTGAGCTACGTCGCGATCGGAGCCGCGCTCGCACCGGAGCTCCACACGGACCGCCTGCTCGCGGCACTGGCGGCGTTCTTCCTCGCGCTCGGAATCGGCGCGCATGCGCTGGACGAGCTCCAGGGCCGCCCGCTCACGACGCGGATCCCGACACAGGTGCTCTGGGGGCTCGCGCTCGGCTCGGTCGGCGGCGCGGTCGCCATCGGCATCGGCGCGGCGCTGGCGTGGACGCTCTGGCTCCTCCCGTTCGTCGCCGCAGGCGCGTTTCTCGTCTTCGCGTACAACCTCGAGCTCTTCGGCGGCCTCTTCCATACGGACCTCTGGTTCGCGCTCGCCTGGGGCGCCTTTCCGTTGCTGACTGGGTACTTCGTCGTCGCCGAGGAGCTGACGGTCGAGGCACTGCTCGCCGCGGTGTTCGCGGTCGCAACGAGCCTCGCCCAGCGCGCGCTCTCGACACCGGTTCGGGCCGTGCGACGCGGCCAGAGCGACGATCCACCCAACACGATCGTCGGGCCCGAACGCGCGCTGCGAGCGCTGACCGTCGCGATGGTTGCGCTCGCTCTTGCGCTGCTCGCCCTACGATGGTGAGCCGATGGGCATCTTCTCCCGCCGACGGAAGCAGGCGCAGCGGATCGCCGACGTCGAGGCCGAGCTCGACCGCGCGCGAACCGAGCTGACGCGCGTCATCCGCGAGCAGACCGAGACGAGCAGCGCCGAGATCCAGCGCCTGCTCGCCCGGGAGCGCGCCGACACGCTGTCGCGCCTCGAGGAGGAGGAGCGGAAGATCGCCGAGGAGCGACGCCGGGACATCGTCGAGCGAGAGCGGCAGGCCGGCTCCGAGCTCAGCATGAAGCTCGCCGAGGCGCAGGAGCGGGTGGAGCAGCGCTACGCAAGCTGGAGCGCCGACCTCGATCGGACGCACCAGGCCCTGACGGCCGAGCTGAAGAAGCTCGCCGAGCGCCAGAAGGTCCTCGTCGGGCAGGCGGAGACCCGGCTCGAGGACGATCGCGAGAAGATCGACGAGGCGGGAGAGCTCCAGGTCGCCGCCGTGCAGAAGCTCCGGGAAGAGCTCCAGCGAGCGTCGGAGCTCGCGGCGCAGGAGCTCCGCGCCGAGCTCGACGCGCACGGCGCCGAGCGGCGGCGCGCGCTCGAGGAGATGAGCCAGCGGCTGAAGGCCCGCGAACGTCAGCTCGCCGAGCGCGTCGACCGCGAGGAGACCGACGTCGTACGCCGGATCCAGGCTCGCTTCGTCGACATCGAGCGTCGGCAGGTCGATGCGCTCGAGCGGACGACGAAGCAGGCGGCCGGCCGATTCGCCGAGGCTGCGGCGCTCCAGTTCGACTCGGCGGTGAAGTCCGCACGGGAAGACGCCGCCCGCCGCCTCGCCCGCGAGCTCGACCGCGCCGTCCACATGTTCGCGCGGGAGGCGGAGTCCGTGCTGGCGGAGCGCCTCGCGCAGGTCGCTGACACCGGCACGCAGCGGGTCGAGAAGCGGCTTCTCCAGGTCACGGCTGCCCTCGAGCGGCAGCGCGACGAGTTCATCGCCGAGCTCCAGCAGCGCCTCAGTCAGATTGAGCACGAGGTCCGAGACAGGCTTCGCAGCCTCGCGGCGGAGGCGGAGGCGGAACGGTCGGTCCTCGACCGCCGGCTCCAGGAGCTCTCCCGCCGCGCAGAGACGAGCGAACCGGTTCGGCGGTAGCGCCGAACCCGTTCTGGCACTAGCGCGTTTGAGTCAGTTGGCAGTCCTGAGCCCAACTTCCGCGGGGAGGGTTCGTCTAGGAAAAGACGAATCAGAGCCGATCGAAGGCGTAGAGATGACCGAGATCGTCGAGTACAAGCAAAGCGACCGCGACAAGGTCGCCAGCTGGCGTCTCCACCAGCTCATCGAGGCGGGCTACCCCGTTCACCTTGCGGAGCGGCTGGCCCAGAGCGAGGCAGACCTCCACCGCGCGATCGAGCTCGTCACACAGGGCTGCGACGCGACCGTCGCCGCCGAGATCCTGCTCTAGCGCCTGCCCCGCCTGGCCTAACGGGCGTCTACCCGCTTGCGTCGGCTGCTGGCATCCTGGCGGCATGCCGAAGGTCGAAGCCGCCCAGTACGGAGACCGGAAGGTCTACAGCGTCTCGGCGTTCAACCGCGGCGTCGCCGACTGGCTCTCGCGCCTGCCCACCGTCTGGGTCGAGGGCGAGGTGACCGAGCTGCGGCGACAGCAGCGTTGGGCCAGCGTCTTCCTCACACTCAAGGACCCGGCTGACGGTTCCTGCCTGCGCGTGTCGATGCCGCGCAGCCAGTTCGACGCGCTGCGCCTCGATCTCGTCGACGGCGAGCGGGTGCACGTCTATGGGCGGCCGGAGCTCTTCGAGGCGCGCGGCGACCTTCGCTTCCGGGCTCTGTCGATCGAGCGATTCGGGCTCGGCGACCACCTGGCGGCGCTGGAGCGGCTGAAGCGCAAGCTCGCCGCAGAAGGGCTCTTCGAGCGGCGCCGGCCGCTGCCGCGCTTCCCGCGCCGGATCGGGCTGGTGACCGGCAACGATGCGGCTGCCAAGCGGGACGTCCTGACGGCGATCACAACGCGCTTTCCGCCGGCGCGCGTCGTGGTGGCGGAGACATACGTGCAGGGCCCGCGGGCAGCGCCGGCGATCGTCGAGGCGATCGGAGCCCTGTGCGAGATCGACGACGTCGACGTGATCGTCCTCGCCCGCGGCGGCGGGAGCTTCGAGGACCTACTCCCGTTCAGCGACGAACGCCTGGTGCGGGCCGTGGCCTCCTGTCGGGTTCCGATCGTCTCAGCTGTGGGCCATGAGCAGGACACGCCGTTGACGGACCTCGCCGCCGACGTCCGCGCGTCGACCCCGAGCGTGGCCGCGCGGCTCGTCGTGCCGGACGCGGACGAGCTGCGCGAGCGCATCGAGCAGACGCGGGATCGGCTCCGCCGGGCGCCGCTCCTCACCGTCGAGCGGAAGCGCGCCCGCCTCGAGGGCGCCTACGGACGGCTGCGGGCGCTCTCCCCCACCTCCACGCTCGAGCGCGGGTACGCAATCGTCCGCCGCGACGGCCACATCGTCCGTGGCTCGAATGAGATCGAGAGCGGCACGCGTGTGGATGTCCAGCTGGGAACGGGCGGCTTCGAAGCCACGGTGGACGAGACCCGGTGACCTTCGAGGAGGCACAGAAGGAGCTCGAGCGGATCGTCCAGCAGCTCGAGAGCGGGCAGGCCGACCTGGACGAGGCGATCAGGCTCTGGGAGCGAGGCGAGGAGCTCTACCGCCTCTGCTCCGACAAGCTCGACTCGGCGCAGGGCAAGATCGAGGAGCTCGCCCGCAGGGTGGACGCGGTGCGTCCGGCAGAGTCTGCTTAGAATCCGGCCCGATGGCCGACCAGAACACGACCCAGCTCCTCAAGGACGTCCCGCTCTTCTCGGACCTGAACGACAAGGAGCTCGCGCAGATCGCGGAGACGATGAAGCGCCGGCAGTTCTCCGCGGGCCAGGAGATCGCCCGCGAGGGCGAGAGCGGCGTCGGCTTCTTCGTGATCGAGGACGGCAATGCCAAGGTCACGGTGCACGGTGAGGAGAAGCGCCGGCTCGGGCCGGGCGACTACTTCGGCGAGATCGCGCTGATCGCGCAGAGCGCCAGGACCGCATCCGTCACGGCCGAGAGCGACCTGACCGCGCACGGGATGACGTTCTGGGACTTCCGGCCGCTCGTCGAGGGCCACGCCTCGATCGCCTGGAAGCTCCTCCAGGCCTTCGCGAAGACGTACGGCCCGGACGAGACCTAGGAGGGCTTAGCGAAACATCGGCTGAGCCGCAGGGCCGCGCTGCTCGCCCCGAGGTCTGCGTCCTCAGTCGCGCCCGTCTGTCATCGATACGGGCGCTCCCTGCGTCCTTGCCTCGGAACGACCATCGCACCCCTGCGACGAGCGACGTTCCGCCAATCCCTCCTAGGCCAAGCGCCGACCCAGCGCCACGAGATCCTCGCGCGCCCGCGCGGGATCGCCGCTGAGCTCGTAGACCTCGACGCCGTCTGGCGGGTCCACGACGCGGCCGCCGAAGAGCGCACAGCGCACTCTTGCCTCTGAGCAAAGGCGGAAGACCTCGCCCGGCGCTTTGCCCATCCACGTCGTCCGGTCCACGGTCCCCTCGCCGGTGACGACGAGGTCGGCGCCGTCCAGCCGGCTCAAGAAGCCGATCAGGTCGAGGACGAG
>Ga0193741_1000649_pt1 | contig 10314 bp, 8 predicted proteins | sample L2s2metaG_FD_143059 | JGI IMG/M metagenome (GOLD analysis project Ga0193741, IMG submission 143059) | Soil microbial communities from a riparian zone of the East river system, Colorado, United States - L2s2 | ecosystem: Environmental > Terrestrial > Soil > Riparian zone | place: USA: East River...
CCCGTACGATCTTGAGAAACTCCTCTCCGTTGCTCGCTTCCCGAACGGCACTGGTGGCCACGACCTCGGTGCGTATTACCCCGAGCTGGTTGGCGAGCGTCGCCATCCGGCTCAGCGTGCTGAGCGCGTTTTGAATCGCGATCTCGCTCAGCGACCCGTTCTCGAGGAGACCAGCCCCCAGCCTTGGCGCTGCCTTCATTTCGTCCACGACTCTGATGACACCGGTCGGTGAGACATCGGCGATCGTCTGACGGATCGAATTCGATCCGATGTCGATCGCCGAGATGCGCACGTCCGCATCGTCTCTCAGCTGGTGAGAGCCGGTGGTGGTCAGAGTCAGATATGAATTCGGCGAAGTACCCATGTCTCAAAGTTGACGGACAGCGTCGCAAAACGAAACCTCAGGCGTACTTCTGCCTAGTGACACGCTCCAGCACCGGAGTCCCACACGCGGCCATTGGTATCGAGGAAGGCATGGCGAAACACGCCGGTGCCGAGCGTGAGCTTCAGAATTCCGTAGTGGCCGTGGATCTGGGCGGCAGAATTGGCGGCGAGCGGCTGGATCACTCGCCGCAGACTTGCACCACCGGTTCCGACGATGATCTCCGTGATTCCTTTCACGGAGTCGGCGACCGCCGCAGGCGTCTGTGGAAGAAAACGCTCGTAGTGATGGTCGTGACCGTTGACGACCAGATCTACTCCACCCTCGAAGAGGATGATCCAGAGCGGCAGCATCTCACGGGTGCCGCCGTGATCGCCGGAGCTGAAAAGCGGGCGGTGAAAATACGCCAGGGTGCACAAGCTGCTGTGCAGGCCGAGATCCTTGCGTAGCCAGTCCTCCTGCTCCTTAGCCTCCGACGGAGTTGCACGCGAGTAGTACAGCTCGCTGTTGAGCGCGATCACGTGCCAGTCGCCGACGTCGTAGCTGTAGTAGCCTTTTCCGGGTGGACCCGCGCGCTCGCCGAAGTACGAGTAATACGGCGTGCCGGTTCCGCTGTCATAATCATGATTTCCGGGAGATGGGCGAATCAGCTTCATGATCCGCTCCTTGCCCCACGACGGAGTGAAACAGAGCGGGAAGTAGCTGATCAACCCAGCACGAGCTGGATAGGCGTTGTCACCGGCGGTAAAAACGGCGCTCACTACTTTGGCCGTGTCGGCTGCGAGGACGCTGTCGACGAGCATGGCGGTTGCCTCGTCCCAGCTCGCTCCGCACACAGCGATGTCCCCTGCGCCGATCATCACCGGTGCCCCCGCCAAGGCAACTTCCTGCGTGGACGCGCCAGTCCCCAGTGGCGAGGGGGGCTCATCCCGCGAGCAGGCGATTGCAAAACTCGCGAGCGGGATCCACCACGCTCCTCGCACGATACTACGGCGCCCGCATCCGAAGCGTCTGCGATGACGCTTCTGTCGTTGAAGCCAACGAATCAGGGTCGCCAGCGGTAGAGCGTGATCTCGGCGGGCTTATGTCGCGATTCGTCGCTGATCACCAGGATGCTGTCCCGCGTAATCGCCACGCCTTCAGCTTGTTGATGCGTTCCCGGTAGCGGCTCCGAGCGCACCACGCGCCCGCCGGGGGTGATCACAGCGATCGCCTTCTGCTGCGACGCAATAACCACATAGTTGCCCGTCACTGGATCCACCGCCATGTCGGACGGACTGAAACCCTTCCATCCGTGCAGTCCGATCACCTCCGCAATTGGGATCGTGAGCACGGACAAGCTCGCCGAATCCGATATGGGCACCGGCAGGCGGTAGATCACGAGCTGGTTCTTCAGTTTCTTCCCTGAAATCGTCTTGCAGGCGAGGAGGAGACGCGAGCTGTCTGGTTCGTACGCCAGACTCTCGAACTCGCACTCCTTCCCCAATCGCGTGTCGTACTTCGTAAAGGGAACACGCGCGTCCTCTGGTCCTTCCCGGAACACGAAGAGCTTACCATTGCTCTCGAGCAGGTAGAGGTCCGTTTCTACAGCCGCAATGGCCTCGAAGTCCCCGACGGGTTTGCCGTCGAGGGCGAACCGCTTGACTACGATCCCGGTTTTCGGGTCGATCTGATATATCGTGCCGTCTTCGTCCTGGTGCGCGAACATACGGCCGTCCGCGGTCATCGTAAGACCCGAGATCTCACGCAGCTCTGGCGGTAGAATCCAGATCGCGATCGGACTCGCTTGCCGAGGATTTGCATCCGCAATCGCGATACGACGAGCGAGCTGAGACTTGCGCGTTGTCTCGAGCGTTTTCAATTGCTCAGCCTTCGCCGGCGATGCGTCACGGCACGAAACGGCGCTCGCGCTGAGCGCTACCATCAGTGCGAGGCCGCGCACGACGGTCATTACTTTGTGGCCTTCACTCTCATCTGGCCACCAGTCTCCAGATTGGCCGAGTCGAGCAGACCTTCCGTTCCCTGGTGGATGCCGGTGAGCAGATCATCTCGCGGAACGGACTTCTTGAGCTTGAGGATGTAGTACATCTCGGAAGGCTTGCCGGTATTTGTAACCACTTCGTCCAGTTTCCAGCGCTTCGTCATCTTGTCGAGGACCTGCTCGACCTTCTGTTGTGCATCCGACACATTGTCGGTCGTGAGCGTGAGCACGGAGTTGAAACGGGGTTTCTTCTTGTTCTTGCCCAGGACGTCGCTCACTCTCCCAAAGCGGTCCGACAGCGCCTCCGCTTTCTCCGGCGTCAGAGACAGAACCAGATCCCGATCGGGGATCTCGAGCTCACCCGTCGGACTGGCCAGGGTGTGCAGTGGCCCGAGCCACTGAGATTGCGCTGTGGGAGTCAGCAGGCTGCGGCCATAATCGTATCGCCAGGTGAAAAGCAGCAGATAATTGAAGAAGATCGAAACGATCGCCCCCACCATCAGCGACTGAACCCCGGCGGCGAAGCCGACAACAATGCTGAGAAAGATGTAGACGAGATCACGCGTGTCCCGAAGGGTCGTCCGGAATCGCACCGCTGCCATGATTCCGGCAAGGCTGAAGGCCAGAGCAAGGCTGTTCTGAACGATGAAGACGATCCCTGCCACCACCGGTGGCAGAATGAGAAGAGTCTGCACGATCGTCTGACTGTGTCCGGGGAGCGGGCGCGCCGACATGTACACCCAGCTCACCGGGAGCATCAGGAGCAGCGATCCGAACAGGAGGAGAAGCAGCGTCAACGCGGTGTCGGCGAGACTCCCGACCCCCATGCTCAAAACCGCCGGTTGCGCGTTGAGGGCGTCCATGAGCGCCGTCGGGTTCTCGGCCACGTCACCGAGGCCAGTCGCTCCGATTCTGAGAGCGACGCGCGGAAAAAAGTACGCGAGCGCCAGCACCAGCACCGTTACGATCCCGTAATACGCCAGCAACCGGCGCATCGGGCGATCTGACTTCATCGTTATAACGTCGATCAGACTGGCTAACATCGGCATGCCGGCTCCCCCGTGCAAAATGAACGCCTGAGCTGTGACAGTTGTCGCCGCCCGGCCTTTCTTCTCTCTATATAGTGGCGCCTTGAGTCTGGCGGTGTAACCCGCGAGTTTACAAGGCTATGCCGGAAGAATCTCTGATTGTGCGCGGCGCCCGCGAGCACAACCTCCGCAACATCGACGTAATCATACCCCGCGACCGCCTCACAGTCATCACCGGACTGTCGGGATCGGGGAAGTCGTCGCTCGCGTTCGATACCATATATGCTGAAGGCCAGCGCCGCTATGTCGAGTCGCTGTCCGCTTACGCGCGCCAGTTCCTCGGGCTGATGGAGAAGCCCGACGTCGATTCCATCGAGGGGCTGTCGCCGGCGATCTCAATCGAGCAGAAGAGCGCCGGCCACAACCCGAGATCGACGGTCGGAACCGTCACCGAGATCTACGATTACCTGCGACTTCTCTACGCGCGTGCCGGAACGCCGCACTGTCCCAACTGCGGACGCCCCGTCGAGCGCCAGAGCGCTGGACAGATCGCCGACTCCATTCTCACCTGGCCCGAAGGAGCGAAGATCGAGATCCTCGCGCCGCTGGTGCGCGGTCGCAAGGGAGAATTTCGCGAGCTGTTCGAGGCTGCACGCAAGCAGGGATTCGTTCGCGCAATCGTCGACGGCGAGCTGATCGAGGTCGCTGACCCGCCCAAGCTCAATCGGCGGATGAATCACTCGATCTCGGTGATCGTCGACCGTCTGGTCGTGCGCGCCGAAGATCGCGGACGCCTGAACGATTCCGTCGAGACTGCATTGAAGCTGGCCGAGGGACTCATTGAGGTTCACCGAGCCGACGATCGCAGCGTTCACCTCTTCTCGGAGAAGTACGGCTGTCCCGAGTGCAGCATCTCGCTCCCCGAGCTCGAGCCCCGCCACTTCTCGTTCAACTCGCCCTTCGGTGCGTGCCCCGCTTGCGGCGGGCTCGGCTCCCGGCGCGAGGTCAGCGAACAGCTGATGCTCGGCGATCCGAGCATCAGCATCCTCGAGGGGGTCATCCTCCCGTGGGGCGAGCCCGATGGCTATCTGAAAAAGGTGATCCTCCCCGGCCTGGCGAAACAATTCGGATTCAACCCGAACTCCCCGTGGGGCAAGCTGACGCCCGAAGTGCAGGAGAAGCTTCTCTATGGTACGGGAGGCAAAGGAGGCCGCCGGACCGACCACACGGACACACATTGGGAAGGGATCATCTCCAACATCCAGCGCCGCTACGATGAGACGGAGTCGGACTCCGTTCGGCTGGAGCTCGAGGAGTACATGCAGCCGCGCGCTTGCACCACTTGCGGTGGTCGGAGGCTGAAGCCGGAATCGCTGGCGGTCACGCTCGCGGGAGAGAACATCGGCGACGTAGTTCAACTATCGATAACGGATGCGTTGACTTTCTTCGAGAACGTTCCGGTGCGCGGCAATGGCAAGCCGGGACTCGATCCCGAGATCGCCGCGCCCATTCTCAAGGAAGTGCGCGAGCGGCTGCGGTTCCTCAACGACGTCGGTCTCGAGTACCTCACGCTCGGCCGCTCCGCCGAGTCGCTGTCGGGCGGTGAGGCGCAGCGCATTCGACTGGCGACCCAGATCGGCTCGCGCCTCGTCGGCGTGCTGTACATCCTCGACGAGCCATCGATCGGCCTCCACCAGCGCGACAACGCCCGGCTGCTCAACACGCTGCGCCAGCTCCGCGACCTCGGCAACACCGTCATCGTCGTCGAGCACGACGAGGAGACGATGACTGCCGCCGACCATCTGATCGATCTCGGTCCGGGCGCGGGCAAGCACGGCGGTCTCGTCATCGCCGAGGGCACCGTCGATGAAGTGCGCAACAACCCGGAGTCGATTACGGGGCGCTACCTGCGCGGCGAGCTGGAGGTTCCGATTCCGGCGGTGCGGCGCGGGATGAATCGCGGTCGGTTGATCCGCATCGAGGGCGCGCGCGAGCACAACCTGCGCAACCTCGACGTCGAGATCCCGCTCGGCCTTTTCGTCGCCGTCACGGGCGTATCGGGGAGCGGCAAGTCCACGCTCATCGAGGACATCCTCCACCGCGCGATGGCGAGGCACTTCTACCGCGCGCGCGTGATACCGGGATCGCACAAGCGCATCACCGGGTTCGAGCACCTCGACAAGGTCATCGACATCGATCAGAGTCCGATCGGTCGCACGCCGCGGTCGAACCCGGCCACGTACACGGGACTCTTCACGCCTATCCGCGAGCTGTTCGCCGAGCTCCCGGAAGCCAAGATTCGCGGGTACGGCCCGGGAAGATTTTCGTTCAACGTCAAGGGTGGCCGCTGCGAAGCGTGCGAGGGCGACGGTCTCGTCAAGATCGAGATGCACTTCCTGCCCGACGTTTACGTTCCTTGCGACGTCTGCAAGGGGAAGCGGTACAACCGCGAGACCCTCGAGGTCCGCTTCCGCGGTCTCAGCATCGCGGACGTGCTCGAGCAGACGGTGGAAGATGCGCTGACGTTCTTCGAGAACCAGCCGCGCGTTAGGCAGAAGCTGCAGACTCTGTTCGACGTCGGGCTGGGGTACATCCACCTCGGACAATCGGCGACGACGCTGTCGGGCGGCGAGGCGCAGCGGGTCAAGCTTGCGGCAGAACTGTCGAAGCGCGACACCGGCCGCACGTTCTACATCCTCGACGAGCCGACCACCGGGCTCCATTTCGAGGACGTGCGCATGCTCCTGACCGTGCTGCACCGGCTCGTTGACCGGGGGAACACGGTGCTTGTGATCGAGCACAACCTCGACGTCATCAAGACCGCCGATTGGATCATCGATCTCGGGCCCGAGGGCGGGCTTCGAGGCGGCGACGTCGTCGCGGCTGGGAGTCCCGAGGATGTCGCTGAAGTCGCGGCTTCGTATACGGGGCAGTACTTGCGGACCATGCTCAAACGGGAGCGCGTCGGGAGTAGAAAGAAGGTGGCGCTCAAGGCGGGATAAACAACAACTGCGAACCGCCAAGCTACCTGCGGCCAGCTGAAAGCTGCCCGCTACCGGCTAAGCTCGTAGCTGGTGGCGTGGTCCGCGGGTAGCTGGCAGCTTGGCAGTTCTCAGTTCGCCTTTCCCCAAACGCCCAACGTATCTTCAAAGCATGGTCTCGCTCCTCGACATAATTGGCCCCGTGATGGTCGGGCCGTCCTCGTCGCACACAGCCGGCGCCTGTCGTCTCGGCCTCCTCGCACGCGGGCTTGTCGGCGGAACTCCGCAAACCGGCGTTCTCCAGCTTCACGGCTCCTTTGCGCGGACCGGAGAAGGTCACGGGACCGATAAAGCGCTGGTCGGCGGACTCCTCGGCTTCCGCCCCGACGACGAACGGCTTCGCGAGGCGCTCGTGATCGCCGAGCGCGAGGGCCTCGACTACAAGTTCGAGAAAGTCACGATAGCCGACGCCGCGCACCCCAACACCGTCCGGATCTCCGTCGAGCTCGATGGCACCAGGTCGACCATGCTTGGTTCGTCCCTCGGGGCCGGCCGGATACTGGTTCAGGAGATCGACGGCTACCCGGTGGAAGTGACCGGAAACTTACACACCATTGTTCTCGTAGCTGAGGATAGGAAGGGCTCGATCGCCCGAATCACCGGGATCCTTGCCGAGCACGACGTCAACATTGCAACGCTGAGGTTGTCGAGACAGGAAAGGGGTGGCGACGCATTCATGGTCATCGAGTGCGACGAGGTACCGGACAAGAAGGCGGGCGAAGAGTTGAGAGCGCTCGACTGGGTCCGCTGGACCCGCCGGCTGCCGAAAGTGAGCGGAGGCTGATTGTACAAAGCGCTCGCTGACGCCATTCGGGACGCAGAAAAAGAGAAGAAGACGCTGGCGCACGTCGCTTTGGCGGCCGAGGCCCGCGATCAGGGCCGGCCGGTCGCAGAGATTCGCGCCGCGCTGCAACGGGCACTCGACGTGATGCGGAGCGCGATCGAAAAGGGGCTGGTCGGTGATCTGTATTCGGCGTCGGGATTGGTCGGAGGCGATGCGGCCAAGCTGCGCCTGAATCCGAAGGGACCGCTTGCGGAGACTCCATTCCGCGACATCCTCACCCGCGCTCTCGCGGTGCAGGAAGTGAATGCAGCGATGGGTGTGATCGTGGCGGCGCCGACCGCGGGTGGAGCGGGGGTTCTACCGGCGATCCTCACCGGGCTGGCGAAGGCGCGGTCGGTGTCGGACGAGAAGGTAGTCGACGGTCTGGCGACCGCGGGGCTGATTGGCGCCGTGGTCGCTGAGCGCGCATCGCTGTCGGGTGCTGAAGGGGGATGTCAGGCGGAGACGGGTGCTGCTGCTGGAATGGCGGCCGGTGCGGCCACCGAGATGCTGGGCGGGACGCCATCGCAAGTCGGACACGCGGTGGCGCTCACGATGCAGGGGACACTGGGTCTGGTGTGCGATCCTTTGGGCGGGCTGGTCGAGCTTCCGTGCGTGTTTCGAAATGCCACCGGCTCGGCGATCGCTCTGGCGGGGATCGAGATGGCGATGGCGGGAATCACCTTCGCCATTCCGGTGGACGAGGTGATCGATGTGATGGGCGAGATCGGACGCGAGATGGATGTCCGGTACCGGGAAACGGCGGGGGGTGGCCTGGCCGCAACCCCGACCGGGCGCAGGCTGGCAAAGGAACGGCTGTACCAGATCAAGCGGTCGGAAGGGTAGGCGTACGCTAGTTAAGAAGGGCGGAAGGCAGTATCTTCGCCCTTCAGCAGGTCAAAATTCAGGGGCATTCATACAATGAATATCTTCGATCGCATAGCAATGCTGTTCCGGTCAAACGTCAACGCGGTTATCTCGGAATTCGAGCAGCCGGAAAAGATGTTGAACCAGATCATTCTCGACATGCGCTCGCAGCTGGTGAAGGCGAAGCAGCAGGTCGCGGCCGCCATCGCCGACGAGAAGCGTCTGAACGACCAGACCAAGCAGGAGCTCAAGGAAGCTGAAGACTGGGAGCGGAGGGCAATGCTCGCGGTCCAGCAGAATCAGGACGAGCTCGCCAAGCAGGCGTTGATGCGGCGCAGCGAGCACATGGCTCGCGGCGATCAGCTCAATCTCACCTGGCAGGCGCACAAGCAGGAGACCGACCGCCTCAAGGATTCGCTCCGCAGCCTCAACGACAACATTGAAGAGGCAAATCGCAAGAAGAATCTTCTTCTCGCCAAGCAGCGCCGGGCCGACGCGCAGAAGCGCATCAACGAGACGATGTCGCACATCTCGGAGAAGTCGGCGTTCGAAGCGTTCGCGCGGATGGAAGAGAAGATCGACGCCAACGAGCGCAAGATCAGAGCGAGCGCGGAGATCGACGAGGAATTCTCCGGCGACAAGCTCGCGAACGACTTCAAGCGGCTCGAGGCAGCGGGCGGAAACCAGTCGGCTGAAGTCCTTCTCATTGAGCTGAAGCAGAAGATGGGCGTACTGCCGGCGGGTACCGAGGTCAACAGCAACCGCGTGCTCGGCGCCGGTAGAAAGGCGGAAGAAGCGTTCGAAGTTGAAGAAATCAACGACGAGAAGAAGTAGAGTTGGCTAGCGGGGTTGCACCAAGAGGTGGAATTCGGGTTGCGCCGATTCTCACCGGCGTAATTCTGACGCTGTTGCTCCTGTGGATGGTGGGAGCGACAGCCGACGTCTTTCTCCTCCTCTTCATAGCGATCATCATCTCACTGTATCTCGGCGCGGTGAGAGATCTTTTCGTCGAAAAGCTTCACGTCCCGCCCAAGCTCGCGTTTTTCCTTTCAGTAGCCGGGACGGCAGCGGCGCTGCTCGGCCTGTTCGCGATCCTCCTGCCGCCGGTAGTCGAGCAGACACGATCGTTGATCGTGGTGATGCCCGCGTACATCGAGGCGTGGGAGACCGGCATCGACAAGCTCATCGCCCGCTTCCCCGCCTTACAAGGTGTGTGGAAGCCCGGCGAGCATCCGCTCATCGGCGCGCTGTACGACCAGGCAGCGGGCCAGGCACAGCTGCTGGTGCCGAGGGTGTTCTCGTTCGTGCACGTGATGATCAATTGCTTTGCGGTGGGCGTGATGAGCATCTACCTCGCGCTCCAGCCGGGTACGTACCGCGAGTGGCTGATCGCCCTCTTCCCGCCGATCCATCGCGATCTTGTCCGCGATGTGCTGCGCGACCTCGCCGACGCGCTGCGTTCGTACATCGTCGGGCAGCTCCTGGCGATGACGGTTCTCGCCGCGCTCACCGCCGCTGGTCTCTATCTGCTGGACGTTCCCTACTGGCTGACCTTCGGAATCTTCACCGGACTGGTCGCGGTGATTCCTTTCTTCGGAACGCTGGTATCGACGATACTTCCGGCGCTATTCGTTCTCGGCGGGCCGGGCGGGGGCACGCGAGCGATCTACGTGCTGTTGCTCGGCGTGGTGATCCACCTGATCGAGGGGAATCTCGTCGCACCCCTCGTGATGTCGAAGAAGATCGACATGCCACCGGTGCTGACAATCACGGCGGTGCTTGTCGTCGGCAAGCTGCTCGGCCCTCTGGGTCTCGTCGTCGCGCTCCCGGTGCTCGTCACCGTCATGGTGATCGTCCGACGGATCCTCATCAACCGCATCTACGAGGGTAAGGGATTCAGGAAGAGCACGCGCGACCGGATCTTCGTGCTGCGCGTGCCCGTTCCAGACGGCGGAGTGATAGTGCCTTTGGCGCAGCCGCCTGATCTGATCAGGATCAGAGAGAAGACTCCGGAGAAAAAGACGGCTGCCTAGGGCCCTTCGAACGGGATCAGGTTTGGCGTACCAGCGTCAGGTTGATCCGCGTTCCCGAAAAGACCTGATCGCCAACCAGCGCCTTCGGGCTAAAGGAAATCCGCTCAATCCTGAACACCATGTTTCTTACAAAAGTGTCGGCGGCCTGAGTGAATTCGA
>Ga0193741_1000650_pt1 | contig 10312 bp, 20 predicted proteins | sample L2s2metaG_FD_143059 | JGI IMG/M metagenome (GOLD analysis project Ga0193741, IMG submission 143059) | Soil microbial communities from a riparian zone of the East river system, Colorado, United States - L2s2 | ecosystem: Environmental > Terrestrial > Soil > Riparian zone | place: USA: East River...
GAACCGGGTTCTAGTTGAGTTTGTGAAAGGGGAAAGAAAATGGGCGGAATAAGCGGATCCGGTCGAACCGACAAGACGAAGAGCAAGTCGGTCACGTTGGCGAGCGACGACATCCTCGGCGCGCAGCTCGTTCCGCCGTCGCAGTACACGATTCCTTTCATCAGAGGGGAGCTCGGGCAATTGGCGTTACCCGTCGATGCGGATCCGAATCACAAGGATCCGGGCGAGCCGGGCGACTCCCTAGGCAACGCGGTATTTCGCGTTTCAAAGACGCAGGGGGTATTGAGCTTCGGAGCTACCTTCGTCGGATTCGTCGGCGAATTCGCTGGCTCGCTCACGCAACAGCCGTGGCTTTACGACGACGTGCGAAAACGTTGGTTCAAGCTCGGCGCCGCCGCCGCCGTGAGCGTTGGGAGCACGCTGACGTCGGTGGGCGGCGGTCTCATGGGAATGAAAGTCTTTTTCCAAATCACTGCGAACGGAAGCTCGATAACGCAGTGGTGGATCATCGTGCGTTGAGGAAGGGAGCGGCAGCCAATGATAGGACGAGGCCAAACGCATAGCGCGCGTAGCGAATCGATCGTTTTCGCAAGCGATGACAATCTCGCTTCGCGGCTCACGGTGCCGCCGCAATCGGAGTTGACGATTCCCTATATCCGGGGTTCGCTCGGCGGCAGTCCGATAACCGTCGACCCTGATCCGAATTTCAGCGATCCCGGCGAACCCGGCGGCCAGCTAGCCGTGTTCAGGATTCAAGCGGCGCGCGGAGTTATAACGATTGGATCCGGATCCTACGTCGGCACGGTCGGCGAAATGGCTGGCTCGCTCACCCAACAGCCGTGGATTTATGACGACGTACGAAAACGTTGGTTCAAGTACGCCGCGCCCGCTGCCGTGAGCGTCCTTAGCGTCATGTTGACATGGTTTGCGGGGCTAGTCGGCGCGAAGGTGTTCTTGCAAATAACGGCGAACAATAACGCCATCACCCAATTATGGATCATCGCTAGGTGAGAGAGGGGACGGGTTTTTGGACATCTCGTTTCACCCTAAGCCCGACCCCGAGGAGCGCAAGTCGATCCGCGCAATGCTCCCATGGTGGAAGCGTCTCGGCGGCTTCGTCGCCGACGTCAAAGTTTTCATCGGGATCTGTGTCGCGACCCTCGCCGCACACGCTTGGATCAAGGGATTGATCACGCGGGCCGAGCTCGATCTCGCGGTGAAAGCCGAGGTAGCTACGCAAGTGAAAGAGGCGCTCCGCGAAGTGCGCGTCGACCTCGACATCATCAAAACGAACACGGGCGGGATCAAAGAATGGCGCGGCGCCACGACCGAAAAACTGATCGGGCTCGAACGCGACAGCGCAAACGCTGCGAACGAGGCGAAGAAAGCGAACGACCGGATCGATTCGTACCTCGTCACCGTGAGGATCCACCGATGACAAATGGCGGTCCCGACCCGAACGCCGCGCTCGTTCGCGCCATCGCGAGACTCGAGACCGCTGTCGCCAACTTGGCGCGCAACGTCGAGAGCACGAAGAGCGAGCTTCGATTGATCGCACCGCGACTCGACACGCTCGTCGCCGAGGTTCGCGACGCGCGACGCCTCGTGCATCGGCAAGGCAATTTCATTCAGGTACTAGCAACCGCGACTGACACGAAAGAAGACACGACGACGGAACCGCCGGCATTGCCGGCCGAACCAAAGGAATGACCATGGACCCCGTTGCGATCAATCACGTTGTGGAACTCGCCCGCGCGAACGCATGGATCCCACTGCTCGCTCTTGTCGTCGGTGCGATCGTCCGAGTCGGGAAGAACGACGCGCTCGTCGCGAAGATCCCTCTCTACTTCAAGCCCGAGAACCGCGCCGTTTGGGCACTCGCCCTCGGCGTCGTTGGGGCGGCGGTCGATCGGCTCGCGGCCGGCGGGACTTGGTACGACGCGATCGCGGGCGGTCTCGTCGCCGGCAGCGCGGCGATCGCGGGGCATGAGATCATCGTCAATAAGCTCCGCCGCGGTCGCGATTTCGGTGTGAAGAAGACGCCGCCGCCGCCGTCGCTGCCGTGGGACAACGACTCTCAGCGCCCCGAGCCGCCGACGTCGAAGCGGACGATCTGGCCGGGCGCGAAGCTCGTCGCCGTCTTGGGGCTTACTTTGGCCATAGTTATGCTCACCGCGTGCCCCGGTGCGGGGAAGGTGTGCACCGCGCTCGACCTCGCGGCGAAGGCATGCGACCTGATTCTCGTCAAGATGAAGGACGGGACCGAGGTCCTCGTTCCTCGTAAGCAGATCGAAGACGTCGCGCTTCGCGTTCAAGCGGCGAGCCGGCCGCCTCTCGATCCGAATCCGTACCTTCGCGACGGGGGGGCCGAGTGATCCCCGCGGCGCTCGTCGTCGGCTGGATTGCGCTCGTCGCCCCGTGGGTTTCCAAGGTCGACCGGACGCGATACGCGGGCGACATCGCCGCGACGGCGCCGAACATCGTCGTCGGGAAAGCCATGGTCGCAACGGCGATCACCGAGTCGGATTTTCGGCCGGCGATCGAGCGGTGCGATTGCAAAGAGAAGGAATGCGATCCCGACAAATCGGGCGTTCCTCGCGCCGTCGGCCTCTATCAATTGCACCGGTATTACTACGCGGGGCACACCGCGGCGGAGATCTGTAGCTCGAACCGGCTGTCGTCCGAGCTCGTAGCGCGCGCGATTGTGGGGCTCGCTGCGCGGGCGGGCGGCATGGAGGAAGCGCTCCGCTTCTATGTTGGCGTGTCGGTCGGCCGCGACGATCGGCGAGTGAAAAGACGGCTCGATCTCTTCGAGCAACTGATGGGAGGGCACCCCGATGCATAGATTCCCGACCGGATACAAACCCGACGCGATCGATTACGGCTACCCGTCGCACCGCAAGCTCATGGCGATCGCCGCGTCGCTTCCCAAAGCGAACCATCTCGAGTTTCGCAAGGGGGAGATCTGGCAAGACGGCGTAGGCATGTGCGTCGGAACCGCGTTCAAACGCTGCGTCCAGCTTTGGCAGACCATGAACGGCTTCGAGTCCGAGTTCATGGTCTCGGGGAAATTCGCGTACGACGTCGGCCGCGTCCAAGAATTCGCCGGCCTCAAACCCGAGCTTGTGCCCGAGCTCGTCGACGAGGGGTCGCAACCCGGCCTCGTGCTGCGCGCCTCGCGCGAGGTCGGCGTCGCCCTCGACGTCGAGTATCCCGACCCGACGTCGCCCCATTGGGACCCTTCGAAGGTCAACGTCGGACCGACGATCACCGATCTCACGAAGCCGTACGACGCGCGCGGTCTCGAGTTCTATCGCGTGGTCTCGGGCGCGTTCGGGTTCAAGGAATCGATGCGCGCCGTCATGGTGCGCCGGCACCCCGCCATGTTCTCGATGTTCGTCGATACGGGTTTCATGGCGAACAACGGGGCGATCATCTCGGCGATCTACACCGACGATCCCGCGGGCGGGGGGCACATGCTCGCCGTTCTCGACGCGAGCCGCGACGATTACCTCGTCTTTGATAATTGGTGGGACGACGCCGACCGCGGGATCGCGTGGGGAATGCCGGCCGGTAACACGCTCGGGCTCCCCCGCGGCGTCGGGCGCATTTCGTGGGCACTTCTCGAACACTCCGTCAAGCAATGTTTCGCCGTCTCCGCTGTCCCCTTCGCTCGCCGCGTCATTCAACGCGGATAGGTAGATTCTATGAAGACCCTAGTTATTCTCGCCGCCCTCGCCCTCGTCGGTTGCCCCTTGCCCCCCTCGCCGCCCGACCCCGGGGACGATTGCGATCGCGCGTATGGTCACCTGCAAGCGGTCAAGTGCGAACCGCTCCGCCCCGCTTCGGGGACATGGCTCGACGTTTGTCGCAACGCGCGGCGCAACGGGCTCTTTCCCCTGAATTGCGTCAACGCTGCCGCCTCACGTGACGCGGCCCAACAATGCGGCGTGACCTGTGAGTGAGGTTCCGGAACCGGTGCCGCTCGTCGACGCCGACACGGTGCGCCGTCTCTTTGACGCGCGCGCCCGTATCATCGCCGAGCTCCGCGCCGAGGGTCGTTGGAAGCGCGGACAGTCGCGACGGAACGCACCCTCGTCTAACCGCCCCACCGAATAGAGGACCCCCATGGCCGAACACATTACCCACGAGATCACGCCTACCCCCCCCGCGGAGCTCGCTGCCGCCTTGCTGGCAGCTTGGCACTACCTCTTCGGGGAAATGCCCGACCGACGGGTGCTCCTCGTTTTGATTGCCCAAAGCGCTCACGAGACGGGCGAATGGAAGCACGTCCACAACTTCAATATCGGCAACGTCAAAGGCGGCGACGGCGACGGCTACGACTACACGAACTTCCGATGCCGCGAGAAGGACAAGAACGGGAACGACGTCTACTTCGATCCGCCTCACCCCGCGACCCGGTTCCGAGCGTTTCGGACCTTGCTCGAAGGGTGCGTCGACCTTCTTCGATTCTTGCGCGGGCGTAAGCGTTACGCCGCCGCATGGCAGGCATTGCAAACGGGCGACCCCGTGGCATTCGCGAAGGCGCTCAAACTGGGGGGGTATTACACCGACCCCGTCGAAGTCTACGCGCGCGGTCTCCGCGCATATTATGCGAAGTACGATCGCGAGGTGCCGCGCGAGCTCGAACCGCCGCCCCTCGACGACGAGACGAAGCGCCGCACCATGGAGCGCGTTGCCCTCTCGCTCGACGAGCTCGGCGACAAGGTCGTCGCCCGGCCGTCGAAGCCGCCGCCGATCGCCTAGCGAGGGCGGCGCCAACGTTTTCCACGGCGCCGAGCCCTTGGCTTTGCGGGCTGGACGACGACGAGAACCTTGACCGTTCTTCGAAAGTTGTGGTGCGGGCAGGGCAGCGGATAACCGCACGTCAACGCGGGGACGTCCCGATCGGGCGCCTCGCATAGAGTCGCGCGCTTCATAGTCGTATCCCCGCTTTCTTCGCCGCGCGCTGCATACAGATCACCGCCGCGAATTCGAACGCCATCCGTGTCAAGAGCGGCTCGGTGCGGATCCCGTGGCGCCATAGATCTTTCCGTTGCGCTTCGACGATCGATTGCTCCTCGGCCGAGAGTGTGCTCTCGGCGTCCCACGCGGTCGGCTTGTAGCCTCTCAAGGGGTCGACACGCCGACCGCTCAATTGTTCGCCCCGCCGACGGTGAGCCCGAACTCTGCGGCCGACACGCGTTCGATCGTCGCACCCGCGAGCGAGAGAGCGGCCTCCGTCATGAACACCGTAGGCATGTTCTTCGAATCGCCGCTTCGAAGCGCGCCACTGACCACGCCTTCGAGGAAGATGCGCGCGCCCCTGTTCACGGCGATCCGGTCGATCTGGTATGCAAGCGAACCGATCACCATGATCTCGCGGGGACCGAACCGAAACCGCGGCAACTCTTCGCCGGGGGGATAGCGTTTGAGGCCGGCGCGGTAGGTATGGGCGATCGCGTCGATCACCTTGACGTAATGTTCGGGGAGCTCGCCGGTCTCACGGAGGCGTTCTCCAAGCGCAATGAGTCGCCGCCTCTCGTGCCGGTTCACCGCGGGCTCTCCCCTCGCTTCGCGCCTTCGATCGCCTCGTCGACCGCTCGCAAAAAGGCGAGGGCGCTGCGAAGAAACTTCTCGCGTTGCGTGTCGTAGAATTCCCAATAGCCGACCGGCCGCGGTAGACCGCCCGCGTCGTACTCCCCCCACGCGATCGCCATCGCCGTCGCTTCGATATCCGCCTCGGTCCGTTTCGATTGCTTCAAGCTGATCACGTGAGCTGCCCTCGCTTTCGTAGCCACGCCTCGATCTCCGCTTTCGCTCGGCCGAGATCGAAGTAATACCTCGGCCACCCGTCGGCCCAATCGAGCTCTCGCCCGAGGTCGCCGGTCGCGTCGATCGTCGCGTGGTACCGGCCGCGATCACACCATCCCGGGCGCGGCTGTAGCCATATCGTGCACTCGCGCCCGAGAACGCAATGATGGTCGGGATACCCATCGGGCTGACACCATGCGCCGAGCGGCCCGGGGTGCGTCCAATCCTTGTCGTCGTTGTTCACGGGAAAAGTCCCTCGCGTCGTAGTGCCTCGCGGAATTGCGGATCGCGCTTGCTCCATTCGACGAGCCCCTCGCGCACCTCGGGATCGCGGCGGGCGAGGAGGAACAACTCACGCGGTGACATGCGGTTCTCGGCGACTTGGCGAAAGAGCCATGCCATGCGCCGGTGAAACCGCACCTTGTCGGCCATGAGAGCCATGGCGATCCCGACGATCATCAGCGCGATGAAGGCCCAATCGATCGGCTTGCCGGCGACGCGTTGAGCGACGGCGATCAGGAGACCGGCGAAGCACGCGATCGCGAGAGCGCGGATCATATGATGTCGTCCTCCTCGGCGGGGTCGGCGGCCGGCTTGCTTTCCTCGGGCGCCTTCGGATGGTGCGCGTCGTACCAGGCGAGAAGCTTCTCGGCGCTGCCGTGGCAATCCGAGGGCGCGAAGTTGTAGATGAAACCTGCCCAGTCAAAGAGGCAAACCCGATTCAAGTGATCGGCACGCTTGCACGCTTCCATAAGATCGTTCGAGAGGACGGCCCTTTGAAAGCTCCCCATGATCGAAGGGTGCGGCTCGCCCCTCTCGATCCACATGGCGATCCCCTCGTGCATGTGTTCGGGGATCAAGTGCAACCCGTTGCGGTAATCAGCCATTTGCGCACCTCGGTGATCCTCCGCGCTTCGTACTCCGCGCAAAGCCGGACCTGCTCTTGAATGTGCTGGATCGTTGCCCATTTCCCCTTGGGAAACCAGGCGACGACGTCGGGAACATTCTTGAGAACCTCGGCGACGAAGGCCATACGCGCCGGATCGTTGAACCGCGCGAACTCGCCGAGCCCGATCAGCGAAAGCCCCTCGGCCGCGTCGCTGCTAATTCGCACGGTGTCGACGATGATCCCCGGCAACGGCGGGATACTCATGCTCGCCCCTTTGGTCTGATCGTGACGTGCCGGCCCGGTGCGTCCGGCCCCCCGCGCGCGACGTCGCGGTCGATCTGATCGGCGACCTCGCGAAGAAGACGGGGCGCCGCTGCCAGCGCTCGCCAAGATCCTTGCGTCGAGAACCCGCTTCCCTTCGATCCCGCGATCACGAGGACCATAACGCCTTCCGCGTCGGTGCGCTCCATGACGCGCGTAGCCTCGGCGTCGTACTTCCCCGGGCCGTCGCTCACGACGCCGACCGTCGCAAGAGGTGCATGAGATTGCCGCCGTGCATGTTCGCGCGTCCGTCGACGAAGGGCGCCGCGGTTCCTTTCCCCTTATGGTCGCGCGTGATCGGTGACCAGTAAACGAGCGGCTTGTCGAACGCGACATGTTCGATCGAGACCATGATCCCTTCTTTCCGACCCTCGAAACCATCGCCGAAGTCTTTGGGAAACTTGCTCCGATCTTCCCCCTCGGCGAGCCACATCTCGAAAATGCCGATCACCCCGCACGCCTCCGAGCGCTCGACGTAATCGCGGAGGAAACCGCCGAACCCCGCGGCGTGCTGCCGACAAGAGATCGTCTCGGCGAATGCGAACGCGATCGTGTATGTCGGCTCGCCCGTTCGCGGGTCGCGGACCACGACGCCCGCGGGGTCCTTCGCAATGAAGATCACCGCACGCGGGCGGACCCTTCCCGTCGCGTTGAATTCGTCGAGCGCTTCCCGCTTCGCTATCTCGATTGCGGCGAGCGCGCCCTCGCGCGTGGCTAGGTCGTTCCCCATGCGGCGCACGTTGTCATGTGGCAGCGCTCGCCGTCAAGGTCTCGGGGCACAAAAGGCGAAAGCCGCCGGACGCTGTCTGCGGGAAGCGTCGGGCGGCTTTCGTGGTTTTCGTTCGGCCGCACCCGAACGAGGTCGACCTTCGCACACTCGCGATAGGTCGATCAACTGTGGCGATCGCGCCCTAGAAAAACGCTACGGATCGCAAAGCTTGCCGGCCGCGCCGCAACCCTTCGAGCATTCGTAGCTCGGGACCCACTGCACGCCCGACCAATAGCCGGCGAGACGCCATCGCCCCATGAGGCAATTCATGGGCAACGTTTCGACGACGCCGCGGAAAACGCCGCCGCACTTGCGAAGACCCTCGGGCGTGCACGCTTGCGGGAACGTCGCTTGAATTACTGCGTCCGTATCGTTCGCGGCTTGGCACTTCGGAACCGAGGTGTCGGGGCAGATCGGCGCGAGGCCGGAGTCGGCCGGCGCGTCGGTCGCGTTGCCGCCGTCGCTCGTCGCCCCGTCGGATCCCGCGTCGGTCGCGGCGTCGTTCGCGTCGACGGTCGGCGCCGAGTCGGGTCGCGCGTCGACGCCGCTGTCGATCGCGTCGGGTGCGCCCGCGTCGGTCGCCGCTTCGGGCGTGACGACGACGTCGACGGCGGCCTCGGGCAGCGCGCCGGCATCGGGTGTCGACCCGGTATCCGCCGCACCGCCGCCGCCCGCACCGCTGTCTACCTTGGGGGGGGGCGGCGGTTCGCCGGTACCGGTCGACGTCGGTGTAGGCGGAACGAGAGCGTCGCCGCCGCCGGCATCGACCTCGGGTGTAGGTCGGTCGAAGTTGACGCCGTCGGCGCTCGAACAACCGAGGACGAAGGCGAAGGCGGCGGCGAGTAGCTTTTTCATTTGCTCTCTATTGGACGGTGCGGCGGCGAATCTCTTGAGTTGCCATGTGGCACCGCTTGTCGGTGTCGGCCTCTTTCACGCTGAGAAGAACGCGGATCGCTTCGACGTGTTCACTGAGATCGAGCATGGCGTTCGAGGCGAGCTCGAAGGCGCGGCCGAGTGTGTCGGAGATCTCGGGGTCCGCCTTTTGTAGGCAGTCGACGAGCCCGTGCGTAATGGTGATCGAGGCTCTCACAAGCTCGATCGTTGCGGCTTCGAACATGATCCGTTCGAGGGCGGGGTCGCGCGGTGTAGGCATTAGCGCGCCCTCCTGGAAGCCCATGCGATCGAGGCGAAGCAAAGGCCCCACCCGAAAGCGCGCTGCCATGCGGCAACCTCTTCGGTGAGGTACGTAGCGGAGCGCCACAAAAACGATGCTAGTGAATTGCGTAAATGATCTGCTAGGTTTCGAGGTGCCATCGGTCGATCCTTTCCTGATCGCTGGTGGTAACCCTCGAGACGGGTGTCGACGATTTAAGGCGTCGTTCCCCCCCGGGGGTTGGGATTCTCGACCCTGACCGGTCGGGGGTCCCGCTATCTCATACGGCTGGACGCTCTAACTCTTTAGCTGCCATGTGGCAACGCTCCCCCGGCCGTTGGGGGTGCGGCGATCGTGCCTTCATTTTGCGGCGCGTCGCCGCTCTGCCTTGACTTTGAGCGCTTCGCTACCGAATCCCGCCCATGCGGCGCGGCTTTGCCAAACGGATTTGGCGAGAGCCTTCCACATGCGGGCGCGTTGCTCGGCTCGGGCGAGTCGGGCGAGCGCCTTGTCGAGCGTTCGGATCGCGTCGACGGGAGATAGGTTCCGAACGTGCGGCGCGGTGTATGGCTTGCGATCGGTCGGCGCCTCGACCGTCACCCCTTCGCCTTGCCCCATTCGAACGGACCTACCACAAGACGCCACGCGCTGTCACGTGGCAACGCCATGGGTTGATCGGAGCGGTGCAACGTGGCAGCGTGCTGCCCCATGATGAACCCCGGGGAGCGGCGAGAGACGGAATGGATCAAGGTGCCGGACGGCGGCTTAGTCAAGGTCGCCGTGCGCCGTGGCTTCGACTGCCGACGTCGTTGCGAACATGTCCCCCCGCGACCAAACGAGGGCGGGGCGAACCATGGCCAGCATTGCGACGAATGGATCTTCGAGTATCGCCTCGGCGACCACGCCGCTTTGCTCCAATGCTACTCATGGATCCGCGACGGGAAGATCGATCCGCAGTGGGACGCGCGACGGCGCGACGAGCGGCGACAGCGGCAACGGCAACAAATCCAGTTTGGGGTAAGGCCGCCGGCCTCTCGGCTCCTCGAGACTTACGAGGCCGCGCACGACGCCTATACGTGTCGCGTCATCTACGGCGCGCGCGTCATGGTGCACGGCAAGTGCGCCCCGGATTGCGGCGAAGAGTGCACCCTCTTCGGTCATTGCTCGATCGACTTTGCCGGTTATCTCAACTCGGTGGCGTTCTTCGAGCAAGTGCACTCCGACGCGCTCGAACCGCTCGCCCTCAAACCCGTTGACGAGATCGACCTCGCCGTCGTCGTCGATCGCATGGCGCCGCTTTGGCAAAAGCTCCGCGCGTTCGTCGTTGCTAAGCGAGACGACGGCATGATCGGAGGCGACTGATGAG
>Ga0193741_1000651_pt1 | contig 10311 bp, 9 predicted proteins | sample L2s2metaG_FD_143059 | JGI IMG/M metagenome (GOLD analysis project Ga0193741, IMG submission 143059) | Soil microbial communities from a riparian zone of the East river system, Colorado, United States - L2s2 | ecosystem: Environmental > Terrestrial > Soil > Riparian zone | place: USA: East River...
GAACAAGCATACACCGTTCTACTTGTAAGATTTCGTATGAAAATGAGTGTATGACCCACAAGATGCTTGTACTACCTAAAGTCCGAAGAGTATGCGGAAACTAGATTGGTCGACAGGGTAGATATTTCCATCGCGGTCAACGGTTAGCGCTGAGGCCATTGCTGTGTAGGGGCTTTCAGGGCTGGACGAGCTAGATAAAATGGTGCTTCACTTGTCAAGGATCGTTTTTTGGATTAGACCAATCTGATAGTCACAGTAAATCCTATATCACAGTCAGGGTCTCCTATTGTATTGTTGGAGAGAAATAGAACTTACGTATATGGGATAATAATATCTGCTTGCGCACTTTTACCATTTTCGCATAGTATTTCAGCTCAAGGTCAAAAAACCCTCGAAGACACTCTAGAGAAGGTTCAGGAATACGTTCAGATAGCTCAACAATCTGAAGAGCCATCAGGAACAGTAAGCATAATTAGTAATAGTTCATATACTGATTCTTCAGGCGCTTTACACATTGACGGAGAGGTGTATAATGACGTGGCACTGATTACAGCAAAAGAAGTTCAAGTCATTGGAACATTCTATGATACAAATGGAAAAGTTGTAGGGTCTGCTAGGGCACTGACTGATCCAGAAGACCTGCCATCCGGAGAAAATGCAACGTTTAACATACTCTTGACAACTGCTAGCATACCCATAGCAGATATTGATCATTACAGTCTAGTAGTTGATTGGAAGAAATGAGTTAAATTTTCAACATTCTACTTCGTGGTTTGTTAAGATGTTCTACTCTTATGGAACGTTGTTAGAAAGACTTATTCATTAGTACATTACGACTTTATGCTTTAGTACATTACCACAGGAGTACTGTACGCATACTGTGCCATACCGTAGTCGTTTTACGTACTGGTTTCTATTGTAATTACCTTATCTTAATTAATTATCTTGTCCTTAGCTGTCTTTGCATGTACATCTTTTTTAATTTGGAAAGGGCAAAAGCGAGTACTATTACAGTAAGCACAGCTATAATTACCTGAATGAGAGATATTATCAATCTGTCGAAGGGTTCACCTAGGAATGTAAAGTGAATGGGAGCAACAAAAATTATTAAAAACGCACAGACCGCTAGCACCATGCCCCATACCAGTGATATAAATGACAAGAGAGATATCTGCGGAATGTTAGTACATCTCCAGAAAATAGTATTGAATGAGGATTGACACAAACGATAGTATTGAAGAATAGGCTGCCAATATGAATATCTGACGCACAATACTGTTCTCTGATAGTGGACCTCTAGTGAGTATGAGTCTCAACAGGGTTACAGGAGCACTTTGTTCCGATGAGGCAGCCAACTTGAAATCTTCTGTCAATATTGTAGGCCGGGACTTGACCTCTCTGTGCTCAACAATTCTTTTAACGCTAGAGAGGAATAGAAAAGAATTCATAACCGCTGGAAGAAGGGCTATGACTCCTATGATCTCTGAATTACCTGCAATTGCAACTGACCCGTACATTGCTCCAAGTACAAGAGTACCAGAATCGCCAGGAAATATTCGACTCGGGTTTTTGTGAAATTTATAGAATGCAAGTGATACAAAAAAAAGAGGAAGCGCAGCTAGAAAGATTATATTGTCACCAAAGATCGCAATACTGGCTAACAATGGAATAGATGCAATGATTACAAATCCACTAACAGCCCCGTTTAAGACATCTATCGAATTTATAGTATTTCCAACAATCGGAAGCGCAATTAAGATAAGTGGAATATATAGAAGCGGAATATAAGCACTTCCAAAAATCAGATTCAGATAATTGCTATGAGCCCCCAGTACTACTAAAGGAATCGCAGCAAGCACCAACGCAGAAGGCTTGAACCATCCTGGCATCACTTTCTTGTCATCTATATAACCAATCATAAATGCAATCATGGAAGCTAGCATGATAGCAACAATTCTCAAATCCCCAGTGAATATATACAAGATAATTTCAGCTATTCCTATTCCTGCCGCCATCGCAGGCCCAGCTGGTCTTGGTATTCTTGGTCTTTCGGCCTTGTGATAATCTTGTACTACCTCGCCTTTAATAGTCAAAATCTTGATCAGACGGGGTGTCAGTATTAAAACAGAAACAAAAGAAACTAAGGATACAATCGCTCCATGCAGTATAATGTCATTTAAAAAATTGAGATTGAGCATTTTCCTTCATCATTTATAATAAAAGGTCAATCGCCTGATCTATACTAGTTTTTGTTTTGTAGCTGTTCTTTTATATTCTTTGCAATCGTTGGACCTATATTAGATACAGCAGAGAGCTGCGCTTCGGAGGCATTTGCTATCTTAGTAAGGTCTGTAAAACCGATACCATACAATGATCTGGCTCTGACTCTACCAATTCCCTTCAATCTTATAAGTTTCAATAGTTCCTCCTTTACTCCATACTTTATACGAAGGCGTAGTCTATGAATCTCTACAAGTAAATCGCTACGCTTCATTAATTTTGCGACCTCATACAACGAATATGCTAGCCAATCAGCTATCTCGACTATTCTGTGCATATCCCCCGGTTCCACCCCAATCTTGTCACTTAATATTTTATCTGTCGATTCGTTGATCCATCTGTATAACGCCCAGAGACTACGTGAACATTCAAATTCATTGATTGGATAGATAAGCTCACTTCTGTGCTCTTCTATGTCGCTGCAAAATTCTTCTATATCTCTCTTTCTTAATGCGAACTTGGGATAAAAATCTGGACTCTCAGTAATGAGATGCAAAAAACCAAGTGTGTGGTTGTGATTATATTTATTGTCATTGCTATCGTAAAAATTTCTATTCTTATGAAAGGTATGAATTGAGTCATTGCCTTCGCCATCATCATATTCACCAATACTAGCAAAAGATTTCTTGTCACCTCTGATCTTATTTTCTACAGATTCTATTGCGTTCCTAAATTGTACTCCAGTCAAAGGATCAATATAGAGCAATGAAATTTGCTTCCCAAATTCCGTTGAGATATATCTATTATTCTTTGATTTTATACAAGATTCACGCTCAAGATAGTCAATTGCTGAATCAAGCCCGAATGTAATACTTGCCTTACCTTTGTTCTGAGCAAGTAAGGTACTTCCGAACAAATCATAAATTTCAGATTTCTTAATGCCTGGTAAGGTCGAAATGGTACTTAGAAGATGGATCCGTACTGATCGATCGTTTGTTAGTTGTGAGCAGATAGGTTCAGGGGTGCCGAGAATATAATGGTTGTAAATTTCTTCCGCGTTTGTCCTCACGTCAGCAATAATTATGGCTTCACCAAAGGTGTCATAACTTGGTCTTCCTGCGCGACCACAAATCTGCTTATATTCTAAAACACTTATAGGCATATTTCCTCCATATTCTGCGTCATATCTAAAAACGCTGGCAAGAATTACTCGTCTAGCAGGTAGATTTACGCCCGCCGCCAAAGTAGGGGTTGCAGTTAGTAGTTTGATTACACCGGTTTTAAATGACATTTCGACTAAATTTCTCGCTAAAACTCCTAAACCAGCGTGATGAAAACCAACTCCTTTTGATACTAATTCTGACAAATTTCTTGTAATTTCAGTATCTTCCCCTTTCTCCGAAATCTGTAAGGCTACTTTGGCAGCTGATTTTCTTTCTAATTTATCAAGTTTGTTGTAGATAATGGGTGCAGCTTTTTGAGCCAACGAAATCGCACGCTTTCGAGTTTCCCCAAAAATCATCGCCTGTCCACCATTTTCAATACATTCTACGGCTACATCTACTGCCGCAGTTGAGTGTGTTCCAGCAGAAGTAGTTATTTTTCTAGATCGTGACTCTTTACCATCATTCAGGAGAAAGGATCCATGATCATATACGCCTTCAACTAATTTCGTAGGTCTCCAGTTGCTTTCAATTAGCTCACAGCCAAGCCAACTTGCTATTTCGTTGGAGTTCTCTATAGTTGCGCTTAAAGCTAAAATCTGTGCTTGAGAATACATCTTGCGTATTTTGGTTAACATCATTTCAAGAGTCGGGCCCCTATCGCGCTCCCCTAGCAAATGGACTTCATCTGCCACAAAGAGTCCAACCTCATGGATCCACTCACATCGATGCCGTATTAGGGAGTCCATTTTTTCGTTTGTTAATACTATAACGTCAGCTTGGGCTAACTCTCGTCCAGCTGAACTGTAATCGCTGCTTGCAACCTTAACTTTAATTCTCCTATCAAAAAGTTCCAACTCTTCCAAAATGCGAAAGTCTTGAAATTTTTCCGTAGTTAAGGCACGTAACGGAGTAAGGTAAACAACCCTTAATCCTTTCATTAGGATGTTCATTGCTGCAATTAGCGCTACCAATGTCTTTCCGCTAGCTGTTGGGGTTGTAACTAGCAAATTTCTTCCATCCAAAAGCCCTTTGGATAAGGCTTGCTCCTGGGGTGGATAAAGGGACGAATATCCTAAGTGTTCTAGTAGGGGCTTAATCCTTGGATCCAGTAACCTTGGTTTCTTGCTCATGTGTTGGGACTAAAGACAAGACTTCTCCATCTGCTTATTAATTTTTTTAGGGCGGTTGACGTCGGCAATCGGTCGAATATCTAGTTATGGGCTCAAAGGTACTCGAAATTGCCCATTTTGGATTTTGGATGATCATTATAGAATTAGTGTAGAACGATCCATGAACTAGTCTAGATAGGGCGGCCTCCTCTATATTAGATAAAGGACAACTAGGTCGTTCTAAATGCTATCAAAAATTTTATTGTCAGGTAGAAACTTTCAGTGATTTAGTTAATTTCATTTCCTTAGCATCACCCATGTATTTTTGTAAAATTTCAGGAACTTCTATAGATCCAGCATCGGTTTGGTAGTTTTCAATTATGGAAACCATCGTCCTTTCTGTTGCTACCAGTGTACTATTCAGCGTATGTACAAATCTAGACTCATCCCTTACACTGTCTCTGAACCTTGTCCTAAGTCTGCGTGCCTGGTAATCCAGACAATTGGAGCAGGATACCAGCTCTCGATAATTGTTTTGTCCTGGAAACCAAGCTTCTATATCGTAGGTCTTAGCTGAAACCTTACCTACGTCTGCTGAACAAAGTAAAATAGTTCGAAATGGGAGGCCCAGTTTTTCATAGAATTTCTCTGTTAATTCTAGCATTTTCTCATGCTCTTTCCAAGAATCTTCTGGACGAGAAAATACCACTTGCTCGACTTTTTCGAACTGATGGACTCTGAAGATACCCTTCATATCTCTACCATGTGCACCTGCCTCTTTTCGAAAGCAAGGACTCACACAGGAATACCTCAGAGGTAGATTTTTGCCCTCCAAGATTTCATCCATGTGCATTGAAACTACTGCATGTTCAGAGGTTCCAATCAAATAAAGATCCTCTCCATCGATCTTATAGATTACCTGTTCAAAATCGCCTAAAATTACGGCACCTTCCATAGCCTCTCGTCTGATCATATATGGTGGATGTGTGAGTACATATCCGCTATTGGATAAATAATCTAACCCGAAATTCAAGAGAGCCTGATTCAACCTCACGAGCTGATTTTTTAGGAAATAAAATCTTGCACCAGAAATCTTTGCAGCCCGTTCAAGATCTATTAAATCAAGTGATGTAGCAATATCAATATGGTCCCTTGGGGCGACGATTGTTTTTGCATTCCTACCCCCGTACTCCCTAATGACAACATTTTCATTTTCGCTTCTTCCCACTGGAACAGAATCGTGGAGGATGTTAGGAATGGACATCATGAGGTCTTGATACTTTGTTTGAGTCTCATTCTGTTCTTTCTCCAGCTGCAATATCTTGGTACCCAGTTTCTTCATTTCATTTATTTCATTATAAATTGCATCAGTATTTTTTGCTTCTTTTTTCTTCTGGGCTATTAATTGAGCCAGTACATTTTTCCTATGTTTACAATCCTGTAGCTCGATTATCAGTTGACGACGCTTCTTATCCAAGCTAATAAGTTCACCCAGTGGAAAATTCACACCACGCCTATTCAGCATACTCTCAATAATATTCGGGTTCTCTCTCACTAACTTTGAATCAAGCATTATCGATCACTTTTCTTGCAACTGATATGTGCTCCAATACTTCGTCTATTGTATTCAAGAGTGTGTTGATGCCTTTCTTACTTAGAAATTCAAGTACTAAAATATTGTCTCGTGAAGACATTTTCATGGACAGCCCTTTTGGGAAGTTGACATTGTCAGGCATTAAGGCACTCGTGATCGCCCGTAACTCCGATTTTCCCGAAAGTCTTATCTCAATATGGACCTTAACCTCAACTGGTTGAGGTAGAGGATTCCGCAAACTTACTATTTGATATCACACTCCTTACCTTGGACAAAAAGATCTCCAATTTAGATGATGGGATGATACATACCGCCTTACTATCATTTCCTCCTCCGTTTCCTCCTACTAAATTTGAACATTCGTTCATCAAAACACCTACATTTAACTGGGACCTGCTCCCCGTGCATTTTCTAGCAGAGAACCTATAGCTATCCCCTCGATCTGCTTGACTCAAGGCTCTGACGAAAAGTAACCTTCCGAATAGTGATGGCGATCCAGATAGGATAGTTGATACCGTTTCAAGCATCCCTTCTGATAAAAGACCTTCACCATTTACAAAGACAGTGTTTATACCATCATCAAGATATCGCCACTTCTCATTAAAAATTGCAGAAATAGAGCTCTTCAAAGCTGCAGAATAGTTCTCGACTATCTGTTCAGCTTCTGTTAATATCTTACCTCGGTCTCCCATGCCTCCACAAGCCTCAAGGAGGGTAACAAAATCTCGTGCGTCTCTTAAGATGCTTCGATTATCTTCCTTCGAAAGCCTGTAACTGTATCCTAGAAGATTATCTGCTATTCCTATGGATTTACTGTCAGAAGATGTAATTATAAATTTTGCAATTGCATCGCGAACAATATTCTTCTCCTCAGGGGTAAAATCTGAGAGAACCCTCCATAAGCCGTCAACTTCCATCTTTATTCCTGTACTCTTGATTATTGAGTAAGCATTCTGTACATTCCAAGTGAGTCCGTGGATGTACGGATACGAAGTACGTGCAAGTGATTCATGCAGGGGGATCATTTCACGAGTACATATCAAGAGATCAAGTTCCGCGTCAATCAGGCGAAGCGACTGTGCCGTCTTCAAAATCTCTTGATTCATTCCTACCAACGCTTTCCTATCTCCTAAATCTTGTCTATCACCTAGCGCAGCGATCACTGCAATTGAGGAAAGGTCCTGATTTCTCTTATCTAACATGGTTGCAAGGATGTAAGACAAACCGCCGGCTGATATCTCTCTCTCACCATCAAGACCATATTTCCTTGCATTAATTATTTGACTGTCATAGTCTCGATTCGTATTTTCATCTACGAATTCTACATGATCAATTACTACCCAATTTTCACCCAACCAACGATATAATACACCAGCCATTTCGCTTCCTAGCCCAAGAAGCATGTAGAAGTCACGCCCTTCAGACCTTATTTCCTGAATCATTTCCGAGTCGAGAGATGGTACCGTTCTGAGAGTACATCGGGCTCCCAATCGTGACAAGGCCATTAAGGCAATACTGCCAGAAGCCATTCCGTCTGGATCAAGGCATGTTATAATCGAAATCTCCTTTCCTGTCTCAATTAACGTACTAATTCTTTCACAAAGAAGTTTTAAAGGCTGGTAAAGTTCCTGCCTCCCCATGTTATCTTATTCCAACTGAGCAATCACGGCAGAGTACTTCCAGTTTCTGGCAAGCTTACCAGTTCGCTTATAATATTTCGAAAGTCTGTGGATCTTTGCTTCTATTAATTCCAATGAACGAATATTCCTGTGGTCGGTATTGTGATTTTTTAGATGTTTTTGGAGTCCAACTGCTTTTTGTACAAGATGCTCCAAGTCCTCGGGCAGCTCTTTTTGCACATCGCCTTCTGAAAGCATCTGCGTAATTGTTTTACCTGTGATAGGTTTAACCAGAGGTATAGCATGGTAGTCCCTGAGATTAAGACCAATCTCGCTTGGAGACAAGCCCTCTTTTGATAGTGATATCACCAGGGACGAAACTTCGGCAGATGTCATTTTTAGCCATGAGGGCGAACTGGGAGAAGCGGGTCGAGATGAATGTGATTTTCCGCGTGTGTGAGCGTGCATTCTTGCCATTTCTTTATCTTTATAATCGGGACTAGATATATATCTTAAATCTTGCTTAGCCTCTCAGAAATAAATTACATAAAAGTTAAATAATCGAATCCAAGAACAATTATCAGTATGGAAAAGCCAAATATGATGGCTCTATCGACAGTGGTCATTTTAGCAGGCTCTTCACTTATACTACCATCAATACTGCAATTTGCTTCAGCACAGTATGGCGGCGCGGGCGATACTACACCCGGCAGCATCGAAGAGCAATTAACTTTAGCGAAAGAAAAAATATCTAACGCAAAACAAGCCGGAGCGTATGGGTCAGGAACACCAATGTTAGGAACCAATATTAGTGAGACTGTAATTTTTATTGCTATCATGGTAGCTATATTTGGAGCAGTAGCAGGAGCGTTCTTTTACAGAAGTAGAACTGCGAGAAAAGCAACAGCCTAAACAATTCATCACTTTTTTGTTTTTTTATACTTTAAGCATATTGTTTACATTATTATTCTAATATTCTATTCACTATTGCGTTTTTGAAATTACACGGGGGGACTCGACATTCATTACATATTCGTTTGATAGGTTTCTTTCTGTTTCCCGGATCTCAAATGGCCGTATTGAGTTAGGGCATCTTGAATCAGCTTGAGATTGAATTCCCATAACAACCAAAATGTATATATCATAGATTTAATCTGACCTAATATAATAATGGATGCTATTCTAGGAGCTATGGCAATGGTAGTAACGCCGTTCAAAAATCTGATAGCACAGATTGGTCCTGCCTACGACCCGCTGTTCTACGACGTCATGGTATATATTTTCGGAACGATGCTGTTCGCAGTGTTTCTGCTTAGTGTTATAGCCTACTGGCTGAGAAGGAAGGGGCTTGGTGGCGGTTCCGCAAAAGAAAAATGGACACAGGAGCTGGAAAGATACTTCGAACGAGAGCAGATCGGTCTAATACCGGACGAAAAACACCATTGGTAGATAGGCGCGACCTGAACTAGGTTTTAACGTTTCCCTCGTTTATTTTTTACTAATTTTCCCAATTTGTTTTGAATGCTACTTCCATATACCTTTATGAGAGGGATCTCAACAGCTATACTACAAGTGCTGTCCTAAGGCGCCTGACTTATTTAAAAGGATAAGGAACGATTTTTAAATAGAGTATTGGAGAACAAATAAAAAAGAGTAGAGTTTTGCTCTGACGGTTCGTACTTGCTATTCTTTCTATATTTCCCTATATGACTTGCCATGGTCTTGTAGCAAAAGTTACTCCAAGGCCTGCACCAATAAGGATTACCTGGTATGCTACGTTGCCCCAAGGAATGGGCTTTAGTATAACTTCACCTGATACCTGGACTGTTTGACCTGGACCTAAACCTGGACCTACACTTGCTACGTTAAGTTGGGTATGAACATGATATATTCCCGGTTCGAGTGCCCTGACTGTCATCTCGTAGGGAACTGTTCCTTGTGGAGGGATCTCAAACACATTGCCTGGTGGGTCTCTTGACATGAACTCCCATCTGTTGCCCGCATTAGTAGATTCACTAAATACAGATAACCATGCTCTAAGGGGTCTGTTCACCAAGCTCTGTAGTGTACCGGTCACAGTTAATTCGTCTCCTGTATTTAGTGTTTGAGCAGACCATGCTTCGTCTTCGATTCTTACGAATCTACTTTGAAGTTGCGCCTGAACACCGTGCGCATCAGCCTCAGGGACAACTGGCATGTAAGCAGCAATTGCAGAAAGAATTGTCACCGCTGCAAGAGTCGTCATTATCAACATCCTGCTCTTAACCATATATAGTATCTACAAATCCCTAAACGAACAAAGATATATATTTTGCTACAGACGACACTGGTAATGACTGTGGTGAGCAGAGCGTTTTAGCAGATCTGCTAAGCATCTATCAAGATGTGGATATTATATAAAATGCTCTGGGAGTATCTGGATTTTGGTATGGATTACATGAATTCGACAAGGAAATAGGAAAAAGTCCGTCTAAAGGATACACTCAGTTAATATACAAGATAATCGAAATTAGGGTTGAGTAATGGCCCAAATACCAGCACTAATACCAAAGGAAGTCGAAATCCAGAGACTAAAGAAGATTTACATAATGGTTATTATGTTG
>Ga0193741_1000652_pt1 | contig 10303 bp, 8 predicted proteins | sample L2s2metaG_FD_143059 | JGI IMG/M metagenome (GOLD analysis project Ga0193741, IMG submission 143059) | Soil microbial communities from a riparian zone of the East river system, Colorado, United States - L2s2 | ecosystem: Environmental > Terrestrial > Soil > Riparian zone | place: USA: East River...
GAGGCCGCGACGCTCGTCGACGAGCAGCGCGTGACGCAGTTCGAAAACGTCGCCCGCATCGCCCGGTTGATCGCCGACCTGCCCAAGTTCAAGTCCGCCGTCGAAACCGGCCACCCGCCGACGCTGATGCCGATCGCCATCGACTATCAACAGCAGACCGGCGCGGCGCTCCTGATGGTCACGGGGCGGCACGGTGAACAGCTGGCGCTCGTCGGAGAAACCGCGGCGGCCCATCCGGTCCCGCCGGTCGTGCCGGTAGCTGACGTCTTGACTGGACCGTCCTTCTGGGCGTATCCGTCAGGCATCCTCGAAGTGGTCAGCGTGCCAGTCACGATTGGCCTCGAGCGGCCCGACCTATTCGGCACGCTCACGCTCGGCTACCTGCTCGACGATCGCCGGGCCACGCAGTTCAAGGCGCTGACCGGTGCCGACATCGCGTTTGCCATGGATGGCGCCGTGCGCGCGTCGACGCTCGGACCGGGATCCGCCGAGGCACTGGCGCCGCTCCTGGCGGGATCGGGCGTGCAACGTATCGTCATCGGCGGCGAGGAATACGTCGCCATCGCGCAACCGTTCGCGCCAGCCCTTGGCACCAATGCGCCGGCCTCGATCATCTTGCGATCGCGCAGTGAGCGCATGCGATCGTTGAGCGCGATTCAAGCCGCACTGGGCGGCATTGCACTCGGCGCCACCCTGCTGGCCATCGTCATCAGTTACGGTGTCGCCCGGACGATCACGCGCCCGCTCGCGTCGATCACCGATCACATGCGCCACATCTCCGCCACCGGCGACCTGACCCGCAAGATCCCGACGAAACGGCGCGGCGGCTGGGATGACGAAGACGCGCACATGCTGGCGACGACGTTCAACACGCTGACGGACTCGATCGTCGGTTTTCAACGCGAGGCCGCGCAGCGCGAGCGGTTGTCGTCGCTCGGCCGGCTGTCGACGGTGATCGCGCACGAGGTGCGCAATCCGCTGATGATCATCAAGGGCGCGCTTCGCACGCTGGATCGCGACGGCGCCACCGCGGCCGACGTGCGCGATGCGGCGAAGGACATCGACGAGGAAATCGAGCGCCTCAACAGTCTCGTCAACGACGTGCTCGACGTGGCGCGGCCGATCCGGTTCGATCCGGCGCCCGCCGACATCAACGCGGTCTGCCGGGACGCGGTCCAGGCGGCGAGCGCCGGCCGCGTCAATGGCCCGGTGTCGCTGAGCCTGGCGCCCGCGCTGCCCGAGCTCGTCACCGACAGCGAGCGCCTGCGCACGGTGCTGGTCAATCTCCTGACCAACGCCGATCACGCGATCGAGGGGCGGCCGGCCGCCAACGTCACGCTGATCACGCAGCAGATTGGCGACCGCCGTGTCGCGGTCACGATCCGCGACACCGGCAAGGGCATCGCCGAGGATGACCTGCCGCGCATCTTCGATCCATACTTCACGACGCGACGCGCCGGCACCGGACTCGGCCTCGCGATCGCCAAGAACATCGTCGAGGGCCTTGGCGGCTCGATCAGCGTGGCGACGCGTCCCGGCGCCGGCACCGACTTCCGTATTGACATTGGCGATGCCCCGGCACGCGCCGAAGGGTGATGATGGCTGGCAGCATCCTGCTCGCAGACGACGAAGAAAAAATCCTGAAGACGCTCGGCCGCGCCCTGCGAGACGACGGGCACGAAGTGATCACCGCGTCGAACGCGAAGGAGGCGACGCGGCTGCTCAGCGAGCGGTCCGTCGATCTGCTGGTGATCGATTTCCTGATGCCGGATCGCACCGGCCTCGATGTGATCCGCGAGCTGGCCGCCAACACGCCGGAAGCGGAGCGGCCCGCCGTCGTCATGATGACCGCGCACGGCAGCATCGAGAGCGCCGTCGAGGCGATGAAACTCGGCGCGCGCGACTATCTGCAGAAGCCGTTCGAAGTCGAGGAACTGCTGGTCCTGGCGCGGCGCGCCCTCGAGGATCAGCGGGCGCGGACCGGCCTTCGCTATCTGCTGAGCGAGCGCGACGCCGAATACGATCACTACGGCATCATCGGACGCAGCCGCGCGATTCACGACGTGATCGCGCGCGCCGAGCTGGTCGCTGAATCGAAGAGCACGGTGCTCCTGACCGGCGAGACCGGCACCGGCAAGGAGCTGGTCGCGCGCGCCATCCACGCACGCAGCGCCCAGCGCAGCATGCCGATGATCAAGGTGAATTGCGCCGCGATCCCCGAGACGCTGCTGGAATCGGAGCTCTTCGGTCACGTGCGCGGCGCGTTCACCGGCGCCACGTTCACGAAAAAGGGCCGCTTCGCGCTGGCCGAAGGCGGCACCATCTTCCTCGACGAGATCGGCACCATCTCGCTGACGGTCCAGGCCAAGCTGTTGCGCGTGCTGCAGGATCGCGAGTTCGAGCCGCTCGGCGCCGAGCGGACGCAGAAGGTGGACGTGCGCGTGATTGCCGCCACCAATCGCGACTTGCGGCAGCTCGTCTCGGAAGGCAAGTTTCTCGAAGACCTGTTCTACCGGCTCAACGTCATTCCGATCGAGATGCCCGCGTTGCGCGAGCGGCGCGAGGACGTCCCGCTGCTGGTCGAACACTTCGTGAAGCGATTCGCCGAGCGGACCGGCAAGAAGATCGACGGCGTCGACGAGAAGGCGATGAGCGAGTTGTCGCGCTATGAATGGCCCGGCAACGTGCGTGAGCTCGAGAACACGATGGAGCGCGCGGTCGTGCTCTCCGTCGCTCCGCTCCTCAACAGCAAGACCATCTGGTTGATGAGCGCGACGTCGACGCCGACGACCGCGGCGGTGCCGTCGCTCAAGCTGCATCAGAATCTCGAATGGGCCGAGCGCGAGACCATGCGCCGGGCGCTCGAACAGGCGCGGGGCGTCAAGAAGGACGCCGCCGAGCTGATGGGAATCAGCCAGCGCGCGCTGAGCCACTACCTCGCCAAGTACCGCATCGAATAGTTACGGTCGGCGTAACTACTTACGGGAAGAGAATAACGAAGAACAAACAACGAAGAACAAAAGCGGCCTATTTCGTTATTCATTCTTTGTTATTTGTTTTTCCCGCCCCGGCATCGACCTTGCTTAAGTGAGGCTCGGTGTTCGACCAACTGACCCTTTTAAAAGACTCAGTTGCCGCGGCGGGGACGGCGCTCTTGTTGGGGGCGGCAGCAATGTCTAACCAGCAGGACCCCGCCGCGGCTTCTGCGCCACGCGTGATCAACGTCGTGGCGCAACGATTCACCTTTGAACCTTCCCGCATCGAAGTCACCGAGGGTGAGCGCATCAAGCTCGTGATCACCTCCGGTGACGGCGTGCACGGCGTCGAGATCAAGAAGTTCAAGGTGACCAAGAAAGTGCCGCGCGGCGGCGATCCGGTCACGATCGAGTTCGTGGCCACCGTCGCCGGCGAGTTCCCTGTCATGTGCTCGGAGTATTGCGGCGAGGGCCACGAGGACATGAAGGGTATGCTGGTGGTGGCTGCCAAGAGCGCCCGCTGAGCCGAGACCAATGACAAACCTGTTTCAGACCCGTGTGGTTCGATTACTGCTCGCCCTGACGATTGCCGTGGGGGTGTCGTCGAGCGCGTTCGCGCAAGACGACGATCCGGATCGCGATCCGAACGATTCGCAACCGGACTTTTACGTCGCCACCATCAACACCAATTTGCGGCTGCCGAAGGGCAAGCTGGCGTTCCGCCTGACGCATCGTTTCCTGCAGACGCTGGGCGATGGCGACTTCGGCGATCTCGCCGAGCGCTTCTTCGGACTCGATTCCGGTGCGCAGATCGGCCTCGATCTGAAATACGCGCCGTTTCGCGGCACGCAGATCGGCGTCTATCGCACGTCCGATCGCACGATTCAGCTCCAGGGCCAATACAACCTGATCAAGGACGGCAACGGCCCGATCGGCGTGAGCGCGGTCGTCAATGTCGACGGCACCGACAACTTCAGCGATCAGTTCTCACCGGGCGTGGCGGTCGTCCTGTCGCGCGAGCTCGGCGAGCGCGGCGCGCTCTACCTGCAGCCCTCGTATGTCGGCAACACCAATTTGCTCAGCGACGACGGCGACGACTACACCGTGATGGCCGGCGTCGGCGCGCGGGTGCGGGTCGCGCGTAACACCTACCTGTTCCTGGAAGGCTCCCCCCGAGTCGCCGGCTACAAGGAAGGTGTGACGCTGGTCAGCTTCGGCTTCGAGCAACGCGCCGGCGGCCACGTGTTCCAGTTGAACTTCTCCAACGGCTTCGGCACCACGCTCGCGCAGGTAGCCCGCGGCGGCACGGCGAAGGATGACTGGTACCTGGGCTTCAACCTCTCGAGGAAATTTTTCTGATGACCAAAACGATGTGGCAGGGTTGCGTCGCCGCCGTGCTGGTGGCCGCGACGGTCGCGGCATGCGGCGGCGGCAGCAGCACGCCAACGAGCCCGACGCCGCCGACAACGCCGACCGGCCCCAACCCGGCGACGGCGACGATCACGATTGGCACCGATGGTCGCGTAAGTCCATCAAGCGTGACGATCGCGGTCGGCGGGCGCGTCACGTTTGTCAACAATCACAGTCAGTCGCACGACATGCAGTCTGACCCGCATCCTGAGCACACGGACTGCCCACCAATGGCGCAAGTCGGCTTCTTGACGACCGGACAGTCGCGCACCAGCGGCAACTTCACCACCGCGCGCACCTGCGGCTTTCACGATCACAATCAGGAAAACAATACCGGCCTGCAAGGCCGCATCATCATTCAGTAGTCGTAGACTATTCAGTAGTCGTAGACGCCCTTGCCGGCCTTGCGTCCGAGCCGCCCGTCCTTGACGTGCTGCTCGAGCAGGGGGGACGGGCGGAACTTCTCGCCCAGCGTGCGGTGCAGGTACTGCAGGATGCTGAGGCGCGTGTCCAATCCCACGAGATCGACGAGCTCGAACGGCCCCATCGGGTGATTGAGCCCGAGCTTCAGCGCTTTGTCGATGTCGCGCGCGCTGGCGACGCCTTCCTGCAGCATGTAGAACGCTTCGTTGCCGATCATCGCGTTGATGCGGCTGGTGACGAAGCCCGGTGATTCCTTCACCAGCACCGTCTCCTTCCCCATCTTCGCGGACACCTCTTCCATCACCGCGATCGTGTCAGGCGTCGTGTCGAGCGCCTTGACGATTTCGATCAGCTTCATGCGGTGTACGGGATTGAAGAAATGCATCCCGCCCATGCGGCCGGGATTGGCGAGAACCGCGGCCATCTCGGTGATGCTGAGCGCGGACGTATTCGAGGCGAACACCGCGTGCGCGGGAGCGGCCGCTTCAGCGTCCTTGAACAGCGCCAGCTTCAGATCGATCTTTTCGGGAGCGGCTTCGATCACGACATCGGCGTTGCGGACCGCATCAGCGACCGACGTCGTGGTCCGCAGGCGCGAGCGCATCGACGCCGCATCGGCGTCGGTGGCCTTGCCGAGCTCGACGCTCTTCGTGATCACGGCGTCGATCGCCGACTTGCCTTTCGTGACCGCGGCTTCGGAGACGTCGTAGAGCGCGGTGTCAAATCCGGCGGTCATCGCCGCGTGCGCGATGCCATGCCCCATCGTCCCGGCGCCCAGCACGGCGATCGTCCTAACCTTCTGTGCGGACATACTCGAAGTCGATCGGCTGGCGGTTGATCCCGCGCTGCGGCGGCGCGATGTAATTCGCGAACTGCCCCGGCTTGTAGACCGGTGTCACCTGCAGGCTGTGCAGGAACGCCTTGTCGGACGGCGACGGCAGCCATTCGTACTTCTTGCGCTCCCATTCTTCGGTGGTGAGCTGGTTGCCGAACGGATCGGCATGCTTGCCCGCATAGACGCCGACCTTGCGGTTGAAGCGCCGGGACGGCAGCACGATTCGCTCGGACATGCCGTGCGCTTCGAGCACCCGCTTGTTCCAGCGATCGACGCCGGCCTGGCAATCGCCGACATACCAGTCGCGCAGCACCTCGTTCAGGGCATTGCGCATCGGCACTTCTTCGCGAATGATGCGGCCGCTGTCGTCCATCATGTCGAGCACGTACATGTTCGCCGCCAGCACGTGGTCGTCGTCGAACTTGTCCTCTTCCGCCCGGCCTTTGAGGCCGTTGGAGAAGTACGCCGCGGCGTTGCTCGAGACCTCGCTGCCATGCAGATCGAGGCTCTGGCTGAACCAGAAGTTGACGAACTTCTGGATCAGCGGCAGGTCGATGCCGCCGGCCTTGCGGACGTCGCCCGAGAAGCCGGACTCACGCAGCAGCTGGCAGGTGCGCTCGAGAATCCGAGCCAGGCCGCTTTCGCCGACAAACATGTGGTGCGCTTCTTCCGTGAGCATGAAGCGCGTGGTCCGCGCCAGCGGATCGAGCGAGCTTTCGGACAGCGACAGCAGCTGCGACTTGCCATCGCGATCGGTGAACATCGTGAACGCGAAGAAATCGAGCCACGTGTCGATCGGCTCGTTGAAGGCCTCGAGCATGCGCGGCGTGTCGTCGTTGCCGCTGCGCCGTTCGAGCAGCGCTTCCGCCTCGTCGCGGCCGTCGCGGCCGAAGTACGAGTGCAGCAGGTAGACCATCGCCCACAGGTGGCGGCCCTCTTCGACGTTGACCTGGAACAGGTTGCGCAGGTCGTAGAGGCTCGGACAGTGCGCGCCGAGTGAGCGTTGTTGTTCGACGCTGGCCGGCTCGGTGTCGCCCTGGATGACGATCAGCCGTCGTAACTGGTTGCGGAATTCCCCCGGTACTTCCTGCCACACCGACTGGCCCTTGAAGTCGCCGAAGCCGATGCGGCGATCCGGCGTCGGCTCGGCCAGGAAGATGCCCCACCGATACTCCGGCAGCTTCACGTAATCGAAGTGCGCCCAGCCGGCGGCGTCGACGCTGATCGCAGTCCGCAAGTACACCTGGTGGCTGTCTTGAAAACCCGGCGGCCCCATGTCGCGCCACCAATCGAGATAGGCCGGCTGCCAATGCTCCAGCGCGCGCAACAGCCGCTTGTTGCCGGCCAGGTCGACGTTATTCGGGATGCGTTCGGCTGAAATCATGCTCGTCCCTCTTACGTCCGCTTGAAATCAAAGGTCGGCCGGCCTTCGCGGCCGTAGGTCATCAGCGCGCCTTTTTCACCGACGGCGTTCGGGCGCTGGAAGATCCAGTTTTGCCATGCGGTGAGGCGGCCGAAGATTTTCGTTTCCATCGTTTCCGGCCCTGCGAAGCGGAGGTTCGCTTCCATGCCGGTGAGCGCATCGGGCGAGAAGGCGGCGCGCGCCTCGATCGCCATGCGGACCTCGTCGTCCCAGTCGATGTCGTCCGGAGCGGAGAAGACGAGACCCGCTTCGAGCGCCTCGTGCGCGTCGAACGGACCGTCGTGCGCAAGGACTTTCTCCACCGAATCGGGCTCGCCGAGGAAGCGCACTTGCAGGCGCGAGAGGCCGTTGCTCATCGGATACGCGCCGCCGTTCATCACCGACAACCGGATCGTGTTCTCTTCATCCGGGTGATCGATCATGTACGTGCGGTCGGCGGCGATAGCCAGTTCGAACAGCGTGCCGGCAAACGCGTTGCCCGGCTCGATCAGCGCGAAGAAGCTGCGCGAGGTCAGGTCCATGCGCTTCAGGGTGCGTCGAATCAGGCCGATGATCTCGCGCACCAGCCAGTGAGAGGCATGGTCGTGCAGGCCTTGATCGACGGCGACCACGGCTTCAGGATCGCCAACCGCGCGAAGGATCACGGTGCCGATCTCGGGCTCGTTCAAACGCAAGCGAAGCAGGGCATCGTCGAACTCGCGGAACGCGCGCAGCGCCCACGAACCGTCGCCGGCTTGCAGGTATTCAGCACCTGATTTCGGCTGCGGCGAATCCGGCGCCGAGATCGTGAGCTCGCACGTGCGCTTCGCGCGATCGATCACGCCTTTCACGTACTGGTATTGAATGGCGTCGCCGTCAATCGCGGGCGACAACGCGCCGAGCGTGATGCCGGGCCCTGACTTCGGGCGATCGGATTTGGCGGCCAGCGCCTGCGCGTGCTTCGCGACCGATTCCTGGAACTTGCTGGTCGGATATACCGCGTCGACAAAGCGTCCATCGACCGCCCGCTTGCCGCGCACGCCCTCGGTCAGCGTGCTGAAATCATCGGCGAGGTCGCGGCGCACTTTCCGCTTGTCGACGACGCGCGTGAGGCCGCCGGTGCCGGGCAGCACGCCGAGGAGCGGCGTTTCGGGGAGACCGACCGACGCGCTGCCATCGTCGACGAGCACGATCTCATCGCACGCCAGCGCGAGCTCGTAGCCGCCGCCGGCGCAGATGCCATTCACCGCCGCCAGGAACTTGATGCGGCTGTTGGCGCTCATGTCTTCCATGCCGAGGCGCGTCTCGTTGGTGAACTTGCAGAAGTTGACCTTGAAGGCGTGGCTCGAGCTGCCGAGCATGAAGATGTTGGCGCCGGCGCAGAAGATGCGCGGCTTGAGGCTGGTCACCACGACCGCGTGCACTTCGGGATGCTCGAAGCGCAAACGCTGCAACACATCGGCGAGCTCGATGTCGACGCCGAGATCGTACGAGTTCAGTTTGAGCTTGTAGTCCTGGGGCCGCATGCCGGCGTCCTCGCGCACGTCCATGGCGAGCGTCGCGATATTGGCATCGATGCTCAGCTTCCAGTGTTTGTATTGCGAGGGGTGGGTCTCGAAAGTGACGGACGGCGGAGCGACAGTCTGTTCCACTCACGAAGTTTACTACGGATTTAAACGCTCGTTCAAACCCGTGATATAAGGTGTCTGGTAAGACCCCCTATGTCCCGAACACCGGCTAGCAGCGACCGGCGGATAGAGATCCTCAAAAGTGCCGCGGCGGCATTCCGCCGGCGCGGTTACCACGGCGCGAGTGTCGATGAAATCGCGTCGGCCCTGGAAATGACGAAGGGCAACCTCTACTACTACTTCAAGAACAAGGAAGAGATTCTCTTCGCCTGCCATGAGTACTCGCTCGACAAGCTGCTCGCGTTGATGGCGGACGTCAAGGCCGAGTCGACGTCGCCAGAGGCGAAACTACGCCGGCTGATGCTCGCCTTCGTGCACCTGATCCTCGACGACCTGCATGGCACGGCGCTGACGCTCGATCCCGAAGCGCTGTCGCCGCCGCTGCTGAAGCGGGTCATCGCCAAGCGCGATCAGTTCGATCACGGCATTCGCGAGATCATCCAGCAAGGCATCGACCAGGGTGTGTTCAGGCCGGGCGATCCGAAGATGATCGAGTTCGCAATGATGGGCGCGGTGAACTGGATCCCCAAGTGGTTCGATCCGGCCGGCGAGTGGACGTCGGATCAGATCTGCGATGCGTTTGCGGATTACCTGGTGGGCGGCTTGAAGAAATAAACTTTTGATCTGGTGATCTGGTGAGCTGATGAACTTATCTATCTGGTGATCTGGATCGCAGAAACTGATATCGTCCGTACTTCCCGCCGTTTCGGTTTCTGAATCGTTCTGAACCGCTCACCCGAAAACACGCCAGTTCTGACGGGCATGCCGGTTGCTCCTCACACCGGACATGACACGGCCACAACTCGAGAAGCGAAGCTTGAAATTTTCAGTCGACGTAAAGCACTTGTGCGAAGAACTCCAGACGCAGCCAATCGCGTGGGGCACGGCGGGTCAATTGCTGGACGCTGCCACGTCAATGGCGGCAAACTATCGAGCGACGGCCCGTTCACGGTCGCGCGACGAATGGGTGGCCAAGCTTGGCGTCGTCGCCGAAGAAGCAGATGAAGCGGTTCATTGGTTGGAGTTCACCTTGGCTGGCAAACTTGCAGACGAGCAACGCGTAGAGCCGCTGCTGGCCGAAGCCATAGAATTGCGCGCGATATTCGCGGCGTCGTATGCCACGTCCCGCCGAAACCGCGGCAAGCGCCGCAAAGATCAATAGATGGACACCTTACAAATTACCTATCTCGGTCACAGCGCGTTTCGCATTCGAACGCCGGGAGGAAAGGAAGTCCTGTTCGATCCGTGGTTCACTGGCAATCCGTCGTTTCCAGAGGCAGCGCGTCCGAAGACCGCCGACTTGATCCTTGTCTCTCATGGTCACAGCGATCACATCACCGACGCCGCCGCGATGGCAAAACAAACCGGCGCGACCGTGGTCGCCGTCTGGGAAATCACTTCGTGGCTTGGCTCGAAGGGCATCAAGAACCTCGAGCCAATGAACAGGGGCGGCACGGTGAATTTGAAGGGCCTTCGCATCACGATGACCGACGCACGTCACAGCAGCAGCATCGACGAAAACGGGACTGTCTATCTCGGCGAAGCCGCCGGCTTCGTTGTTAAGCTCGAG
>Ga0193741_1000653_pt1 | contig 10299 bp, 8 predicted proteins | sample L2s2metaG_FD_143059 | JGI IMG/M metagenome (GOLD analysis project Ga0193741, IMG submission 143059) | Soil microbial communities from a riparian zone of the East river system, Colorado, United States - L2s2 | ecosystem: Environmental > Terrestrial > Soil > Riparian zone | place: USA: East River...
CCGAGGCCGACCTCCTCACCCGACGGATTCGCTCCCTCGGCTTCGACTTCGGCGAGCCCAAGCGGAGCGGCCGCGACGTCCTCGTCCTCGAGGGCGGAGAGGTCTCCGTTCCGGGCCGGCTGCTCCTGAGCGACGTGAACCTGGCGCTCGAGCGCGGCGACCACGTCGCCCTCGTGGGCCCCAACGGAAGCGGCAAGACGACGCTGATCGAGCAGGCCGTCGCCGGCGATTTCAAGCTCGGTCACGGCGTCGAGGTCGGCTACTTCTCGCAGCACGGCCTCGAGCTGGACGACCGCGGCACCGTCCTCGACTGCGTCCAGAGGATGACCGGCCTCAACCGCCCTCAGGCCCAGACGCTGCTCGGCCGTTTCCTCTTCTCGGGCTGGGAGGCGCACATGAAGCAGGTGCGCGACCTGTCCGGAGGCGAGCGGAGGCGGCTAGGGCTGGCGATCCTGGTCACCTCGGGCGCCAATCTCCTCCTCCTCGACGAGCCCACCAACCATCTCGACCTCGACTCACGAGAGACGCTCGAGGCCGCACTCGAGGGCTTTCAGGGCACGGTGCTGCTCGTCTCGCACGACCGGGCCCTGATCGACGCCGTCGCCCACCGCACGGCGGCGATCGAGGACGGCACGGTGCGCGTCTACGACGGTGGCTGGGCGGACCTCGTGAAGGCGCGCGAGGAGCGGGATGCGCCGCCGCCTCCGGCCGAGCCGGCGCGCAAGGATGCCCGCGCGCGCCCGACGAAGCCCGGGCGCTCCGCGCCGGACCCGCTGGGCCTCCTCGAGGCGGAGATCGAGGAGAAGGAGGCCGAGGTGGCCGAGCTCGAGCAGAAGCTCGCCGTCGACTGGTCGGACGTCGACACCATCGCCGCGCACGCCCGCGCGCGGGGGGAGCTGACCTCGCTCTTCGAGCGGTGGGAGCGGATGCTCGAGGAGGTCGCAGGGCCGCAGGCCTGACGCTCCGGGCGTCTCAAGCGGGGAGGCCGGACTGCCGACCTCTCCGGGATGACCGCGACCCGGATCCTCGTCGCCATCGCAGCCGTCGCAGCACTCGGGTTCTACGTGGGCCCGTACCGGGACAAGCAGCAGGACGAGGAGCGGCTGGCCAAGATCGCCGGCGTGATTGCCGGGCGGGACGTCGGCATCGCGTGCCCCGGCACGCTCGCCACCCTGACGGAGGTCTCAGCCCATGACGGCTCGGTCGCCTTCACGCCGGACGGGCGGCCGACCGACGAGGCCGAGCTCTCGAGCAGGACCTGCTCGCGCCTGCGCGCGTTCCTCAGCGGCGAGATCGCAGGCCTCGACTGCCTTGCCTCCGGCGCCACCTGTTCGAAGGCGGTGGAGGAGGCCGCCGTTGCCGTCAACGTCCTCTCGCATGAGGCCTGGCACCTCGCGGGCGAGCGCAACGAGTCCGTCGCTCAGTGCTACGCGCTCCAGTCGAACGAGGAAACGGCGTTCAGGCTCGGCGCGACGCCGGCCGAGGCGCGGGCGATCGCGGGCTTCATCGTCCGGCGCGTCCAGCCGGTGCTCCCGCCCGAGTACAAGACGACCGAATGCCGCGACGACGGGCCGCTCGACCTCGAGCCCGCCCGAACCGGCTGGCCCTAGGCCTTCGGCGCGTCCCCGAAGGTCGCAACGAGCGCCTCGGCGACGACACGCATCGACTTCCCGGAGACCTGGCTCGCGCGCCGCAGGCGGGCGAACGCGTCCTGCTCGGAAAGCCCGTCGCGCTCCATGAGCAGTCCCTTCGCCTGCTCGACGACCTTGCGCGTGGCGAGCGCCTCAGCCAGCGACTCTGCCTCCTCGCGCAACGTCGAAAGCTCCTCGTGGCGCGCCCGCGCCGCCGCGATCGCCGGGAGCAGGTCGGTCTCGCGGAACGGCTTGACGAGGTAGCCGAAGACGCCCGCCTCGACCGCGCGCGAGACGAGCTCCTGCTGGCCGTACGCCGTGAGCATGACGATCGGGATCGGCCGGTCGGCCAGGATGCGGCGGGCCGCCTCGAGCCCCTCGCGCCGCGGCATCTTCACGTCGAGGATGGCGAGATCCGGCTTCTCGCGCTCGGCGAGCGCCACCGCCTCCTCGCCGTCGCGGGCCTCGGCGCAGACCTCGAAGCCGGCGCGCTCGAGGATCTCCCGCAGGTCGAGGCGGATGATGGTCTCGTCCTCGGCGACCAGGATCCTCATCACGACCTCCCGCCCACAGTCGACCGGGCCGGCCGACTCGGCACACATCCGGCCCGAATCGGAGCGCCACCCGCGCGCCCTGGGGCGCTAGGCTCGAGCCAAGGGACGGGGAGGTGGGTCTCCCACACACGCGCGCGTAACTCAGAGGAAGGGCGGAAGCGGGTCGGAGCGCTCACGAGGCAGGGAAGGCGACCTCCGCGCGCAGGCCGTGGTCGGCGACCAGCGACAGCTCGCCGTCGAGCTCCTCCGTGACGAGGGCGCGCACGATCGAGAGGCCGGTTCCCTCCCTGGTGGCCGCGTCCCACGCCCCGTTGTCGGCGACCGTGAGGAGCACACGGCCGTTGGCGCGGCCGAGCTCGACCCGCACCTCGTCGCCGCCGTGCTCGAGCGCGTTCCCGAACAGCTCGCAGAAGACCAGGGCGAGCGCGGTCGCACGGCCGCCGTGGAGCGAGACCTGCTCGACGCTCGAGCTGACCTGCTTGCCGGCGCCGAGCCCCTGGACGAGCATGGCCCGGAGCCGATCGACCAGCTCGCCGAGGTCGACGTCGTCGTCGCGCTGCTCGGTCAGCACCTCGTGAACGGCGGCGATGGCGAGGATGCGGTTGACCGAGTCGCCGAGGGCCTTGCGCGGGTCGATCTCCTCGGCATTGGCCGCCTGGAGCCTCAGAAGCGAGGCGACGGTCTGGAGGTTGTTCTTCACCCGGTGGTGGATCTCCTGAGCGAGGACGCCGCGGAGGACGGCCCGCCCGTGCTCGAGCGCGACGGCGGCGTGGTGCGCGATGGAGGCGAGCAGGCGGCGCTCCTCGGAGGTGAACGGCGTGTCGCGGTCGCAGACCAGCTCTCCGACGCGCCGGCCCTTCCAACGCAGGGGAAGCCGCACCGCGTGCTCGCCCGCCCGGCCCTCGGGCCACGCGATCGTGCCGTCCTGAAGAACGAGGGCGGCGCCTGTCGCGCCGACCGCTTCGACCGTGGTCTTGACGATCGCCTCGAGCGACTCCTCGAGATAGAGCGACTCGGACACGGCCTCCGAGATCGCCGCCAGCGCCTCGAGCTCGGCGACGCGGCGCTGCGCGTGGTCGTAGAGCTTCGCGTTCTCGATCGCCTGCGCGACCTGGCCCGCGATGGCCATCAGCAGGTCGATCTCCTCCCTGCTGAAGTCGCGCGGCGTCTCCGTGCGCACGTTCAGCGCCCCTTCGAGCCGCTCCCGCGCGAGGATGGGGACGGCCAGGATCGACTGGTAGTGCTCCTCGCGCAGGTTCGGAAACCGCTTGAACCGGGGGTCGAGGTGCGCCTCGCGCGCGATCATGACCGGCGCCCGCTCCGCCGCCGCAGTCCCCGTGATCCCCTCGCCCGGGCGCATCTTCGGAACGCGAGTCATGTCCTCGACTCGGGTGCCGAACGAGGCCCGCAGGACGAGCTCGTCCGCGGCCTCGTCGTAGAGATAGACGAAACACGCATCGGTCTCGAGCGCCTCCGCGACCTTGCGAGCGATCTGCTCGAAGACCTCGTCCAGGTCGAGAGTCGAGTTGACCGCGGCTATGGTCTCCGTCAGCAGTCGCAAATGCCGCGCAGATCGGTCCATACGGACATTCAAGCAAGGGTTTGGCCGCACCGATAAGGATTTCGTGACCCCCTCGGCCTCGACGACGGCGAGACCGCCGCGTCTCGTCTTGCGCTTTGCCGTTTACAGCGCGATCGCGCTCGCGCTTGCCTGGGTCGCCATTTTCTGGGTCGTCCGCCGAGAGGCGGAGGACCGCGCGCAGCACCAGGTCCAGGATCGCACGAGCGAAGTTGCCGTTCGAATTGCACCGAGCCTGACCCCGGAGGACTTCGCTGGCCCCGTCACGAGCGAGCGGCGCCGCCAGCTGGACGCCGCCATCGATCCGGAGCTCGTGGGGACGCTCCTGCGCTTCAAGCTCGTCAACGCCGACGGCGTGGTCACCTACTCGACCGACCCGGAGATCATCGGAGGCCGCAGCGACTCGAGGGCCTCCATCGAGAGCGCCCTCGCCGGCGAGCCGGATCAGCACGTCACAACCCTGAACGCCGAGGGCGGGAACGGCGAGAACATCAAGGCCGTCGAGTCGTACGTCCCGGTCTACCTCGGCCAAAGCAGCCATCCGGCGGGCGTCTTCGAGGCCTACGTCGCCTACGAACCGGTCGCCGCCGACGTGCGCGAGACCGTGACCCCCATCGCGATCGCGCTGGCCCTCGCACTCGCTCTCCTTTACGCCGCGCTCTTCCCCATCCTCCGGCAGGTCACCCGTGCGCTCGACAACCGGCACAAGCGGCTCGAGGAGCACGCATCCGCGCTCACACAGGCGCTCGACGAGCGGCGGCGCGCCGAGGTCCGTCTGACTCAGGCGGAGCGCAACTACCGCAGCCTGGTCGAGCAGCTGCCGCTCGTCATGTACATCACCCGCCTGGACGAGACGAGCTCGTGCACCTACATGAGCCCGCAGATCGAGGAGCTGACCGGCTACACGGCGCTCGAGTGCATGAGCGACCCGTCCTTCCTCGTGAAGATGCTCCACCCGGAAGACCGTGAGCGCATGCTGGAGGAGCGGCGGCGCGCGGCCGCCACGGGCGAGTCGTTCGCGACCAAGTACCGCATCGTCGGCAAGGACAGGAAGGAGGTCTGGATCCACGACGAGGTCACGATCGCCAAGGACGAGTCGGGCCGCCCCATCCACGCGCAGGGCTTCCTGGTCGACGTCACGCCCCAGGTGACCGCACGGCACCAGCTCGAGGGGCGCCACGCCGAGCTGGAAGCCCTCCACGAGACGGCGCTCGCGCTCATCGACAAGCTCGACGTTCAGAAGCTCCTCGAGCAGATCGCGCGACAGGCGGGCGAGCTCATCGGGACGGACAACAGCTATGTCTATCTCCGCGACGGCGACGAGCTCCGGGTCGCCGTCGGCACCGGCGTCTTCGCCGGCAACGTCGGCCATCGCCTCATGAAGGGCGAGGGCCTCGCCGGCCGTGTCTGGGAGAGCGGTGAGCCGCTCACGGTCGACGACTACCAGGCCTGGGACGGGCGCAAGTCCACCTACGACGGGATGGCCATCCACGGGGTCGCGGGCGTGCCTCTGCGCTCCCGCACCGAGGTCGTCGGCGTGCTCGGGATCGCCTACGGCGAGCGCGGGCGCGGCTTCGACGCCACCGACATCGCCCTGCTCTCACGCTTCGCCCATCTCGCGTCGCTCGCGCTCGAGAGCGCACGCCTCTACACCTCGGCCAAGGAGGAGCTGGCCGAGCGCCGCCGCGCCGAGTCCGCGGTTCGCGAGGCCGAGCTGCGCTACCGGACGCTCGTCGAGCACCTGCCGCTCGTCACCTACATCAGCCCCGTCGAGGAGACCGTCGGCAACCTCTACGTCAGCCCGCAGGTCGAGGAGCTGCTCGGGTACCCGACCGAGGAGTGGGTGAAGAACCCGAACCTCCTCTCGGAGGCCGTGCACCCTGACGACCTCGAGCGCGTCCTGGCCGAGGCAGACCACCTGCGCGAAACCGGCGAACCGCTGCGGTCGGAGTACCGCTACGTCACCGCGGACGGCCGCACCGTGTGGGTGCTGGACGAGACGATCCTCGTCCGCGACGACGAGGGCACGCCGCTCTGGGTCCAGGGCTTCATCCTCGACATCACGGAGCGGCGCAACGCCGAGGACACGCGTGCCCGCCTCGCCGCGATCATCGAGTCGTCGAGCGACGCGATCATGAGCGGCTCGCTCGACCTCCGCTTCACGAGCTGGAACGAGGGCGCCGAGCGAATGTTCGGCTACACCGCCGACGAGGTGATCGGCAAGCCGATCACGCTGCTGATGCCGGAGGACGACCAGGAGGCGACGCTCTCGCTCGTCGACCAAGTCGTCCAGGAGGCTCGCGTCGTCAAGCTCGAGACGGTTCGCCACCACGAGGACGGGCGCGAGGTCCACGTGGCGTTCACGTACTCGCCCATCCGCGACACGGCGGGCGAGGTCGTCGGCCTGTCCGCCATCGGCCAGGACGTCACCGAGCGGAAGCGGGCCGAGGCCGCCATCCGCGCGAGCGAAGCCAAGTTCCGCGCCTTCGTCGAGACGACCGAGGAATGGGTATGGGCGAGCGACGCCGACAACGTCCACACGTACTCGAACCCCGCGGTCGAGCGGATCCTGGGCATCACGCGCGAGGAGCTCATGGGCCGCAACTGGCTCGACTTCGTCGTCGAGGAGGATCGCGAGCAGATCGCCGAGGCCATCGCGGCGCGAGCGGACGAAAAGGCCGGCTGGTCGGGCCTCGTCATCCGCTGGCGGCACGCCGACGGCAGCGTCCGCCACCTGGAAAGCAACGCGACACCCGTGCTCGACGCCGACGGGAACGTCGTCGGCTGGCAGGGAACCGACCGCGACGTCACCCACCGCATCCAGGCCGAGCGCGACCGCGAGCGCCTACTGGCCGTCGAGCAGGAGGCGCGCGCCTACGCCGAGGCCGCGCAGCGCGACCTGGCGGCCCAGAACGAGCGCCTACGCGAGCTCGACCGCCTGAAGGACGAGTTCATCGCGCTCGTGTCGCACGAGCTGCGCACGCCGCTCACGTCCATCCGGGGGTACACCGAGCTCCTGCTCGACGGAGAGGCGGGGAAGCTCACCGGCGACCAGCGGCAGTTCCTCGGGGTCGTGGAACGCAACGCCCATCGCCTCCTCCACCTCGTCGGCGACCTCCTCTTCCTGGCTCAGGTCGAGGCTGGCAAGCTCGTGCTCGACATCGGCGCCCTCGACCTCGGCAACGTCGCGTCCGAGAGCGTCGAGGCAGCACGCCCTCAGGCCGAGGCGAAGGACATCACGCTGACGCTCGCGACCGGGCCCGTCCCGCCCATCGCCGGCGACCGCGCCCGCATCGCCCAACTCCTCGACAACCTCGTCTCCAACGCGATCAAGTTCACGCCGGAGGGCGGGCGCGTCGACGTCCGCGTCCGGGCGCTCAAGAACCGCGCCGTCCTCGAGGTCCGCGACAGCGGCATGGGCATCCCGGCGGGCGAGCAGGAGTTCCTCTTCCAGCGCTTCTTCCGCACGTCTACCGCAACCGAGCAGGCGATCCAGGGCACGGGTCTGGGCCTGGCGATCTCCAAGGCGATCGTCGAGGCCCACTCCGGCCGCATCACGGTCGCCAGCGAGGAAGGCGAGGGCACGACCTTCCGCGTCACGTTGCCGCTCCACCGGCACGCGGAGCTCCCCGAGCGCACGCAGGTGGCATCGTGAACGACGTGCGCCCCCTCGTTTTGGTCGCCGACGACGATCCGGACATCCTCGCGCTGGTGCGCTTCCGGCTGGAGCGCGACGGCTACGAGGTGCTCTCGGCGCCCGACGGCGAGACGGCGCTCGACCTGGCCCTGGCCCGCACGCCGGACCTCGCCGTCCTCGACGTGATGATGCCCCGCCTCGACGGCTATGAGCTGACCCGGCGTCTCCGCGAGCACGGCCCGACGACCGGCATCCCGATCATCCTCCTCACTGCGCGCGTGCAGGAGCCGGAACTCGAGCGCGGCTTCGAAGCCGGAGCCGACGACTACGTCACGAAGCCGTTCAGCCCGCAGGCGCTCGGCGAGCGCGTTCAGGCAGCGCTAGGGGTCCGGCCGAAGGGTGGCCACGGTGGATGACACGCGTCACGTGGTGCGAGGCAAGGACGCAGGGAGCGTCGATACATAGTCGTATCGGCGCGACCGAGGACGCCGCATCGCGCCGCGTGGCGCCTGTCAGGCGCTCTGGTTCATCCTCCGGTCGGACCCCTAGGGCTTGTAGCGGTAGCCGAAGCCGCGAACCGTCTCGATGACGGTGCCGTCCGCACCCGCGCCCTCGAGCTTGCGACGGAGATAGCCGACGTAGAGCTTCACCTGGTCGCGCGAGGCGCCGAACGAGTCGCCCCAGACGAGCTCGAGCACCTGGTCGTGCGAGAGCAGCTGGCCCGGGTGGCGAACGAAGGCTGCCAGGAGGCGGAACTCGAGCGGCGTCAGGGCGACCTCGGTGCCGTTGACCGCCACGCTGCGCTGCGCAAAGTCCACTGAAAGAAGCGCGTCCGCATACGTCTCGCGCGTCTCGGAGCGGCTGCCGGACCGTCGCAGCATCGCCTCGATGCGGGCGAGCAGCTCCTGCCGGCCGAAGGGCTTCGTGACGTAGTCGTCCGCGCCCGCCTTGAGACCTCGGACCTTCTCCAGCTCGGCCTCGCGGGCCGTCAGCATCGCGACGGGGACGTCGGAGAGATCGCGGATGCGCTCGAGCGTCTGCCAGCCGTCGAGCTCCGGCATCGACACGTCCAGGAGGACGGCGTCGGGAGGCGTGGCGTAGAAGGCGCGGAGAGCATCCTTGCCGTTGGACGCCTCCGTGACCTGGTAGCCCTGGCGTTCGAGAAGCTCGCGAACGAGCCCGCGGATGTCCGCGTCGTCGTCGACGACCAGCACGTGGGCGCGTGTCATGCCGGTTCCTTTCCAGGCACCCCGGAGGACCCCTGCCCCGAGAGGATCCGCGCGCAGGCCATGCCCCTGACTCTAGTGGCGGACCGCTAGGCTCGCTCGCCGGAGACGCGCACGGCCTTCTCCACCGCAGCGCGGAGCTCCTCGAGCGAGAACGGCTTGAGGACGTACGCGACCGGCCGAAGCTCATGGACGGACAGCTCCGGCGGATGGATGCTCACGACGACGATCGGCACCGGAGGCGATGCCGAGGCGAGCATCTTCGCGAGCGCGATCACCCGCTGGCCCATCGCCGGCTCGAAGAGCATCACGTCGACGAACGGCAGCTCGGAGCCGGGGCGGTAGAGGACGGCTTCGTGGCCCGAGGCCGCGACCGCGCGCTCGATCAGCGCCAGGGCGTCCGGGTCCGGCTCGGCGACGAGGATGCGGGCCACGCGGACGGCCTACCTGGCCCTTTCGGACTGGCGCGGCTCCTTCCAGATCATGGAATCCACACTACGGCTTGAAAGCGGTCTTGCCCAACGGTCATACCGCTTCCATACCGGCTCCCGGCGAAATCCCCTCGGTGGAATCCGATGGTGAGGGAGATGAAAGTCTTGATTTGTGAGCCGCACGCCGAGGTCCGGGCCCTGCTGGGCCACGTCGTCACCCGCCTCGGGTTCGAGCCCGTCTATGCGGATACGCGCAGCGGCGGAGTCCTCGCGGATGCAGACGTCGACGTACTGCTCATCGAGCCGGCCGACCCCACGGCCCTGTCGACGGCGCGTGCGCTGAGGCTCCGCCGCAGAGAGCTTCCGATCATCTGCGCCAGCATCTATCCCGATTCCCCGGGAGCTGAGCGCCTTCGCCCGCTGGCGTACCTGATGAAGCCGTTCGCGCTCGTCGACCTCGAGCGCGCACTGCTGACAGCGGTCGAGACCACCGTCGCGCAGGCTTAGAAGCTCTAACTCAATGAGTCCCGGACGAGGCCAGCGGCATGCGGTCGTCGTCGTGTGCGCCCGTCAGGCGGCGGACGCGGCCCGCGCGACATCGCCGATCACGGCGGCCAGCTCCTTTGGGCGCGACCACATCGGCCAGTGGCTCGTCGGCAGGTCGACCCAGGTGACGTCGCGGAGCTCGGCGAGACCCGCCAGAAACGCGTAGCCCTCCTTCACCGCGTCCTTGTACTGCTCGGATGTGAACCCCGTGCAGATGACCGTGCTCGGAATGTCCAGCCGCCGGTCGTCGGTGAAAGTATGGGCCTCGCGGAGCACTCCACCCGGCTCGGGCACGGCGCGCTGCCGGAAAGTCTCGAGCTGCTCCTCGCTGAGCCCATCGAGATTCTCCTCCTGCTTGAGCTCCTCCCGCGAGGGCAGAGGCTTCTCGATAGCATCGAAGTCGGACTCGGCCGCACCCTTCCCCGGGCCCGTGTCGACGTAGACCATCGCCGCAATTTGCTCCGGCACACGGTCGCTCGCTGCGTAGCCGGAGAAGCCTGCTCCGCTGTGCACGGCGAGCACGACGGGCCGCCCTGCGGCCCTTACCGCCTCGCAAATGGCGTCGACGTGGTCGGACAGCGTGATCGTGGAACGGTCGGCATCTGCCGACTCGAGACCGGGCAGCGTGGGCGCGGTGACGTCATGCCCGTCGGCACGGAACGCGGAGACGACGTCGTCCCACGCCCACGCGCCGA
>Ga0193741_1000654_pt1 | contig 10277 bp, 8 predicted proteins | sample L2s2metaG_FD_143059 | JGI IMG/M metagenome (GOLD analysis project Ga0193741, IMG submission 143059) | Soil microbial communities from a riparian zone of the East river system, Colorado, United States - L2s2 | ecosystem: Environmental > Terrestrial > Soil > Riparian zone | place: USA: East River...
TGCCGCCGAGCGCGAACGAGAAGCGGGCCGGGTCGGCGAAGCGCGTCGGCGTGCCGTGAATCACCTCGGCGATCATCGCCAGCGTCTGCAGCGTGCGGGGCCCAACGTTCTCCAGCAACAACAACGACGCGAAGTCGCGCAGCTTCTGGTCGTGCGACACTGCCAGCACCGCGCCAAGCCGCATCAGGTCGACATCCTTCGCCCGAACGTCATGATGGATCGGCATCCGCATCTTCATCACTTCGGTCAGCGTTCGTTGCGGATTGTCGTTGGCAATCTCGAGGAGCGCGCCCTGCGCCGGCTTCGCCCGCTCGTCGACGAGGTTCTGAATGATTTGGGCAGAGCCTGGCTCGCCGTAGCCTTTCGGCGAAGGCGGCCCCACGATGCCCGTGTGCGGCTCGCAGGTGAAGTCTTTGACGGTAGCCGAATGCCAGTGATAGCGGCGAGCCAGCCGCGTGCCTTCGTTCATCCCCTGCTGCACGATCGCCCACTCGCCGTTGTTGGTGAGGATGAAGCCGTGCAGGTAGATTTGGAATCCGTCGGCGATCGCGTTGTTGTCGACCTTCGCGGCCAGACGGCTGGTGCGCACCAGCGCCTCGCCGTCGAGGCCGGTCTTATCGGCGATCGTCCGCAGTTCCGCCGGCGTGTTGCGTGAATGCTTGCCGCGGCCGCCGCAGATGTAGATGCCGAGCTCGTGCGCGCGCGGATTCAGTCCGCGCTTGAGCGCGCCAAGCACCGACGTGGTGATGCCGGACGAGTGCCAGTCCATCCCCATCACGCTGCCGAGCGCCTGGAACCAGAACGGATCGCTGAGCCTGCTGAGGAGTGCGGACGAGCCGTAGTGATGCACCACACTCTCGGAAATCGCGGTGCCGAGCGTCGTCATGCGGGTCGCCAGCCACTGCGGCACGCGGCCGCCGTGTAGTGGAAGATCAGCGACGCCCGAACGCTTCATGCGATCATTCTAGATCCGCGAAGTCGGCGCGAGTTGAAAGCCCGACGCTATTTGGCTCTTACGGCCGCCGCTCCGCGCGAGCCGACGCGTCGGTGACCCCACAAGGTCGCTAAGTCACACGACGCTTGAATGCTCGAAGCATTACAGGGAGGCCGCACATCATCGCGACAGCAGTCGCAAGCCATACGACTGACACTAAAGAGTTCAACGAGATGCCTAGCCAGGATACAGATAGCCACAAAACTGCTACAGGAACGAACACAAACCACGCTGCGATAACGAGAGGTGTTCGTTTTCGTTTTACCAGGAATTGGGCCAGCAGTGGCACAACGGCCAGCATCAAGGACTGGATGACCAATTCCGCAAAGTGATGACGAACAGGAAGCAATACCCCGAAAAGGCGGTAACGGCTCGCGGTGTCCTCGGCAAAACCAGTCTGCGTCAATCGCAGCACGCGCTGCGGAAACAGATTGAACGGCGGGTCGTAAAGGAAAACCTGGCAAGCCTCGAACGATGGGCACTGAACGATTGCGTCACGCGCTTCCTCGGCCCGCGCAACAACGACGCCGTCTGCGGTCCGAACACTTATCGTGACCGGATCTGATCCAATGATTCCATCCACGTACCTCGCGACAACCTGCAGTTGACGGCCAGCTGGATCAACGATCGTGGCCCGCACTCGCTCGTACGGCGCATGCGCAATGAGAGGAGAAGTCAGAGCCGCAACTGCAACTGCGGCCGCACCCGTGGTTCGACAAATCCACTGCTGGTTCGTCGCGGATGTCATCGTTGAATGATAGTCGCGTTCGCAAGAAAACGCCGAGCGTGCGAGCTGTGCCGCGAAGGATGCCGCGTGCGGAGGCGCGCCGCCGCGGAGCGCATCGCGAGGGATTGCCGGACGCGGCCGACTTGAGCGACACGGACGAGAAATACTGAAACCGCGTCGAGCAAGACGCATTGCACGCGCGATTCCGCGTCATCCCGGCTTCGAATCGGAATCGCGCGTCACAGCGACAGGCGCGCAATGCGGCGCGCGAGATGCGGTTTCCCGTGTCGCGAGAGGCTGGCGGCAACGCGCCAGCGTTGGCGCCATGCCGCGGAGGACGCGGTCGGTAAGCCCTTGCGAGAAAAGCGCTCCGCGCACCGCGCGATCCGGCAGGCGCCCTAGCGCGTAAGCGAGCGCTCCGTTGACCCGGAGTAGTTGATAAACACCGTCTTGATTTCGGTGAAGAAGTTCAACCCTTCCTCAGCCATTTCTCGTTCTCCAACACCTGTCGACTTCGTGCCGCCGAACGGCAGCTGCGCTTCGCCGCCGACCGTCGGCTCGTTGACGTGCACCATGCCGGTCTCGACGTCCTCGATGAATTTCATCACCGACGTGATGTTCGACGTGAAGATCGACGTCGTCAAGCCGTACTCGACGCTGTTGGCAAACTTGAGCGCCTCGTCGAGTGACGACGCGGTCGCAACCGACAGGACGGGCCCGAAGATCTCTTCCTGGAAGATGCGCATCGATGGCGACACGCCGTCGAAGATGGTGGGCTCGACGAAGTAACCCTGCTTTAGAGCGTCAGGACGGGTGCCTCCCAGCAACAGCTTTGCGCCTTCGCCCTTGCCGACGCTGATGTAGTCCATCACCGTCTTCCACTGTTTCTCGTCGACCGACGGACCCATGTCCGATCCGCTATCCAGGCCCGGACCGAGCTTGATCTTCTCCGCGGCCGCGACGAGACGATCGACCAGCGCCTTCTTGATGTCGGGATGCGCGATCACCCGCGATGTCGCGGTGCAGCGCTGCCCCGTCGATCCAAACGCGCCGCCGTGAATCGCAATCGCCGCCTTGTCGAGATCGGCATCGGGCATGACGATGACGGCGTTCTTGCCGCCCATCTCGCACGTGACTTTCGCACCGCGTCTCGCCGCCTTGACGTACAGCTCGCCGCCGATCTTGTTCGATCCGGTAAACGAGATGGCGCGCAATTCGGGCGCATTCACCATCGCCTCGCCGACGTCGGAACCGGATCCGACCAGCATGTTGAACACACCCGGAGGCAGTCCCGCTTCCTCGTAGATCTCGGCGAGCAGGACCGACGTAGCCGGCGTGAGCTCGGCCGGCTTGAAGACGACGCAACAACCGGAGACGATCGCCGGCGCGCTCTTCCACACCGGGATCGCCCACGGAAAATTCCACGGCGCGATCAAGCCGACGATGCCGAGCGGCTGGCGGATGGTGTAGGTGAACGTGTCGCGTGATTCGGACGGCAGCGTCTTGCCGTGCATGCGGAAGCCTTCGCCCGCGTAGTACTCGAGCAGCGAGATGCCCTTCAGGACTTCGCCTTTGGCTTCCTTCAGGATCTTGCCTTCCTCGCGCGTCAGCGTCTTCGCGATCTCGTCGACGCGGCGCCGGGAAATATCGGCGGCGCGCCACAGCACGCGCCCGCGCTCCGGACCGGGCGTCTTCTTCCACGCCGGCCAGGCGGCCACGGCGGCATCAATCGCCGTACGCACGTCCGCGGCCGTCGCCAGCGGAAACTCGGCGATCACGTCGCTGGTGTCGGCTGGGTTGATGTTCTTGCTGATTTTCTTCGACGCGGGTTGATACCACTTGCCGTTGACGTACGAACCGGTATTCATGACAGTGAATATTAGAACATCGGGCCACAGAGACACAGAGACACAGAGCCATCTTTTTCAAAATGCGTACTGCCGGCTAAGCAGCACTGGCGTTTGGCAAATATGCCTCTGTGCCTCTGCGTCTCTGTGGCTAACGTCCGTGTCAGGCAGTAACTACTTGCCACGCCGCATCAACCCCAGGTAGATCGCCGCACTAAGCGCGAAGGTGACAAACCACGCGTATGTATAGAGGTGATCGAAGAGCGACGGATTCGGCACGACGCCGCCCGGCGTCATCGCTGCCCTGATGAATCCCGGGACCACCGGGAGGATCGCGACGACCAAGGCGATCATGGCCTTCGGGTTGACGCCGCCGCCGTAGCTGTAGCGACCATCGAGCTTGAAGAGATCGGGCAGCGATAATTCGCGCTTCCGCAGGATCCAATAGTCGGCGATCAACACGCCGCCGACCGCGCCCATCAGGCTCGAGTAGCCGATCAGCCACGTGAAGATGTACGCGGCCGCGTCGGCGTAAAGCTTCCACGGCATCATCAGGATGCCGAACGCCGCCGTCATCAGACCGCCGGTGACGTAACTGATCCGCTTCGGCGCCAGGCTCGAGAAATCATTCGCCGGCGACACGACGTTGGCGGCCATGTTTGTGGTGATCTGCGCGGCCAGGATCACCAGCGCGCCGAAGATCACGACGAACGGGCTGCCGATGCGCGCGATCAGCACGACCGGATCCCAGATCGCCTCGCCGAAGATCACGATCGTCGCGCTCGTCACCGCCACTCCCAGGAACGCAAACGCCGTCATCGTCGCCGGGAGTCCGAGCGCCTGGCCGAGCGCCTGCGATCGTTGCGACTGGGCGTATCGCGTGAAGTCGGGAATGTTGAGGCTCAACGTCGCCCAGTAGCCGACGTTCGCGGTCAGCGCCGCGGGGAAGAGCGTCCAGAACGGCGTGCTGCCCTGTTGCAGCTTCGGCGCTTCCGAGAGGATGTTGCCGAGGCCGCCGCCGTTGGCGATCGCCCACCACAGGAGCAGCGCGCCGCCGCCGAGCAACAGCGGCGCCGACCAGGCCTCGAGCCACTTGATGCCTTCGAGGCCGCGGATGATGATCGCGACCTGCGCCGCCCAGAAAATCGCGAACGAGATCCAGATCGATGCGGGCACGTTCGCCCATCCCGGCCACGCGGCGGTCAGCAACGCCTGCAAGGCGAGCGCGCCGATCCACGTCTGGATGCCGAACCATCCGCACGCGACGATCGCGCGAAGAATCGCAGGCACGTTCGCGCCTTTGACGCCAAACGCGGCGCGGCACAACACCGGGAACGACACGCCGTACTTCGTGCCGGCGTGAGCGTTGAGGATCATCGGAATGAGCACGATCGCGTTGCCGAGCAGGATCGTGACGAGCGCCGCAGACCAGGTCATGCCCTGCTGCATGAGTCCCGATGCGAGCGTGTAGGTGGTGATCACAACGCTCATGCCGATCCAGAGCGCGGCGATGTGATAAGTGGACCAGGTCCGGCTCGCGATCGTCGTCGGCGCGAGATCGGGGTTCCAGAGCGGACTGGACGAAACGTCTTCGTTTAGTTCAACGAAGTCTCGATTGTTAGCCTGTTCGCCTGTTGGCCTGTTGGCCCGGTCAGCTTGCATATCCCTCGGCGTCGTGGCCACCGTGGTACTCCTTGCCTTCCGGCCGCCGGATCTTCGAGTGCACGACGACGTTGCCGCGGCGCATGCCGCGGAAATCCTCGATCGACTGGTAGCCGCGCTTCTCCATGAACTGCTGCATGCCGTCAATGAGGTTCTTGACGACCGTCGGGCCGATCGCGCGATCGAGCATTGCCGCGGTGCAGACCTGCACCGTGCCGCAACCGAGCAGCATGTAGTTGAGCGCGTGCGCGAAGGTGCTGATGCCGCCGATGCCGGAGAATTCCTTGTCGGAAAACGCCGTCGTCAGTTGCGACATCTTCGCGAGCGACTGCGGAAGGATCGCCGGGCCGCCGAGCCCGCCGCTCGAGACGAGGCCATCGACATTCATCTCGAAGTCGAGGGTCTCCGGATCGATCAACGGCAATGACGGGAACGTGTTCGACGACACGATCGCATCGGCGCCGCCGCGCAGCGCCGCTCCCGCCTCTTCAACAATCTCCGTCGTCGACGGCGTGAGCTTCGCCCACACCGGCACTTTCGAGACTTCCTTCACGACCTCAGTGACGATCGAGACCTGCTCCTGATCCTTGCCGAGGTTCGAGCCCATGTCCTTGCGATCCATGTGCGGGCACGAGAGGTTCAGCTCGAACGCATCGGCGCCGACCTCCTGGCAGGCCTTGGCGAGGTCCTGCCAGTGCGCCAGCTCCTTGTCGCTGCCCGAGCCCGCCATGATCGATGCGATCAGCATCCGATCCGGATAGGCCTTCTTGATGCCGGCGATCTTCGGGATCCACCAGTCGAGCGGCTTGTCGGAAATCAGCTCCCAGTTCCACGACGAATGCAGCGCCGTGTCGGGCTTCTTCTGCATCGACAGCTGGCCATCAAGCGTGGAGCGCAGGAACTTGGTCTTCGGGCCCGCGACGTTCGTCACCGGGTGGAGGCCGATGGTCTTCGTCACCACCCCACCCCAGCCTGCTTCGAATGCCCGCATGATGTTGCTGTCGGACTCCGTCGGCGGCGCCGACGAGAGCAGGAACGGGTTGGCGAACTTGAGTCCCGTGAACGTGACCGAGATGTCGGGCTTCATGGGCGCGAATATAGGTTCAATGGTTCAAAGGTGCAAGCAGTTCAAAAGAAATACTCGATGCGAGCCCTTGTGCGAAAGGCCGTGACAGGAGGTCCATCGATAGGCATCCTATCGCCATGTCAGATCCGATCTCCCTTCCACCGAAAGCGCCAGCTGCGCCCGTATCACCCAGCGCACCTACCGGTGCTGCGGCACCAAGCCCGCTGAAACCGCCATCCGCGCTGGCTGGACCAGGCTCGCCCGGGGGGTTGTCGGCTGCTTCGGCCGAGGCGCGACCACAGTCGGTGATGGGAGCCGCGGCAACCGCAAACCCCGATCTCCTTCCAGCCTCACTGGAAGAAGCGGTGCAGTCGCTCGAGACGTGGGCGGTGTCGAACCTGGGAGAAGCCAAGAGGAACGGGCGTCTTTACTGGTTGCTGAAGATCCCGGCGATAGTTCTTTCTGCCAGCTCCGGTCTGATCATCTACTTCGAATCGCCGTTTGCCACTCAACTCGCCGGGACTGCAGTAGCTATCCTGGTTGCGGTTGATGGTCTTCGACCTCCTGGTCGGTTGCGCGACATAAGGTACCGGGCCCATGCAGAGTTGCGTCACCTTGAAAACCGGATGATTGCGCAATGGCGATCGCGTCCTGTTGGAGCGAACAGCGACGAGGTGCTACGGCGCATCATCGCCGAAGCGCAATCGGAACGAGATCGCATTTCCGCTTATCTTCTGGAAGTCGAGGCGCCGAAACCCCAGTAGAGTGCTGGTTTGCAAAACAGAACGGATGGCCACAGTTAACGCAGACGTACTCCGCGAATCCGCCTCGGTTCGTCAGGAAGTGGATGAAGTGGCCTGAAACGACGCAGATCGCGGGATGCCGGATCTTGCCCCACACCTGGGTCTCCTTCAGGAACGAGTGACCGCAGAAGCAGGCGTACTCCTGGAATCCGTCGCGCATCGTGATGTGGCGCGCGCTGTGACCGAAGAGACCGCAGAGATAGCGCACCTTCTTCTTGAACGTCGTCGACGCCGCATACGGATCGTGCTCCGCATCGAATAGCAGCGGATGCCCGCACTGCGTGCACACGTATTCGTGACAGCCGTCGCGATCGGCGAGCTTCTCGTAGTCGTGCTTGCCGAGGAAGCACGACAGCGTGTGACGCACGCGCGTGATCGATCGGTCTTCGGCCAGGTATTCGGATCCGCAGCGGCAACGCCGCGCCGTCCCCTCGGCCTGCTTGAAGACGTGGTTGTCGACGTGATGGCCCCACAGGAAACACGACAGTTTGGCTAGTCCCATGACATCCCTCTGATCCGGAATGTGCAAGAAGCCTGCAAAACGGCTCAGGGTATAGTTTCCCGGTCATGAGCATCCTGATTAAAGGTGGGACGATCGTCACCGCAACTGATCAATATGTCGGCGACGTCTTCGTCGAAGGCGACAAGATCACCGTTATTGGCTCGGCGTTGACGATGCAGGCGGATCGGGTCATTGATGCGAAGGGTAAGTACGTCCTGCCCGGCGGCATCGACGTGCACACTCACATGGACATGCCGTTCGGCGGCACCACTTCGGCGGACGACTTCGAGTCCGGCACCATCGCCGCCGCCTTCGGCGGCACCACGACCATCGTTGACTTCGCGATCCAGTACCGAGGCGAAACACTGCACCACGCATTCGAGGCGTGGTCGAAGAAAGCCCAGGGCAAGGCCGTCATCGACTACGGCTTCCACATGATCATCACCGAGCTCACCGACCAGGTCGAGATCGAGATGGACGCCATGGTCAAGCAGGGCGTGAGCTCGTTCAAGCTGTTCATGGCGTATCCCGGCGTGTTCATGCTCGACGATGCGAGCATCTTCAGGGCGATGCGGCGCACCGGCAAGAACGGCGGCACGATCTGCATGCACGCCGAAAACGGCGGCGTCATCGACGTGCTGGTGAAGGAAGCGCTGAAGAACGGCCAGACCGCGCCGAAGTATCACGCGCTGACGCGACCCGCGCGCGCGGAAGGTGAAGCCACGCATCGCGCGATCGCGCTCGCCGAGATCGCCGATGTTCCCGTGTACATCGTCCACCTCTCCGCCGCCGAAGCGCTCGAGATGGTGACCGAAGCGCGCGATCGCGGCTTGCCGGCGTTTGCGGAAACGTGTCCGCAGTATCTCTTCCTGTCGTACGACAACTACGAAGAGCCCGGCTTCGAGGGATCGAAGTACGTGATGAGCCCGCCGCTGCGCGCCAAAGAAACGCAGGATAAACTCTGGCGCGGTCTGGCGTTCAACGATTTGCAGGCGATCGCCACCGATCACTGCCCCTTCTGCATGAAGGAGAAGCACCTCGGCGACGGCGACTTCTCGAAGATTCCGAATGGCGCGCCCGGCGTCGAGACGCGCATGAGCCTCGTCTACGACGGCGGCGTGCGCAAGGGGAAGATCTCGATGAATCGATTCGTCGAGCTCACCTCGACGTCACCCGCGAAGATCTTCGGCATGTTCCCGAAGAAGGGCACGATCGCGCCCGGCTCCGACGCCGACATCGTCATCTTCGATCCGGAGAAAAAGACGACGCTCTCCGCGAAGACGCATCACATGAAGGTGGATTACAACCCGTATGAAGGACGTCAGGTGACGGGCGTCACCGAAACTGTCCTCTCGCGCGGGAAGGTGATCATCGACGGTGGGAAGTTCACCGGCAAGGCTGGCGCGGGATCGTTCCTGAAGCGCGACCCGCGCTCGATCTAACTTCACGTAGGGGCGAACTTTAGTTCGCCCGCGAATCGTCCGATAAATTGCTCGCGGTGTCTAACAACATCATGAAGCGAGCGGCGTTCCTTCTGCTCCTCGTCATCACATCCGTCGCGTGCGATCCGGGGCCAATGCCGGAGATTCCTCGGCGGCTCACCGACGCCGAACGCAGAGCGGACTGGTTTCCCAGCACGTCTTACGATCCTTATCCATTAGACGAGGCCATTCTGGTCGATCGCGTCGACGAGGTTCGCCGGTTGCTCGAGAGCGGCACCAGTCCGAACCGGCGCTGGAGCCAGAGCGGAGATCGATTTCCGCTTCAGGAAGTAGTCGATAAGGGTGGTCAGAACATTTCGAACGATACCGAGATTGTTCGATTGCTCCTGGCACATGGTGCCGATCCAAATGCGAAGTGGTGCCCATTCGAAAGCCGCGGCCCCTCATATGGAGACGGTGAGAGCTGCAGCTCTGCGAAAGGCATGGCGGCGCTCAGCTACGCCGCCATCCTTGGCCGGCGCGACATCGTCGGTCTATTGCTCCAAGCGGGAGCTGTGCCGGACGACGTCGTCTTTGAATTGATAAGCCGCGCGATGTTTCCGGACCTCGAGACGCGCGATCAAAAGTCGCTCGCATGGCTGGATCGACACTTCAAGGAGCCGATCACTCCCGCAGCACGTGAGACACCGCTGACGCGCGCGCTCTCCTCCTGGCGCTGGGACAATCGACCGGTTCGCGGCGCCAACCGCGTTCGCATTGTCCTCAGCCTCGGAGCTGACCCCAATGAGCGCGCGGGCGACGGCCGAACACCTCTATGGATTGCACTCAGCACATCGCCTTGGTTGGTCAAATCGCTGCTTGAGCATGGGGCCGACGTCAATCAGCGTTCGTGCGGTGAGCTGAACGGAACCCAGACGGATCCTGCCTGCACGAATGAGAATGGAATGACGCCATTGATGGGGGCCGCAGGTTCGGGCAGCACGGACTTGGTCGCTCTTCTGCTCGAGTTCAAGGCCGACCGTTCGCTGACGGATTGGAAGGGGCGTTCGGCGCTTCATTACGCCAAATGGCGCAACGTGTGGGATTTGTTAAAGGCGCCATGAGGTTCGCTGTCCTCATCGTCGGTGCCGTGATCCTCGCTGGATGCGATCCAGGACCGCCGCCAACCCCAGCGCCGCACCCGGATATGCGTCGGTCAAGCGTGCGCGACTCGTTTCCGACAAATTCAGACGAT
>Ga0193741_1000655_pt1 | contig 10269 bp, 10 predicted proteins | sample L2s2metaG_FD_143059 | JGI IMG/M metagenome (GOLD analysis project Ga0193741, IMG submission 143059) | Soil microbial communities from a riparian zone of the East river system, Colorado, United States - L2s2 | ecosystem: Environmental > Terrestrial > Soil > Riparian zone | place: USA: East River...
TCCTAAACTATATTAGGAAAAAGATTTGTTTGAGAATGTCAGAAAATAAGATAAATAATAGATGAAACTCTTCAGAAGGAATCAAAATAAGGAGAACGTAGAGAAGCCAATTGTCACACTACGCTAGATACATAGGAGTTTTAAGTAGTACCAAGTCATATCCACCAGAACCAGGATTAAGAAAGAAGGAAGTTAGGTGTAAAGGAGCGTTTGCCCAACTTGCAAAGCACAACACATTAAGATTCATTGACTATACAGAGACTAACGGAAGCGGGAAGATTCTAGGAAGAAAGAGGACCAGAAGATGACCGATAATGATTGCTGAAAAGTTTTCTATTGAATAAATGACACTGGTGAAAAATCGGGTGAAAACCGACTGGAACAGAACTGTTGAATCTCCTGCAGGGATACATTATGTCGTATACAATGCGATAAATACGATAACTTTGAAGCAGGGAGAACTTAAAAAACAGGTTTAGACATAGACAAGAGAAGTAGGATAAACTGGCTAACCTAACCTAATGTTCTGATTTGATCTTACTTTATCTAATTGAAACTTAATGTTATAGTTGATAAGCATCTTTTTCGTGGAATAGGTTTATCTATGTTTTCTTGAAACCACAAATATGAGAATAAAAATTTTGACCCGTGCATCTGAGTTAAAAGACAGTTTGATATCTAAATTAAATGAAATAGGACTGGTCGGCGAGGAGGTTAATATCAATCAACCTATAATACCACAGCTATCAGACACAGATGTACTTGTAAACGGATTTAGTAAAATTAATAAATCAATCATAGATGCCTCTCCAAAATTAAAAATGGTACATCAATCAGGAATAGGGGTTGATAATGTAGATGTTGATTATTGTACATCTAAGTCGATATATGTAGCAAATGTTCCTTTGGCAAATGCCGTTTCAGTAGCGGAACATACTATATTTTTTATGCTTTATTTGGCTAAGAATATAAAAAATGTCATTAATAATGATAACGTAACGATGACCAGTTTAATGACAAAGAGGGATGCGACTATTTTGGGTTCTGAACTACAAGCGAAAACTCTCTTCATTATTGGTTTAGGCGCTACCGGCATAGAAGTAGCAAAAAGAGCTAAATCATTTGGCATGCATATTATTGCCATTACCAAGGACCCTTTTTCAAAAAAACCAGATATTGATAGAACTTTATTTGTTAACGAAATAGGAGGACCCGAGATGCTCTCTAAATGGCTTGTCCGGGCCGACTACGTTTCACTGCACATACCACTTACAGAAGAAACAGCAGGGCTAATAGGAGAAAACGAATTGAATTCAATGAAAAATTCTTCCTTTTTGATAAATGTTGCCCGTGCCCCAATAGTTGATAAAGTAGCATTATTTAGAGTACTAACAAATAAAAAAATTGCAGGGGCTGCTTTTGATGTGTTTTGGGAAGAGCCTCCTGACCCTAATGATAAGTTACTACATCTTGATAACTTTCTGCTTACCCCTCATGTTGCAGGCTGGACTTCTGAATCAGTTGACACGATAACAAATGTTATTCTAACAAATATCGTCAGAATTTCACATGGAAAAGCCCCATTGACCATTGTAAATCGTGAACTGATTAACTAATTAATCATTCAGTCATTAGGGTACTAATGAAAGAAAGGGGGGGAATGTTGGGAAGTGCTTAGTATTATATCCATAGCTCCATCTTCTTTTGCCTACTTGGGAATAACTCTGAGTCGCCATTGCATTTGTTGGGTTTTTAGGTCATAACCGTAGAAGACTCAACTATACATGCTCAATTCCATTCATAAATTCACTAACGTCAGAGAAGTTATAACCAAGTGTCTAACATCCTTACATATATGGATACAATCTGAATATTCCTTTTATGCCCGTAATATTTTGTAAGGAATGCCTAGGATCCATTTATCTCAACCCTCACGCCAATTGGAATATAACTGACTTTGGTGCTAAGTGTACTATATGTGAGACGATAAATACGATAACCCTTGAGAACGAGATATGACCTACTTTTTATTTCCTGGATTTACATTCTCCCTTTAGGGAGTAAGGCTTTTAATGTCACTTACCCTTTGACGCACATGAGTAACAACGAAACGGGTAGAAAAATAATCTCTGCTTTCCGAGTATCGGTGGACGGCTTCACCGAAGGGCCCAACGGAGAAGTGGATTGGGTAGAAACGTGGGAAGATGAGTTTGATCTTCGTCCGCAGATCGACACGTGTCTTTTGGGCCGCGGGATGTATCCAGGCTACCAGCAATACTGGCGAGCCATCTTGGCCAATCCCGAAGGCGTTTCGCCCTTCACGGGCAGGGTCGCTTCGAAGGGAGAGATCGACTACGCGCACTTTGCCGACAAGACGCCTCATATTGTCCTGTCCAAGACGTTGGATCAGGTCGATTGGAAGAACACACGGGTCGTTCGAGATGTGGAAGAAATCCGTAGACTGAAGCAGCAGCCGGGCAAGGACATATATGCAATCGGCGGCGCCACATTGGTTTCCGGCCTGATGAACTGGGGCTTGATCGATGAGGTCCGGTTGTTAGTCAATCCCCTTATTTTGGGCGGGGGAAAGGCATTATTCAAGGATGTGAAGGACCGGCATACATTGAAACTCGGCCAAGCGAAACCGTTCAAATCGGGCAGGGTCAGTCTGACCTACGTCACGCAGCCAGAAAAAATGTGAAGATTATCAGGAAAAAAACCTGAGGTATATTATGGCTGGGAAAAAATTTAGAACATAAATTTTTTAGTAATAGAGGAATCAATTCGGGCGTGGTGGATTAAATAATCCTTATCCCGGGGTATGCTTTTGTCTTTCCCATTTGGAAACTTATCACATACTTCTATCCTCTATTACTACATTGGATTATGTTAGATATCAGGACATACGCCTACTGATTTAGTAGACAAATCATTTAAAAGCCCTGGGCTGGATTTGAACCAACGATCTTTGCCATACCAAGACAACGCTCTACCTAACTGAGCTACCAAGGCAATAATGCAATTATCATACTAGTAATCATTATTAACTGATCTTTTACAGGTAGTCAACTGCAATGATATCGAGTAGGAAGTTTTCTCTATCATTTACATCAATCAAAGAATGAGCCGTCACCAGAGAATTCACCAACCCATTCTAAAACAAGATTCCAAGGAAGGAGAAACATAGTCCAGAATAAATATAGTTGTGTTCTAATTTGTGTTGGCTCTAACAAACTTGCGTTCAGAAAGTTTGCGTTGTCATGGGACAGAGCCATTACCAAGCAAACAGAAAATCCACTTCCTACTCGGCGGCCAACCCATTGTGATAGGCATAATATCTGCAATGTGAACCGGGTATGAAGTTTTTCAATCTTAGCTCTGAATTAAGGTTTTTGATACTTCACAAATCCATTCTACTATTTATTATGAAGTCATATTCCAAGAAGGGAGAAACGTGATCCCTGATAAATAGAGTCATAGCATATTTTGAAGTACCCAACGGATCACCGGAAACATCGACTGTTACCATCGACATAGGATGCATGCATTTCCACACCAGTATTTGCATGCATCCTAACATCCATTCTACAGTTGATGTAGGGTATCCAAATCACATGATGTTGTTCTATTAATGGAGAATCGTGGTCCAAAATAAATAGAGTTTGACCCTAATACTGCGTCATCACATTTGAATGGTGGAGTTACTTAGTGCTTCCCTTTGTTGCGTGTAGGATTAAATCAGTGATCTCCTCTGGATGTGAAACGTACGAAGCGTGGGAAGCGTTAACCGATATAGAGGTGGCATTCATTCGGTCTGCGAACATTCGTTGAACATCAGGGGGAATCATTCGATCGGAGGTAGAAATTTGATACCATGTTGGTAGTTGCTTCCATGCAGGAGGGCCAGATTTCTCCATGAAGATTGATTGATTAAAGGGCTTCTGCACAATTGCCATAAGGTCAGCCTCGGCAGGATCAACATCTTGAGCAAAGTTTTCTCGGAAAATCGCTGGGTTTAAGTAAATAAACCCTCCACTGTCTAGAAGGAAGAGTTCTTTAGGAAATTTTGATGGGTCGACGAAACTTGACAACGATTGACCTTCGTCTGGAGCAAAGGCAGCGACATAGACAAGCCCTGTGACGTTAGTATTATTGTAACCAGCGTTCGTTATCACTTCTCCACCATACGAGTGTCCTACTAGAATTGCTGGTCCACCAATGTGGGCAATCGCACGTTTTACTGTTTCAACGTCATCTGCTAAAGAATGTGTAGGTAGTTGAACTGCGATAACTTTATGTCCTGCATCCCTTAGGACAGGGATCTGTTTGCTCCATCCAGTTCCATCTGCCCAGCCTCCATGGACAAGTACAATGTTTGTAGCGTTTGCAGCGTTTGTCGACATATTTTGTATTCCTTGAGGTTGCATTAATGTATTGTTCTCCGGACTGGCAAAGCCAGAGAAGGGTGAAGAAGTAATGCATACAAGAATGGTAAAACTTAGAAAAAGTAAACCCAAGAGTTTTAGATTCTTACTATTTATTTTCATAATTACGTCGATGAAAGTTTGCCTTTTATATAAAGATGCTGAAATTCAATTCTTAGCTGTAATATGCCGAATTAGAATATAACTTTTAAGGACTTTATAAGGGGTAAAGATAATGAAATTCATAAAGTACAATCTGGATGTCACTCTATGGTCGTATATACGTGTAAGAAATGCGGTGAACCAAATTGCCTTACTCCCCATGCTTTTTGGAATATAGCTGACTTTGGTGCAACGTGTGAGAAATGTGAGACGATAAATACGATAACTTTGAAGCAGGGAGAACCTAAATAAGCAAGTATAGCTATCGCACAGGAAAATATTAGGTTCTTCTTTATCCTATCTTTTTCCTTCTTTAGTATCAATCAAATGATGCGAGAAACAAAATGCGTGATCAAAAAAAGATTGGGGGGTGTTTTGGTTAATTGACTCCACTATCTGTTCCTTGACTATCTGATTCTTCTTCTGATTCTGTATCCTCTTCAGGTTCATCCTCTTCTTCCTCAGCCGTTCCAATGTCAACTGCTTGATTCGTTACTGTGACAGTATCATTTGATATAATGACGGTAACCCCTTCTGGTGGAAAAACATTCATGTCCGTATCAGTTGCTCCCTCTGTCCTAATACTTACGGTACCATTAGCTGGAAGTGGTTCTCCAGGATTTATTGAAATATCTACTCCGCCTGTTAAGGTCCCGGTTGGAGCGTCCTTTACGAGAGGTTGAGCAAACACCTGTATAGTGCTTACTAAGAATAATACTAGTCCTGTGCTTAAAACACTAACAAGTTCTAGGTACATCTTTTTCATATAGTTATAGTAGGTTTTCCATGATTTAAGCGCTTTCCAATCCGGGTGAGTCCCTAGAATAAATAGTCCAAAATATCTATATTGAGTTATTATTTGGTTCTAGGCCTAGATTCAACTGTATGATTGAATACTATTTAATTATCGAGATAACGAAATTCATAAAGTAGAAACTGAATATTCTCTTTATGGTCGTAATTACGTGTAAGGAATGCAAAGAATCTATTTATCTCACTCCCCACGCTTTTTGGAATGTTTCGTGCTCCTTATCAATGTGAGAATTGGATCGTAACGTAATAGCTTGTAATGCTGTTATTACCTTATGATCATGGCTAGAGGAACTATGAATTTAGAAGATAGTCAAATCTCTGGTCCGCTTCATTCTAGTTTCTTTTAGTTCACCTATTATACAATAAATTTATCCTGCGATTCTTAAGTTTTTTCAGGTTTCCTTATCTGGCAGACTTTGCCTACGCCAAATTTGAGAAATTGAAGTTATCTGATTCGAGATACGACTGAGCTGTTCATTTGCTGTTTTAATATGTTGCCGACCAATGTTTTGATAAACCTAACTCTAAAATCATATGATGTTCATAAGTCCATTCATGGCAATATCTTCAGAATTAATTCAAATTATTGTCGCCGCAATATATGCAATAACACTATTTTACACCATTGTCACATTTCAGCGTTCGAAGAGAGTAGATCAAATCACATCATTAGGCGATGTCATGAATGAACTCCGAGATGTCGATCGTGAATTGGAAAAAATACCTTCAGGATCTCAATTTGGTGATGTTAGAAATTCCTGGTACATTCGCATGTTCAATAGCCTAGAATGGCTTTCGTTTATGATTAACGAAAGAATGATTACTGACAAAAAACTGATCGAATACATCAAACCTGTAATAATCAGTTATTATGAAGATACATTTCTGAAATCAGGTTCAGCAAGCGAAAGAGAGTCATCTCGATATCAACAGTTTAAGAAACTCTATCAAACTATGAAGAAGCAAGTCTAGACAAACAAATAGCCATGGGCAATAAAGATGTAGATACAATAGGAGACTTGATGAATGAATATGGACAGGAAAATTTCCAATGATTATAGAAATTGCTTCTCATATAATTCGACTAAAGACGAATTATGATTTGAAAATTATATCAATCAAATACGATAAAGGACATTAATGTCTATGAATCAACTAAAAGCCTATCTTTTATTTAACAGAAATATTCTTATTGGCTTTGTTGGTGCATTTCTTGTTGGCGCTGTAAGTAGCCAAGCGATAGCAAGATTTACGTCTCCTCTTGTTAATTCATTAATCTCGATAGTTGCTGAATTGGGTGTATTCCTTACAATATTCGGAGTTTTGTTCTATTTTGACAACAAAGATAAGTTTATTGATGAACATGGGAAGAGAAAGGAGTCTGGAAAAGTAAAGTGGGTTTTAATAAAACTAGCATCAACACTTTCTGTCGCAGAAATTGAATACAATACTGTAAAACCCGCTATTCACTTTTGGCTCCTGATTCAGGATTATCAACCATTTGTTGCCTCAGCTATTGCGAGTTTTATTGCTATACTAGGATACCTTGCCGTTGCAGACTCAATGGCATATCTAACTCGTTTATTTAAAAAAACATGATCGCCAACGTGAACGTCATTGATAAGGTACAATCTGAATATTCCTTATATGGTCCTAATAACGTGCAAGAAATACGGAGAACTTGGCTATCTTACTTCCAAGGCATTTTGGAATATAACTGAATTTGGGGCCAAGTGTGAGAAATGTGAGACGATAAATACGATAACCTAGAAGAAGGGGAACTTAAAAAACCGGTATAATCAGTGTATTCTTATTGCTACCTACTCTATTGTTTAGGTTCTTTTTCGCCCTCGTATAGCCACCTTTAAATTGGTTCGAATAATACACTATTCTTGACTACATTATTCTGCTATTAACTATTACCCGATTACACTGCAGCACCTTACATGCGATCCTCCAAGTTGATAACATCCCTTGAAATCCTCATCCTTATCCGGATCTACAACATTCACTTCATAAACAACTCATTTCAAAGGGATATTCTTGCCTCATTATTTAGACGGTATCATAGTAGGAATAGCTTCCATTTGTCGTATTCTTTTTAAATGGTTTAGTGGAATGTTAAGGATTCCTACTAATACCATTTCATAACGGGAGTATTTTCGAATTTTGAATTAGCTATGTAGTTCTTTACGGGGCTGTATAATTATCAATGGTGATTAAAATGCTGGTATATTGACTACGTTAAATTCAAGGCTCGTTATCGTCCTACCTTGGTTATAAAATATATAGTTCTGACCAACCCAAAAACCTGTCACCAATTGCGTTTATCTCCCTCTAGTAGGCCCGCTCCACCATGAATTCTATCTATATGTTTTGATAATTCTGCCTTATCCTTGAATTTTGATTGGCAGTACGGGCATTCTATTGAACCTTCACCATTTTCGCTAGACATTTATGAATTGAGAATGGTTTACCATATTAAAAACCTATACGGTCACGTGAGCCAAGGCTCCAAGACCTATCACTAATAAATATGTATCAAAATAAGGCTTCTTAATATCTTAGTCCCAGTTAGCTTTAAAAAAATTTTTCTCTTTTCATAAATTATACATCATATGAAAAAATATAGGTACCATTTTTTTGATTTTATGAATCTTAATAATGGCTATTAGCCATAATGTAAACATGAAAAGGAATGGAAGGGTTGCAGTACCGCATGGCAAAAAAAATCGTCCTCATGTAAATAGATTAGGTAAAGTATTTGATGAGCATATAAAATGTGAATTTGAAAGACACGATGTAGAAGCGACCATGAAGACAATGATTAAAGAACCATATGTACACCATATACCAACACTGACCGGAGGTATTGGATATAGTGGTGTATACAACTTCTACAAAGACGAGCTTATTGGTAAGATGCCTGACGACACAAAATTTGTGCGCATTTCACGTACAATTGATAAAAATCAGGTTATTGATGAGCTGATTCTAAGTTTTACTCACGATAGAGAGATAGAATTTATGCTACCTGGAATACCCCCTACAGGCAAGTATGTAGAGCTCCCTCATGTAGTTGTAATGAAATTTAATGAGGGCAAAATAGCACATGAACATATATACTGGGATCAGGCATCGCTGCTAGTGCAGATCGGTCTTCTAGATCCCAAACGTCTACCTGTTTCTGGTATTGAGCAAACAAGAATGCTCATGGAAATCCAAAAAGGACTCAAATCACGCGGTACTATGTCAACTCGATAACACCACAAAAAACGGTTTCAAGACAAAAGTGTGACATGTTTTGATAGTGAACTTTTTTATACCACGATAAGGATTTTCACATATAATGACATCTACAGCTTTTTTAGTATTTTATAGATTTAAGACAATGAGCAAAGGAGAAGCAGAAAAAGCTAAAGATGAATGGCATAACCTGAAAAATGGGTTACCTTCTGGTATTGAGCTCGTAGGTGAATATACACATGCATGGGGGACGGAATACAATGGCTTTTTGTTATTCGAATCTGATAGTGCTGATTCATTTTTAGACTGGTGGTCAAAGTTCAAGGATAATATTAGATGGTACGTTGAGCAGACACATACAATAGCTGCGAGAAGAAGGTGATGGTTCTTGCTCCCAGAGAGATGAATAATCAGATGTTGTTAAGATGATAGTAAAATCAAACATTGAACGGCACGATATGTAAATATCTTATTTAGATGTCATCAGTTAATAGAACAATTATGAAAAGAATTAGATGAGGACAACATGAAAAGACAGAATCCAAAGCACTAGGCCGCGCAGTAAGTCCTATATCTTTGTTTTCATAAGAAACCTGTGTTGAAGGCTACCATTTCTTACAGTCATATCGTATCACTTCTGTTGATGCTGTTCTTGGTACCTGCTTTATTAGGAAATATAAATAGTCAATTCTTCATGTCTTTTCATGAAAAAAAGATATTTGGGTTTGAAGATTTTTCTCAATATACACACATTCAAAACACTCAAGATTCGATCCGGCAAAGCACTGGAGGAGGATATTCATTATATGAGGATCCCCTTCTAGGAATAGTACTACGTTATCCTTCGGACTGGCAACAAGATGTCACAGACAAATCTGTGAGTTTTAGCAAAACAGATGTTTCAGATACACCAACTATGTTCATCTTTACAGCCACTGTGGATACACTCGAACCGAAAATAATGACCCTCGATCAGTTCGTACGAGCTGGAGTAGCTCCATACAGGGAGATATCGGGTTTTGAACTAACCGAGTATGATAAAGGAGCGACATTAGCTGGACTGCCTGCGCATAAAGTTACATTCTATATACCATATCAAAATGTTGCTTTCTCCAAAATAGTAAGTTATTTTGCCATGATAAACAATACTGGATACGGTATTGCATATCAAGTTTCCAATCCCGAAAAAGAAGAACTAGATATGTTATTAAATTCTGAGTTACCTACCTTCCAAAGAATGACCAATTCATTTCAAATAATATCTTAGGACAAAATTATGAGATAACTTGATATAAATATTAGATACTATCACAAGATTATGACTTGCTTATTACGTTTCATCACTAGTAGAATAATACTTTGCATGCCATCTGCCCTCTCGGCTGCAAGCATTAATGCCTTCTTGAGTTATCAGAATGTAAGCTGGATGAACATACCTTGTTATAAAACGCCTACCTTTCAATGAATCGACTACGTTTTCCATCATTTTCCAATATACGTCATTACCTTTTCTTCCCTTGTAATTTTCATACTCCTTTGGATTGTTTTGATACGCACCTAGACGGGCCCTTAAGAATGCGTCTATTTTTAAGACCCTCGTAGAAGCGCTGTCATTTGACAGCTT
>Ga0193741_1000656_pt1 | contig 10267 bp, 11 predicted proteins | sample L2s2metaG_FD_143059 | JGI IMG/M metagenome (GOLD analysis project Ga0193741, IMG submission 143059) | Soil microbial communities from a riparian zone of the East river system, Colorado, United States - L2s2 | ecosystem: Environmental > Terrestrial > Soil > Riparian zone | place: USA: East River...
GCACCGGCTCCTCGCCGGGTGAGCCCAACGGTCTTCACGCGGCGGTCGGCTGCCGACGCCTGTCGGGTAGCGAGGCCGGCGCGCTCGAGATCGTCGATCATCGCGGTGATGTAGGACGGGTCACAGTTCAAAGCCCTGGCGAGCTCACGCATCGACTGCGGCTGATTCGGATCGATCGCGAGGAGAGCGCGCAATCCGGCCTGGGTTATCCCGAGTTCGCCAGCGACCTCGGCCCACCGGAAGCGCTGCTCCAGGACGAAGCCCATCAGCTGATGCCAGGTCGCAACCAGGAGGGGATCTGCACCAGCCGACTCACCGCGACTTGATGTGTCCGCCACGGGAGCCATCCTACCGGCCTCTTGACATCCCTCAATTATTGTGATCTCACAATCATTTAGCTATCTTAAGTTCCATGTCATCCACCGCGGCTCTTTACCAGACCGTCCGCCTTACAGCGCGAATCTCGGCGATGCTCTTTGCAGCGGCCCAGGCGACACAGGCGCTGGGGCCGCCCGCCGCGCGGGTGTGGCGGCCGCTCTACCTCAGTTTCATGGCGGCGCACGCGACGCATTTCACGGTCGTGGCCAGGTACGCCAAGATCACCGGAGGCCGCGCCCTGTTTCCAGGTCCTAGAAATCTGAACGACGTTGGGGGATGGCCAACGGTGGCTGCCATCTACACCCTCTTTTCCGGCCTCGCCGCCACCGGTTGGGCCGCCGGAGCAGCTCCAGCCAACAGCCGCAGAGTACGCCGTGCCGGCCGCATTGCCACCGGGATCATCGGCGCGATGTTTACCGGCACCTATCTAGGTCAGGTCCCTCGGTCGGGCTGGAACGCCGTGCCCGCAGCAGTCGTCGCCGCGGCGGTCCTTGCGAAGCTTCTGACCCGCGAGAAGTCGCTGCTGGGCGTACGGGAATTCACCCACCACGGGCTTCCGCAAGATGGGTAAGGGACCCGACGCGGGGGGAGTCGTTCACTTCGTAGCGTCGCCCACATGGCAACAGTGGCGGTCCTAGCGGGATCGGTCTCGACCGTGCTGTTCGCCGTGAGCACGCTGCCCATGTTGATCAAGGCCGGGCGGACAAAGGAGCTCAGCTCCTATAGCCGCGGGAACCTCGTCTTGGCCAATGTCGGCAATGCCGTGCACAGCATCTACGTGGTGCAACTGCCGGCCGGCCCCATCTGGGCCCTGCACGCCTTCTACATCGTCGCATCGGGACTCATGCTCGTCTGGCACCTGCGTTACGCCAGCCGCGCGCCCCGGTCCGACAGCGTCCCATCTTCCACCGGAGGTTTTCATGACGATCGAACACATCGAGACAGCGATCATCGGAGCCGGCCAAGCCGGCCTGGCGACCGCGTACCACCTGCAGCGGCGAGGACGCTCCTGCCTGATCCTCGACGGCAACGAACATATCGGCGACAACTGGCGCGCCCACTGGGATTCGCTGCGCCTCTACACCCCGGCATTCGCCAACGGTCTGCCCGGATTAGCGTTCCCTGGTCCGCGATGGTCCTTCCCGACCAAGGACGAGGTCGCCGACTACCTGGCGGCGTACGCTGAACGGTTTTCTCTCCCGGTGCGAACACTCGCACCTGTCGACCGGCTGCAAGCCATCGATGGTAAGTATGTGCTCCGGCTCGGAGCTGACAGCATCATCGCCGACAACGTCGTGGTGGCAACTGGGACCTTCGGCCGTACCCCGAGCATTCCTGACTTCGCCTTGGATCTCGACCCTTCGATTCGACAGCTGCACTCCAGCGAGTACCGCAACCCTGCGCAGCTGAAGCCTGGTTCGGTGCTTGTGGTGGGCGCTTCACACTCTGGCACCGACATCGCGTTCGAGGTTGCATCCACTCATCCAACGGCGCTCGCCGGTCGCGACCCCGGTCAGGTGCCGGTACGGCTGGACCATTGGAGTGCGCGGCTGGTCTTTCCGGCTATTGGGTTTCTCGCCAAGCATGTGATCACTCGGCGCACGCCCATCGGGCGCAACGCGATGGACGATGTCCGGTTCCACGGCCTGCCGATGCTGCGGGTGAAGCGGTCGGATCTGCAAGCACGCGGTGTGGACCGGATGCTGGGCCGGGTGACTGGCGCTCACGACGGGCAACCGGTGGTCGCCGGCGTCGGAGTGCTCGACGTGGCGAATGTGGTGTGGTGCACCGGCTTCCGCCAGGTGTTCGACTGGATCGATCTGCCCATTTTCGGGGCCGACGGCTGGCCGCGGGAGATGCGCGGCGTGGCGCCAGAGGCTCCAGGATTGTTCTTCTGCGGGCTGGCGTTCCAGTACGCGGCCGCCTCGACGGTGCTGCCAGGAGTTGGCAGAGATGCCGCCTACGTCGCAGGGCAGATCAACGCCCGAGTCGGAAAGTCACTCGCACTCGCAGCCTGATTCAGCTCCGCGTAGCCTCTGAGCGGGAGGCTGCCCATGAGTGTCCAGCGGGACAAGACCGTCGATGTGTTGCTGCAGGCTCGCGAGGCGTACGAGCGGCGCGACTGGGTGCTCGCTTTGGACCGACTGCGGGGTGCTGGCGATCTTGCTCCCGAGGACACCATGGCTCTCGCGACGTCTGCTTATCTGCTAGGCAATGTTGACGAGGCTGTACGGGCGCTGCAGGGCGGATACCAGGACAGGATCAGGAATGATTCGCTCGGAGCCGTGCGCTTCGCCTCGTGGCTCGGTCTGCTGCTGAACGTTCGAGGCGAATCGGCGGTGGGAGGCGGCTGGGTCGCCCGAGCGCAGCGGCTGCTCGAGTCCGAAACCGAAGACGTCGTGGAACGTGGGTACCTGCTCGCCCACGAGTTCTTCCAGCACCTCGGCCGCGGGGACTTTGCCAGGGCCGCCGAGACAGCCGCCCGGGTGGTCGAGACAGGTCGCCGGTTCAACGAACACGACTTGATCGCTCAAGGACTGATGATGCAGGGCAGGATCATGATCTACGCCGGTCGAGTGCCGGAAGGACTTGCCCTGCTCGATGAGGCGATGATTGGGCTCGCGGCTGGGGAAGTCTCGCCCATCATTGCCGGAATGGCCTACTGCTCGCTGATCGAGGCGTGCCAGGAGCTGTCCGACTTCTCACGCGCAGCGTCGTGGACCAGTGCCTTGACCCGATGGTGCGATACGCAGCCAGGGCTGGTTCCCTACACCGGTCAGTGCGCGCTGCATCGGGGCCAGATCATGCGGTTGCGCGGGGCGTACGACGAGGCGCTTACTGAATTTGCGCAGGCCCAGCGCCGGTACGTGAAGGAGGGGACCGTGGCCCCGGCCGGAATGGCGCTGACCGAGCAGGGTGATGTGCTGCGGATCCGCGGGAAACTCGACGAGGCCGAGGCGGCGTATCGGCAGGCAGCAGAGCTCGGCCACGAGCCGCAACCAGGACTTGCGTTATCGTGGCTCGCTCGCGGTCGGACAACTGCGGCGATCACTGCGATCCACCGGCTGCTCGCCGAGGCGCACGACCCGGTGCACCGGTCCTGGATGCTTCCGGCTGCTGTGGAGGTCCTGGTCTCGGCACGACTCCTTGATGAGGCGCGCCAGCATTCCGACGAGCTCACCGGCATCGCGTCGGCATTTGGCAACTCTGCGCTTCGGGCGATGGCGGCGTCCGCCGCGGCTAACGTCGAATTGGCCTCCGGAGAGCAGGAAGGCGCACTCAGTCATGCGCGTGAGTCCTGCCGCCTCTGGAGCGACGTCGGAGCGCCGTACGAAACCGCACGGGCTCGAGTCCTGGTGGCACGGGCTCTGCGTGAGCTGGGTGATGAGGATTCCGCAACAACGGAGTTTGCCGCTGCCCGCCGCGCCTTTGCTGAGGTAGGTGCCGCGCCCGCGGCCACGGAGATCGATAGGCTCCTCGGACGAGTTCGCCCTGCCGGACTCACCGAGCGTGAGCTCGAGGTATTGAAGCTAGTTGCGGAAGGGCGCAGCAATCCTGATATCGCCCGGGTCCTGGTATTGAGCCACAAAACTGTGGAGCGGCATCTCAGCAACATCTTCACCAAGCTGGACGTGCCGTCCCGCACGGCTGCGGCGGCGTACGCGCACGAGCACGGACTGATGTCCTGAGGGAGTGAATCAACCTTCCTTTACTGTCGCCAGACGGCAAACGCGGGCACCGCGGCTCCAGCGTCACTGTCTAGTAATTCTCGGACAGCAAACATGTGGCATGCGGTCATCCGTCGTTGAGGACCCAGCGCAACGCGTGGATGGCCGAGCGGCCCAATGGTCTGATCAGGGCGCGTTCGGTGATCGGCAAGGCTGGCAGAAGCAGTTCGGTACGAGCCCAGGTCGGGAGAGTCGAGACGGCGCTGGCGGCCAGCGGGTAATAACCGGCGCGCGTCAGGCCGGTGAATGGTGGATTCACAAGGAGCAGGCTGCTGGCCTCTCGGGCGGGACCTGAACCGCGGAGCTCTGGCCGGTAGCCCTCCATGATCACTGTCAGCTCAGTAACAGTCTTGGGTGGCTCGACAACACCCAACTGGGCGCCAACAAAGCCGGCTTGGCGGACATATTCGTCTGCTTCAGCTGGTGCTAGCGTCTCGGCACCGAAGGCCTGAAATGCCCTGAGGAAGCTGTCCACCTCAGCGACGTGGACCCACATGAGCAGCTGCGGGTCGTCAGCGCAATACGGCCTGCCGTCCGGGGTGGTTCCCTTTACTCGGCGATGGATCGCTCGCACGGCAGCGATGGTGCGCTCAGCATCAGGCACCGTGCCGTACGTGGTGACCGCGATGTATCTGCTGGTGCGCTGAAATCTTCCCCAGAAGTCCCGGCGGAAGCCGGCATGCTCAACGACTGCTTGCAGTGCTATCGGATGCAGCGCCTGAAGGAGCAGCGCACGAATCCCGCCGATGAACATCGCCGTATCGGCATGGACACGCCAGATCGCATCCTGCTCACCAAACCAGCGCTCGCCGGCGCGCCAGATTTCGGCGTGCTGCGCCTCGAAGTCACCGGCAATCCGGTCCCGCACGGCTTTCGCAATGGTGGCGCGCGGCTTTGAGAGTGTCTCGATCACCACATAGCGGAGCGTATGCGCCTCCGCCAGCGCCGCTATGGGGTGGAACTCGGGCGGCTCAAACCGGTGGTGGCGGTGCAGAAGTCGTTGGCGGGGCCTTGCTGGCGTCCGGAACGAGAATCCACATCACCACATAGACCACCAGCCCGGCTCCGCCGAACAGAGTGATGACCAAGAAGAGCACTCTGATCACCGTGGTGTCGACGTTGAAGTACTCGGCCAGGCCGCCGCAGACGCCGGCCACCATGCGCTGGGTTCGACTGCGGTACAACTTGCGGGGTTCTTCCATGATGCCTGCCCTTCACGATTTGGTCTGCTCCTGAGGGTTCCATCATTGCGGCTACTCCGACAACTCGATGCCCGCTCCCCTAGAGATCCAGCGCGACGAATCGGGCGTCGATCTCATGCGTCGATGCGAGAAAGTGTCTTCCACAATCGAACCTCAACGCGGTCCGGAGCGTACTCATCAAGGAAAGCCGGATCTGGCTACACTTTTATGCATACGCCACGGAACGGTCCCTGCGATTCTGATGATCGAAGCGAACGTAAAATGGTTGTTCTCATCGCCCTTTCATTGAGGCGCTAGTGGAATGAATGGGTGAAACCAAGTCTCATACGGGGGTCTGACGAATCAGGCAGGCCGATGACCAGCGTGACCGTCGAAGCGGTCGAACTAACCAAACGCTACGGCGCGTATACCGCCGTTGAAGCTGTCAGCTTTTCGGCATCCCAGGGTGAAATCATCGGACTCCTCGGCCCGAATGGGGCTGGCAAGACGACGACGATTCGAATGCTGACCACGGTGCTGGAGCCGAGCAGCGGTGAATACTCGATCGCCGGGCATCCGTCACGGTCGGCGACCGAGATCCGGCGGTCTATCGGCGTGCTTCCTGAGAGCAGCGGTTACCCAAGTCATCAGACTGGGGCCGAATATCTGCGCTTTCATGCGCGCCTTTATGGCAAGAGCCACGGTCAGGCACGGAGTCTGAGCGCGGAGCTGCTCGCTGCTGTCGGGCTCGAGAAACGCGGTCGGTCACGAATTTCCACCTATAGCAGGGGTATGCGGCAGCGGCTTGGGATCGCAAGAGCGCTCGTCAACGATCCGGTCGTGGTATTTCTTGACGAGCCAACCCTGGGACTGGACCCGGCCGGCCAAGCCCAGGTTCTCGACCTTATTCGCACTATCGCCAATGCCCGAGACGCAACGGTCGTGCTGAGCACCCACCTGCTTCCGGAGGTGGAACAGGTCTGCTCCAAGGTTGTGATTCTCAATCACGGCCGGGTGGTGGGCGCTGGCAGCGTCGGTGAGGTGATCGATGCGGCCTTGATCGAGCATTCGGCCCAGTTGCGGGTGCCGCTCCATCTCGTAGCGCGCGCTCGACAGGCGCTCACCAACCTTCCTGGCCTCACTATCGAACAGGTCGAAGGCCAGCCGGATCTGCTCCGGATTGCGGTTGAGACGCCGGGAGCTGCCTCAGGCGCGTCGCCAGTGGAGGCAATGAACGCTGGCCTGACAGCCGTCGCGGCCGCGGGGATTCCAGTCCTGCGGTTCGAGCTGGAAGGTGCGCGCTTGTCCGATGCCTTCCTCAAGATGACCAGCGAGGCTGTCGCATGACATTGCAAGTCGCCTCCGCCATTGGGACGGGGCAGGATGTGCGTACCAGCGAAGGCCAACCGGGATGGCTTGTCGTCGCCGAGCAAGAGTGCCGCGACTTGTGGGCCAGCGGACGCGGGTTGATTCTGCTCTTTCTGTTCAGCGTTTTGGTGAGCGCCGTAGCGTACTTGACCTCGACCAACCTTGCGCTGAACTTTCTCGAGCAACGCGAGTCTGTCAATCTCGTCCTCCAGTTCGCGGTAGCTGTCGGGGTTCTGGCAACCCTCGTCGTGAGTGCTGACGGCATCAGTGGGGAACGCGAGCGCGGAACGCTGGAGACGCTGCTGGTCACGCCCGTTTCTCGACGATCGATCATCATCGGCAAACTCATCGCCGCACTGACGTTGTGGTTCGCCACATTTCTCATCAGCATCCCGTACCTGTGGGTGCTCGGTCGTGATGTGGGGATTCTGGGACCGGCGCTGGCGCTCGGTTTCAGCGTCGGGACCTTGCTGGCCGTCGGCCTCGGCTCGATCGGCTTGTTGATCAGTGCCGCGTCTAACTCCAACAAGACCAGTGTCGGCGCCAGCATCTTCCTGTTGCTGATCTTGTTCGCGCCAACGCAGCTCCCCAGCGGGTTGCCGCAGGGCTGGTTCTTCGAGGCGCTGCTGCGAGCCAATCCTGTGGCCTCGGGACTCGCCTACATCTCCTCGCTGCTCGTCGAGGGCCACAGCTGGACCCAGGACCTGTCATACCTGATCACTCCGCTGCTCACCGCGATCATCGCGGGTGGCGCACTCGTACTGGCTGGCCCCCAGCTCGTACGGCTGACGCGCGGGGTGACAGCGGGATGAGAAAGCTGTTCCTGATTGGGGTTCTGGCCGGTTTGCTCACTTGGCTCACGGCTCCTGCTGGTGCGGCGGCGCCCCTGAGCGTGCAGGTGGTCGCTGAACCGGCAAGCGTCGAGACCGTGCTGGGCGGCCGCTTCATGATCACAACCGTCGTCACCAACACCGGTGCTGCACCCACCGGCGAAATCCTGGCGCATCTGAATGTCGCGGGCATCGAGGGCACCGTTTATGTCGATCCGGAGGATTGGTCGCCGAGCCGCAGCCAGCAGCTGTCCCTGGAACCGGGCGAAAGCCAGAAGCTCACATGGGAGTTGCAGGCAGTTAATGCGGGCCACTTTGCCGCGTACGTTGTCGTGGTGCCGTTCGGGAGCGAAGTAGCTGGTCATGAGGAGCTGCTGATCAGTCCGCTCGTCAACATCACCGTCGCAAACCGGTCGACATTAACCGCCCAAGGTGCCCTACCGATTGTCATTTCCATCCCGTTGCTGCTCGGTTTGGCCGCCGCCGGCGTTTACTTCGGAACTCGCCGTCGAAGCTCGAATCGATGAAGCCCGAACTCAGACTTGTCAGCGTCTCAGCGGGCTATAGCCCTCTGAGACGCTGACAAGTCGGGTGCGGCCTTTCAACGTACGACGCCGAAGCCGCCGGTCGGGTCGACATGCTCGCCCGCCGCGAGCTTGATCTGGAGGAAGCCCATCGCCTCCAGCTCACGGGCCCGACTTAATCCGCCGGCGTCGATGGCATCGAGACCCCCGGCCTTAACCGCCGAAATGAAGGTCGCCTTCGCGTCGGCATCGTCGCCGGCGACAAGAACAAGGGTCGTGTTCGGGCCTACGTTTCTCGCGCTGAGTGTGGCCGCAAAGTTCGTGTTGAACGCCTTGAGCAGCCGGGAGGAAGGCAGCTCATCGGCAAGTTCCGCCGCCATCGAGCTGTGGGCAGGCACGACGAGCGAGTCGAAGGTCTCGAAGTCCACAGGATTGGTGACGTCGACGACGATCTTGCCGGCCAGCTTGTCGGCGTAGTCGTCGAGAATGTCCTTCAGGGCCGGATGCGGGACGGCCAGCACGACGATGTCGCCGTTCACTGGTCCAGGCGGGTCAGAGCTTTGAATGTGGTCGACCGTGGCCCCGCCCGCGGTTAACACGTCGGCGATCGCGGTGCCCATCGCGCCCTTCCCGAAGATGGTCACACTTGTCATGGATTTCCCCTTCTCAATCGAGACTGCACGACTGAACGTTGCGCGAAGATCGTACTCAGAGCCGGAGCGCCGCTGGGATTCAGGGCCCTACGAGTAACACCACGGGCCACGTGGTCAGCGCGTACCGTCGGGTGTATGCAGGGCGCTGCGGAGAACCGCCGCCGCAAGCGACGGTCCGACCGAGCCGTTGTAGCTGGGCTATCCCTGATCGTCGTTGCATTGCTGGTCAGTTCACGGGAGCTCGCGCCGGCGCTTGCGACCACGGTAGCCGCGATCGTCGGCTTCGGGCTCCTTATGTACGGCGTGCACGTTGCCTGGCTCGTGTTCTACGACCGCGAGCCGGACGGGCCGTCCAGCTGACGAACGCCCGGTCAGGCTGGTGCTGAAGCGTCGTGCATCAGCCGTTCCACTAGCTCGTCGTCCACCTCGGCGAAGAACGTGCCCACCACGTCCTCAATCTCATCGAATCCCTCAGCGCAGAACAGCAGCGGCTGATAGTGCGTGATGTCGTAGGTCTGTACGCCCATCCGCCCAACATCCAGAGGCCGGAGCTCCGCTCGTTCGATCTGCTGGATCTCCCCGTACGAGGAGAGCAGACCGGCGCCGTAGGTGCGGACCTGGCCGCGCTCGCGCACCACGCCGAACTCGAGGGAGAACCAGAAGACCTTCGAGACAAACTCCAATGCCTCGGTCGTCTGCACCCGCCGGGCCGCCTGCCCCGCCACCCGGTAGAGGGCGGCGAAACGATCATGCGCCAGGCAATTGCCATGTCCGACGACCTCGTGGATGACATCAGGCTCTGGTGTGTAGAGCGGTACGGAGTGGTGGCGTATGTACTGCGTGGAGTGGAAGATGCCGTCGGCCAAGGTTCCGTAGAACTCAAGCAGTGGCACCAGACCAGCCGCGGGCACGTACTGGAAGCCGGTGAGCGGCTTGAGGAGCTCGTTCACCTCGATGAGCTGGGGGATCTTGTTCTCGGGAAGTTGCAGTCGCTCTTTGCCCTCCAGGTAAGCGGCACACGCGAGGCCCTGGTGGAGGTTGTGCAGCTCGGCGCAGACGATGCGCCAGACCTCCTGCTCGGCGTCGGTGTACGTCGCTATAGGTGGGGGAGTGCCGGGCTGCCAATCCAAAGCCAGCGCGGCAAGAGCGTTGCGTCGGGCCCGGTACTCCGGGTCGACAGCACCTGGATGGTCTTCACCCAAGTGGACGGTGACGTCATCGCCTGAGCGCGTCACCGGTGCATAAAGTTGAGCTTCTTCGAACATCGCTGCCTCCGGGGTGTCCGGACGTCGCACAGCGCGCCGTCTTCTCTGGTGGCTGTCGCTCTGGGGTGGTAAACCGACAGCCGTCGGGCTGGTTACCCCGCGAAGCGGCGGGGGGTTCAGGGGGGTTGTCCCCCTGGCACAACGCAGGGTCCAGGAATCAGCTTGGCACAGCCTTCCAAGCCCCGGACATGCGCCCTGAGCTTGCCGAACGGCGCCCCGCTATGTGTCGAGCGATGTACTCAGCGTCGCGTCCAACGCCGCCGACCAATGACGAGGCGAGCGAGCTGAGAAAGAACAATCCGATGAAATAGAGGCCAGGCTCGGCAGTGGTCCCACGGTC
>Ga0193741_1000657_pt1 | contig 10261 bp, 11 predicted proteins | sample L2s2metaG_FD_143059 | JGI IMG/M metagenome (GOLD analysis project Ga0193741, IMG submission 143059) | Soil microbial communities from a riparian zone of the East river system, Colorado, United States - L2s2 | ecosystem: Environmental > Terrestrial > Soil > Riparian zone | place: USA: East River...
GACAGCGGATTGCCTACGACCGAGCTGCATCGCTGGCTACGTTCGGTGATCAGCGGCCAGCAGTCCGCCATTGTTGGGCGCTGGCTGCGTGTCGTGAATCGGCGAGGGCGAAGCGTCGACCTGCGCATCACGGTGACAGCGCTGCAGGGCGAGTCCGAGCAGCCCGCAGGGGCGTTGGTCTTGATGGAGGATGTCTCCAAGATCGACCAAACCGATAGCACCGAGCGGTAGAGCTAACGACCTTGCGCCGGCGGCCTATTCGGTCCGTGTCTCCGGCTGCGTCGCGTCGTTCGACCACGCTCTGACTTGAGTACGCAAGGCAGCGGCTCGCCTGGCGACTTCCTCCGCATAGCGCTGCTGAGCATTTAGGGTCTGATCATGATCCGGTAGGGGCCCTTGGTTCCGGGTCGATGCCAGGCGTTCGAGCAGCGCAGCTTGCTTCTCCAGCGCCGCGACCGCGCTCCAGAGCGTCTTCTCCGATGCGTCGGCCTGAGCTGCCGCGAGGGCCTGTGGGGCAAATAGATGCCCGAGGTCGCAGCGGAAGTAGCTGATTTGCGGCAGGTCAACCGGAGCCAATCGGGCGCCGCAATCGGGGCAGGTGAGCCGGGACTCGCGCCGAATCGCTACGAAGCAACCGCCCAACCTCCACAGAATCTCGGATCTGCTGGGCCAATTGGCGTACCGGAACGGCACGCGCCCCCGGCGCTGCGACCAGCGCCGATCTGGGCATGCTGTCGAACTCCGCCTCGGCTGGATCCTGGACCAGCACCTGACCGCCGGCTTGAGCAACAATGGCCGCGCCGACCGCGCCGTCGTCGAGGGCACCAGAGAGGACGACGGCAACCGTGTGTCCGGCCGCCCACACGGCGACGCTAGCGAACATGACATCCACAGCAGGCCGGTGCCAGTTGACCTGCGGACTAGGACTCAGCAGGGCGAGGCCATCGCGAGCGATGAGATGCCGACCGGGCGGAGCAATGTAGATCCGGCCATGCTCAAGCACCTCCCTGTCCCGGACATGCGTTGCCTGCAGGGACCCCGACCTCGACAGGATCTGCGGGAGTCGGCTCTGTTCGCCGACATGGATGGTGACGAGGACAGCCGCGGGTAGGTCGCCGGGAAGGCCGCGAACGATCTCGATGAGCGGCTGGACGCTGCCTGCGGATCCACCCACGGCAAGCACCGATCGATGATCAGTTTCGGACTCGACCGGACGCATGGTCATCGGCGGTACCGATGTCTATGCAGACAGGTCTGAATTGCAGTCGTCTCCACTTTTCGAGGAACTTTCCAAAATCCTTTGCGGGAGATGATTAAAAGGCGTGCCAGCAGGGCAATACCCGGCCAGCGGTGTCCCGCACCGATTCTGGGGTGAAATCTGAAGCGACCTTCCAGCCGTATGGAATGGAGACAAATGCGTCGTAGAGTGCGGGTGAGGCATCGTCGAAAGGCCGGTGAACCGATCTTACGCGTTTATCACGAGGAGTTCCGAAGCCAGGACCCCGACGAGGCGCACGCGTGGCTTCGCAATGCGTACGCGGACCACCACCTCAAGATTTCGGGAAGCAGCCAGGATTTCATGTTCTCCTGCGACATCACCCGGCTCGACGGGATGTCATTAGGACGCATGAGGCACTCGATGGCTGTCGACATCGATGTCTTTGATGGTTTGCGGAACGTCACGATCGTCGAGCATCGAGGCGGCGGCGCCGTGCAAGTGTCTATCGGGCCCGAGAGCGTCAACTTACGAGCTGGGGAATGCTTCCTGCTGCCACCTGATCGGCCGTACCAGGCTGCCTGGAACTCTGTCGCAGCAGAGGTGACGACATTGTCCTTCGAGAACCTGCAACTTGACGCGTTAGGGCTGCTCGATCGCGAGACGGTCAACCTCGATTTCACGCGGCCCGTCACGCCCGCCGCCGGACGGCACTGGTCCCAGACCATCAGGTATGTGCAGAGTTTCGTCAGTAACAGTCCGCTACTGGCCGCTGCTCCGCTGGCTCGACGCGAGCTGGGCTGGTTGGTCAGCAGTGCAGTCCTGGCGTGCTTCCCCAACTCGACCCTCGATGCGGAGTCGGTCCCGCAGACCGGCGGCACGCCGCGGCCGCTGCGGCGCGCGCTGGCTTTCATCGACGAACACGCGGGCGACCCGATCACGCTTAACGAGATCGCCGTAGCCGCTCACCTCAGCCCGCGCGGGCTGCAGGCCGCATTCCGTCGCCATCTAGATACCACGCCATTAGCACAGCTGCGGAGCGTTCGGATGGAGCGCGCCCACCGGGATCTGCAGAATGCCGAACCCGGTAACACGAGCGTGGCCGCGCTGGCCGCCCGCTGGGGATTCACCCACCTCGGCCGCTTTGCCGTCGACTACCGCAGGCGCTACGGCAGCTCCCCCAGCCAGACGCTGCGCAGCTCATTCGCCGGAGCGTCGGGCATCTGAGCGCTCGGTCGGCAACCGCCCCGTGGACAACAGCCGTTCCGCCACGTCGCCGATCTTGCTCTGGGTATCGCGGGCAGCCCGCCGGAGCCGGTTGAAGGCGGTCATCGAATCCAACCCATCGCGAGCCATCAGGTAGCCGACGCCGCGCTCAATGATCACCCGATAGTCCAACGCATACTGCAGTTGGGCGGCCAGTTCCCCGGCGTTTTGGGCTGCTACTGCGGCGGACAGAGTGGATTCGATTACGTCGCGATAGCGACCTAGTGCTTGGCACTCGTCGTCCTGCCAGACGTGTGGCCGGTCATAGAACACGTCAAGAGTGCCGACGGTAACCGCACCGAGGCGCACCGGCAGGCCTAACACCCCCGCAACTCTCTGGCCAGGTCGGGCCAGCGCGGCTCGACTGTGACGTCGGTGCTCGCCACTTCGGTGTTGTTGACGAATGCCTCAGTGCAGGGACCCTGTCCAGTCTCGCTTTCCACTATTTCGAGCATGCGGCCGGGCCCGTCGGATGCGGCCACATAGCGCGGGATGTTCTGCTCATCGGCCAGCATGATGCCGCTGCCGGTAACGCCGAAGAGGTCCACGCATGCCTCGGTCACGTGGCGCAGACCCTCCACCACGCTCGCGCCCGGTTCGCCTAGCGTGGCGAGCCGGCGCAGGCTGGCAGCGAGGGCGTCTGGATCAATCGCCATGGGAACTCCACTTCCTAGACTGCGCTAGGCATTGGCTCGATCATGGTCCACGTACGCAGACCTGTCGAGCCGGATCATCTGTCAGGTTCCCGTGTGGGCCGGTGCCCATCTTCTCGGGTCTGGACGAGGCGTACGCCATCGGGCAAGTGGTCCTCAAGAGAGCTGAGAATCTCGACCTCGGCGGGTTCAAGCCGTCCGCAGTGAGCATCGACGACGGCCTTGGCGATCTCTCGAACCTTGACATGCCCGTTTTGCGAGAGGCGCACCATCAGCGCCCAGGCCTGGTCGGGACTGATCCCGAACCGCTGCGCAAGCAACCCGGTCGCCACACCGATCTGCTGCCGCCGGCCCAGCGCATCCCTGAGTTGTGCGATTTCGGCTTCCAACTCGACCACTCGGGAACTGGTGTCTTGGCTCCCAGCAACGGAGCCAGCCGTTGTGTCCGGTAGTCGCGAGACCATGCGTCACCTCGATGACGTCAGGCCGCAGACACAGGGCGGATTCCAAAAAGAGCCACTGCGAGTGTAGCCGCCGATCGAAGAACTGCCACACGTCGGAACACGATTCTCTGCCACAGCGAAAGCCCGGCCACTACATGTCTTGGCGGAATCCTAGGTAGGCACTTTGCGGTCGCGAACAGACGTTGCAACGGGCGTTCAGCGCAAGGAGTCTGTGTTGAGCTGGAGGGCGGCACGGGCTGGCGCGGCCCAGGGAACGGCCCCGCAGCATGGCTTCTCAGCTACGGGGCCTGGACGACGGCAGATCCTAGGGTTCCATCCGCCACCCTGTCTTGCGACTTACCCAATCGGCGGCGAAGCGAACGCCTCGACTTTCGAGGAACCCTGGGGCACTGAGTTCCTCGCTTTCGACCCGACGTCGTTTGCGCGATGTTGATCATGTCTTGACGTCAGCAGCGACCGGTGCACCAGCTGCGCTCGTTGGATGATGACGGCCGGCACAGGAGCGGTTTCGAGCCTGACGCAACTCGGTTTCTCACAGACTTCTTCGCTTTTTGGATAGTCACTTGGTTGCCCCAAGGCAGTCGCGGTGGTTACATCATAAAGTGGCCGAGAAGCGCGCCACGCCCGTAGTTCTTAACGAAGGGCGGCGCGCTCATGGTGATCTCTGAAGCACACCGGGTGTCCCCCACTAATACCTCGCGCGAAGAGCTCGCTGAGCGTACCCGCGACCTCCTCATCGCGGCCCAGACGGCAGGCCCGGTCAAACGGCAGCGGATTCTCGACGAAGTTGTCACTTCGCATTTATGGCTGGCCGAAACGCTGGCCCGCCGCTTCATGCATCGCGGCGAAGACGACGAGGACCTGATGCAAGTCGCCTGCACTGGGCTGGTTGAAGCGTGCCGACGGTTCGACCCGCACCAAGGCTCCTTTGTTGGTTTCGCAGTGCCGACGATCACTGGCCTGCTCAAGCGGCACTTCCGTGATCATGGTTGGGTGGTACGCCCGCCCCGGCCGACCCAGGAGCTCGCCTCGATCATCTGGCGGCAGTGGCCTGTCCTCGTACAGCAGATGGGCGCCCTACCCGGAGTGCGAGATCTCGCCGAGGAGCTGGGTGAGCCGGTTGGCGCGGTGCAGCAGGCCCGCTGCGCGAGTCAGGGCTACAGCGCATCCTCGATCGATGCTGCGATGTCACGAGGGATTTGCTTCTGCTCCGACAACTCCGACGAGGACATCGACCGTGCCGAGGCGCGGTTGATCGTCGACGAGGCTCTTGCGCAGCTGAACGAGGACGAGCGGCGACTGATCCAGCTGCGTTTCTTCCAGCAGCGCTCTCAGGCTGAGATCGCCGAGGAGATCGGCACCAGCCAAATGCAGGTGTCGCGGTTGCTTTCCAAGCTGCTGCTCAAGATGCGCACCATCATCGGCGCGCCGGAGAGCTTGCCCGAGGCGTCATAGCCGACAGCCAGCGGCTCGCTTACGCTGTCGCCAGATCGAACAGCAGCCGACCCATGTCGGCGACTGGCATGGTGCGGGCTAGGTCGGCTTGGGTGATGATCCCCACCAGCCGGCCGTTCTCCACCACAGGCAGCCGACGTACGCGGTGGGCACTCATCAGCTCCAGCGCCCAGGCGGCGTCCTCGTCCGGTGACACTGTGACTGGGTTGCCGTCCACGAGTGAGCCAGCCGTCACCGAGCGTGCTTGGCCGGGTCCGCCAGTTGCCCAGGCCATCAACAGTGTTCGATCCGTGATGACGCCGACGACCCGGCCAGCGCTGTCGCACACCGGAAGTCCACCGACATGGTGCTCACGCATCAGCCGCACGGCCTCGTGCAGGTTCGCCGAACTCTCAATCCACACCGGATCGGGAGTCATGAGCTTTCGGATGCGCCCCACGGGCCGGTCGTCCTTCCTGGCGGCGATCGGACTTGCCGATTCCTACCCGAATCGGCGCTCTTCAATCGTTATTCACCGCTCTACGATCGCTATTGCCGAGCAAGATCAAATTGTGGAGAGCACGTTTGCGCGGAGGGCCGCTGGGGAATATCTGACGCATGACCTTCGATCCCCGCTACGCCATCGTGACCGCATCAGACTCCGGCATCGGCAAGGCGACTGCGGTTGCCCTCGCCCAGAGCGGCATGGACGTCGGCGTAACGTGGCACTCCGACTCCGCGGGCGCCGAAGCCACCGCCGAGGAAGTGAAGTCCCAAGGCCGCAAGGCCTTCATCAAGCAGCTCGACACGACTGACCTGCCCTCTTGCGCAGTGACCATCGATCTACTGATCGACGAGCTCGGCGGGCTGGATGTGTTTGTCAACAATGCCGGCACCGGAGGTTCGACATTCCTCGTCGACACTTCCTACGACCAGTGGCGGAGGATCATCGCCACCAACCTGGACGGCGCGTTTGTCTGCATGCGGCAAGCCGCGAAGCACATGGTGAAAGCGGGCAACGGCGGTCGGCTGATCGCGGTCACCAGCGTCCACGAGCACCAGCCCCGGGTCGGTTCCGGCCCTTACGACGCTGCCAAACACGGCATCGGCGGGCTGATCAAGACCTTCGCCCTTGAGCTGGGGCAGCACGAGATCACCGCTAATGCCGTTGCTCCCGGGGAGATCGCGACGCCCATGACCGGGCAAGAGGACCACGATCCACACCAGGCGGAGCGTCTCGGCATCCCGCTACGTCGGCCCGGCGACGCCCGCGAGATCGCTGCAGTGATCGCATTTCTGGCAAGTCCGCAGGCCGCCTACGTGACCGGTGCCTCATGGGTGGTCGACGGCGGCATGCTGCAGATGGGCCCGCAGGCCGGCTCGCATCTGACCAGCGACGACTGGCGCAAGGTGTGACGCGAAGTGAAGGCTGTTACCTGGCAGGGCTTCCGCAACGTCTCTGTAGAAGAGGTTCCCGACCCGATCATCAAGGAACCGAACGACGCGATCATCAAGATCACCAGTAGCAATATCTGCGGGTCCGATCTTCACCTGTACGAGACCATGGGCGCCTTCATGAGTCCTGGGGACGTACTCGGCCACGAGGCGATCGGGATCGTCCTCGAGGTCGGTCGCGAGGTCAGCCAGATTCGCCCCGGCGATCGAGTCGTGGTGCCCTTCCAGATCGCCTGCGGACACTGCTGGATGTGCGAGCGATTCCTCTATACACAGTGCGAGACGACACAAGTACGCGGGGAAGGCAGCGGCGCCGCGCTGTTCGGCTATTCGAAGCTATACGGCCAGGTACCTGGCTGCCAGGCCGAGTACCTCCGGGTACCGGAAGCGCAGTTCACCCACATTTTGGTCCCGGACGGACCGCCGGACGACCACTTCATCTACCTCTCTGATGTGCTGCCGACCGCATGGCAGTCGGTCGAGTACGCGGATGTGCCGGATGGAGGTTCACTGCTGATTTTGGGGTTGGGACCGATCGGCGACATGGCGTGCCGGATCGCTCAACAGAAGTGGATCGACACGATTATTGCCGTTGACTTGGTCGACGCACGGCTGGAGCGGGCGCGTGCCCGCGGCGTACAGGTTGTCGATCTGCGAGAGCACGAAGATGATCTTCCCGACGTAATACGCGAGCTGACTGACGGTCGCGGTCCGGACTCGGTCATAGATGCGGTCGGGATGGAGGCGCACGGTTCGCCAGGCGCCGCCTTCGCCCAGCGCGTCACAGCCCGCCTCCCAGATGCGGTCACCGAGCCGCTGATGAAGAAAGCGGGACTTGATCGGCTCTCCGCGCTTTACACGGCGATCGAAACCGTGCGCCGCGGCGGCACGGTCTCGCTGTCCGGGGTTTACGGCGGCACGGCCGATCCGCTGCCGATGATGTCGTTGTTCGACAAGCAGATCCAACTCCGAATGGGTCAGGCCAATGTCAAGCGCTGGATCCCTGACATCATGCCGTTCCTGACCGAGGACGACCCGCTCGGCGTGGATGACTTCGCCACGCACCGGCTCCCCATGCGGGAGGCGCCCGCGGCGTACGAAATGTTCCAGCAGAAGGCCGATGGCGCGGTCAAGATCATGCTCAAGCCGTGGGCCTGACCTGGCTTCATGATCATCAGTCACTGACAACATGTTTACCTTGTAAAGGCGCTGGGTAGTGCCAGGCGTATCCACAATCGATCCGATTGGAGAATGTCGTGGCGAACTACACCGATCCGACGAGCCGGCCCGTGGATCCGGGCGTCGAGCAGCCTGAGCCCCCCCTCGGTGATGCTGTGTCTGACCCCCGTCTTGGTGAGGCAGGGCCGCCCGGCACCTTCGCCGAATCCGAGCGGGAGTATCCGAGAACCGAGAGCGCCGGCGTGGGGTACGACCAGCCGGGCTCCTTCGAGTCCGAGGGGGGCTCCACCTTCGACACTGGCAAGAGTGAGGCGACCAACGTAAAAGACACTGCCGCCGGCGCCGCTTCCGGTGTGAAAGAGGTGGCCAGGGGCGAGGTTGCCCACGTAGCGGAAGAGGCCAAGTACCAAACCAGGAATCTGGTGGATCAGACGCGATATGAGCTGCGGGGCCAGGTGAGGAACCAGCAGTCAAGCCTCGCATCGAAGCTGAACGGCTGGGCGTCTGAGCTGGGTTCGATGGCCTCGAAGTCTGATGAGTCTGGACCGATGACGGATCTCGCACAGGAGGCCTCAAGCCGCGTCGGTGAGTTTTCCCACTGGCTCGACAATCATGAGCCTGCTGATCTGCTCGACGAGGTGAAGCGGTTCGCCCGTCGTCGACCGGGTACGTTCCTTGCTTTGGCGGCCGTCGCCGGCGTAGTTGCAGGTCGCTTGACTCGGGGTGCTGTAGCTGGGAACACGAGTGTTGGCTCAGACACAGATGTGGCTCCAGCACGGGCATACGACAGCGACATCTATGACCGTGGAGGTTATGGCGGCGACGTAGAGGGCAGCGGCTATGGGGCGCGGGCCTACGAGAGCGGCTACGACCCGCGCTACGGCGAGGTCGCGGGCGAGACCAGCTACCAGGGTGGAGGCATGCCGGCCCCTGGGCAGGAATATCCAACCGAAGGCACAGCGGCTCCGAGACGGGATGCCGCTGGTACGACGGCTTCGGGTGAGTACTCCGCCACAGGCCCGGCCGATCCCAACGTGACGCCCACGACAGACGAGCCGTACTACCCGCCAACCACAGAGGGCGAGGTACGCCGATGACCGATTACGCAGATCAGGCGCCACCGCGGCGCCAACATCAAGACGAGACCGAAGCAGCCGCCGGAAACAAAAGCATCGGCGACGCGATCGGTGATGTAACGCGCGACATGTCGGTTCTGGTTCAACAGGAGCTGGCGCTGGCCAAAGCCGAAGCCCGCCAGTCCGCTTCGCGAGCCGGCCAGACGGCCGGGATGTTCGCCGGCGCCGCCGTTGCCTTGTTCTTGTTCGTGGTCTTCTTGTCGCTCGGCTTATGGGTGGCAATCAGCGACAGCACAGGACCTGGCTGGGGGGCGGTCATCGTGGCTGCCATCTGGCTGGTGGCTGCAGCAGTGCTCTTCTTGGTTGGTCGCGCCCAAATGAAGAAGATCAGCGGATTGACCCAGACGACCGAGACTGTGCGCCAAGTTCCGAACGCGCTCAAAGGACATGAGGAGAGAAATCGATGACCACCAGCAACGACCCGGATGAGATCCGGGCGGATATCGAACGGACTCGCGCGGCTTTGAGTAACGACGTCGACGAGCTCGCTGAGACGGTGAAGCCGAAAAATGTGGCGCAGCGGCAGGTCGACAAGGTCAAGGAGGCTGCGAGCAACGTCAAGGACCGCGTCATGGGCTCCGATGACGACTACAGCGGCTCTGCGGTTGGCACGGTCACCGATAGGACTTCCTCGGCCAAGGATGCGGTTGCCGATAAGGCGTACGCGGCACGGGAGGCAGTCAGCGACAGGGCCGACACGGCCCGAGACACAGTCAGCGAAAAGGCCTCCGAAGCACGCGAGGCTGTGGGCCGGGCTCCGACAACAGTCAGGCGGAAGACGCAGGGCAACCCGCTCGCCGCCGGCGTTATCGCCTTTGGCCTCGGAATGCTGGTCTCCTCCCTGATTCCTGCCACGGAGAAGGAGCGGCAAGCGGTATCACAGCTGCAGGAGAACTTGGAGCCAGTCAAGGAGAAGGCCTCCGAATTGGCAAGAGAGGTCGGCGAGAGCCTGAAGCCGGCAGCGCAAGAGGCCGCCCAGTCGGTCAAGGCAGCCGCTACAGAAGGCGCTCAGAACGTCAAGCAGGAAGGCGCAGCGGCGGCTGCGGAGGTCAAGGACCAAGCACAGGCCTCTAAAGAGACGGTGCAGCAGCAGAGGAGCTGAGCGCCCGTATAAGCCAGTGGTGGATTCACCCACTCAGACATGAGGTGGATTCACCACTTCTTGTTGGGCGCCGGCATACCACTGTTGGGCGCCGATATCCCACGCAGCATGGGATGTTTGCGCTGGGCATGGCATGCATGCCACGCACAGCGTGAAGAGACTGGGTACAGCCGCGCGCTCAGGCCTTCTGTGCCGCCAGCGATCTTCCTGCAGGGCAACAAACACTCCAAGACCGACGTCCTTTCAACGAAGCGTCGGAAATCGCAGTCCGCGTTCCGTAAGCTTTGGCGCGAATCTGGCCTTCGTTGCGCGATGCGAGGTGATCTCCATGGCTGGCACGGACTACGCGGCTGCGA
>Ga0193741_1000658_pt1 | contig 10260 bp, 12 predicted proteins | sample L2s2metaG_FD_143059 | JGI IMG/M metagenome (GOLD analysis project Ga0193741, IMG submission 143059) | Soil microbial communities from a riparian zone of the East river system, Colorado, United States - L2s2 | ecosystem: Environmental > Terrestrial > Soil > Riparian zone | place: USA: East River...
GACGGTCGGCCGTGGCCAGCAGCGTTGCGACGGCCGTCAGGTCGTCGGGGTCTGGGGCGATCAGTTCACGGGCGCCCGCGGTCGGGATCTCGACCTCCGCGCGGCTGAACAGTTCGTCCATCGGCACGTCGACGAATACCGGGCCCCGGTGGGAGGCGTCGGCGACTCTGAGCGCCTCGTCGATGACACCCGCGACGTCCGCGGTCCGTCGCGCGGTAACCGACCGTTTCGTGACCGGGGCGAGAATCGGTGGATGGTCGAGCTCCTGAAGTGCTCCGGTACCCCACCGGAACTGCGGCGCCCGGCCGCCAACGACGAGCAGGGGAACCCCGCTGAAATAGGCCTGGGCGATCCCGCTCGCCCCGTTGGTGACGCCGGGCCCGGCGGTGAGCACCGCGAGGCCGGGTCGGCGGGTGAGCTTCGCGGTCGCCTCGGCACCGAAGACTGCCGTCTGCTCGTGGCGGACGTCGATGATCCGCATCTGCGGGTCCTCGCGTACCGCGGCATCGTAGAGGGGGAAGACGTGTGCTCCGGACAGTGTCCACATCGTCTCGACACCGTGGGTGGCGAAGACGGCACGCGCGTGGTCACCTGCGTGACCCTCGAGCAGGTGATCCCCGGTGTCATTGCGATGCGAAACACCCACGGGGCGACGCTACACGCGATCAACTCGGGAGGGGTGCGCCGTCAGGGGCGGCGGAACACCCGGGGAGCGCTGGACCGCAGGGACCGCTGCAGCGCGATCAGCAGGTCCGGCCGGCAACTCGGGCTGATGGCCGGGGCTGCGGTCGCATCCTGGGCGGGCGTCCCGGTGACGCCCAGGAGCAGCTGCAGGTGCAGCGCGCGCGCGTAGGCGACACCGTTGGCGCGCACCGCGGACTCCCGTATGCCCGACGGCGCCGGCTCGGCCCAGATCGCAGACAGCCGCTCCAGCCAGTGTTCGAGCGTGTCGACCGACACCTGGTCCCTGTGCAGCAGCGACATCGTCGCGTACGCGAGCCGGTCGTCCTCCCCGGCGGCGAAGCGGTGCTCGGTGGGGATCAGCAGCCGTTCGGCGACGACGTCGAGGAGGACCCGCAACTCGTCGGGCCCGATGTGCCGCGACGCCCCCAGTGTTCCCAGCACGTCGGCGCCGTGCGCGATCGCGTGCGACCAGCCGCGCCCCGGAACCCACCCGCGCAGGTCGCGTTCTGCCAGCAGCCAGGCGACCGACCGGTCGGCCCAGGTGAGCACGGCCGTCGGATGCAGCGTGTGGACGGTGTTGTCGCGGGCGATCACCGCCGCGAGGCACACCGCCGAGAAGGACCGACGCAACACCGCGTCGGTACCGTCCTCGCCGAGGCCGACGCGCAGGCCCAGCACCAGACCGTCGCCGAGCCCGGCGAGCAACTCGTCGTAGACGCCCTCGGCCACCCACGTGGCCAGGACGGAGTAGGCGATGTCGTCGCGGACCCGTGGGTCGGGGTCGCCAAGCATGGTGACCAGGTCGGTCGTGAGGTCGTCCAGCGCGGCTCCATGGGGGACCCGATAGCCGTCGGCAACGACCCGCTCCCAGTACGACATCCGCACCGGGGCATCTTCGCAGAGCCGCATACCTGGTGCTGCCGCGGGTCCGCAGCCTCCGCCGACGTCGGTCGGCAGGCGCAGGTGGGCCGCTGCGGCGTGTCCTAGGCTCGCGGACGTGCCGTCGCTCAACGACGTCGTCCGCCAGTACACCGACCTCTCCGAAGCCGACCTGGACTGGCTGCACGCGCTCGTCGCCGATTGGCAACTGCTGGCGGACCTGTCCTTCGCCGACCTCGTCCTGTGGGTCCCCGACCGCACCGGCGAAGGATTCCGAGCGGCTGCCCAGATGCGGCCGACGACCGGGGCGACGGCGTACCCCGAGGACCTCGTCGGCTCGCTACTCGAGCGAGGGCGACGGCCGCTCGTCGACGCTGCGTACGACGAGGGCACCATCCGCCGTGACGGCGATCCGGAGTGGTGGGATGACGTGCCCGTCCGGCTCGAGGCGATCCCCGTCCGCCGCGACGACCACGTGCTGGCCGTCGTCGCGCGGCACACGAACCTCATGTCGGTGCGGACCCCCAGCCGGCTGGAGCTCGCCTACCTCGAGTGTGCGGGGCAGCTGGCGAAGCTCGTAGCGGAGGGCCGCTTCCCGAGCCCGGGTACGGACATGGGCCGACGCGGCGCCCCGCGCGTCGGTGACGGCCTGATCCGGCTCGATGCGGCCGGCGTGGTGACGTACGCGAGCCCGAACGCGCTGTCGGTCTACCGGCGGCTCGGCCTGACCGCCGATCTGGTGGGGGAGCGGCTGGGCGAGGTCACCGCCCGGCTGGCACCGCGCGCCGGCGCCGTCGACGAGGCGCTCGAAGTCGTGGTCGGCGGACGGGCGCACCGGCGGACCGAGATCGAGGGCACCGGCGCGTTCATGACGCTACGGGCGATCCCGCTCGACCCGGGCGGCAAGCATGTCGGCGCGCTCGTCCTGTGCCGCGACGTCACGGAGGTACGCCGCCGGGAGCGGGAGCTGATCACCAAGGACGCCACCATCCGCGAGATCCACCACCGGGTCAAGAACAACCTGCAGACGGTCGCCGCCCTGCTGCGGCTCCAGGCCCGGCGGATCGGCGCGCCGGAGGGGCGTGCCGCGCTCGAGGAGGCGGTGCGGCGGGTGGGGACGATCGCGATCGTCCACGACACGCTGTCGCAGACCGTCGACGACACGGTCGACTTCGACGGGGTCGCGGACCAGTTGCTCGCGATGGTGGCCGAGGTCGCGACGGCCGAACCGCTGGTGCGAGCAGCCAGGTCCGGCACGTTCGGCGTACTCGATGCGGGCGTGGCAACGCCGCTGGCGATGGCGATCACCGAGCTGCTTCAGAATGCCGTCGAGCACGGCCTGGGCGGAGCGCCCGGGTGTGTCGAACTCGCAGCCGACCGGCGAGCGGGCCGGCTCCGTGTCGTTGTCGACGACGATGGGCGCGGACTGCCCGAGGGCTTCGATGCCGAGGAGTCCGGCCGGCTCGGCCTGCAGATCGTCCGGACACTGGTCGTCGGCGAACTCGGAGGAACTCTCGACGTCGGCCGGCGACGCGAGGGTGGCACACGGGTCGTGCTGGACCTGCCGGTCCGCGGCTGACATCAGTGCGCCCCGCCGGCCTGATCGGCGGGCGGGGCGCTGACCGGTCGGTCTAGTAGGCGCGAGCCCTCGCCCGGGCATTGCGGCGCTTCAGCGCGCGACGCTCGTCCTCGGACAGGCCGCCCCAGACGCCGGCGTCCTGTCCGCTCTCGAGTGCCCATTGCAGGCACTCCTCGCGGACGTCGCAACGACGGCAGACCGCCTTGGCCTCCTCGATCTGCAGCAGCGCTGGGCCGGTGTTGCCGATCGGGAAGAACAGCTCGGGGTCCTCGTCACGGCACGCGGCGCGATGACGCCAGTCCATGAGTGTCACAACTCCTCGTATGGGTGGCGACGCCGATCGGGACTTCCGGCCGGCGACGCGGTATCTCACGTGAAATGGTTCACGAATCAATGGGCACCGCAACCTGACAACGTCTGGAGGGGTCTCACAGATCCCGCCGCGCTGCGCGTGTTTGGCCGCGCGGCAAGTGCAAGGGTGACAAATCTGTGACTCGAGAACAAGACCTATGTGGCGCTCGTCTCATCGCGTAGAGTGTCGCGTACGTCACAGTGGGACAAACAGGGACAAAACAGGGGGGCAGAACCGCTAGAGCACGACGTGCAGCACCGCCGGGTGCGAGCGCAGCGTCATCGTGGAGCGTTCTCCGAGGAAGTCGCCGTCGACCTGTACGGGCACCGGTCGCTCCGACCTCAGCACGAATCCGGTCTGGTCGTGCAACAGGATGACGTCGCGCCCCCGTGGCCCGCGTTCGGTGGTGAGGGTGATCTCGGCGAGGTGGCGCAACGCCGCGGCAATGCCCAGCCCGGTGAGAGCGAACAGGTCCAGCCCGGTGTCGAAGCTCGCCCGCGGCGTCGGGTTGAGCGGACGCCCGCCGAGGTAGGTCCACGGCGCGCTGTTCGTCACAACGGCCATGGAGATACCGGGCACCGGGTCGGCGCCATCGCGCTCGAGCACGATCTGCCCCTCCGAGCGGTCCTCCTGGGCGAAGAACCGGCGAATGGCGGCCCGTGTGTAGAGACCCAGGGTCGAGCGCTTGCCGCGCTCACGCATCTCCTCCACCCGGCGGATGACGTCGGCGTCGAAGCCGATCCCCGCGCAGAAGGTGAACCACCGCTCGTCGAGCCGGCCCAGGCCCAACGGTCTGCGGCGTTGCGACCGCACCGCGTCGAGCAACTGGCCGGTCGCCTCGACGGGATCCTCGGGCAGGCCGAGGTTGCGGGCCAACACGTTGGTGCTGCCGCCCGGCACGATGGCCAGGTCGGGCACGCGGGGCCAGGACCCGTCGTCCAGCAGGCCGTTGACCACCTCGTTGACTGTGCCGTCGCCGCCGACGGCCACGACGAGGTCGAGGCCGTCCCTGCGGGCCTGGCGGGCCAGATCGACGGCATGACCTCGGTGGCCGGTCTCGGCGACGTCGACCTTGAGGTCGTGCCGGAGGGCTGCGAGCAACACGTCGCGCGTGCGGCGTGATGTCGTCGTCGCTCGATGGTTGACGACGACGAGGGCACGCATGCCGGCCAGAGTAACGGGGACGGGTTGGCCCGTACGCTGGCTGTGTGCCTACGGACTCGACCCCGAGCGGCCGCGGGCGTGGCCCCGCGGTGGCGACCGCCGTGGTCGCTGGGCAGGGGCTGGCGTTGGTCGGGTTCGGTGTGTGGCTGATAGTCAGACGGGCGGGCGACACGCCGAGCAACGAGTCGGTCTACGAGGGGTCGACGGCGTACATGTTCGTGACCGGCGCGCTGGTGCTGCTCGTCGCCGCGGCCATGTGGCGCGGACGCGGCTGGGCCATGGGAGCCGCGGTCTTCGTCCAGCTCCTCGCGCTCGCAGTGACCTACGAGATGGTCAACGCCGGCTTCTGGGTCGGGGCAGTGCCGCTCGGGCTCGCGTCGGCAGGTGCATTGTTGGCGTTGCTCTCGCCGTCCGGTCGGGCGGCCTTCGACCGGTTGTGAACGCCACGGTCGTCCAGGCCCGACGACTCGAAGCCGTCCTGCGCTCACATTTCGTCGGCGAGCAGACCTTTGCGCAGCCGCGCGAGTGTGCGGGCGAGCAGCCGCGAGACGTGCATCTGGGAGATGCCGACCTCGGCCGCGATCTGCGACTGTGTCATGCCCGCGAAGAACCGCAGCAGGAGGATCCGGCGTTCGCGCTCGGGCAGGCTCGCGAGCAGCGGTTTGAGCGCCTCCCGGTTCTCGACGCCCTCGAGGGCGGCGTCCTCGCTGCCCAGCATGTCGAGCACGGAGGGCCCGTCGGCGTCTCCTGCGTCGGGTGCGTCCAGCGAGAGTGTGCTGTAAGCCGCCGCCGATTCCAGACCCTCGAGAACGTCGTCCTCGCTGGCGCCGACACGTTCGGCCAGTTCGGTGACGGTGGGCGACCGTCCGAACTCCTGGGTCAGCACACCGGTGGCCGATCCGATCGCCAGGCGCAGCTCTTGCAGCCGGCGCGGGACGCGCACGGCCCAGCCCTTGTCGCGGAACCAGCGCTTGATCTCGCCGACGATCGTCGGAGTGGCGTACGTCGAGAACTCGACGCCGCGGCCGGGGTCGTACCTGTCGATCGCCTTGATCAGCCCGATCGTCGCGACCTGAACGAGGTCGTCGTACGGCTCGCCGCGGTTGCGGAAGCGGCGGGCGAGGTGCTCGACGAGCGGCCGGTGCAGCGTGACCAGCCGGTTGCGGGTCTCCTCCCGGCGAGGATCACCGGCCGGAAGCGCCGCCAGTTCCGTCAGCAGGTCGCGGCTCTCCTCCCGGTCCACCCCCATCCCGGCAGAGGTCACCCGGTGCTCATCTCTCTCTGCTTGCGCAGCGTGAGCGTCACGTGTCCGTCGCTGACCGTCGCATCGACCTCGCCGGCCAGGGCAGTGAGCACGGTCCAGGCGAACGTGTCGCGGGCAGGTGGGTCGGTGGTCACCGACGGAACGGAGACGGCGACCTGGAGCTGATCGGGCCGGAGGTCGAAGCGGCACTCGATCCGGGCCTCAGGGGCGGCCAGAGGCAGCAGCAATGCGCATGCCTCGTCTACGGCGATCCGCAGATCCTCGATGTCGTCGAGGGTGAAGTTGAGCCGGGCGGCTAGCCCAGCGGTCGCCGTGCGCAGAACCGCGAGGTACGCGCCCGACGCGGGCACGCGGAGCTCGACGTGGTCGCTGGGCAAAGCCGGTGTCTGGGTCACAGGTCTCCTCGAGCCTGACGACCAGAACAGGGGCGCCTCGTCGTGCGGTGGTGCCTCTGCCCGTGGCCGGGCTGCCGAGCGGTCAGGCGGCCTTCTTGGTCTCCGCGAAGATCTCGGCGATCTCGTCGATCTTGCCGAGCAGCTGATCGGCGATCGCGGGGTCGGTCGAGCCCTTGGAGCCGCCGCCACCGGCGAGCTTGGTGGCATCGTTGAACAACTGGTGCAGCTGCGGATACTTCTCGAAGTGCGGCGGCTTGAAGTAGTCGGTCCAGAGCACCCAGAGGTGGTGCTTCACGAGCTCGGCGCGCTGCTCCTTGATGATCAGAGCCCGCGTGCGGAAGTCGGGGTCGTCGCTGTCCTGGAACTTCTCGCAGATCGCCTTGACCGACTGGGCCTCGATTCGGGCCTGCGCAGGGTCGTACACACCGCAGGGAAGATCGCAGTGGGCCGAGACCTCGATGGTGTGAGCGAGCAGGCGCATCCGGTGTCCTCTCCGTACGGGTCGGTTGACCTCAGATCTACCCGGGCGACACTACTCCGGAACAACGACCACCCGACGGAGAGGGGAACCGGTGCCACGCTGGGGGTTCGCCATCGTGCGTGGGCGTTCGATGGAGCCCACCCTGCACGACGGCGACCGGCTCATCGTGCGGTACGGCGGGCGGCCGCGACCCGGACGGGTGGCGGTGGTCCGGTTGCCCGGACGGTCCGATCTGGCGGTCAAGCGGATCGGGTGGCGGGAAACGAACGGCTGGTGGGTCGAGCGCGACAACCTCCGGGAGGGCGTCGATTCCTGGCAGGTCGGAGCGGTGGCGCCGGACGGTGTCGTCGCCGTTGCTCTGGCCCGGGTCTGGCCTTGGCCACGGCGCTTGACCCGTATCGCCCGCCGTTGATGTGGCCGATGGACGTGAGCGGAACCTCAGTGAAGATATGGCTCGAGCAGGGCCAAGGTGGCGGCTGGGTCCTCGACGTGCGCGTTGTGGCCTAGGCCGGGGAGGGTCACGCGGGTCGACGACGGCCGGGCCAACTCGCCGTCGGTGACCATCGGGTCGTGCTCGCCCCTGGCCAGCAGCACGGTGGAGCGCGCGGCGCCCAGCAGGCCGTGCAGGTCCGGTGCGCCGACGGAGAACACGGCCTGGTCCATGGCAAGGCGCCACCGTCCCCCGTCCTGGAGCAGACCCGCCCAGACCGCCTCGTCGTCGGTGCTGAGCAGGCCGGCCAGACCCGACACGCGCAAGTAGCGCGTTGCCGCGTCCTCGCGGGACGTGAACCAGGCAACGGGCCGGTGCGAAAGAGCATCGGCCTTGGCAAGCTCGTCGGACGTCCAGGTCACCTTGATCCCGACGCCGACGGCGGCCTCGACCGGCACGCCGAACCAGCCACTGGCAAGCGTCAGTCCCAGGACGCCACCCAGTGAATGCCCGAGCACGACCAGCCGCTCCGCGGGGCCGACGAGCGCGGCCAGACTGGCCGTCAGGGCGCCGAAGGAGTATCCGGGCAGCGGGTCGGAGCCGCCATGACCAGGCAGGTCCGGTGCCAGCCAACGCCCCGGCCACCGCTCGGCGAGCAGCGGCGCCCACCCGTTCCACACGTCGCTGGTAGCTCCGAGGCCGTGGACCAGGAGCAGAACGGGCTCGCCCGCGCCGCCACCCTGAACTCGCATGTCGCCCACCACGGTGAACAGCCTGTCATTCATCGCGACCGTGATCTGCGCGATGACATCGGACGAGTTCAGCGGGCGGTGTAGCCACCGTCCACGGTGTAGTAGCTGCCGGTCACGAACGAAGCGGCATCGCTGGCCAGCCAGGCGACCAGCTCGGCGACCTCGTCTGCGGTGCCGAGCCGGCCGAGGGCGTGCTGACCGGCGAGGAACTCCTGCGCGGCCTCATCGACCGTGTCATCGATGAGGGGCGTGTGGATGAAACCCGGCCCGACGGGCGTTGACCCGGATGCGGTCGGCGGCGTGCTCGAGCGCGGCCGTGCGGGTCAGGCCCACGACGCCGTGCTTGGCCGCGACGTATGCCGGTGCGGTGGCGAATCCGACACTGCCGAGGATCGACGCCATGTTGACGATCGAGCCGCCGCCATGCGAGCGCATGTGCTGGATCTCTGCGCGCGTGCAATAGAAGACGCCGTCGAGGTTCACCGAGATCACGGATCGCCAGCTCTCCAGCGGATAGTCACCGGTCGTGGCGCTCGCGCCCCCGATACCCGCGTTGTTGCGCGATGTCGAGTCCCCCCCGAGCTGGTCGACGGTGGCGGCGACCATCGCCGCCACCGATGCGGGGTCGGACACGTCGGTCGTCACGGCAGCCGCGCCGTCGCCGATCGCGTCGGCGACCCGACGGGCGGCCTCCGCCTGCAGATCGGCCACCATGACCTTCGCTCCCCGCGCGCCGAGCACTCGTGCGCAGGCCTCGCCGATTCCCGAACCGCCTCCAGTGACCAGCGCCACCGCACCGGTGACATCGATACTCGCCATGTTCGCTCCTCTCGGGTCAGACATTGACTGTGAATTCGGTGGCCGGCTGTTCCCACCCACGGTCGAGCGTTGCCCCGATCATGACAAGGGAGAGGAAATGGTGACATCGGAACAAGTCGCGCAGATCGAGTTCACCACCGTCAGGTTGCGGGTCGGATACGACCTCTTCCTCGACGCTGTGATCGAGACGTTGCGCGGGCTCGAACAGGGCCGTGACGCGCGACCGGCGGAGCCGCACGTCACGGCGCGGGACGTTGCGGCTGCCCAGTTCTCAACGACGAAGATCCGTGAAGGATACGACCAGGAAGAGGTTGAGGAGTTCGTACAGCAGGTCGCCAGCACCCTCGCTTCCTACGCGGCGTCGCCTTCGGCTGCAGCACCCGCCCGGCCGTCGCCGGCCGCCGCGCTCGATGACGACGCGGGATCAACAGCGTCAGGTGGTCTGACGGCCGGCGAGCTCGTCCGCCAGGTGCAGAACCTCCACGCGGTCCAGTTCGGAGCGGCGCAGACGGCGCCTGTTCAGGCACGTACACCGGCCGGGGAGGTCTTCACGGTCGCGGCCGTCATGCCCTCCCCGTCCGGCCTCGTGCTCGAGCTCGGACACACTGACGGTCGCGCATGACTGCCCGTGGCCCTGGGTAGGGTCGGACGCGTGTTCGCCGTCTACGCCGACAGCCTCGACGCCGACGATCCGCTGACCGGACTGGCGCTCGGCGAGCGGCCCGAGCCCGCCGTCAGCGACGGATGGGGGACTGTCGACGTGCGAGCCGCCGCCCTCAACCATCACGACATCTGGTCGCTGCGCGGCGTCGGGCTGACGGCCGACCGGTTGCCGATGATCCTCGGGTGTGACGCCAGCGGAACCGACCCGGACGGCAATGACGTCGTCGTCCACGCCGTGATAGCGGCCGACGACTGGCTGGGCGACGAGACCCTCGACCCGAAGCGGTCGCTGCTGTCCGAACGGCACCAGGGGACGTTCGCCCAGCGGCTGGCCGTGCCGCGCCGCAACCTGGTCGCCAAGCCGGCCGCGCTGTCGTTCGAGGAGGCCGCCTGCCTGCCGACTGCCTGGCTCACGGCCTACCGGATGCTGTTCACGCAGGCTCAGGTCGGTCCGGGCTCCACGGTCCTGGTGCAGGGTGCGGGAGGAGGTGTCGCCACCGCGCTCATCGCGCTGGGCTCCGCCGCGGGCGCTCGCGTCTGGGTCACGTCCAGACACCCGGAGAGGGCGTCCCGAGCGCTGGAGCTCGGTGCCGACGAGGTGTTCGAGTCCGGCGCTCGGCTGCCCGAGCGGGTGGACGCCGTGATGGAGACCGTTGGGGCGGCGACCTGGCAGCACTCGATCCGCTCTTTGCGGCCCGGGGGGACGCTCGTCCTGTCCGGTGCGACGTCGGGACGCACCGCCGAGACAGAGCTGAGTCGCGTCTACTTCCTGCAACTGCGGATTCTCGGGTCCACGAT
>Ga0193741_1000659_pt1 | contig 10256 bp, 8 predicted proteins | sample L2s2metaG_FD_143059 | JGI IMG/M metagenome (GOLD analysis project Ga0193741, IMG submission 143059) | Soil microbial communities from a riparian zone of the East river system, Colorado, United States - L2s2 | ecosystem: Environmental > Terrestrial > Soil > Riparian zone | place: USA: East River...
TTGGTACGGTGTTTTAGAATTTAGTACAACTGATACATCACAGTCAGTGGCCGCATCATCGTACGATGTACCTGATATAGTCAAATTGGAATCCATCGGAACAAATTGATTCTCTGCAGGCGATCCTATCGTAACAAACAATTCGGTCTGGTTAATCTTTGCAGTATTTGCTTTCGCACGTTCTATCATCTGTTGCTTCCTTTGTTCTTCGAGTTGTACATTCTGCAAAGCTAATTGTTTTTCCTGCTCTTGCTTCATTTCTTGCTCATGGAGCTGCTGTTCTTGGACTAGCACTTGTTCTTGTGTTCCTCCAGTTACAGTAACGCTGTACCATTTCGTTAAGTTGACAGGCAGTTTGAGACATTCCAGCTTGGCTGTTATTTTATTCGATCCTTGCTTTATGGGAGCATAATCTGGGGTGAGATGAAACTCCCAATTAGAATAATCATCATTTCCAGATGTGCCCATAGGCATTGCAGGTTGATATGGTCTTACGTCATTTACGAGAACGGAAACATCGCAAGGTGAATCTGAATCGTCAGAGGCCGTTCCAGAAATCACTAATGTATTATTAGTATTAGTGTTGATATCTCTGGTCGCATTAATTACGGGGCTCGTAGATGCAGGAACCAGTTGATCCCTTTCGGGAGAGGTAACCCTGATTGAGGGAACCTTAGGCAAATTATCTTGCTGACCATCTGCAGAATATGTAAGGTCAACGTTTAGGCTCGAATAAAATATGGACGAAAGAATCAGCACACTAAGTACAATATGAATGACAGAGATTTTACTTGCCAACTAGTGTAATTTTTTCCAGACATCTTATAAAGATACTAGATAAATAGAGTTGATAATACCTTAACAAATAATTCCCCACGTGGTCGCATTCATGAAATATGCACTTCAATATAAATTGATTATCTGATATATATCTTAACCATTTATGGATGTTCGAGTACATTTTATGCAACGCCAAAGCTTTAGAAATTTCATGTGCATAACATTTACATCCAGCTATGCATAATTCAATTATCTGCCAGCAAGAGAATCTTAATGATACGGAAAAAGCCTTCAAATCTTTGTGGTATAAAAAGTATATGTGATGAGACATGCCACTTGACGGATTGACTGTAGCGATTACGTCAAGCCGCAGAGCAAGTGAGCTTGCTCGTATTGTTGAAAATTTAGGTGGCAAACCTTACATAGCGCCCACCATAGGTATCGAGACAGACCTGAAAAACCCAAAAGAAGACGTACTTAAATTTCTGGACAATGTGATATCAGGGGATGTTGATTATGTAGTATTCATGACCGGTCCCGGGATTTTTTCACTATTCTCTATTGCTGCGAAACTGGGTCTTGAAGACAAGTTGATCCATTCCTTGTCGAAAGCAACAGTTGTCGCCAGAAGCATGAAGCCTAAGATGGTTCTCAAAAAATATGGTATTGAAGTAAACTTGGTCCCAGAAGAAAACACCGCAAAAGGAGTACTAAGTCTTTTACTTGCTAGTGGTGTCACGGGAAAAAAAATTGCAATTCTCTGGCATGGTGATTATCCAGAGCAATTCAAAGATGTCCTTTACAGAGCTAGCGCGGTAAGCGTTATTGAGGCTTCAACTTACAGGTATTCTATTAGTCTAAAGGAAGAAGGCGCCTCTATTCTTGAATCTATGGGTTATGACTATGTAGCGCCAAATGAAAAGAGAGTGATTCAACTTATCGATAAAATTATTGCCGGAAAGATAAATTCAGTTACATTTACCAGTCCACCATCGGTTCACGACCTATTCAAAATAGCTGATATCAATAAAGTGTCTCAGGAATTGAAGAATTCCCTTAACGCAAATGTCGTAGTTGTCGCTGTTGGACCATCAACTAAAAATGCCCTTGAAGAGTATCGTATCAATGTGCATGTTATGCCACAGATTTTTAAAATGGGCTCAATGATTAAGGCATTGGACGATTACGTCAGTAGAAGGAAGCAGCTTACTTCTGACAGAACTCAAGAAACCTGACGATATGTTAAATGAATAATTTCTCGTAGAGTCGAAAAGGATGTTGCCGAAAATTGGAACAGGATAGGAAGGGATCCAGCATAATTCACTTGTAATAAATGGACTACATTCTGTCCATCACAAATGACAATAACTGGGTTCACCATTTAAGAGGCGATCTCAGTAGTGACCGCATTGCTCCTCCTAGTAATCTAAATATTACATTTGTGTCAATAACGATTATAAAATGGCAGAGCTGTCGGAAATGAAAGGTCAGGAACTTGTTGATATTAAAGAAGAAAACAATGAAATTAGATTCATCTTCAAAAATCGAAAGATATATTCATTAAGGGTTCAAGAAGGAAAGTTTGTTTTTGGTACCGAGGAAGTACAACAGAGCTAAACTGACAGTGAGTTGGGGGGACATAAATCACCATCCCAAGATTATATCGGAGCATTATATACACTTCAAGTGCAAAGTGGATCAGTAAAAGAATTCTGCGATAATCTAGTACTTGGAATGCAGTGCTATGTGATAGCGAGAATTCTATAGTTTTCTCGTAACATAGTTCGGTTCTATCTCGTCAGCTGGATCTCAATCAAAAATTAGGAAAAGCTGATATTATGGTAAAGACTCTCCTAGTCCCGGTCGTTCTTTTTCAAGTTTTGCTATGTTTCTAGATAAAAACTCTATAGTTCCGGGTATATGACATCTGCAATGGCAGTTATTGCAGTCTACATGGCTGCCTGTCTTACAATATTCCGTAACTTCGTCAGTATCCATGAAAAGGTGAGAGAGGTTTTGTAGAACATTAATTTTAGTATTGCGTCGTGAGAGCTGGAAGGGAACACACTATTTATTGAACAAATTGTTCTCAGTTTGGATAAAGCTGTATTTTATTGCATCTAGGGTTTTGTTTCGTTTTCAGCGTCTCACGATCCCTTTCAAATCTTAAAAGTATATATCGTCTTTGGGTAGGTAGTAGGGTAGACGAGGATGAAAGAAGAGGTTTTTGCCAATACATATTCTTCAAACGAAAATGTAATTAGTGGTGTTAGAGGAGCAGCACATAATGAATCTTGTGACTTGACCAGGCTAGAGATTTTGATACTCGAATGTACAAAAAGTAAGCCAAAATCAGAAACTAAAATATCTAGAGAAGTCAAAATTAATCTGCCGATCGTCTCCCAGGTAATAACAGAACTTATGTTAAAAGGTCTGATTGAAAGAACTATGAAACGCCGGATACTGTTTTATAAAGAATATTTCTCGACTAACTTAGAGGGCCTTATCGCACTGGATCATTCTCGTAGAAATGCCACAAAATATACTTTCTTCTGTCAGGCCCTTAGTGGTTTTAAAGATCGCAGTCAAAGTATTCTAGTAGATTTAACATCAGGCTCTATGTCTTTGAAGCTAATTATGGGTACAGTAAAGTTAGTATGTCGTATGGCAAGGTATGTTCTTGCCGAGTAGAAAGATGGTACAATTTATCAGGTTTGGACCTGAAATGTAAACTAATTTTGAGATCAGTCTCGTTCCCCCAGTTTCAATCCGTTCTAAACGATACAATTTAGCTAACAAAAATCACGTTAATTGTCACGAAGATTACAAGTATCTATTTTAAGTGGTGATCAATGCAATTGGTGTTTGGCAAAGGTCCCCCAGCTTGAGCTCAGGAAAAAAGAAAATAAAGATAGAATTTGAGGATGCCGATGGAAGCAAATATAACCTTTCTTTAGATGGGGTCATTTCAAAAAATAAGATACTAAAGGTATACGAGCTGATGGAAACACTTAACATGTCTGGAGGAACCTCAAACGGGGAGAATGACGATAGGAATAGGATTAATCCAGGGCATGAGGGTATGCGCACTGGTGACAGACTTACGTCAGTTGGATCAAAGATTTGGTATATTGTAGAAAACAAATTTCGTAACACTACGTTTACTTCCACAGATATTCAAGAAATGTACGAAGAAGAGTACAAGGAATCAATGCGTCTCGACGCGATAGCAACTTACCTATCAAGATATGTCAATAAGGACAAATTGGTACGGAATAAGAAAGGTGGAAAAGAATGGGTATACAAGATAGTGTTAGACAAAAAAGGGTTCACCACGGGTAAAAACGGAAACGGAAGCGATTTATCACAACTGAATCAATACTTTGATTCTGAGAAACAGATAAACCTCAATCACAGCTCTGCGAATTCTATCCCTAAGACAGCAAACACCTATTCCTCATTGACAGAGGTCAACTAAAGGAAATATCTGTCAGACTGTTCTATCATGATGTCAAGCGTAGACCTTTGTACACAGTTTGTACGTTTGTATAGAACTACGCTTCTATGGAACTATCTTTGTCTTACGATCCAACATTAAAAAACTGATCAAACGAGAACGAGAGCCGCCAGTCGACCATCCATAAATGGGATGCAAGTAGCTAGATCGATTTATTAAAATCGAAATTCTTTGGGTCATGAGTAGAGTTTGATTCCTGTAAATTGGAAGGAGGAAACCTGTAAGCATTGACCTAATAAAGCATATTAAGCATGGATACAATCTAATCGTAAGGCTCATGTTTATCGGTCGTCCTTGCCATCATTATAGTATAAGACATAATCATGTATCTACATACTTTACAGAGCATTCACGAACAAGGCATCTGATGTTCCAAGCCTTCGGGAGCGAGGAATATCTCGTAACATTATCGGAAGGATCGAGATGAACCCTATAGCCCAACCGTCCCATGCTCCAGAAGAGACAAATTCAGAAAGTGCAGGAAATGAAATATCCTTCGTAGACACTAAGTACCTTTGTGTGGGTATTGTAGATATTGTGAACTCTACAAAGATAACAGCAAATATCGGGAATTCAGAGGACGTCGCGATGTATTACTCAATTTTTATAAACACCATGGCATCAATAGCGAGGAACTTTGGTGCAGAAGTAGTCAAGAATGTGGGAGATAGCGTCATATTCTTTTTCCCAAGAACCTCTGATACCTCTTCAGATAAGACGGCTTTCAGGGATGTTTTAAGGTGTGGTCTTACAATGGGGGTAGCTAATGTTTCTATGAATGAGAAATACAAAGATCATCATTTACCGCCAATTAGCTATAGGATTAGTTCGGATTATGGAAAAATTGAAGTTGCTAAATCAGGGCCATCCAGAGTTGTTGATGTGTTTGGGTCAACTGTGAATATATGCGCAAAAATAAACTCTAGAGCACCACTGAACGGATTGATTATAGGCGGGGATTTGTACCAGATTGTGAAAGGATACCATGAGTCTTCACCTACTTCATTTATTATTAAGAAGATGGGCGCCTATTCAACTGAAGGTTCAAGGACTCATTCCTACCAGTTGTATTCTGTAACATCTCTATCTAAGCTAGCTATACCAACGATATTAGTGCCGCCTGAATCTGGAATTAAACGCCAAACGGTAGCTGGACAATCTCTCGAAATAGGTGCTCAGAAATTCAATGTTATGCTCATCGATGACGAGCCTGATATGATAATAACGTACAAATCTTTCTTGCATTCTGAAGGATATAATGTGGATGCTTTTAGCAATTCACAAGAGGCACTGAGGCATTTTGCCCAGGTGAATCCGTCGTATTACAATTTAGTTATAATGGATATCAGAATGCCACATTTGAACGGTTTACAGCTTTACAATCGCATGAAGGCGATAAATAACTCTGTCAGAATATTATTTATTTCAGCACTAGATGCAGTAGAGGAGCTAGTTAGCATCTTGCCGGATATTAGGCGTAATAGCATAATCAAGAAGCCAGTCGAAAAGGATCATTTCGTAAGATCTGTTCAACTCGCAATATCTCAGTGAGTATGGAAGCTTTCATTTACATAGGAATTACTGATAGCTCCAATCGGACTATCAAAGAAATGTTCCTTGGGATTTTGATGCCCGAATTTTATATTGTTTAATATATTGCTATCAAAAAAGAGTATTAAAGAGGTGTCTACATAAAAATGGAGATTGGTTCTATCCCAGCATCGGGTTTCATGACAACTGAGTTAATAACGGCAACGGAGGACCAGACGATTCAAGAAATCTGTAAAATAATGTCAGACCATGATATTGGATGCGTAGTTGTCGTTAAGAGGTTAGTTGAGGGAAATAAGCCCATTGGGATTATTACTGAAAGAGATGTAGTTCGTGAAATAGGCACATCTGATTTGTTCCTACCTCAGAAGCCCATACGCGAGCTGATGAAATACCCACTCGTAACTATTTCTCCAAATACTTCAATTAAAGAAGCCATTGAGATTATGCAAACAAAAAATATCCGAAGACTTCTTGTGGTAGATAACGATGATATAGTCAAGGGTATTCTTACTCAGAAGGATGTTTTCAACGCGCTTTCTAATTCTGATCCCTCGTAGCAGTTCAAGTGGTATTGCGTACCTTTCTAAATTGAAAATTAAAATAGGATTGAATTGGATACCACACCAATTATAGCTTCCTTAGCTGGTTTGTAGTGATCTCCTTAAATATTCTTTAAGACTAGATACCTTTATTCTCTCCTGCTGCATCGTATCCCTTTGTCTTACTGTAACGGAGTCGTCCTGTAGTGTAATTTTATCAACAGTTATTGCAAAGGGTACACCTATCTGCTCTAGCCTCCTATACCTTCTTCCGATCGAACCAGAATCATCATAGTAGGTATCAAATTCTCTCTTGAGTTCAGAGTGGATGATTTGTGATTTTTCTGAAAGACCGTTCCTGTTGACAAGAGGCAAAATCCCAACTAAAACAGGCGCAAGGTATGGTTTGAGTCTTAAGACTACCCTATCGTCGTGTTCAGAGTCTTCATAGAACGAGTGTTCCAGAATGGCATAGATGCTCCTGTCAATTCCCATGGATAGTTCAAATACATGTGGTAATATCTTTGACTGGTCAGAAGGGTCGATTACCGCTAGATTCTGTTTGCTAACCGTCGAATGTCCTCTGAGGTCATAATCTGATCGATAATTGCAGGCAACGAGTTCAAGCCACCCAACGCTTGTTTCTACCTCAAAATCAAAGGCTATGGAAGCGTAGAATGCTCTTTCATTTTCTCCTAGCTTTCGAAATCGAGTTCTCTTCATATCTATACCAGTCTTGCTGTAAAAATCGGCTAAAATGGATAGATAATAAGCTACTAATTTGTTGGGTAATAAACCTCCCTTCAGACCTTCATTGGTCGTAACTTCCTCGACAGAAAGTCCATCGGTTGATATTCTCAATGTTGTATTACTTAACTCATCAAAAAATGGAAGACTATCTAGCTTGGAAGGATTACAGAAAATTTCAACTTCTGCTTGGTAGAACTCTCTGAGTCTGAGCAAGCTCTGTCTAGGAGCAATTTCATTTCTAAAGCTTTTCCCGAGTTGAGCAATGCCTAGAGGCAACTTGCCCCTCATGGTTTTGTACACTCGGGGAAAATCAACAAAGATTGTTTGACAGGTCTCAGGCCTTAAATATGCTTCCTCAGCACTAGGACCGATTTCTACTCTGAACATCATATTGAATCGGGTTGTTATCCCGAACTTACCTTTGCAACTTGGGCAGCGAATCCCCTCGCTGTTTATTATCTCATCAATTTCATCATTGGGCGTTCTTTCTGGTATGTCCTTTCCAATTCTCTCTGAAATTAATCTGTCAGCCCTAAATGTAGAGCCGCATTCTGTGCATTTTATTACGGGGTCGGTAAAGTTTTCGATATGACCAGAAGCCTCAAAAACACTTCTACTCATTATCTGAGAACCGTCAATTTCTAACATACCATCACGACGAACGATTTCTCTTCTCCAGAGATCGATAAGTTTGTTTTTTACTTTCAATCCAGTCGGGCCGTATTCCCAAAAACCTGCTGGGGCATCTGCATATATCTCACAACTTGGAAAGTAGAATCCCTTTTCGAGCGCTAACTTCATTATTTGATCATAATTGCTCACTCTGGTTTGCTCGCCTTTAGGGATGGGGCGACAAAGGGTTTTAAATTTATTCTCCTTTTTCGAGCAACTTCTAGGCGGTCAAAGTATTTCAACCCTTGGGCAAGACAAATATCCCATAGCCCTAGCCTAAAAATCTCATATCAGAACTACACTTATGATTCACAACCATACTACATGCACTTTTTATTACAGGAAGTACTATTATTTGCTGTTAGTCGGTTGTCCCATCTTAGACTTGGTACTGGAGACTTGGCAAAATATCCATTTCTTAACGAGGCTTCAGAATACATACGTCTTATCAACTTAGACTATGACGAGTTTGATCGTCCAGAGATGAAAAACATTATTGAAAGGTCAGCCCAAAGACTTGAGGGTGAAATAAGAAATGGTAAGCTTTACGAAAATCCGGGAAGATATGAGATTGAAATATTAACCTTCCTCGTTAGCTTAATGATGGTCAAATGCATTGGGAACGACGCCATTTCTAGAAAGCATTCGCTTTTTGAAGCACTGAGGGCAGAAAAATTTCTTACAGAAGATCTGAAAAGAGAACGAAACGAAGGGAGGAGACAGCTCCTATTATCAAAAATCTTTTTTGATCTTTTTAAAGTACAAGTCGAGATTGATGACGAGGATAATAGGATTTTCAAAGTTAGAGTCAATGACTACCTTTCACGAGCATCAAAATTTCATGAACAGGAATGGAAATTAATAAACCGCTCAGTTCATAATGGATACGTCTATCTTGGCATAGACGAGACTGTAAGGCTAATACGCAGCGAACTAAGTGCCTTGATTTATAATCGGCTCAAAGTGATGGATTTATCAGCAATGCCAAAGTCAGTCAAGGATAAGCTAATTGTTATGGCACCCAAATTCGTTCAGGTTTATGACACAAGATATACCCGACCGGTCTCTAATTATCCCCCATGCATAAAACATGCTATCGACGAGATGAGCAAGGGAGAAAATTTGCCCCATTCTGCACGAGTCTTGCTTGCAACATACATGTTATTTATCGGCAAGAGTATTGACGATATTGTAGAAATGTTTCAAAGTGCACCTGATTTTAACGAGAAAGTGACGAGATATCAGATCGAACATCTAGCAGGAAAGAAGGGAAGTGGAACAAGGTACTTTGTTCCATCTTGCGAAAAGCTGGCCAACGAAGACCTTTGCTTCTCAACACGAGAATGCGATGGGATAGTGAATCCAGTCCAGTTTGGTCATGGGTCAAGAAACAGAAGTGGTTAATTTTTCCCCCCTTGAGTCCATTGATGGCGATAGAAGAATCGAAGTCGAAGCGGAATAATTAGAGATGCGATGAGATCACAAACGTATCTAATCTTGAAGAATGCATTTAGGGAGTATTATTTTAGATACGGAAAGACGATACAATCTCTTTCGGACATAAAGCGGCGCGAGTTTGCCTTTCGTTACTTTGGACCAGATGGAGAACCTGCAGGAATGGTACGGCATTTAACTTTTGATAGCGATGGTGAAATCATCGCATCCACTCTAAGAGAGGTGCCTTCGGATCTGTACTGCTCAAATGGTTATTATAGATTCCCATCTTATCCTATGAACGAAAAGGAGTGGTTAGGAGCCGACCTAATATTTGATATTGACACAAAGGATTTGCATCTAACATGTCAATCGGATCATTCATATTACATATGCGAGAGTTGCTCACAGGCAGCTAAAAACAAACAAGGACTAAACAACTGCCAATATTGCAATTCTCAGAACTTGGTTCTTGAATCTATCCCATGTGAGACATGCCTTGACGGTGCTAAGAACGAGGTACGAAAACTACTTCTCATACTTATGGGAGATTTTGGGATTGGCGAAAAAGATATAGAGGTTTATTTTTCCGGCAATGATGGCTTTCATCTTCATGTAGCGAATCCAAGTTTTAGGTATTTGGATGCCCAGGCTAGGTCGGATATTACAGGGTATATTCTAGGAAAAGGTCTCACGCCCGAGACAATCGGAGTTTACAGGAGAACCAGTGGTGCAAGCGTAAGGAGGACTCCCAAAAGTCCTAATATCGACCTCATTAATAATGACGCGAAAAATATTGATAGTCCTCGCGTGAATAGCGGGGTGTCCAAAGAAAGGGGAAATAATCTGAACAACTTCATAATAAGATTTCCAAAAAGTGGTCTAAAGTACGGATGGCGAAAGAGACTATCTTTGGAATTGGGCAAAAAAGATCTTATTGAATCAAAGTTGAAGAATATAGTTCAGCAGAGAGGAGGATACTACGGTTTTAAGCTAGAATTGGACAGAAT
>Ga0193741_1000660_pt1 | contig 10256 bp, 10 predicted proteins | sample L2s2metaG_FD_143059 | JGI IMG/M metagenome (GOLD analysis project Ga0193741, IMG submission 143059) | Soil microbial communities from a riparian zone of the East river system, Colorado, United States - L2s2 | ecosystem: Environmental > Terrestrial > Soil > Riparian zone | place: USA: East River...
TTTAAATCCTATCCATATCAGGTAAAATATGCCAATAAAACCCTCAAAGAACTTGTTGAGTTCATAAAAACAAAAAGCATGAGAAAGACTATAATTATAATTTTAGGTGACCATGGTTTCAGAAAATTACCAGCCAGTATGCTTGATTATAATTTTCCGAATTTCTGTGCCATTTACTTTCCCGATAGGAACTATTCCCTTTTATATGACACCATCAGCCCGGTAAACATTTTTAAAGTCGTATTTAATACCTGTTTTCGCCAAAACTTCCCGCTTTCAAAGGATTCATCCATAGCTGTAACCTACCAATAGATTGAACAGAGTTTCTATTTTAGCAAAAGCAAGACTTTCAATGTAAAAACGATAGAACAATCCTCATGAAGGAGCAAATTAAATCAATACTTAAAAAACTAAACCTGTATGAGTATTTAAAATACAGCAACCTTTTTTACCTGTATGAGAAGTTCCTAAAGCCTGATGTAGCGGAAGGAAAAAAAAGGGAAATTTCTTTCTATACGTCATTTCTGACAAGCTGTAATCTAATCTTTGATATAGGCGCAAACGACGGACACAAAACAGAAGCCTTTCTTCGCATTTCCAAAAAAGTGGTTTGTTGTGAACCCGATGAAAAGAATTTCAGAACCCTTCAAATCAGGTTTCGCAATAAAAGAGATAGAGTGCTACTTGAAAAGCTTGCGCTGGGATCAAGCGAGACAACTACAAATATGTTTATTCATCATCCCGGATCCGCTTTCAATACGCTAAATGAAAAATTTAAAAAGGTTACAGAAGCTGATGAACTGACAAAATGGAATGAAAAAATTCAATTCCACAGTAAAAGAAAAGTAAGATTAACCACACTTGATAACGTAATTGCGAAATATGGCCGCCCGTTTTTCATAAAAATTGATGTGGAGGGATACGAATTAGAAGTTATAAAAGGCTTGAATCAACCGATACCTTTTATTACCCTTGAGTGCCTGTTACCTGAATTCTCAGAAGAACTAGAACAAATAATTACCCTGCTTTCCAAACTTGATACCAATGTGAAGTTCAATATTTCTGTGCACGAGCAACTGATACTGAAAGAGTATATCTCTAATACTGAAATCAGGAACTTCTTAGAGAGCTTTAATCAAAACCATTTTGAGCTAGTCGTTAAAATGACTGCTGCTAATATCCAGGTCTGACAATGCTTTCATGAGGCAATTCCCTGAGGTAATGCGATTGGCTGGAAAAGCGCAATTTCTTCTCATTTCCTGGTATTCATCTTCTGTCAATTGATTGATCTTTTCCTTTATTTCAAAAATAGAACTCACTGTAAATCCAATCCTGTATTTATGAATAATAGATGCCGCTCCCGATGAATGGTGTGCAATAGCAGGCAAACCAGCAACTGTATACAAAGAAAGCTTATGAGGGCAGATGTATTTGTTGTACTCACCAAATACGCCGCTTAACCCTTCTGTACTGTCGCCATCCCATACCAACCCGAAAGAGCCGTGTAAGTCCTGGAGCAACTGTTCGTTTGAAAGCACTCCATAATAATGAACACAATTTGTAGTTTTTACCGGCATTGTTGTTGGACCATACAGATGGAATTGCAGGTTATCAATTTTATCCAGGCTCGCTATGAACCTGCTTTTATCCAAAAAACCGGCAAATGCAATAGAACCATTTTTCTGATAGTGCTTGTTCGGGGGATCTACCAGGAAATCAAAAAAATCGAGAACTGAAATTTTGGCCTTAGAATTAAATTGTTGAAGCCATGCTTTCATGGAATTATTATGGGCAACAAAAAAATTAAGGGATTTAAAAAACTCTATTTCCGAGGACAATAATTTTTCATCACCGTCCTTTAAACCATTAATATCTGCAAGAATGCAAATTATCCTTATGTCCTTCCGGAATTTAAGAATCAACTTTACCAGTATTTTGTTAAGAATGGCATATAAAGGCCACTGAAAAACTACAACCGCGTTTACAGGTAAAGAACGAATTGTTTTGAGTATGAAAGCCAACCTGGATACTTTAGCCGTTATTGAAAAATCAAAATGGTGAGGCACCTGGATTGGTTGGAATTTATGTTTAAGAAGGATTCTTTCTATATCCTTATTTCCAACCCCTCCATGGTACACTTCAGCAGTTTGTAAATACTCCTGTATAAAATAATTGTCAGGCTTTTTTTGTTTCGCTTCCACTTGCAGTAATAGTCTCCTTAATAGAACGAACCAATGAAATTATCATTTGGTTTTTGGTGATAAAAAATAAAAAAACTAGATACAAAATAATACAGCTTACCGATAAAACAACCAGGTTCACTACCGGATGTTCTATCATATCGTTCAGCAGGTAAACCAAAGGGAAAAATAACGCGGAACCAGTAATTGCCTGGAATAAAACTCCTGTCTCCGTAAACTTTAGATGGTATCCGGAACTCTTCACACAAAAAATGTAATAAAGCAAAACTGTTATCTCAGAAATGATAACCGCGATACTGGTGCCCTTGTCTGCGTAATACAATGATAACGGCACAGTCGCAACTACAAAAGTCGCGGCACCAATCCATAAACCATTCAAAACAATTTTTTCTTTATTGAAAGGCATCAGCAATTGTTTGTTCAGAAACAAACTATACGCTTTCACAAAAGGATAAATGGCCAATATTTTAAGGTTGGTGACCACAGGCATGAATTGTTGACCAAGATAGATTTTAGTCAGCTTTTCAGATAGCAAAAAAATGCCGGCAGCCATTGGGATAGTGGTTAAGATAATAAAATGAGAGGTGTTTAAAACAACCTTCTGCGCATTATCCCTGTCATTTGAATGCAGCAATGAAACTGTTCTTGGGTAAAACACTAGCAAAAAATCTGTTACCAATGCTCCAGCCATTCGCACAATTTTGGCCGAATAAGCATAATAAGCAACGGCAGCGCTGGTGCTCAGTACTTGCAAAAAAACATTATCCAGCATCAAAACAACGCTGTAAACAAGGCTAACCTGGTATGTTATTTTTAAAACAGGCCAATATTTTTTCCACTGGGGTTTTTGAATCCTGATGTCAACTTCCTTTAGAAGAGTAAGCCAGTTCCATACCAGGTTTAAAATAGCTGTACATGCAATGATCGAATAATACCACACATAATCTGCCGGCTGCCGGATTAAAACAAAAATAGAGACCAGCCCTAATAATCTTGTGACCAGGGACCTGATGGTTATGTATTTAAATTGTTCCGTACCCCAGAAGTACCATTCACAGGCAAATCCGTTCACCAATAAAAAGGAAATTGAAAAAAGTATAAGTCTGAAATCACCCACCTTTGTGTATAAAAAAGAAAGGGCTCCTATGTATAGTATTGCACTGATGCAAGTGGTGAATAAGTGAAGGGATAATAATTCAGAAACTATCGTTTTCAATTCTTCCTGTCTCGCCTTTTTTCGGGCTACTTCCCTTATGCCGTATGTTACAATTCCAAATTCGGCAATCACAATGAAGTAATAAGTCATTGAATCTATGAAACTGACCTTGCCAATTCCTGATGGATCCAACACTCTTGAAACATATGGGATAGATATCAGTGGAAAAGCAACCTGGCTAAAAGAAAGAATAAAATTGTATAGCAGGTTTCTTTTTAGACTCACTTATTTATTTTTAATGATAATATTGCCGTGGGTTGTATAAAGCCAAAAATAATACTCCTTATGAACGCAGGAATTTATGATACGGAACATTTTGAAACCACACATGCACTCATAAGGTTATTAGATAACGGAAAAAACAAGATCACCATATTCATAGTAGCTGATTTAGCGCCTGTTTTGAAAAAAATGTTACGAAGTGAAGGTATTGAATACGAATGGCATTTTTTACAGCGAAATAAATTAATCAACAGCTTCATTATTTACAGGTATTGTAAAAGAAACAAAATTGACATCCTCTTTTTAAATACAGTTGCACAACATCATATTTTATTTGGGTTTTTATGCATCTTTTTAAAAAAGATAAAAACTGTATTGACTATACACGGTGCCAATAGTCATTTTAAACCGGCCGTCAAATTAGGATTAAGTAGTTTTTTGCGGTACGCAGGGAAAAAAATACTTACAAAAAATGTAACTCATTTTGCCACCCTGCTTTCGTCAACCAAATTATACGTGCAAAAAACGTTTCAACCCAAACAGGAGGTCATTTGCATACCCGGTAGTTTTTTTGAAAATGAGAGCTACCCAATTACTGATACCTTCTTAAAAATTGTAGTTCCCGGCTCTGTAGATTTCAAGAGAAGAAATTATGATTTCGTATTGAAACTCCTGGGTGAGTTAAATATAAAAAGCAGAATAGAATTTGTTCTTCTCGGTGGCATAGCTGAAAACAATAAAATTATGCTTACACAGTTCAAAGCTTTTGACTCAGACCTGGTCAAAATCAAAACATACGACGAACCCTTTATTGATACTGGTGAGTATGAAACACAGTTAAAAACCTGCGATTTTATTTTAGCGCCAATTCAAAAATTTTTTGAAGATGAGTCATCCATTTCAGAGGAATATGGTGTTACTAAAAGTTCGGGGACCTTTTTTGATGCCATACGTTATGGGAAACCACTTCTCATAAGTGCAGATATTTCCATTCCTGAGGAACTTGAGAAACAATGCATCCGCTATCACACGGTACAGGATCTGGCGTCATTTCTTGAAAATCTGAATTTCGAAAAAAAATTAAAGTACAGCCAAATGGCTGTATCCAACTCTTTAAATTTTACCCTGGAAAACATCAGGAAAGCGTTGCCGCTGTTCTTTATTAATCTCTAATTTAATTTATGATCCAGCACAAAAAAAATCTACATACAGAACCCACCACAGGCTTTGGTGAACGAAGCACCCAAAGCGGCGGACGCTTTTTCCGTAAAGACGGGAAACCCAATGTTATAAGGAAAGGCCTTAAATTCTTTGACCAGTTTAGCTGGTATCATACAATGATTTCAATGCCACGATGGAAATTCTGGTTGTGGCTTTTAATTCCTTATATAATTGTAAACGCCTTTTTTGCCTTACTGTATTACACTATTGGAGTGGAAAATTTGAATGGCATAGAAAAGGGTTCAGCATTGAACAATTATATCCAGGCTTTTTTCTTCAGTTTTCAAACATTTACCACGGTTGGATATGGACATGTCAGTCCTTCCGGAATCTTAACAAGTTCGGTGGCTGCTTTTGAGTCCTTTCTTGGTGTTTTAACACTGGCTTTAGCGGCGGGTTTGTTTTATGGCCGTTTTTCCAGTCCTAAATCATTTTTACGCTTTAGCGATATTGCTTTGATTGCGCCTTACCAGGATGGTATTGCCCTGATGTTCCGCACAGTTCCGTATAAAAACAATCATTTGATGGATGCAGAAGTAAAACTTACCCTCGCTATGAGAGTACCAAGAAATGGCGAAGAAAAAAACGAGTTCTATACATTGGATGTTGAATTCAATAAAATCAATGCATTGATTTTGAACTGGACTATTGTTCACCCGATCAATGAAAACAGTCCCATGTATGGCCTTTCACTTGACGAATTAAAAAAAACAAAAGCAGAAGTTTTGGTTTATCTAAAAGCCTATGACGAAGGATTTGCCAATACTGTCATTGCGCGAACTTCCTATACTACTGATGAAATTATTGAAGGAGGCAAATTTGAACCAATGTATGAGCGTTCAACCACCGGCAACGCCACTATTCTTGATGTAGATAAATTGAATAATTATAAAAAAGTGAAACTGCCCCAGCCTAAACCGGTTGAATCCTGATAAAATCTTTTCTTCTGATATAATAGAGAAATAAAAAATAAAAGATGGGAACCATGCTCAAAAATTGCAAAAGGATAAGACCGGAGGTATAGCCCATTGCATACAATACGAGGATCAAAATAAATGAAAAGATCAGTTGTGCATCTTCAATAATACATACAACGGTAAAATATCTTGTATAGTTTTTAGCGTAAGTAACGTTCATTGGACTGGTGATATGAAAGCCATCCGTAACTACAAGCTTTGTAGGATTCGTTGGCATATCAATCACAATAGGCTTATTTCTCGTCAAAGGATAGATGGAATGTCCATTGACTACCATTCTTAAATTGAGAATACGTAGTAAAATCTGGTTTTTTTGAAGGATAACGATTCTATGTCTTTGCGCAGGTTTTATTTTTTCAAAGCTTTGATGATTTCGATAAAGTCACGGGCAACAAGTGAAGCTCCACCAACCAATCCCCCATCCACGTCGGGACATGCAAATAATTCAGCTGCATTATTTGCTTTCACACTTCCACCATACAAAATCGGAATTTCATCGGCTACAGCTTTTCCATATTTACCTGCTAATACAGAACGCAGATGCATTTGCATTTCCTGTGCCTGTTCTGTGGTGGCCGTTCTGCCTGTACCAATTGCCCATATGGGTTCGTAAGCTATGATGATCTTTGCTATTTGCTCAGCTGATAAATGAAAAATAGATTCTTCCAGCTGCTGTTGAACAAACCTGTCCTGGTTGTTTTCTTCACGAACTCTTAATGATTCGCCACAACAAAAAATGGGAATAATATTATTTTGAAGACAAAGATTTACTTTCTCGGCCAGGATCCTGTTATTCTCCAAAAAATACTCACGTCTTTCACTATGTCCTATCACACAATACTTAATGCCGATGGATTGAAGCATTTCGGCTGATACCTCCCCGGTAAACGCCCCGCTTTTTTTATCGCTGCAATTCTGGGCGGCTACTTCGTAACGTCCCTCATCTGCCACTTCACTCATGGCCATAATGAGGTATGGGAATGGAACCGCAAAAATTACCTTTTGGTGATTTTCCAATTGAATATTGGATTGCAGAATTTCATCTAAAAGTTTTTCGCCCTGCTGGTAAGTCATATTCATTTTCCAGTTCGCTGCTGCAATTTGTTTTCTCATAGTTGATTATTGAAAAGACATTTTTTTAAGGCTGTGAAAATAGGTTGTAAAAAGGAAAAAAGATGAAGCATGATTTTTTTTATGAAGCCAGTCTCCGAACTTGCCTGGTAATACTATTATCATCGTTTTTTAATAATACTTATCAGATTTGAGCCTCACCATTCTTAATTTGCCGCATTTTAAAGGATAGTTGCATTTCAACCCTAAATATTAAGAGCAATTAATAATGATCAAATACATATTTTAAAACATCCTTTTCGTTTTTTGATACTGTCTGTTGCTTCAATTGCTTCCAATTCTGAATATCAGCGAGAGCCTTGTCAAATTGATAACGTTCAACGCCGTCACTTCCCCAAGAAAAGCTGGGAATGTATTTTGGTGTCAGCCCGTTGCCAATGACATTACAGCAAACGCCCACAACTGTACCGGTGTTGATTGCAGTGTTAATAGCAGTTCGCGAATAATCTCCCATAATTACTCCGCATTTTAAACCAACATTCACGGCTCCATGGGGGGTCCATAACATCACCCCGGAAGCATTGTTTTTAATATTGGAATTGGAGGTGCCCGCACCCATATTGCACCATTCGCCAATTACAGAATCACCAATGTATCCATCGTGCGCTTTATTGGAATTGCTGAAGAATACTGAATTTTTAATTTCCCCGCCTGCAATACAGTTAGGACCAATAGTAGTGGCACCATAAATTTTGCTTCCCATCTTTACAACAGCACCTTCACAAATAGCAACCGGTCCCCGTAACATACTGCCCTCCATCACAGCTGCATCTTTGCCAATGTAAATGGGCCCATCCGATGCATTCAGAAAGCAATGTTCAATCTGGGAGCCTTTCTCAATAAAAATATTCGCCGCATTTGTGATCTTGTTTGTTGTCGAAATTTTTTGTGATTTCCTTCCCTCCGTTAGTAATTGAAAATCCTGTTCAATGGCCCATTTATTCAATTGAAAAATTTCCCAGGGGAAATTGATCTCCCTGAATTCGTCGGTAACCTCAATTGAGTTTTTTACTTTGAATTTATTACTGCCAATTACTTCTTTTTTTGAAATGCAGTAGATGAGGCTCTCTTTTTCAGCAACCGAAATAAATTCACCGGTTTTTAGCTTTTTAATTTTTTTAACCAGTTTCCCGGTGGGAAGGATATTTCCATGAACCAGGTAGATCAGGTCTTTCTCGTCCATTTCTCCTATTTCAATTGAACGATCCAGGTCCTTGTAGTCATCTTCTTTTTTATCAAAAGATTCCATTTGCATCCACCGTTCCCATTTTTCCCGTATCGTTAAGATGCCAATCCGTATATCCTGGATTTGCCGGGTAAGCGTAAAAGGAAACAAGTTCTCAGGCTGGCAAAATTCTTCTGTAAAAACGATTTTCTTCATTTGACGGGTACGAAAATAAAAAATCCCGTCAAGCATTTGCATAACGGGATAAATACATTTGATCTCGAAGATTTATTTCTTTGCGTATTTCTTTTTGAATTTATCGATACGGCCTGCTGTATCCACCAATACGTTTTTACCGGTAAAGAAGGGATGAGAAGTATTGGAGATTTCCAGCTTGATCAGCGGATATTCATTTCCGTCTTCCCACTTGGCAGTTTCCTTGGTAGCCACAGCAGAGCGACTTAGAAAACTATGACCATTACTCATATCCTTAAAAACCACTAAACGGTAATTGGCTGGATGAATGCCTTTTTTCATAAAAACACTTTTAATTATTGGAGGCGCAAATGTAGGGTAATAATAGCAGATTTCAGCCTGCAAATTGTAGATTTTTTGTTAAGCACTGTACAACCAGCTGGTACGCCGGTTTCCTAATCAGCTCCTCATGTTTTCAAACTGGAGCGGAATGCCAAGATTCCACTCTTTCGAAGCCTGGATGACCGCCTGCAGATCATCCCTGTTTTTGCCTGTCACCCTCACCAGGTCGTCGTTTATTGAGACCTGTACTTTAAGCCCGGAATCCTTAATGTGCTTCACTATTTTCTTTGCGTCCTCCTGTTTTAATCCATTTCTTACGCTCACTTCCTTCTTCCAAACCTTTCCGCTTTGAAAGCCTTCTTTGGATAGGTCGAAAGCCTCAGGAGCAATTCCCTGTTTGTGTGCCCTGCTGATCAAAACATCAACAAGCTGCCTCATTTTCATATCATCGTCTGTTTCAATATTGAGTTTGAAATCTTTTTTATTAAGATCGACCAATACATGCGACCCTTTAAAATCAAAACGGTTGGTAATTTCTTTGGACGTAACATTTACAGCGTTGTCCAGGGCCTGGGCATCCACCTTACTTACGATATCAAATGATGGCATAATGCTATTGTTTTGGATTGCAGATTTACGATTTTTTATGCATAAATAATGAAGCCCCTTTAGAAAAAGGGGCCGTACATGCACATGAGAAAAACTAAAAATTTATTGTGAACCAGCTCCGCCTACCCTGTTTTGCTCCTCCTGCGAGCTTCCAATGCGGCGCTGTTGCTGTTGCGTTTGTTTCCCGAACCGAAGGCTAAACGTTGCTGTAACCTGTCTTACATCGGGGCGACTTAGAAAATGATTGTCCACGTTTGCATATTTGTTATAACCTTCAAACTTTTGCCATGCAAATGGATCGCGGATATTTAACCGTAAGGTGCCTTTTCCTTTAATTATTTGTTTGGATACGCCAATACTCATTTGATAAATGGGTTCCGCTTTCGTCAGGCCATCAAGAGTTCTATGGCGATAAAATCCCGATATCTCCCCGGTAAATCCCGGTGAGAATGTGAAACTGTTGGTTAAATTGGCCGTAAATGATGTGAATTGTAATTCCACCGCTGTTGAATCCACCACCCCAACATAATGATTGTTATATACGTTGGTAAACAGGTTGATATTCCACCATTTTGTAATTTTTGTTGGTGCAGTAATGGATATACCCATGTTTCTGAAAGAAGCCACATTATCGGGGGTTAATTTTTTTATTGTGCCATCCCCACCTTCCACGGGAATGATGATTTGCGATATCATGTCGTTGGTTTCGGAAAAGTTCAGAGCGGTGATCAGGCGTCCTTTGAAGGCATGCTTAAATTCTACGTTGTGCGTGTATTGCGGGGTTAGGTAAATATTTCCCTGCCTGTAGGTAAGTGTATCTAAAAAGAAAATAAACGGATTCATATCCTGATAATTCGGCCTTGTTATGCGACGACCGTAGGACGCTGTAAACTGGTTCTTTTGATCGAGGGCATAGCTGACAAATGCAGTCGGGAAGAAGTCCGTACGATGTCTTGAAAACTCAGTTTTCGTGGTTA
>Ga0193741_1000663_pt1 | contig 10226 bp, 9 predicted proteins | sample L2s2metaG_FD_143059 | JGI IMG/M metagenome (GOLD analysis project Ga0193741, IMG submission 143059) | Soil microbial communities from a riparian zone of the East river system, Colorado, United States - L2s2 | ecosystem: Environmental > Terrestrial > Soil > Riparian zone | place: USA: East River...
GACGACGATGTAGGTGCCGGCGGTCGGATCCTTGGCGGCTCGGACCTCACCGGCGACCGAGGCTGCGGCCGCGACGAGGCAGACGAGCAGCGCGACGAGAACAGGTCTCATCATTCATCCCTCCCTGCGGGTTCTGACGACCCGTGGAAGTAAAAGCGATCATCTGCCTGTTGTCTACAGCCGCGTCAGGGCCGCCTTCACGACTGTGGCGGGTCGTCCGCCACACAGCTCGTCCTCAGGCAGGTGGGCTGCTTGACGCCGTCCGGCCACTTCGTCCGCCGGTCGTAGAGCGCGCCTGCGAACGCCGTCGTCGAGTCCCACGTCGCGCCGGAAAGGTCCGCTCCGATCAGCGAGGCCTGCGAGAACGACGCGCCCTCGAGGTGCGACTGCTGGAGGTTCGCAAATAGGAGCTCCGCGCCCCGCAGCTCGGCGGTCTCGAGGTGCGCGCGGATGAACCGGGCGCCTCGCAGCCGGGAACTGTTGAGGACTGCGCCCTCCAGGTGGGCCCCCTCGAAGTTCGCCCACTCTGCTTTAACCCCGGTCATGTCCGCATCCACCAGCTTCGCGCCGCGGAGCGTGGCGTTCGTGAGGTTCGCCTCGGCGAGGACGACCTCGTCCATCACTGACCCGATCAGGCTTGCGCCCTCCAGCTTCTTGCCGTGGAAGTGGATGCCCCGCAGGTCCTCCCCGTCGAGGCGGATCCCTGTCAGATCCCGCTGCAGGCTCAGTGTGAGCTCGAAGTTCTGCCGCGCGTCCGCGGCCTGCCGGGTCGCGTCCCGTTTGCGCGCCTTGTCGTCGATCGAGACCTGGATCGCCAGCACGGCGACCGCGATGAGCGCGCCTGTCATGAGCGCGACACCTAGATCGCTCCGAGAGACGTCATCCTTGCGCTTTGGCCACCACAGCCAGAGGCCGGGCAGCACCGAGAGGACGATGATGAGAACGCCGCCGAGGACGATCGTCCGCATGCTTCGAGCTTACGGCGCGGGCCAAGGTCACGCCTTGACAACGCCGCACGGACGGAGTAACAAGTGTCATTGTGGTCGCGCGTCGAGTGAGCCGAGGCTCGAGGCGGGCTAGGACGATCGTGTCGTTGCTCGCAGGATCTTTCCTAGCCGCGTTCACGTTCGGGCTCGTGGATTCGGGGGCGAATCCGACCACCAAGCACACGAACGCGCCGGGGAAGCCCACGTGCTATCCGCAGCGACCTGGGCCGGTCACCGGGGAGCAGACCGATCCCAGTCAGCCGCTGTGCGGGAGCTTGAAGAACGACACGCTGATCTCGAAAAACGGGCACAACATCGAGGCCTTCAAGGGCAACGACACGATCTGCGCCAACAACGGCTACGAGGACGACATCTGGGGCGGGCCCGAGGTCCGCGGCGGCGACCGTGCCCTCGTCGACGCCGAGGACCTCGCTGGGGCGTCACCCGCAGCGTGGGGGCGAAAGCGCGACATCGAGACAGTGACGCGGAGGCGCATCGGCTGGGCGAAGAAGGCGTGCCCGCGGCGCGGAAGCTATGCCGCCGCAACACTTCGGGCGCAACGGCCCGCCCAGACGCCCCTACGCGGGCCGGCTTACGGCCCGATCATCTTCTGCGACGTCGAACCCGGGACGACTGACCGGTGGCGCATCTGGTTCCCGCAAGAGCCCGTGCTCCGGGCCGCCGACCAGGGTCGCGGCATTCAGTGGCAGACCGTCGCCTGGTCGGCCGTCCTCTACAAGCAGGAGGGCCTCGCCTGGATCGAGAGCGGCCAGACGATCTGGCTCTGGGACCGGACGTTCGAAGAGGGCTCGAAGAAACCGTTCATCGGACACTACTGGCGCCGATTCACGGGGACGCGCGACCGCCGGTTCGTTTTGTTCTACCCAACCCTGCCCGGGACGTACAGGGTGGAAATCAAGTACCACTGGTACAGGGAGAGGCCGCGCGCCGCGGATTTCGAGGGCCAGGCCGGTGACGACGACCATGTCGGCCCAAACGAGACCGACGGGAACCACGACTCCTGCACCTTCCCCATGGTGCTGCCCCCGCCTCCGGGCGCTCCAGCTGCCGCCGAGGCCAGAAGCCACGCGCTCGACCCCGCCGGTCTGAGCACGCTCGGGCTCCCGACGTTGCCGGCGCCGAAGCCGAAGTTCTCTATTCGCTAGAGCCGCGCATCCGGCACACGGCCGCGAGCCCCGCGGCCGACGAGGCGCCGCACGAGGTACTGCGTGCCGTGCAGATCGCGGCCAGTGATGCGAACTAGCGTCGTCTAGCGAAGCGGTGAGTGGCCGGGTGCGCTCGCCCGCCTCGGGAAGGCTTCGGCGAGCCAATCCCGTTGGGCGTCTTCAGGCTTGATGCGGACGAAGAATTCGCGCCCCAAGAACTCGTCGGCCAGGTCGTCCGGGAGCACGCTGAGCAGGTGACTCGGACCGATCTGGCTGGCGTAGGCGCGAAGCGCCGCCAACTTCGCTGGGAGAAACGGTCGCACGTCCAGCCGGGTCGTGATCGAGTCGGCTGCCGCACCAAAAGCGTCGGGCTCGAGGCCCCAGAGGTCCGCGGCCAGCCCCCGGGCGTGCATCAGCGAGGCGAGCCGGCGCGCGTGACCCTGCGGCCACGTGGCTCCGTAGAGCCAGAACTGCGCGCCATCGCGCCCCAACAGAGCAAGCGCGGCACTGAGAAGGCGCGAGACCGCGAGGTGGTCGGGGTGCCAGTAGAGACCCTCGTCGGAGAAGCTGATCACGAGCTCCGGCCGCTCGCGCACCAGCAGTCGAGACAGTGCCAACGCCGCTTGCCTCTCGTCCACGCCTGCCAGCTCGCCGTCTGGGAAATCGAGGCACTCCGCACCCGAAGCGCCGAGCGCGCGCGCCGCCTGAAGTAGTTCTGCTTCGCGGACGTCGCCGAGCGCCGGCCCACCGCTGAGCCCCGGTAGCTCGGTCGGTCCCCGCTCCCCTCGAGTCATCGACACGATCGCGACTCGACGGCCGGCGGCTGCGAAGGCCGCGAGGACTCCGCCCGCGAGCAGCGATTCGTCATCCGGATGGGCAAACACCGCGAGTACGCCGCCGGGCATCAGCCCTCGTGTCCCGCAACCCGCCGATAGAGCTGCTCATAGGCGTCGACCATGCGCCGGAAATCGAAGCGCTCGACCGCTGACTGCCGCACCTGTCGCCGGTCGAGCTGGACGGCGCGCTGGACCGCATCACCGAGCCTTTCCCCGGGAGCGACCCAAAAACCCCCTACGCCCTGTTCAACAATCTCGGGCACAGCGCCGACTCCGAATGCGGCGATCGGGGTGCCGCAGGCCATCGCCTCGACCATGACCAGGCCGAAGGGCTCGGGATACGTGATCGGAAAGAGCAGCGCGGCCGCTCCGGCCAGGAGCTGGTTCCGGCCCGCCGGGTCCATGGGGCCTACGTAGCGGATCCGCTCGCCGTCGACTGCCGGCCGCACCTCGGTCTCGAACCACTCCGTGCTCGGCCCGGCCATGACGAGCGGCATGTCGAGCTCGCGGGCGACCCGGACCGCCTCGGCGGCGCCCTTCGAGGGGATCATGCGCCCGAGAAACGCGAGGTACTGGCCCTCCGAGCCGAACGGGAACGCGTCGACGTCGATTCCGTTGTGGATCACAGGCACGCCGTCGAAGCCTGCGAGCTCTCGGCGCTGGAAATCCGAGATCGCGACCAGCTGCGCCTCCGGATAGCGCCTGAACCCCTCCAGCACCTCCGGGCCGAGCTGGACGTGGTACGTGTGCACGACCGGAGTCGAGACGAAGCGCGTGAAGGGCAGCGCGAAGTGGTAGCTGTGGCTGTGCACGACGTCGAACTCGTCCGCCTGCTCGAAGGCCCAGGCCGCACTCAGCGTCTCGGGCACGCGCCAGTCCCAGATCTCGTCACGCTCGCGGTAGCCGCGCTCGTAGCACGACCGCAGCTCGGCCGTCGTCACCGAGCCGCCGACGGCGAACAGCGTCACCGCGTGCCCGCGCCGCACCAGCTCCTCGGTGAGGAGCGATACGAGCTGCTCGATCGAATCGCCCTCGCCCGGCTTGACGGGCATGGCAACCGGCGCGAGCTGGGCAATTTTCAGCTTGTCCATGCGTTTCTCAGCGTTTTCTCAGCATCTGATGGCCCGGCACCGCCGTTAACATCCCGCGCCCTGTTCAACCTAAGGAGGACTCTCGAATGACCCGACAGACGCTCACAGCCGTCGTCTTGGCCGCCGTGCTGAGCACCGTGATCGGCTTCGCGCTCGGGTGGGCCGCCAGTCCCGAAGCCGCGAATGCGGCGACCCCACAGACGGAGATGGTCAGGCAGCTCAAGCGGCTCAACGTGCAGATGGGTGCGCTGAATGCGAAGACGGCCGCGCTGAACTCGAAGACAGGCGACACGCAGACCGCCGAAGGAAGCGTTCGCGCCCTGCTCACGATCATCTGCGACTACACGGCCCCGATCAATTGCAAGCCACGCTGAGCTAGTCGAAGCGCTCACGCCAGGTCCGCAGTCCGGAGCAGCGAGCGGAGGACCGGCTCTGCCGCGAAGTGCTCCTCCGCGACCTCCCGCGCGCGGCGGCAGTGGTGCTCGTAGTCGGCTGCAATCCGCTCGATGCCCTCGAGGATGCCGTCGGCACCCTCGAACGAGAGGAGGCCTTCGCCTACCGGTAGAACGTCGCTGAAGCCCGTCTCCCGCACGAGCGCCGGGCGCCCACTGGCCAGGTAGCACTGCGTGCGGTCGCTGAACCAGCCGCTGCGGGTCTCGACGTACATCGCCTTCGCGAAGCCGAGCTCCGCCTTCGAGGACTGGATGAAGCGCCGGTAGGCCTCGGCGTCGATCGTCGCCTCGACCGCGTCGGTCAGGCCCCAGCCGTGCTCGGCGAGCGTCTCCGTTGGAGGCTTGCCGGCGATCGCGAGCAGGATGCGCTCGCTCGTCCGCTCCGGCAGCTCGATCAGGCGCAGGAGCTCGTCGCCCTTGCCCTTGCCGATACCGGGGAAGCTGTCGGTCGTCCAGCTCAGGATCGTCGTGAAGGGCCTGTCGCGGGATGCGGGCGTCAGCGGCCAGTAGTCGATGTGCACCGGCTGGATCGTCGGCTGCCAGGTGAACGGCGTCTCGGCCAGCGTGCAGTCGGGCTCCCCGACGCGGAGCGCGAAGGTGAAGAGCGCGTCGTGCGCCGCGAAGAAGTCGCGGTACCAACCCTCGCCGGCCTCGGCGATCGCCTGCTGCGTGAAGCCCGGGTCGGTGTCGATGAAGATCTTCGGCAGCCGCTCGTACTCGGGCCTCATCATCCAGCAGCCGCCCGAGAGGTTGACCATCAGATCGGCGCCCTCACAGGCCGCGGCGACCTGCGCCTGGGTCTTGCCGTGATAGTCGCCCTGGTAGTCGACGTAGGCCCAGGCGTCCTCGAGGCCCACGAGCTCGAGCTGGCGGCGGATGTAGTCGAGCGCGTACGCCGGATCGGTCGCGATCGCGTTCTGGACCGGGTCGAAGTTGCACTCGCCCGTGTCCTCGACGTAGAAGACGTCGTAGCCCAGACGCTGGAAGCCGGCGATGTACTGGAGCGCGCACCAGGTCACGCCGCCGACGGGATAGCGGCCGACGATGCCGGCGAGCACGAGTCGCTTAGGAGCCATGGAGCATGGCCTCCAGGTTGCTGTCGGGGCCTATCGCCAATCGCTCGACGCGATAGGGGTCTTCCGGAGGCATCGAGATGGGTCCTCCGCCATAGCCGAAGGCCGCTCGATAGCCCGCCTCCCGCACCTGCGCCGCCGCGCCGTCGTCATCGCCGTACGGGTAGGCAACCAGCTGAACCGTCTGCCCGAGCTTGGCCTCCAGCACAGCCTTCGAGCGCTCGAGCTCGAGTGCGCGCTCGGACGGGGTGAGCTCGGAGAACGTGCGATGCGAAGCAGTGTGTGACGCCACAGCGACTCCGCGGCGCTCCAGCTCGCGCAGCTCGCCCCAGTCGCAGAGCGGCTCCTCGGGCTCGCTCTCCGCGTCGAAGAGGTTCGTGCGGCCGACGAAGTCCGTCGGCACGAAGAGCACGCCGGGAAAGCTGAAGCGCTCGAGGCACGGCAGGGCGACGTCGAGCACCGAGCGATAGCCATCGTCGAACGTGATCAGCGCGGCCCGCTCCGGCAGCGTTCCAGGTTCGATGAGGCCACGCAGGAAGGTGGCGCCGTCGACCGGCTGCCAGCCTCCGTCCCGGAGCGCCGTCAGGTGCGCGGCGAAGACGTCTTCGGGGACGTAGTACCACGTCTCCCAGGCGCCGGGCCCCGGTGGTCCGACCTTGTGGTAGCCGAGGACGGCGATCCGGCTCAAGCGAGAGCGATCTCCAGCACGCGCTGCAGGACCTTTTCGCCGTCGAAGTGCTCCTCGGCCAGCTCGCGCGCCAACCGGGAGTGGCGGTCGTAGTCGGCCTCGACCGCCTCGATCGCGGCCCCGGCTTCGTCCATGTCTCGGAAGCGAAGCAGTCCCTCCGCTTCCGGCAGGAAGCGGCTCGGTCCCGTGTGCTCGACCACGGCGGGCTTGGCGCTCGCCAGGTAGCAGAGGGTGCGGTTGCTGATCCAGGCGTTCGCGAGCAGGTGGCACGAGGGCTTCGCACAGCTGAACTCGGCCCGAGAGGCCTGAATGTACGCACGGTAGTCCTCCGGAGTCGCGCAAACCTCCCATGCGTCGCGGATGACCCAGCCGCCGGCCTCCATGAGCGGGACGTCCGTTTCCGCCGTGTAGTCGTCCAGCGTGACCGCAAGCTCGAGCGGCTGCTTGGCGCACGCGGGCAACTCGGCGTAGGGAAGGAAGGCCGTCCGCTTGTCGTTGTTCACGGGCTCACCGTCGAGCTCGATCCAACCCTCCCACCAGTTCGTGACCGTCGTGTATCGACCTCCGGCCACACTCGTGGCCGGCCAAGCGTCCAGGAACACGGCCGGCTTCGTGTGGTGCCAGTGGAAGCCGCCGTCCGGAAAGCGGGCTTCGCTCGTGCCGACGGTCTCTCCGATCGTGAAGTTGACGTCGTGCTCGGTGACCTGCAGCTTGCCTTGGCCCATCCAGAGCTGAAGGAGGCCGGGGTCGAGGTCGAGAAGCGCCGTTCGGCGGAACATGGCGAGCGCTCCGGGCGGCGTGTCGTAGGCGAAGTCGAGCATGAGGTCGGACTCGGCCGCGGCGGCCTCGAGGTCGAGCCGGCCGTCGAAGAGCCCGGGATCGAGCTCGTGCCCCCTGAAGCTCGTCAGCGCGAGCGCCCCGTCGAGCCCGTGCGCCTCCAAGCGGGCGCTCAGCATTGCGATATCCCGCTCCACGAGCTCTATCGGGTTGGTCGCCGCGTGCTCGCCGATGTCCTCGAGCCAGAGCACGCGGCAGCCGAGCGCCCGCAGCGACAGCGCCCAGTTCAGGTACTCCCAGAGGTGTCCGCCCCCTTGCGGGTAGCCGAGCGTAAGCGGGGTGATGCAGACGGTCGTCACGGCTGGAATCGTGACCGGCCTCGCGCCGGGCGGGTGTCAGCCGGTCGAGGCGACGGCTGCCCGGGGCGCATCAAGGTCGGCTGCCGGGACGGTGAGGCGCGCACCGCTCGGACGCACGAGCCGCCCGAACTCGATCTCGAAACGTGCGTCACAGTTCTCGAGCGTACTCAGGCGGTGGGCGATCATCAGCGACGTCCGCCCCTGCATGAGGCGCTCACTCGCGTCCATGATCGCGGCTTCCGTGCTCGTGTCCACGGAGCTCGTCGGCTCGTCAAGGATGAGGATCGGCGCGTCCTTCAGGAACGCGCGAGCGAGGGCGATGCGCTGGCGCTCGCCGCCGGAAAGCCTCATTCCCCGCTCACCGACGATCGTTTTGTAGCCGTCGGGCAGCTCGCTGACGAAGTCGTGCGCGTTGGCGGCCTCTGCCGCGGCGACGATCTGGCGTGCACGGGCTCCGGGTCGTGCATAAGCGATGTTCTCGGCGATGCTCGTCGAGAAGAGCACGGGCTCCTGCAGCACGATCCCGAACTGGTTGCGCAGGTCAGCGAGCCGGTAGTCGCGCAGATCGACCCCGTCGAGCAGGATCGCCCCCGCGGTCGGGTCGTAGAAGCGCGTGATCAGGTTCACGAGCGTCGTCTTGCCGGCACCGGTCTTGCCGACGATGCCGAGGCGTGTGCCCGGCGCGATGGCGAACGAAATGTCGCGCAGGACTGACATCTGGCCGTCGTAGCCGAAGGAGACGTCGCGGAACTCGATCGCGCCGCGGGCCCGGCCGAGCCGGCGAGCGTGTGGCTTCTCCTGGACGTCGGGCGTCTCGTCGAGCAGCTCGAAGGCACGCTCGGCGCTCGCGAACGAGGACTGGAGATCGCCCACCTTCTGGCTGATCGTCTCCAGCGGTCCGTACAGCTGAGCTAGATAGCCCAGAACGACCAGAAACGCAGTTGTCGAGAGCACGCCGGCTTGCACGTGCCGAACGCCGACGAAGAGCACCGCGGCCGTGCCGATCGCGATCACGACGTTGACCGCGAGCCCGAAGGAAGCCTCGGTGAACGAGAGCCGCACCCTCGCCCGAACGGTGCGGTCGGACCGTTCGATGTAGCGCGCGTGCTCGGCCCTTTCCTTGCCGAAGGCCTTGACGACACGCATCGCCGTCAGCACGTCCTGGAGAACGCCGAGCGCGGAGCTCTCGAGCTCCTTGAGATCGTGGTACCGGCGGTGGACGCGCCGCGTGTAGACGCGCGAGAGCAGGAACAGGGCCGGGACGACGAGCAAGGCGATCAGTGCGAGCTCTGCGTCGATGCGGGCCGTGACGTAGAGCGCCGCGACGAGCATGGCCGCGGCGCCCACAAATGGGATCACGCTCTCGACGATGTGCTGCATGGCCTCCGCGTCGTACTGGATGCGGTAGATGGAGTCGTGGCTTCCACGCGTGTCGTGAAACGAGAGCGAAAGGCGCTGAACGTGACGGAAGAGCCGTCCCCTGAAGTCGAGCGTGAGCCGCTCGCCGGTCCGCGTCTGCAACACGTAGCTGACGAGCGATTGCAGCTCAGTCATCAGCACGATGAGCACCTGGAGGCCTGCAACGACAAAGAGCAGTGCGAGGCTGGAGCTGCCAAGGGAGTCCGGCACGAAAGCGTCGACAAAGCCGGGCAGCGGATGGCCACCGATGAGGGTGCCGACCGCGAGCGCGACTGGGACCGGCGACAGGAGCAGGAGCGGCGTCGCGAGCAGGTCGACCAGGAGGAGTAGGAGGATCTGCCGCCAGAACGGCCTGATCTGACTCAGGATCCGGCGCGACATACGGCGCTCGCTCATGACTCCTCCGGCAAGAGCCCGATCGCCTCGACGGCAGCCGCGATCCCGGTCGCGCACTCCTGAAGCTCCCGCAGCGCGAGTAGAAGCGCAGCGCCGCCCAGGAGCGCGGCGGCCGCCCATGCGCCGCTCAACGCGGACGCGGCGCAGAGAGCTCCGACGATGATCACGACCACGCCACCGCCTCTCGACACCCTCGGCCAGAGACGGAAGCGCGCGAGCTGGCGGCCGCCACCGTGCTCCTCGACGGCGAGCAGGAGACGCGCCGAGCCGAGAGGGCCTCCGCGCACCTCGAGGTCCCAACGGTCGTAGTCGCCACCGCGGATGACCGCGGTGCTCGTCTCCTTCAGCGTCCTCTCGATCGAGCTCAGGCGCCCTTCGGCCGTCTTCTCGCGCTCGCTCCAGAGAGCGCAACTCCGTGGAATCGGAAGCACGAAGCGCCCGGCTCCGCGGCGGCGCCAGGGAGTGAGGCCTGCGCGAAGCCGCCCCACGAGCCGGGCGAGTGGCTGCGCCAGGTAGAGGCCGGCCGTCAGAGCCCGCAGCCGCGCCTCTCTCGTCCGCGAGCTCCCCGCGCTGACGGCCAGAGGCTTGAGCGCACTCAACGTGGCCTGGAAGAGCGTCCCGGCGATCGCCACGACGAGCAGCGGCAACGCTATGAGCAGCGGCGTCCAGAGTGCGCCCGCCGCAGACAGGAAGGCGAGAGCGCCGATCACGAGGTACCACTCAGGCAGCAGAGGCATGAACTCGGACATGCGCCCTTCGGGGTGGTAAATCGACTGGAAGGGGCCGCTGCCCCACGTGCCGTAGTAGATGCGCCAGCGCCTGCGCGCCGACTGCCGGGCGAAGCCGTCTCCATAGAGACGGCCGCGCCAGGTGACATGTCCGCCGGTTGTGTACTTCTCGGGCCACTTGCGCTCGAGGTCCGCCTCGGCGGCGCCGTAGCCACGCTGCTGGCGCCAGTAGGCGCGGATGGAGTTGCGCCGGCG
>Ga0193741_1000664_pt1 | contig 10202 bp, 6 predicted proteins | sample L2s2metaG_FD_143059 | JGI IMG/M metagenome (GOLD analysis project Ga0193741, IMG submission 143059) | Soil microbial communities from a riparian zone of the East river system, Colorado, United States - L2s2 | ecosystem: Environmental > Terrestrial > Soil > Riparian zone | place: USA: East River...
GCAGAAGCTCTTGAACGCTTCCATCACCGAGGTGGCCGGGGTGATCGGATACCAGGCGCCGACCGTGGCGCCTGCATACACGGCGCCGAGCGCCGCGGCGGTGTTGCCGTCGATCAGGATGCTGTCCTTGGTCGCATCCATCTTCTCGAGATGGATCGGCAACGGGCAGTCGAAATGCGCCTTGACGTAGTCGTAGCCGAGCGCGATCGCCTTCTCGTTCGACTCGAGCAGCGGCTTCTTGGCCGCGTACTTCTCCTTGGTCAGCGCCGAGATGACCTCGGTGTCCATGCCGATCAAGGCACACAGCGCGCCGGCATAGGCGATGTTCTTCATCAGGATGCGCTCGCGCACGCCCTTGAAGGTGGCGTTGCACATCTCGGCGAGCGGCACACCGATATAGGTGATGTCAGGGCGCTTCAGCTTCTCGTCGAGCGGCCACGACGAATCGAACATCAGGTAGCCGCCCGATCGCACTTCCGCGACATCTTTCGCGTAGGTCGCGGCGTTGAGCGCCACCATCAAATCGAAATGCGGCGTCCGCGCGGTGTAGCCGTTCTTGTTGACCCGGATCTCGTACCACGTCGGCAGGCCCTGGATGTTCGACGGGAACACGTTCTTCCCGGTCACGGGCACGCCCATGCGGAAGATGGCCTGCATGATCAGGCCGTTGGCGCTGGCAGATCCTGTGCCGTTCGCCGTGGCAATTTTGAAAGCGAAGTCGTTGACTCTATTCATGTCGATTTCGGATCTCGGATCTCATCGTCCAACTGCCTCAAGCGGTATGAACGTCGTCGTCCCTGCGTACGGGATCTGCACCACGAACCTCCGCATGTCCCATGCGTAGGTCGGGCAGCGTTCCGCGCACAGGCCGCAGTGGAGGCACACGTTCTCGTCCTTCACCATCAACCGTGCCGTCTGCTTCAACGGCGTCGAATGGAACAGCGGCTGATCGAGGTTGGTCGCCGGCGCCAGCGTGTTCATGCGCAACTCGACCTCCGATCCCAGGTCCGGCAGGATCGTCAGGCAATCGGTCGGGCAGATGTCGATGCACGCGTCGCACTCGATGCACAGCGAATCGGTGAAGTGCGTCTGCACGTCGCAGTTGAGGCAACGTTCGACCTCGTGGCGCGTCTGCTCCGCCGTGAAGCCCTCTTCGACCTCGACGGTCATCTTCGAGAAGCGCACCGGCAGCTCGACGTGCTTCATCTTCTGGCGCTGCACCGGATCGTAGTTGTTGCTGTACGACCACTCGTGCAGGCCCATCTTCGTGCTGGTCAGCGTCATGCCCTGCGCCGGACGCTCCGCCACCGGCAGGCCCTGGCAGTACTGATGCACCGAGATCGCCGCCTGGTGTCCGTGCTCGACCGCCCAGATGATGTTCGCGGGGCCGAACGCCGCGTCGCCGCCGAAGAACACCCCCGGGCGGGTCGACATGAACGTCTTCTTGTCGACGACCGGCATGTCCCACTTCGGATCGAAGTCGAGGCCGATGTCGCGCTCGATCCAGGGGAACGCGTTCTCCTGGCCGATCGCCAGCACCACCGAATCGCACGGCAGCGTGATGCGGCCGGCTGGTTCCTGGATTAGCTTGCCGTTCTCTTCGCGCGAGGTGAACTTGTCGAACTCCATGCCGGTGAGCTTGCCGCCTTCGACGATGAAGCGGACCGGCGAGAGGTTTTCGAGAATCTCGACCTGCTCTTCTTCCGCGTCCTCGAGTTCCCACGGCGACGCCTTGAAATACTTGCGCGTCTTGCGCGAGATCACCTTCACGTCGGTCGCGCCGAGGCGCTTCGCCGAGCGGCAGCAATCCATCGCCGTGTTGCCGACGCCGATGATCAGCACGCGCTTGCCGACCGATTCGACGTGGCCGAAGTGAATCGACTCGAGCCACTCGATGCCGATGAAGATCTGATCGGTGTCGTGGCGGCCGGGCAGATCGAGCTCCTTGCCCTTCGGCGCGCCGCTGCCGATGAACACCGCATCAAACTCTTTCGAGTCGACCAGTTTCTTCAGGCTCGACACCGGCGAGTCGTATTTCATCGTGACGCCCATGTTCACGATGTAGCCAATCTCTTCGTCGAGCACTTGTTCGGGGAGGCGGAAGGCGGGGATGTTGATGCGCATCAGGCCGCCGGGACGCGGCCCCTTCTCGAATATGGTGCACTGGTACCCCAGCGGCATCAGGTCGTTCGCCACGGTCAGCGACGAAGGACCCGCGCCGATGAGCGCCACCTTCTTTCCGTTCTTCGCCGTCGGGATCGACGGCAGCCGATCGGTGATGTCGTCCTTGTGATCGGCGGCGACGCGCTTCAGCCGGCAGATCGCGACGGGCTTGCCGTCGACGCGGCCGCGGCGGCACGCCGGCTCGCAGGGGCGATCGCAGGTGCGGCCAAGAATTCCGGGGAACACGTTCGACTCGCGATTGAGGATGTAGGCGTCATCCAGGCGGCCCTGCGCGATCATCCGGATGTATTCCGGGACGTTCGTGTGCGCGGGACACGCCCACTGGCAGTCGACCACCTTGTGGTAGTAAGTCGGGTCCGATGTATCCGTCCGATTCATGATTTCCCCAAATTATATGCGGCCGGGGGACGCCGTGGGCGCGGATGCGCCCTAAGAAACAGGTGCTGATGCCTCGACGAGATGGTTTCGGCCCGATTCCGTGATGAACCCCTTCTCGAAACGCTCCTGCGTGCTGCGCTCCTGGATCGTCGACACCGCGTAGTAATCGGCCTGCAGCCGCTCACGCGTCAGGTCCACCACGTAATAGCCGCGGTAGCGGCCGTCGACGTAATGCAGATGCGGCCGAGCCGCCCGCAGTGCGGCGAGCTGCGGCTCGCCGTCACGCCCGACGTTGCTCGGCGAGGTCACCGAGGTTCCTGCGAATTCAACGCCGAGCGATCCCCTGCCGGTGGCCTTGTCGTAGCCGCCGAATGGATCGCGCGGCAGATCGTACGCCCATGAGCTGTGCACGTCGCCGGTGAGGACCGCGAAGTTGTCGATTTTGGCGCGCTCGATCATGTCGAACACGCGCCGCCGCGCGCCGCGATAGCCGTCCCATGAATCCGCGTTCCCGGCAGCGCCCCCCATCGGCGTCTGTGGAGCGAACACCACCTGCTGTCCCAGGAGCGTCCATCGCGCGTTGTTGCGCGCCGACGCGGTGAACTGCTCGGCCAGCCAGCCTTCCTGTTCGGCGCCGAGCAGCTGCCGGCCGGGTGACTCGATCTCGTTGACGTTCTCGCGCGGCGCCTGTTCGTCACGGCCGATGATGCGGGTGTCGAGCATGATCAGGCTCGCGAGATCGCCAAAGCGGAAGCTGCGATAGATCTTGCCGTCCAACGCCGGCTGCGCATCACGAATCGGCATCCACTCCAAGTACGCCTGCAGCGCCGCGGCGCGCCGCGCTCTCCAGCTGCCCTCGGCTTCGCCGTTGTTGTTGTGATTCTGCGCGCCGCCGCTCCACGAGTTGTTCGCGAATTCGTGATCGTCCCACACGCAGATGAACGGGTGATCCTGGTGAATCGCCTGTGAATCCGGATCGGCTTTGTATTGCGCGTGCCGCTCGCGATAGTCCCTGAGCTCGACCATTTCCCGGTTGGGCGACGGAACCCGTCCGAGCTTGCTGCCGTCGCCATACTGCGCGTTGGCATACTCGTAGATGTAGTCGCCGAGGTGCAGGACGGCGTCGAGGTCGCGGCGCCGCGCCAGGCATGCGTAGGCGTTGAAAAAACCTTGCGGCAGGTTCGTGCACGACACCACGCCTAGGCGCACGCGCGACACACCGGCGCGCGGCAGCGTTTTCGTCCGGCCCACGACCGATTGCTCGCCGCTCGACGCGAACCGGTAGTAATACGTCGTCCCCGGCTCGAGCCCGGTGACATCGATCTTGACCGTGAAATCGCGCGCCGCGCCGGTTGGCGTCTCGCCGCGCGCCACGATCTGCGACATCTTCTCGTCGCGCGACACCGTCCACGCCACCGCCGGCGCCGACGCGTTCGTCGTCACGCGCGTCCACAGGACGACACGATCGCTCAGCGGATCGCCGCTCGCCACGCCGTGACGGAACACCGGGTTCGTCACCTGCGCGATCGCGCCGATCGACCGGACAAACGGCAAGGCGCCGAGTGCGGCGCCGCTGGAGGCGATGAAACCGCGGCGGGAGATATTTCGCATCGCGGGAGTTTACTTCGGTCGAGTAACTAGGCTGTCACGGACGTTAGCCGCAGAGGCACGGAGACGCGGAGACAACTTTTCTAAACGCCAGTGCCGCTAAGCGACACTGGCATTTTCCAAATTAGACTCCGTGTGCTCCGTGGCTCCGTGGTTTACGTACGTGTCAGAGAAGAGTTCGTTGACCCTTCTCGAGTTCGAGTAATGCCCGTTTATTCGGAAGTCCGCCGCCAAAGCCGGTCAGCGACCCGTTCGATCCGATCACGCGATGGCAGGGCACGATGATCGCGATCGGATTTGCGCCGTTCGCCATGCCAACGGCCCGCACCGCCTTCGGGTTCTTGATCCGGTTGGCGAGATCCAGGTAGCTGATCGTCTCGCCGTAGGGGATGCGCGTCAGCTCCTTCCACACCTCGTTCTGGAACGGCGTGCCGTTGAACGCCAGCTTCGTCGAGAACTTGCGCAGCTTGCCGGCGAAGTAATGATCGAGCTCCTTGCGGACATCCTTGAGCACGCCCTTCGTATCCGGCGTCCAGTCGGCGTCGATTTCGCGGGGGCGGGAGCCGACCCCAAACGCGAGCACGTGCAACGCTTCTGAATCGCCGGCCAGCAGCAACGGGCCCACCGGGCTGTCGTCGATCTCTGTGTAGAAGAGCGCGCTCATGTCGTCACTTTAGGCTGCTGGATTCCTCGGCGCGATCCGCCGCTTGCGCCGACAGTATTTTGGCAGACACCCGGCCAAATCGCTCGTCAGATTCGGACATCATCTTCCGCTGCGCGCTCCCGCCGCGGAGCGCTCTTTTTCGCGAGGGATTGCCGGCCGCGACCTCCACGGACTGGCGACAACGCTGGCGCGTTGCCGCCATCCTCTCGGGACACGGGAAACCGCATCTCGTTCACCGGATTGCGCGCCTTCGCTGTGACGCGCGATTCCGATCTGTGGCCGGGATGGAGCGGAATCGCGCGTGCAATCCGTTTCACTCGACGCGGTTTCGCGGAACTCTGCTCCGTGTCCCTCAAGTCGGCCGCGGCCGGCAACCCCTCGCGACGCGCTCCGCGCTGGCGCGCGGGCCAGCGCCGCCGCGCGAAGAGGCGAATCATCGTCAGCTGGAGCGCGAGCGCAAGCCGGCGGGAGGAGGGCCGAAGGCTTCAGCATCCAGGGGAATCAAGGGCGGCCCGACGGGCGCGGTTTTTACTGACAACCTCGCTGCGAGCCGCGCCAGCGTGAGTCAGGCGCGAGCAGCGAGTTGACAGCCGTCTGGAGCGAGACGCGGAAGCTGATGATGATTCGCCCGAGAGCGTACGCTCCAGTCCGCGGAGGCCGCGGCCGGTAATCCCTCGTGAGAAAGCGCGACAGTCACCAGCGCGGCCATGCCATCTTCATAGGCCTATATAATTTCCGGCGTGTCTGTCAGCCTTGGGTCGTCCCGTCTCCTCGAATCCGGCCGCCTCAAAGGGCGCAAGGTCGGCGTCGTTTCCAATCCCGCCTCCGTCGACGCCAACTACGTGCACATCGTCGACGCGATGATGAACGCGCCAGGGGTCACGGTCGGCGCGCTGTTCGGTCCGCAGCACGGATTCCGATCCGACGTGCAGGACAACATGATCGAGACGCCGCACGGCAACGATTGCCGCCGCAAGGTGCCGGTGTTTTCGCTCTACAGCGAGACGCGCGAGCCGACCGCGGAAATGTTGCGGCACGTCGACACCATGGTGATCGATCTGCAGGACATCGGCGCGCGCATCTACACCTACATCTACACGATGGCGAATTGCCTGCGCGCGGCCGCGAAGCATGGCGTGAACGTGATCGTGTGCGACCGGCCGAATCCGATCGGCGGGCTCGACGTCGAAGGGCCGATGCTCGTGCAGGGCAACGAGTCGTTCGTCGGACAGTTTCCGATCCCGATGCGTCACGGCATGACGATCGGCGAGCTGGCGCGGTTCTTCAACGAATACTTCGAGATCAAGGCGCCGCTCGAAGTGATCGACATGGCAGGCTGGTCACGATCGGAGTACTTCGATCAGACCGGATTGCCGTTCGTCATGCCGTCGCCGAACATTCCGACGCTCGACAGCGCGATCGTCTATCCGGGCACGGTGCTGTTCGAGGGCACGAACGCCTCCGAAGCGCGCGGCACGACGCGGCCGTTCGAGCTGGTCGGCGCGCCGTGGATCGAGGCGGAGCGATTTGCCGATGAGATGAACGCGCGCAAGCTCCCCGGCGTGCACTTCCGGCCGGCGGTGTTTGAGCCTACCTTCCAGAAGCACGCGAAGAAGACGTGCGGCGGGTGCCAGATCCACGTGCTCAATCGCAAGACGTTCAAGCCGGTGCTGACCGGCGTCGCGCTGATCGATGCGATCAAGGTGGCGGGCCCGAAGGACTTCGGCTGGCGGAAACCGCCCTACGAATACGAGCACGAAAAAGAGCCGATCGACATCCTCGCCGGGTCGCCGGCGCTCCGAATTGCGATCGATAGCGGGAAAAAGGCCGAAGAATTAGTGACGGTCTGGGAACGGGAGAGCAAACCCTTCGAGGAAGTTCGGGCAGAATATCTCGTCTACAGATAGAACCCGATGGCGACGGAAGCGAAGATCCTCAACGTCACGCATACGCAATTGATCCAGGCCCCGCCGGCGCGGGTGATGCAGGCGTTTTTCACCGACGCCGATCTCAAGGGCTGGTGGCAGGTGACGCGCGCCTTCACCGTCGCGCGCCCGCTCGGGATGTACGCGATCGAGTGGGAATCCACCGACTTCAAGGACGAGATCCTCGGCCGCCTCGGCGGATCGTTCCACGGCACCATCATCGACTACCGTCCCAACGCCGCGTTCTTCCTCGCTGAAGCCTACTGGCAGCCGCCCGACGGCGATCCGATCGGGCCGATGGCGCTCGAAGTGCAATGCCGCCCGCACGGCAACGGCCGCCAGACGATGCTGACGGTCAAACAAAGTGGTGAAGGCGAAGGCCCGCGCTGGGAGCGCTACTTCAGCATCATGGGCCGCGGCTGGGAAGGCGCCCTTCAGGAGATGAAGGACTACATCGACCGCGAAATCGAGCGGACCAAGATCGCGCGCGAATCACGCTCGTGATCGCATGACCAGAAAGGTGTCCGGCCTCATCACGTCCCTCACGTTGTGGGACGTGGTTGCGATGAACATCGTCGCGGTCACTGGACTGCGATGGATTTCGCGCAGCGCCCGGCTTGGCGCGCCGTCGGTCACGCTGTGGATTCTCGCGTGCCTCCTCTTCTTTGTCCCGTATGCCGCGGTGATCGCCGAGCTGTCGAGCCGCCATCCCGAACAAGGCGGCATCTATGCCTGGGCCCGGCGCGCGCTCGGACCGGTGCACGGCTTCGTGTGCGGCTGGTGCATGTGGGTCAACAACCTGTTCTACTTTCCGGCGCTGCTGCTCTTCGCCGGCGCGAACATGCTGGTGCCGCTCGGGGCCGACGGCGCCGCGATCGCCGACAGCCGTTGGTACTCGGTGACGTTCGTGCTCGGCTTCCTGTGGTTGACGACGTTCCTCAACATCCTCGGGTTCTCGGCCGGCAAGTGGATTCAGCACATCGGCAGCGTCGCGACGTGGATTCCCGCCGTCCTGCTGATCGCCGCCGGCGCGATTGCGTTCGCGACGCTCGGCAGCGCGACGTCGTTCGCGCCCTCTGAATTGGTCCCGCACGACAACCTCCTCGACACGATGAGCCTCTGGTCATCGTTGTGTTTTGCGTTCTCGGGCTTCGAGATCTCGTCGATGGTCGGCCAGGAGGTCTACAACCCGCGCAAGACGATTCCGCGCAGCATCGTGTTGTCGGGCATCGCGATTACCGCGATCTACATCCTGAGCTCGGCGTCCGTGCTCGTCGCGGTGCCCGCCAGCGAGCTCGCCGAGCGCAGCGGCATCGCCGATGCCGTGGATCTCGTCTTCAGCCGTCTCGGCCTCGCCGGCACCGGCGCGTTCATTGGCCTGCTGCTGTTCATCGGAGCGATCGGCGGCACCAGCTCGTGGATCGCCGGCGCCGCGCGCGTGCCGTTCGCGGCCGGCGTCGACGCCGCGATGCCGGCGGCGTTCGCGAAGCTGCATCCGAAGTACCGGACTCCGCACGTCGCCTTGATCGTTCAAGCGATCGCGACGACGGTGCTGTTTCTCGCGAGTGTGTTCGTGTCGGTGGGCGGCGGCAAGACGACGATCCAGGAGGCCTACGACATCCTGGTGAACCTCACCATCCTGATCTACTTCCTGCCGTATCTCTACCTGTTCGTGGCGTTCATTCGCTTGCGATCGTTGGACAGCGCGATGCCGGCCGACGAGAACACGATCCACCTTCGCCAAGGCTACGGCGGACAAGTCGTTTTACCGGGCGGAACACTCGGCGCCTGGCTGATCGCCGGTTGCGGCATGTCGGCGACGCTGATCGCGATGGGATTGGTGTTCGTCCCGCCGACCGGGACGGAGAACGTTCTGAACTACGAAGTGAATTTGATCGGGCAGGCTGCGTTGCTGATTGGCATTGGCATGGCGTTGTATTTCGGTTCCCGGCTCCCGGCTCCCGGTTCCCGGCGTTAAGCTCGCCTGATCCTGATGAAGTTCGACGAGCCGCGATCGAGATCGGGCGCGGTGTTGACCACCACCATGATCGCGTTGTCGGGCGCCTGCGATCGCTTCATCACGGACTCGGTCACGCGCGCGGTGACGGAGTCGGTATCGCCGTCGAGCTCGGTGACGATCGGCAGCACCCCATGCCACAGCGACAGGCAGCGCGCCACTTCGGGCTTGTCGGTCACGGCGGCGATCAGGGCCTGCGGGCGAATCGCGGAGAGCATGCGCGCGGTCTGGCCCTCCCGCGTCACCGCGACGATCGCGTAGGCGTTGGCGCGGCGCGACAGGGAGACGGCAGCTTCGCACATCGCCCTGACGTGATCGACCGCGGCCGCCTGCCGGCGATCGTTCGCCGGCGCCTCCATCGATTCGGCGTCGCGAATGATCGCGTCGAGCACTTCCACCGATCGCACCGGATAAAAGCCTGTCGCGGTTTCGCCTGACAGCATGATCGCGTCGGCGCCGCCGTCGACGGCGCCGGCGGCGTCGCTGGCTTCCGCGCGCGTCGGCCTCGGCTCGGTGCGCATCGACTCGAGCACCTGGGTCGCGACGATCACCGGCACGCCGCGAGCGCGTGCCTTCCGCAGGATCTCCTTCTGCACGCGCGGCACCCGCTCGAGCGGCATCTCGAGGCCGAGATCGCCACGCGCGACCATCACCGCATCGGAGGCATCGAGAATCTCGTCGAGATGATCGATCGCTTCCGGCCGCTCCAGTTTGGCGACGATCGGCACCTTCGGACGCCCTTCCGCAACCAGCATCGCCTTGACGCGGGCGATGTCGTCCGCCGACTGCACGAAGCTCAGCGCCACCATGTCGACGCCGAGCGCGAGGCCGAACTTCAGATCGCGCTGATCTTTTTCGGTGAAGTCCGATCGCAACGGCACTCGCGGCGCATTGATGCCCTTGTGCTCGCCCAGCTCGCCGCCGTCAATCACGCGCGTGTGGATCTCGGTTGGCGACGCCGAATCGACCAGCAGCTCCACCTTGCCGTCGTCGAGCAGCAGGTGATCGCCTTTCGTCACCTTCAGCGCCAGCTCGCCATACGTGGTCGAGACGCGGCCCGGCCGGCCGATCTCGTCGCCGATCGCGATGACGAGCGGATCGCCCTTCTTCAACGGGATCGCCTTGCCGCCCTCGAGGCGGCCGGTGCGGATCTTCGGGCCGCTCAGATCCTGCAGGATCGCGACGTGCCGGTCGGCGCGCGCGGCGGCGGTGCGGATGCGATCGAACGCTCCGGCGTGCTGGGCCTGCGTGCCATGCGAGAAATTCAGGCGCATCACGTCGACGCCGCCGGCGATCAGCGCGTCGAGGACCGCAGAATCCGACGAGGCGGGCCCGACGGTCGCGATGATCTTCGTATGCCGCATTGACACAAGCTTATGCTGTAATCGCGCGGCATGAGGAAAGCCCTCGTCGTCCTGGCGTTGAT
>Ga0193741_1000665_pt1 | contig 10195 bp, 20 predicted proteins | sample L2s2metaG_FD_143059 | JGI IMG/M metagenome (GOLD analysis project Ga0193741, IMG submission 143059) | Soil microbial communities from a riparian zone of the East river system, Colorado, United States - L2s2 | ecosystem: Environmental > Terrestrial > Soil > Riparian zone | place: USA: East River...
GTTGAGGGTAGGGGAATTAGGGGAACTTGACCGCCTGAGCCTATAGGAGCGATAGGGATGATGGTGAATGGTTCAAGCCTAAAAGTATGAGGATTGAATACCGCGTCACTGAATCCCATGTAAGGTTTGAAGGTGTTCAAGTTAGCTGATGCTAGCTCAATTCTCGCTAATTCATTCAAACTGATGATTGAGGGTAGGGCTTCCATGACTGGCCCTCTTCCCCACGTCTCATTATTTGTCTTCTGAAACCGCCAAATTATGCCAGGGCTTGATTCTAGAAACTCGCTATACAAAATACCATCCCCGCACCAAACAGCGTACAGATAAGGTTTAGGGCTGTTAGGCATGTATGCGACGCCTTCATATACCATCTTGACCTTACTATCCATGTCAGCGGCTAAATCACTGATGAGTGAAGGGGTCAGTATGATTTTAGGCCATCGAGTGTTTAATTCAGAAATTTTCAGGTTTTGCCAGGTACGGAACCAGCTTTCAATCTTACCGTTAACGGCTTCCTCAATCGCCAGTTTATCCATGGGAATACTGGTACACATCAGTGGTTGTTCATCAGTACCTTGGTTAATGACGAGCGCAGAAGTACCGATGCTGAGGTCGTAGTAACATTCATTTATCACTGTGTCGAAATTTGATGCATGGATGAAGTTAAACAACTGGCGCATGTATTTATTGAGTATGATTTCAGCCTGTTCTAGAACATCTACATCAGCATCAGGGTCATTGACCATGCTGTCATCTACTTCCAGATAACCCCATTGAACTTGAGGCGGTGTCATGGTGTCATGCATTTTAGAGACGAAGGTTTTAACACCCTCAACAGCTGTCGTGTCGTACACGCGAGTATTCTGCGCTGTGCCTTGGAATTCTTTGCCTGGAAGATAGTAACGGTTACGAAAAGGAACGGCGTAGAAGAAACAAGCCTGCATGATAGGAATCCATACATCGGCTACATACTTGGCTGCGTTATAACGTTTCCGTAATAACTCTAGTAAATCATTTGGCGTACCTAATGTTCCCATTCCTTCCGTCATATCAACCATTATGCCGTTCCTAGTTTAGTCGGAAGCCCAGACTGTCCACCTAATGCTTGATTATTAAGAAAACCTGAAGGCCGATATTGATTGCGCATACCACGAATCTGCTTTTCTTGAATCCTTCGTTTCTCAGCATCTTGCGAAGCTTGTGCTGTACGAATTTCATCTTCCTGGAGTTTAGTCGATTCTCTCTGAGCATTTAATTGCTCATTCATCATGGATTGTTGATTTCTACGTTCATCTGAAGTAGGAACCCCAGTCACTTTATGAAACAAATCATTTGCTTTGTCTAATGCAACATCAATCTCAGCTTTCCCCGTAATCCAATCATACCAATGATGCTTAGCCATGTTAGATATCTCCTATCTATCTTTTATATCCAAATGTGTACATAAATCGTCTTCTCAGCAAATTCATGTGATTCAATCTTTCTATCAACGTAAATGATACGCCAAGGTATTCTAATCTTTTTTCTCAATTCGTTTAGTTGCGAACGGATTGTCGGCACCTGAATTCTCCGTCATGGTAGCAAGATCCGCTTTCAGTTGATTAATTTCTTCTTGAAGAGCGATGACTTGGTGAGAATTTAAACCTACGTTAATCGCTTCCATGAGCTGTTTAATTTCAGAAGCTGTGAATTCACCTGATGCAGCCTGCTTGATTAACTGGGAATAATGTTGGTTAGGAGATGCATCTGGGTCAAGGTTTAAACGGACTTTACTCACTCTTCCAATTTGAAAATTTGACCATGCTTTCATCTTCCAAACTTCTAAACGATTATTCACAGCTCCAGGCAACATTACTTCATGTGCAATCACATCACCCTCTATTTCCCAATTTTCTCTTGCTAACATCTTGCCTAAACCATAACACTCTAAAAGCAATTCAGACTTTTTCATCCAGTTATAAAATGTCATGTCACTAATCAATACTTCAGCGCAAAATGCACTTAATCTTCCTCTATTTTTATCCATCATAACATCTAGTATTAAAGCGCAATGTTTTGCTTCGTCAAATTTAGACCTATTATTTTTGAGTGTTTCATAAATTTCTTTGCCGGACATCGCGGGCATAGTTATACTTTCCATGTAAAATTGTTCTAATTATATTCTATACACTACGGATTACAAAGTAATGTTTGATATCAGCCAATTTAGAGATTACATCGTTAAACCTGCTCTTCGTTCTCTAATTCTATATTCTGAAAATGCAGAAGAATTACTAGTTTTTACCTGTGCTGTTGAAACATTAGGTGGCACCTATCTGAAACGTATCACAGGCCCCGCTCTTGGCATTTATCAAATGGAACCTAATACATATAACGATATCTGGCAAAATTATATTAACAGAAAACTAGAATTAAAACTGAAACTCCTCTATCACTTTGATGCACCAAAAATGCCCGATGAAGATAGATTGATCTATGATCTTAGGTTTGCGACCGCTATGGCGAGGATTCATTATCTTAGAGTAAGTGCTGAGTTGCCACCTTCTGACAATCCTCAACTCATCTGGCGATATTATAAAAAATATTACAACACTTATTTAGGAAAAGCTGAGGAATCTACGTCAATAGACAAGTACATTAAATTTCTGACTTAACTTCACAGGAGTTTCTACACTAAGATAACGACTTAACTTCTATAAAGTTTTCTAGCAACGTTTTCATACTCACACGATTCATGCAAACCTTGCACATAAGCATAGTAATCTGCTCACCTTTCTCAGCCTTCGACCATGCGATAGGTAAGTAATCGTGCGGCCCACGATTAGTACCACATACCTTGATGGAATCAACCATCTTCTCATATTCTTTAGCAGTATTAATATTTCGATTAGTCATAGTTACAGCATCCTTAATTCCTATAATTATATTTCTCCATGCTTACTTTTTCTGTAAGTATTTCCTTCTGAAGAATCCCATATTAACTTGGGTTTTAACTTGAGTGTAAGTAGTTTCAATCTAATCATTAATTGACTATCTGTGTGCTTTAAATTCCCTGACTTTTTAATCCTTTCAACATCCATCATGTAAAATTTTCCTTGAAGTATTTATCTAGTAAATCATACAAATCTTGTTCTTTCATTACCAAGGTTTCATCCTTATTGTTCGTCAGATAAATTCTCTCTCCAACCTCAAGAGCATATCTTCTATTCACACTCTCAATAATCAGTATAAAGTAACTCATTTACTTTCTCTCGTGGGCTATACGGCGCTCCGAGAATACCAGAGACTCTACGACGAGGAAAAGAAATCATTCTCTCCTAAACCCCTCGATAACTGGGCTACTCACATCGCTGACGCATTCCGATACCTCGCCATCACCTACCGCAGGCTCTACGACTCACACTCCCCGCCTCAAATATACAACTCTTCTCTCTAACTCCGATATGCCTCAGGGACAGAGTTATGCACAGGAAATGACTCACCTTTGGATGACGCTTTTTACGTACTGAATTATGACCCCTTTTACCCTGAAATCGACTGGTGAAATGGACTAGAGAGTTGTGGGGCACCGGATCAAAATCACACCCCCCGTCCCCGGTTTTAAGGGTGCAAAAAGCGAGCATTTTCCAGCCATTTTCCAGGGTTTTTTTGAAAAAAGAGATGGTCGGTCAAGGAAAGTGTTGTGAATAAGTGTAGTAAAAGTTGATAGCTAGTAAAGTTGTTATCGTGTGTAAGGAGATGCTTGACTAAGAGTGTTGACGGTGTTAGAGTTATGGTCTTTAGCGGATTTAACTACGGGGGGGAGTGATATGAGTAAGGTATTATTTGGAATAACGTTGAAAGATTGGCTGATAGGCATGTCGATGATTATAACCGTAAGGTTAGTTGGATTAGTGGGATATGTAATAGTGTATAGCCTTGGTTATGTAGCCTATAACTACGTTTGGGCTTATTTCACTAAGAAAGGTTAAGGAGGAAAACTATGTGGATAGTATACGTAATAATGCTGGCGGTACTGCTGAGTCTTGCTTTTGCTAGCTTCTTCATTGCATTTATGATTGGGAGTAGAGGATGAATAGTCGAGATGATGTCTATATGAATCAAGATGAAGTTGATTTACCTATGAATCAACATGAGAAGACGGAAGAGCAGGAATGGAGAGAGCAAGACCAACAGTGTCGCTATAGAGATTGGCAGTCGGAGAATAGAAGGATTTATTGATGAAAGTATTCAACATGGAAGTTATCTGCGACGAATGCAACGAATTACTCAGAGTCACAATAGCTAAACTTCGTAAGAATGTTTTACGAGTGCATCCATGTAGAACATGTCTTAGATATGCGGAGAGGAAAAATGAGTATGAGGAAAAGCGAAGTTAAGAAATATGTTATTAATTTTGTTTTGTGGGCATGGTTAGGTATTTCGATTTATTACATTATTATTTTAATGAGTGAGTTGCCGCGATGATAATAACGCCTGGAATATATAATAATTTATCTAATGAACTTTACCATGCTGATCCTGCGATATCACGAACAGGAATAATGCATTTTCTAAAATCACCATTTAACTATTGGGCTAATTATTTAAATCCAAACAAACCAACACCAAAGAGTAAACCATCGTGGAAAATTGGTACAGCGTTTCATATGATGGTTTTAGAACCGGAGTTATTTGAGAATACATATTTAATGAAATCTAAACCTGTGCTTTTAAAAGATGTTGGAAGAGAAAAATATGAAACGTATAAAAATGATTTAAAAGCTTTAGAAAGCACTGATTATCAACTAATAGAATATGAAGATTTTATTACATTGCGTAACATGCGCGTAAGCTTATTAAATCATGAAAAAGCATGGCCGTTAATTGAAGGTGCGACTTATGAGCAGTCATACTTTTGGCAGGATAAACACAGTGGTTTAATGGTTAAATCACGTCCTGATGTCCTACACAGCAACATGATTGTGGATTTAAAAACATGTAACGATGCATCATCACATGCCTATCAACGAGAGATGTTGAATTACCATTATCACACGCAGGGCGCAATGGTACGTGATGCAATCTACGAACTCACAGGCGAAACAATCAACACTGTGATTAACGTTTGCGTTGAAACTTCTTACCCATTTAATGTTGCAATTAAAATAATTGATGAATCTGCGCTTGAAGTTGGACATAAGAAATATAAGCAAGCATTACTCGATATGAAAGCATGTTTTGAGACTAATACATGGGAGAGTTACGAACCGGAAATTGTTTCTTTACCTTCATGGGCGACTTAATTTGTTGGTGTGTTTAAATCCGCTATCGTATATAATTATTGTTTCAAAAAAGGAGTTGAGAGGAGATGAATGATGAAGATGAGGTCATAACTATAGAAGTAGATACAAAATTAATTTATGAGACTACTAATCATGTAATTAGTTTACTCCAAGAGGTTGGTAGTGCTAACTATCCAAAACCAGAAGATGAATTAAAACATATTTTCTTTGTAAGGAATGTCATTGTTAATATATTGGGGAATTTTATTTTATCTTCAACCAATCACGCGGAGCCAAATGCATTGAACCATAATATTGAATTAGTGATTGAAGACATACTCGAATGGTTTAAGCGTGTTAAAAAAATAAAGAAAGAGGCGAATTAAAATGAGTCAAGAATTAATAGTACAAGATAGTGGGGTTATTGCTAGGGCGGAATTAGACGTACAAATCACAACTGCAAAAGCATATCCGCGTGCAGTTAAACGAAGTATGGAGTATGCAACTGAATTAGCAACTATGGATGAGGCAACAGCACAGAGTTGTTTTTATTGTTTACCTCGTAAAGACAAAGACGGTAATAAAAAAGAAATCAGAGGCGCGTCTATTAGGTTGGCTGAGATTATTGCGAATGCTTGGGGTAACCTTCATGCTGCAACTCGTATTGTTAGTAATGATGGACGTTCTATTACTACGGAAGGCGTTGCGTGGGACTTGGAATCTAACGTCAAAATTGCAATGCAAAATAAAGTGAGCATTTGGTTTGGTGAGAAGAATGGGAAAGGAGGTTATCAAGCTAATGCGGATATGCAGACTGTGCTTACAAACGCCAGCAGCGCCAAGGCTTTGCGTAATGCTATCTTTAAAGTCGTGCCCAAAGCATTGGTAGATAGGATACTCGAGAAGGCAATGAGCTTTAGTATAGGTGACCAAAAAACTGTAAACGTCAAAATCAATGAATTGGTTGATAAACTCATCAAGCAAGGTATCAATAAAGAATCCTTACTCGATTACTTCGGTTATGCGTCAATTGGAGAGCTTACAGGCGAAGATTTTAAAACCCTCATTGGAGTGGGTACAGCGATAAAAGAGGGCTACATCAAGCCTGAGGAGGTTTTCAGCATGGAGAAAGAAGAGAATATCAGTGCTCACGAACAGTTGAGTAATTTAATCCACTCTAAAAAGTTACATAGACTAGATACAGGAGAAGTTGTTGATGTCAGAGAAAAAGCTACTCAGTTGTCTTGAAGCGTCTAAAATAGTGGGAATGGATGCAGGTTATATACGACACCTCTGTAAGAGGGGTGTCATTAACGCAAGAAAGATAGGGAACAGTTGGGTCATCAGTGAAAGGGCTCTAGCTCAAGTTAAGCGTCAGCGGAAACCTCGTAAACTTACGGAGAGTCATTAACATGGTAAACGTGAATCAATCACTAACGCTAATAGCGAGAGCGAAAGAAGTATTATGCAAATTTATTGCCAAAGACAATACTGATGAGGGCGAGGACAATTTTCAAATAATTGGTGATGCTTTGTCATTGCTAGATGATGCTGAAGCTGCACTAGCAGAATGAAGGTTTCACATAGAACGTTGGAGGTTAAAAAATGAATAAATTAAAATTAAATGGATGGTTTCGATGTAACGCCTGTTGGTCGCTATCGCCCACCGGCCTATATTGCGCTCACTGTGGATGTAGATATAGAAATAATGGATGACATAGAAGATTATATTGAAGAACTAAAAAAATTTCTCATTTTGATGGGCTATAATTCAATCGATCATTTTATTGAATATAAGTCGTCAGTCGTTAAAGGATTACTACAATTTGGTGGCTCTTTTGCTAGTTCATTAGGTGAAACTTTACATCAAGCAGATTTGACTAATTCCGTCAAAATACTACGTTATTGGGCACCAGAGTGTGAGCAACATTCCTTACTTTGGAAAATGTTTCAAGCCAAGTTAAAAGCTGAAGGCAAAACACCAAGCTGACTCTAACCAGCTGAACGTGAGACCGACGGTAAGGGCTAGTATTTAGAGATTAAGGGAGGTTTCGCCTAGCCCTAGTACGCATTAACGTCTTCTGCGTCCGCCAGTCATGTCCTTATGTCTTTTCTCTTCTTTCTCTTGCATCGAAGATACATCCGTGTGTAAACCAGCTTTTCAAGAAAACTGTTAGTGCATCTTAAAATAAATAAACTATAAGCATATATTAAAATCACATTATATGAAATCTTTGTGTTTGTCCCAAAAATAATTATAGTAGTTGAAACAGTTATCCATAGGTTATACGGATAGTTATCCACAGATTTAGTGGATAACTAACAAGGATTGTTTCATGGCAAATTAGATTGGGTTGAAAGTCACAGGGATTGTCATCAATGGCAAAATGGACGCATCGTAAAACAAAATTACCGTCTACGCAACGTACAGTTATCACTCTAAATTCATGCAATGGTGAGATGCATACAGGGTTTTGGTGTCCAGAGACAACACAGTTTTTAACAAATACAAAATCAAGAGAAGTTATCACACTCGTAACTCATTGGTCTGAGAAGCCAAAAGAGCCCAACTGATTGATTAATTGACAATAAAGGACTGGGGTTTATAATGATCTTTCCGTGACGCCGGAGAGAGTCTTGTACCTCTCTCCAGCAAATCCATGTAATGCACTAAAATAGCAAATAGACGTGCTTATTTTATTGCATCCCAATAATCCATGCAATAGGAAAAGCAATGAAAAAAATAGAAGATTTAACCCTCCAAGAAGCACTTCAAGAATTTATCACCCCCAAACACCCCCATACTTTTGAAGATTTAGAAAAAGCCAAAGTTCATTTTTACCATTACTTAAAGCAATTCTTGTATGAAGAATAAATTACCGCCGTTTGGCAGTTTATTAAAAGCATTTTTAGAATTGAATGTTGAACTTAATGTTTGTCCTTATCTTTTCTGCGGAAAGGATGCTTGGAAGGAAAGTAAAGAATTCATTTCAAGAGGACAACTCACGTTATGTTTGCCACCTGATAAATCAGCGGATGAATATGAATGGCCAGTCAAAGGATTAAAAATTATTGTTTACGATACTGGAGATTCAAGTCGGGAATACCTTGAATACTTAATTTATCAACTGCTGAAAGATGGGGCAAAGATAGTTTGGTTAGAATCATCTCTTTGCCCAATAGGAACTTACTTTAAACGATAATCCATAACAAAAGGAATTGTATCATGTCAGATCAGAAAATCATCCCATTTAAAACATTTGCAGAATTAGAAAAAAAATACGGAAATACAAATCAAAGCAGCTCATCCAATGAAGAGATAAATACTTCCCCAAAGATAAAAGTTAAGTTTGCAGACGAATTATCTGAACAATTTATTCCCTCTGATGAAATTCTGGAAGATGTTTTTGTAGCTGGTGAAGGTAGCATCATTTATGGCGATTCAAACAGTGGGAAAACATTTTTCATTATTGACATTGCATGTGCTATCTCCAGAGGTGTTCCTTGGATGGGTAGACGGACGGAGCAAGGGCTTGTTGTTTACCTTGCAGCAGAATCACCTGGCTCGGTTGAAAGACGTCTTCAAGCTTATCGTCAGCATCACAACGTCCCATTAGAAAACTTCGCCATTATAGATTATCCAGTGAATTTATTTAGCAGTGAAGCAGATGTGGAAACCCTAATACAAACCATTAAATCCTTAGAAGAGTTGAGAGGACAAAAGGTGAGATTGATTGTTGGTGACACTCTTGCACGTCTTAGTACGGGGGCTAATGAGAATGCTGGTCAAGATATGGGCATAGTCATGAAGAATTTCGACAGGATAAGGACTGAGTGTAACGCCCATTTCACCCTAATTCACCACAGTGGTAAGAATGCAGCAGCAGGAGCGAGAGGGTGGAGTGGGGTGAGAGCTGCGGTTGATACTGAGATTGAGATTACAGACACATTGGAAGGTAAGTGCGCAGAAATTACTAAACAGCGTAACTTAGAATCAAAGGGTTTGAGGATAGGATTTAAGCTAGAAGCCATTGTTTTGGGTCTAACAAAATGGAATAAACCAGCTAGGAACTGTGTTGTTATACCCGCTGACGCACCTCAAAAAGTTATTAGTAAACGTAAAAGTGAACTGGCTGTTGCGATTATTGAGCACCTACATACATGTGCAAAACCTGTACAAAAACAGGTACTGACTGCTCATTTTAGTAGTCGGTACCAAACCAGTAGTATTTATCGCGAAATTAAGAAGCAATTAGAAGCAGGTACCATTCAAGAATCAATGGGAAGTATATATATTACTCCAAAGGAATCAACATCTTAGATCTTAGGTACCAACTAGTACCAACTAGTACCAACTACCTATTGGTACCTTTGGTACGTACTAGTACCAACTGGTACCAAACCCTTTAGGGTGGTACTAGTTGGTACCTGGTACCTGGTACTTGAATTTGGTATTAAGAAAATGAATAAGGAAAACAAAAAAAATGGAAGCACAAATAGAGTTGCCATATCCACCATCGGTTAATCATTACAAAAAAGTGGGGAGGCCAAGCGTTTCGAAAAATGGGTATTGGTATACGCCAATGGTGAATACGACTGAGACTAAAGTTTATTACTGGCAAGTGTTCATGAAAATTAAGAGCAAAGGTCTTGAGTCTTTCGGTGATGCGAAGATTTATGTGGAAGTGGATGTTTATCCACCTGACAAACGAAAGCGTGACCTCGATGGAATTTTGAAGGTTTTATTAGATTCTATGCAAAAGGGTGGACTCTATGATGATGACCATCAGATTTGTAGACTTCTAGTGACCAGAATGTCTATAATTGAGCATGGAAAAGTAGTGGTTAGAATTAAGGAATTACCTATGCAGAGCCCCGAACAGAGTAGAAAGAAAGCGGAAGCGTTAGCTCAGGCTGAAAAAACGAATCAT
>Ga0193741_1000666_pt1 | contig 10176 bp, 11 predicted proteins | sample L2s2metaG_FD_143059 | JGI IMG/M metagenome (GOLD analysis project Ga0193741, IMG submission 143059) | Soil microbial communities from a riparian zone of the East river system, Colorado, United States - L2s2 | ecosystem: Environmental > Terrestrial > Soil > Riparian zone | place: USA: East River...
GGCCGGTCGCTCCACCTATTTCTGTCCCGGATGCCAGGTTGGGTGATGGTCAGTCCATCACTTCGAGCAGCGCGCCCTTGATGTAGCCGGTCTCGGGGATCGTTAGAACCTCGGGATGGTCGAGCGGCTGGCCGGTGAGCGCGCGGATCGAGACACGCCGACCGCCATCCGACGCCGCGGCCTGCAGCATCTCCAGAAAGAGCGGCTTGGTCAGATGAAAGCTGCAGCTCGCCGTGTAGAGCAGCCCACCCGGGGCGAGGAGTCGCATCGCGCGAAGATTGATGTCCTTGTACCCACGCATCGCCGCGGGTAGCGCGGATCGCGTTTTCGCGAAGGCTGGCGGATCGAGCACGATCGTGTCGAAGGTGATTCCTTCACGCTCCTTCTCACGCAGGTAGTCGAACGCGTTTGCTTCGACGAACGAGATGTTGTCGAGAGAGTTGCGGGCTGCGTTCTCGGCTGCCCTCATGAGAGCGGGACCCGAAGCGTCCAGCGCAGTCACGTGGGTTGCCTTCCTCGCCAGATGCAGCGCGAATGAGCCGTGGTAGCTGAAGCAGTCCAGCGCGCGGCCTCGCGCGACGGTACCGATGAAGTGCCTGTTCTCCCTCTGATCGAGGAACGCACCGGTCTTCTGTCCGGTCCATGGCGCGGCGAGAAATCTGACGCCGTACTCGTGGACTTCGATCTCGCGCGGAACGTCGCCGTGCAGCACGACGGTCTCCCGCGGTAACCCTTCCTTGGCACGGAGCGAAACGTCGTTCCGCGCCAGAATCCCGATTGGCTCGGCCAGTGAGCGCAGGGAAGCCACTACCTCTTCCCTGAATCGCTCGAGCCCCGCGCTCATGAATTGAACGACTAGCCATTCGTCGTAACGGTCGCAGACGAGCGATGGGCATCCATCGGCCTCGCCGTGCACCAGCCTGAACGCGTTAGTGTGGTCCTCGAGCGGCACCCGCCGGGCGATTGCCGAAGCGATGCGCTCGTCCCACCACGCCTGATCGATCACCGCATCGGGGTTTTTGTCGAGTAGCCGTAGCGAGATCTCCGACAGCGGGCTCCAGAGGGCCCAGCCGAGAGGCTTGCCTCGCTGGTCGTGGACGAGCACCGCGCCCGCATCCATCATCGGTCGTTCAGTCACATCCGTGCGGTATATCCACGGATGCCCGCCGAGCCACCTTCGTGCGCCCTTTGCGTTCACTCGCGCTACAGTCATGCGGTGAATGTAATCGTATCGACTTTTCTTCTGGATCATCCCGCGCGGTCGGTCGGTGCGGGTATCCTCTGCGGGGCAGTGTCCTCGCACAGCCCGCCGATGAGTGCGCGTGACCGCGCCAGAACCTCGAACAAACAAGCCCGAACGCGATGCAGGCTGGGCGCTCCGTACGGTTCTTGCGCAACGCACGGACATGCGTGAGCTCGTACCTGTGACAATCGGCGCGGCGGCAGCGGGCGGACTGCTGTATCGCGAGCACAGCGCACGCACGAGAGCCGAGCGGCTCAGCGCGGCAACGCTTGAAACGCTCCTCAACGCGATCGACGCCAATGATGCGATTACCGGCGCGCATGTGCGCCGCGTCGCGACCTATGCGCTCATACTCGGCGAAGCGGCCGGGTTCGACGAGCGAGTGCTCCGCAGCATCGAGCGCGTCGCGCTGTTCCACGATGTAGGCAAGCTCCACGAGGCGCTCACTGACATCTTCCACGATCCGGCGAAGCTCACGCCCGAGGAGCGCCGCGCGGTCATGACCCATCCACAGCGCGGAGCCGAAGTTCTTGCGCCGCTAAGCGGGTTCTACCCGGATCTCGCCAAGGGCGTCGCCGCGCACCACGAGCGGTGGGATGGAACCGGCTATCCGCGCGGACTCAAGGGAAGGAGAATTCCGCTCACCGCCCGCGCCGTCTCAATAGCCGATGCCTTCGATGCGATCACGCATCGGCGGCGCTACAGCCACGCCCGGAGCTTCGAGGAGGCGGTGAAAGCGATTGCGGAAGGGCGGGGCACGCAGTTCGACCCCGACCTCGTCGATCTGATTCTCAGTCCGCCCGTGCTGGCGAAGATCGAGAAAGCGATGCGTCAGGCAAACACTCCCCAGAAGAAACGGGGCAGCCGGCGTAGGGGCGAGCCCGAGCGGACGCCCGACATCACATTCCGATGGCGGCAGCAATCGACCGAGCCGCGCGCTCGGGATCGTCAGCGCTGAAGATCGCGTTGATGACGGCCACACCCGCTCCGCCGGCGGCCATCACCTGCGCCGCGAGCTCGGCGCTGACTCCACCGACCGCGATCGCGGGACGCCCTGAAAGGGCAGCGAGCTTCCTGAATCCCTCGATCCCGATTGCCTTGCCGGCGTCGCCTTTGGAATCCGTCGTGAAGAGCGGCCCGATTCCGACGTAGTCCGCATCCTTCGCATTGGCCAGTTCCTGGTCGCCGCCAAGTGAAGCGCCAATGATGAAATTGGTGGGGGCAAATCGACGGATTGCGCTGACCGGGAGATCCGCTTCACCGACGTGTACGCCGGCCGCCCCGGCTGCCAGAGCGATGTCGGCGCGATCGTTGACGATGACGGGGACCGGCACCCTGGCCACGATCGATCTCGCGATCTCCACGACTTCGCGTGGAGTGGCGTGCTTGAGCCTCACCTGGACGCTCGTTGCTCCCCCTCGCACCGCTGCCGCCACACGATCGACCAGGGTGGAACGCTGCGCCTCGGCATCATCTGTGATGGCGACGAGGCGCAGGATCTTCGGATCGAGCATCTACCTTATCTGTGAGTCGTCTGCGCCGCCGCGAGGCGCTTCTTCGTCGTGTCGGTGCGGATAGTCGTCTTTTTCGGCGCGGTTTTGACCGGTGTCTTACTCGCGGTCTTGGCGGTCGTCTTGCTCGCGGTCTTGGCAGCTACCTTGCTCGTCGTTTTCGGCGGAGTCTTGCTCGCGGAGGTTTTCGCGGGAGTCTTGCTCGCGGTTTTCGCAGCCGGTTTGGTCGTCGACTTCGTGGCGCTTCGAGCAGATCTGTTGTTCGCCGCCGATGCGAGCATCAGGGGTTTCGTCTTTCTTGCCGGCGCCTTGGCGCGCACCTGCCGGATGGCGTTCGTGTGCTCCTGGAGCGTCATCCGGAATTCGTGGTGCCCATCGCGACTCGCGACGAAATAGAGCTAGGGCACGTTGGCCGGGTGCGCCGCCGCGGCGAGACTTGCCACGCCGGGCGATGCTATCGGGCCGGGCGGCAGCCCCTTGTTGATGTACGTGTTGTACGGAGATTCGATCTCGAGATCCTTGTACAGCACTCGCCCGGTGTGGTGTCCGCGGGCGAACTGCACGGTCGGGTCAGCCTGGAGGCGCATTCCCCTCCGAAGGCGGTTGTAGTACACGGCGGCGATGACGGGTCTTTCCTCGGCCACCCGCGCTTCCTTCTCGACGATCGATGCCATCGTCACCAGGTCGTTCCGGTTGATCTTGAGCTCGACCAGACTTGCATCCCAGTCCGGCTTCCAGCGACGCTCAAAGGAATAGACCATTTCCCTCACGGCTTGCCGCGCGGTAGTCCCGAGCGGAAAGGCGTAGGTGTCGGGGAACACGTAGCCCTCGAGCGTGGGGTTCGGGATGTCGAGTCTCGCCAGCAGCGCCGTATCCCTCATCGCCACCTTCACCGAATCGGCGGGAACCTTGAGGGTCCGCGCGAGGAGTGGGGTGATTTGCGCAATACTGTAGCCTTCCGGGATCGTGATCGTGTTGACCATCCCGTGTCCGCCGTTGAGTGCGCTGACGATGTCCTTCCAGGGAGTTCCGGGCTTCAGCAGGTAGGTGCCGGGTTTGATGTTTCTGTCCCCACCGGTCAGCCTGCCGTACAGCCGGAACATCTTCTTCGAGCCGACCAGCTTCGCTTTGGCGAGGGAATCAGTCGCCTGTCCGAAGCTCGCTCCTCTCGGAATGATGACGCGCGCAGGCGTGCCGTGCGGCTCGCCGCCGCACGCGGCAACGAGTACGCACCCCGCGACCAGCGCGACGCGTAGATCAGTCCTGAACATTTAGGGCCTGCTGGAGCAGAATCGTCGCCGCGAGGGCATCAACATCGCCCTTTCTGCCGCGGGTGGATTCGCCCATTTCTTTTAGTGTGCGCAATGCAGCCGCCGTGGTGAATCGTTCATCTAAGAAACGAATGGGGAGGCCTGTACGTTTCGCTATTTCTACCCCTACAGCCCTCACTTCGGCGGTCCAATCGGTCTCAAGGCCCTCTCCGTCGAGCGGAAGGCCAAAAACGAACCCCTGCGCCCCGAGCTCCTCGGCGCGTGCGATGATTTTTGTGATCGGGGCCCTTTTGCCCGCGCGGCGCTCGATGAACCCCGCCGGCGAGGCGATCATGCCGATGGGATCCGCGATCGCAAAGCCAACCCGCTTCCGGCCGTAGTCGACTGCGAGGTAGCGCGCCAGCGCCGCGTTCACCCTACCCCTGCGCCATCTGTGTGAAGAACTCCTTGTTGTTCTTGGACTTCGCCATCTGGCGGAGCAGGAACTCGATGGCCTCCGCCTCGGGCATGTCAGCCAGGAACTGCCGCAGCAGGATCGCGCGGTTGATCTCGGGCTGGGTCAGCAGGAGCTCTTCCTTGCGCGTTCCCGACCGGAAGATGTCGATGGCTGGATAGACTCTTCTATCCGCGATCTTGCGATCGAGCACCAGCTCCATGTTTCCGGTGCCCTTGAACTCCTCGAAGATTACGTCGTCCATTCGCGACCCCGTCTCGGTGAGAGCGGTCGCGATGATCGTCAGCGACCCGCCGCCTTCGATGTTGCGCGCCGAGCCGAAGAACCGCTTCGGCTTGTGGAGGGCGCTGGCATCGACGCCGCCGGACAGAATCTTCCCCGACTGTGGCGCCACCGTATTGTGCGCCCGGGCGAAGCGCGTCAGGGAATCGAGCAGAATCACCACATCCTTGCCGTGCTCGACCAGCCGCTTCGCCTTCTCGAGCACCATGTCGGAAACCTGGACGTGACGTGCTGCTCCCTCATCGAATGTGGAGCTGACGACTTCCGCGCGCGTCGTGCTGGCGATCATCTCCGTCACCTCTTCCGGCCGCTCGTCGATGAGCAGCACGATGATCGTCACCTCGGGATGATTCTCCGCGATCGCGTTCGCCATCTTGTGCAGGAGGATCGTCTTTCCCGCCCGCGGCGGTGAGACGATGATTCCGCGCTGGCCCTTTCCGATCGGCGCCATGAGATCCATCACGCGCATGCTGAGATCCCCATCGGCCGTCTCGAGGCGAAGCCTCTCGTCGGGATACTGGGGGCGGAGGTTGTCGAACGGCACACGGTCCTTCGCCTTCTCCGGATCGTCGCCGTTTACGCTCTCGACCTTGAGCAGCGCGAGATACCGCTCCCACGGCTTGGGCGGGCGAACCTGTCCCCGCACGTCGTCCCCCGTGCGTAACCCGAAGCGCTTGATCTGCGAAGGTGAGACGTAGATATCGTCCGGACCAGGCAGATAACTCCAGTCCTGACTGCGGAGAAAGCCGTAGCCCTCGGGAAGAATCTCGAGCACGCCGTCGCCGTGCAGCACGATGTCGGTCTCGAGAAGATTCTGCTCGATCTGGAAGATGAGATCCTGCTTCCCGAGACCCGACGAGCCGTCGATCTTGAGGCCGTCGGCCATCTCCTGGAGCTCGGACACGGATTTTCGCTTTAACTCGGCGATATCCACGCTGTGGGGGGAGAGAAAAGAGAAAGGGATGTCTGAGCGAGTTGAGCTCAGAGCCGGCGAAGCCGTTGGTGCGAGGAGGGAGAAGGTGCTGGCGGAGGAGGGGAGGGAAGGGACGGTGGCGAGCGGGCCGCTACGCTACGCCCGTTCGATCCGAAGGTTAACTACGCTCAAAAAAGTGTCAAGTCAGAACCTGATGTATCGAAGAGGATGGCTCTTGATGTCCTTGATGAGTGCCGCGAGCAGGCCACGGGTTCGGCCCAGCTCTCTCGCGAGCACGCTGTCGGCGGCCGCGGCACCGCCAATCGACCCCGACGTGAGAGTGCGCAAGGTGTCGAGCTCAGCGAGCACGTGCCCGGCTTTGGTGACGAGCGTCGAGTCGCGGCGGAAACGTCCAAGGCTCGTTTTATTCGACGAAATCAGAGCGCGAATCGAATCTGCGGCGCCCATGGCGCGCGACGAGCGCGCCGTGAGATTCGAGCGCATGGCCAGGCCAATCGTGCCATTCCCGCTCGCCCTCGTCGCGATGCGAGACATGCGCGCCGACACCTCCGGCATCCGGGGCATCCCATGGATGCGCGCATTTCCGATGGTACCGACAGGGCTCTCGAGTTTCGCGTTGAGCGCGTTCACCTCGGTGACGAGCCCCGAGAACGCGGGCCCGATCGTGCCGACGTCCGATGTAAGGCTGGCAAGCCGCCCTTTCTTTCGAATGTGTACGGTGTCACCGTCGTGAAGGGGTGGCGATGTGGCCGTTCCCACGGAGATGGACACGACCAGTGTTCCAATGAAGCTCCCCCCCGGCTTGAGCTGCGCGTACGAGTCGCGCCGCACGTGGGGCAGCGCTTTCTCGAGAAACTCCGTCGTGATCAGCACGCGCTCCAGAGTGTCGGTCGACGGCGGCCTGAACGACACGTCCGTGACTTTGCCCTGTTTCTGCCCCGAGAGCCAGACCTCCGTCCCGGGCAGAATCCCGGCGGCATCTTCGGCGACGACGTAGAGAGTTACTTTCTTGCCGTGAACCTCGCCGACACGCGCGAAAAGCAGCGTCACGATGACGAGCGTCACGATCGCCGCCGCGGCGATGATCCCCGGGATCAGTTCTCTCCAATGAAGTTGGCGCGGCATCGTGCGTCAATATAAACATCCACAATCAGGAGCGCTTATCTTATGGCTGGCAAATGACCGCGGATAACGGTTTCCCTGAATGCTGATTGGCGTCCCGCGAGAGATCGCGAGCGGGGAGCGCCGCGTCGCGCTCGTCCCTGAAGTCGTGTCGCAGCTCACGCGCGCGGGCCACCGCGTAGTCGTCGAGCGCGGCGCGGGCATGCGAGCTGGATTCACCGACGAAGCCTACCGTGCGGCCGGCTGCGATCTCGCTGATTCGGCCGAGGAGATCTATTCGACCGCACAGATGATTCTGAAGGTGCAGCGGCCAGGCCGGGCGGAAGTCGGAGAGGCGGAGCTCGATCAGATGAGGGAGGGATCCATTCTCATCGGGCTCCTCCAGCCTTCCGGTGATCCCTCCCTGTTTCAGCAGCTGGCGGATCGTCAGATCATCGCCTGCAGCATGGAGCTGGTGCCGCGCACCACGCGCGCGCAGATGATGGACGCACTCTCTTCGCAGAGTACCGTCGCCGGATACAAGGCGGTGCTGCTCGCCGCGAACGCCCTTCAGAAATTCTTTCCAATGTTGATGACAGCCGCGGGCACTGTTCGTCCCGCGAAGGTCCTCGTGATCGGCGCGGGGGTCGCCGGACTCCAGGCGATCGCCACAGCGCGGCGCATCGGAGCGGTCGTCGAAGCTTTCGATACGCGACCCGTTGTGAAGGAGCAGGTCCAGAGTCTCGGCGCGACTTTCGTGGAGCTCGATCTGCACGGCGAAGACGCGCAGGATGCCGGCGGCTACGCCAGGGAGCTGAGCAAGGATCACATCCGGCGCGAGAAGGAGCTGATTCACAAGCGCGCGCTCAAGGCCGATGTGATCATCACGACCGCGCTCATTCCGGGGAAGCCCGCCCCGATGCTCATCGATGCGGAGACCGTTGCGCAGATGCAGCCGGGATCCGTGATCGTCGACCTCGCGGGCGAGCAGGGCGGCAACTGCGAGCTGAGCGTCCCGGGTGAGACGGTGGTGAGGCACGACGTCACGATCATCGCTCCGCTCCACATCTCCAGCGACCTCGCGTTCCACGCCAGTCAGATGTACGCAAAGAACGTCGCCGCCCTGGTGGTGCTGCTCGCGCCGAAGGGCGAGCTCAATCTCAACTTCAGCGACGACATCATCAACGCCGTCTGCGTCACCGCCGGTGGCGAGATCCGACACGCGCCAACCCGCCAGCGGCTCGGTCTGCCGGCGCAACCATCAACTGTGGAGTCTGCAAAGTGAGCCCGGAGCTCGTACTCGGTATCTACGTCTTCATCATGGCGATCTTCGTCGGCTTCGAGGTGATCAACCGCGTTCCCTCGGTGCTGCATACGCCGCTCATGTCCGGCACCAACGCGATCCATGGAATCGTGGTTCTCGGAGCGATGCTGGTCGCGGGATCCGCGGACACCGCGCTGCTAAAGGCGCTCGGATTCATCGCCGTGGTGTTCGGCGCGGCGAACGTGTTCGGCGGCTTCGTGGTAACGGACCGGATGCTCGAGATGTTCAAGAAGCGCGAGACAGCGGCGCAATCAGAGACCGGGAAAAAGGATGCTTGATTTTCGGGGATCGGTGATAGCGATCTGCTACATCGTTGCCGCCGTTCTCTTCATTTTCGGACTAAAGAGACTCAGCTCGCCTTCAACCGCCAGGTCGGGCAATCGTATCGCCGCGATCGGAATGGCGCTCGCGCTCGGCGTAACGCTTTTGGATCGGCAGATCGTGTCTTACTGGACGATCGCCATCGGAACTCTGATCGGTGCGGTGATGGGAGTTTACTTCGCCAGAACCGTCCAGATGACGGCGATGCCCCAGATGGTCGCGCTGTTCAACGGAATGGGTGGAGCGACAGCGGCGCTGGTGTCGGTCGCCGAGTTTCTGCGGCTGACGCGGTTGGGAACCCCAATCGGCGTTGGCGAATCGACATCGATCGTCCTTGGCACCGCGATCGGCGCTGTGTCCTTCACGGGGAGCATCGTCGCGTTCGGCAAGCTGCAGGAGCTGCTGCCGGGGAGACCGCTGCAGTTTCCGCTGCAAAGGCTGATCAACGGGCTGATACTCGTCTCCGTGCTGGCGCTCGGCGCGTTTGTCGTCGTCGGTGGTGGCGCGTCGACGGCTCTCTGGATCCTCTTCGCGGCCTCGCTCGTGCTCGGCGCGATGTTCGTGCTGCCGATCGGCGGCGGTGACATGCCGGTAGTGATCTCGATTCTCAACTCTCTCACCGGACTCGCGGCGGCGCTCACCGGATTTGTCCTCCACAACCAGATGCTGGTGGTGGCCGGTGTTCTCGTGGGCGCTTCGGGCACGCTGCTCACGCTGCTCATGAGCAAGGCGATGAATCGGTCGGTGGGGAACGTCCTGTTTGGCGCGTTCGGCGCGGCGACCAACGATGCCGGCGCCACGGCGAGCGCGGTTGGGCGCACTGTCAGGCAGACGACGCCGGAAGACACTGCCATCGCGCTTGCCTACGCGAGGAGCGTGGTGATCGTGCCGGGCTATGGTCTGGCGGTGGCCGAAGCGCAGCACACCGTCAGGGAGCTCGCCACTGACCTCGAGAAGCGTGGGGTCGATGTCAAATACGCGATTCATCCTGTCGCCGGCCGCATGCCCGGGCACATGAACGTTCTGCTGGCGGAGGCGAACGTGCCCTACGACCAGCTGCTCGAGATGGATCAGGTAAATGGCGAATTCCCGCAGACCGACGTCGTGCTGGTAGTGGGCGCGAACGACGTCGTGAACCCGGCGGCGCGCGACGATCCGGCGAGCCCCATATATGGAATGCCGATCCTCGATGTCGATCGCGCGCGCAACATCATCGTCCTCAAGCGCAGCATGGGCCATGGCTTCGCGGGTATCGACAACGCGCTCTTTTACCATGAGAAGACGCGAATGCTGTTCGGGGATGCGCGGCAGTCGCTGACGCAGGTCGGTCAGGCACTAAAGAGCGCGTAGGCAAAGGCCTCCGGGCAAACAAATAGCTCCTCTCAAATGAGGAGAAAAAGCCCTTGCGCCATAAGTTAGGATATCCTAACTTATATTCGTGTCACTCCATAAACCAATGTTAGGCACGATGCGAACGCTTATCCTGCTCGGCTGCTTTTTAGGCACCTCCCGGCTCCTCGCCCAATCTCCCCCTCCCCGTCCGGAACCGCGCGAAGAGCCACCTCCGATCGAGGACAACAGCTTTCTGATCGAAGAGGCATACAATCAGGGGCGCGGCGTCGTTCAGCACATCAACACGTTTTCTCGCGTTGCCGGCGGCGACGGGTGGGAGTACACCTTCACCCAGGAGTGGCCGCTGGGTGGGCGAGCGCACCAGCTGAGTTACACCATTCCC
>Ga0193741_1000667_pt1 | contig 10166 bp, 10 predicted proteins | sample L2s2metaG_FD_143059 | JGI IMG/M metagenome (GOLD analysis project Ga0193741, IMG submission 143059) | Soil microbial communities from a riparian zone of the East river system, Colorado, United States - L2s2 | ecosystem: Environmental > Terrestrial > Soil > Riparian zone | place: USA: East River...
AGGCCGTCTACAACTCGCTCCTGAAGGCGACGCCGGTGAGCAGCCGCTTCGGCAAAGCAGAAGCTTTACCTATCGATCGCGTCAAAGAGATTCTCGGGCGTTATCCGAAACCATAACCCCTTGACGTCAATCGGGGCCGCCCTATAATCAATCCTTAGAGATGAAGGGCGTCGTCATTCTCTCGTTCCGGGGCCTGCTGGGCGTACTTAGCCTTCTCGGCATTGGCCTATCGAACGACGCGGGATGATGTAGCCCAGATAGCAACAAGAGAAACCAAGGGCCATCACCCGCAGGGGTGATGGCCCTTTTCGTTTTCGCGCCGATAAAGGGGAATAACCATGGAACCCGGAAGTACTGCAAGAGTGTGGAAGGACGGACGCCTGCAAGAGGCGGATCGTCATGACGCCGCGTTGTCGTCGCTGTGCCAGGCGCTGGAGAAGGCGATGCGACAGCATCCCAATGCCGGCGTCAAAGCCGTGATCCTGATGGTCGATCAGCCGGGCGCACGCCCGGAACCGGCGGTGGCGCCGGTCCCGGTCTACGTCGATGTGTTCGAGTCCGGCTTCAGCCAGGACTCAGGATACGGGTACGGGGTCTGACGTAGGCGCGACCGACGGTTCAAGGAACGGCATCCGGGCGCGGAGCTTCGCGCCGACCTGCTCGATCTGATGATCGCGCTGGCGCTCGCGCTCTGCATGGAACCAGCCGCTCTTCGTCTCACGCGACAGTTTCTCGGCGTACGCGCCTGAGCGAATCTCCGCGAGCATCTTCCGCATCACTTCTTTCGTCTCCGCGGTCACAATGCGGGGACCGCCGGTGTAGTCGCCGTGCTCGGCGGTGTCGCTGACCGAGTAGCGCATGAAGCCGAGGCCGCCGCGATACATCAGGTCGACAATCAGCTTCAGCTCGTGCAGGCACTCGAAGTACGCAATCTCCGGCTGATAGCCCGCCTCGACCAGCGTCTCGAAGCCCGCCGTCACCAGCGCGCTGACGCCGCCGCACAGCACGGCCTGCTCGCCGAACAGATCCGTTTCGGTTTCTTCCGAGAACGTCGTCTCGATCACGCCGGCGCGCGTGCAGCCGATGCCCTTCGCATAGGCGAGCGTCGCGGTCCTGGCGTTACCGGTCGCGTCGGCGTGAATCGCGACCAGGCCCGGGACACCGGCGCCTTCTTTGAACACTTCGCGGACGCGATGTCCGGGCGCCTTCGGCGCGACCATCGACACGTCGACGCCCTGCGGCGGCGTGATCCAGCCGAAGCGGATCGCGAAGCCGTGCGCGAACATCAGCATCTTGCCCGGCGTCAGGTGCGGCGCGATCTGCTGCTTGAAGAGATCCGGCTGCACCAGATCCGGCACGAGCATCATGATCACGTCAGCCCACTGCGCGGCGGCCGCCGGATCGAGCGGCGCGAAGCCGTCCTTTTCCGCTGCCTTCCAGCCGCGGCTGCCCGGGCGCACGCCGACGCGAACCTCCGCGCCGCTGTCCTTCAGGTTCAACGCGTGCGCGTGGCCTTGCGAGCCGTAGCCGATCACGGCGATGCGCCGCGACAGGATCGGGTTCAGGTCAACGTCTGAGTCGTGAATCATCGTGGCCATGAGGTCTGCTACTCCGTGTCCTTTGCTTCTGATGTCCAGTCTTCGACTGCCAGCACACCGATCTGCCGCTCGAGGAGCGACACGATGCGCGCGGCCGTCTTGTCCGAGCTGTCGAACATGATCGTCGCCTGCACGGTCGCGCGATCCTGCGACGCGACGGCTGTGAACGCTTCGGCGCGCACACGTTGACGGCGCAGGATGCCGGCGACGCGATCGAGCGCGTCGATCTCGTGCTCGTAGCGGACGACGATGGTGCGAGAGCGATGCTCGTCGTTCACAGCAGATCAGCTCCCGTCTCCGCGAGCGCGCTTGGTCGTTTGATCATGTCGTGGAGCGCCGCGCCGGGCGACACCATCGGGTAGACGGTGTCTTCCTGCTCGACGCGGAAGTCCATGACCACCGCGCCGGCCGAGGCGCGCGCGTGCTTCAACGCGTCGGCCATGTCTTCGCGCCGCGTGACGCGGATGCCGGGCAGGCCATGCGCGTCGGCGAGCTTCACGTAATCCGGCGACGACATCGGCGTCGCGGAGTAGCGGCGATCGTGGAAGAACTGCTGCCACTGCCGCACCATGCCGAGGTAGCCGTTGTTGATGATCGCGATGTTGACCTTGACGTTCTCCTGCACCATCGTCTGCAGCTCGGCCTGCGTCATCTGGAAGCCGCCGTCGCCGACGATCGCCCACACTTCTTTCTCGGGACGCGCCATCTTGGCGCCGATCGCCGCGGGCACGCCGAAGCCCATCGTGCCGAGGCCGCCCGAGGTGATGAACGTGCCGGGCTCCGCGACCTTGTAATACTGCGCCGCCCACATCTGGTGCTGGCCGACGTCGGTGACGATGATCGCGCGGCCGGCGGTCGCCTTGAAGATGTCGTGAATCACGTGCGCGGCGCAGAGATGCCCGTTGTCCGGCAGCTCCTCGATGTCGCGCACCGTCGGCCCGCCCGCGAGCTCGCCGATCCGCGTGATCCAGGCGTCGTGCCTGGCGGATTCGACGAGCGGCAGCAGATCCTTCAACACCGTCTTCAGATCGCCGGCAATCGCCACGTCGGCGCGGACGTTCTTGTGCAGCTCGGACGGATCGATGTCGATGTGAATCTTCTTCGCATGCGGCGCGTAGGACGCGAGCCTGCCGGTGACGCGATCGTCGAACCGCATGCCGAGCGCGATCAGCAGGTCGGCTTCCTGAATCGCTTCGTTGACCCAGTGCTCGCCGTGCATGCCCATCATGCCGAGGTTGAGCGGGTGATCCGCCGGCATGCAGCCGATGCCGAGCAGCGTCATCGACAGGGGGATATGCGCGCGCTCGGCGAGCACGAGCACTTCGTCGCACGCGCCGCTCTTGTGGATGCCGTGGCCGCCGAGGATGACCGGTTTGCTGGCACGCGCGATCAGTTCCGCCGCCTTGGCGATCGACGTCGCCGCGCCCTCGGCGCGGACCGCAGCCGCGGCAGGCCTGGGTACGGCCGGCTCGTACTCGGTCTCTTCTTGTTGCGCGTTCTTCGTGATGTCGACGAGCACTGGACCCGGACGGCCCGAGGTCGCAATCTCGAAGGCCCGTCGCAGCGTCGGCGCGATGTCCGCCGCTTTGGTCACGAGGAAGTTGTGCTTCGTGATCGTCAGCGTGATGCCGGTGACATCGGTCTCCTGGAACGCGTCCGAGCCGATCAGCGCTTCCGGCACCTGGCCGGTAATGCAGACGATCGGAATCGAATCCATCATCGCCGTGGCGATGCCGGTGACGAGGTTGGTCGCGCCCGGACCCGAGGTGGCGACCGCAACGCCGACCTTGCCGCTCGCCCGCGCATAGCCGTCGGCCATGTGCGTCGCGCCCTGTTCGTGCCGGACCAGGACGTGGCGGATCGGGTGATCGAGCAACGCGTCGTAGGCCGGCAGAATCGCGCCGCCGGGGTACCCGAAGACAGTGTCGACGCCCTGTTCGACCAGGACCGACCAGATGATATGAGCGCCACGTAGTTTCATAAGGCCATCTTCATAAAGTTGGGACCACCCGCCGCTCGTACGCGGCGATGTCCGATTCGTGAGTCAGGATCAGATCGATCTCGTCCTTGCCTTCGAGCAGCCGCTGCCGGGAGGGAGCGTCGATCGTGAAGGGTTCCTTCAACCCAAACCGATCGCGCACGTCGCAGCGCTCGAGATCGACGTCCACGCCGTACTGCGATTCGCGCTCGGCGCGATCGAGGATTAATTCGACCGCCGCTTCGGAGAGCGCCACCGGCAGCATGCCGTTGCCAATCGCGTTGTTGCGGAAGATGTCGGCAAACGAGGGGGCGATGACGACGGTGAAGCCCGCGTCCTGCAGCGCCCACGCCGCATGCTCGCGCGACGAGCCGCAGCCGAAGTTCACGCCGGCGACCAGCACCGAGGCGCCTTCGTACTGTTTCTGATTCAGGACGAATGACGGTTCGCGCTTCCAGTCGTTGAACAGGAAGGGGCCGAATCCCGTTCGCTCAATCCGTTTCAGGAACTGCTTCGGGATGATCTGATCGGTGTCGACGTGGTTGCGGCGCAACGGCGCCACGCGGCCACGATGCACGGTGAACGGCGGTCGTGCCCCCATCACCGGTACTCCCAATCACGCACGTCCGTGAACCGGCCTTGGATCGCGGCCGCGGCCGCCATCGCCGGGCTCACCAGATGCGTGCGGCCGCCGCGGCCCTGGCGCCCCTCGAAATTGCGATTGCTCGTCGAGGCGCACCGCTCACCCTCGCCGAGGATGTCGTCGTTCATGCCGAGGCACATCGAGCAGCCCGGCTCGCGCCATTCGAAGCCGGCCTCGGCGAAGATCCGATCGAGGCCTTCGCGCTCGGCGTCCGCCTTGACCTGCTGCGATCCCGGCACGACCAGCGCGCGCACCCGGCTGTTCACCTTGTGGCCCTTGGCGACGCTGGCGGCGGCGCGGAGATCCTCGAGGCGCGCGTTGGTGCACGATCCGATGAACACGCGATCGATCGGCAGGCTGTCGATCGCGGTGCCGGGCGTGAGGCCCATGTAGGCGAGCGCGCGTTCCATCGCGCGCGCATCGCCGTCGGAGGTCGCGGTATTCGGATTGGGGACCCGGCCCGTGACCGGTTCGACCATGTCGGGACGCGTGCCCCAGGTCACGAGCGGCGCCAGCGCGCTCACATCCATCGTGATCTCGGCATCGAACCGCGCGCCCGGATCGCTCTTCAATTCCTTCCAGCGCTCGACCGCCGCGGTCCACTCGGCGCCTTTTGGCGCATGCGGACGGCCTTCGAGAAACGCGATCGTCGTCGCATCGGGCGCGATCAACGCGCTCCGCGCGCCGGCCTCGATGCTCATGTTGCAGATCGTCATCCGCTGTTCCATCGACAGGCTGTCGATCAGGGGACCGGCGAGCTCGAGCGCGTGACCCGAGCCGCCGCTGATGCCGAGGCGGCCCATCAACGTGAGCGCGACATCCTTTGCGGTCACGCCCTTGCTCAACCGGCCCGTGAAGTTGACCCGCATCGCTTTCGGCTTGGCCTGTGCCAGGCACTGCGTGGCGAGCACGTGCTCGACTTCGCTGGTGCCGATGCCGAACGCGAGCGCGCCGAATGCGCCATGCGTACTGGTGTGGCTGTCGCCGCACACGATGGTCGTGCCCGGCAGCGTCAAGCCGAGCTCGGGACCGATCACGTGGACGATGCCCTGGCGGCCGCTGTCGAAATCAAACAGCGGGACGCCGAATTCGACGACGTTGCTGCGCAGCGTTTCGACCTGCTGGCGCGCCAGCGGATCGGCGATCGGCAGGTGACGATTCGCCGACGTCGGCACGTTGTGATCGACGGTGGCGAAGGTGAGATCCGGGCGGCGAACCGTGCGGCCGCTCAGGCGCAGGCCTTCGAACGCCTGCGGTGACGTCACCTCGTGGACGAGATGCCGATCGATGTAGAGCAGGGTACGGCCGTCTTCGAGCTCGCGCACGACGTGCGCGTCCCACACCTTGTCGAGCAGCGTGCGATGGGAACTAGACGGCATGGTATGAGTGCCGCCGGTCTCGAATTTCGTGGAGCGCGTCTTCGATCGCCTGGCCCATCTCGCGCGTCGAGAGCGCGCGTTCGCCGGGTCCGGCGAGATCCTTGGTGCGGGCGCCGGCGGCCAGCGCGTCCTCGATCGCGTGATCGATCTCCGCCGCTTCCTTGTCCATTTTCGCGCTGAAGCGCAGCAGCATCGCCGCGCTCGCGATCGCGCCGATCGGATTGGCGAGCGCCTTGCCGGCGATGTCCGGGGCCGAGCCGTGGACCGGCTCGTAGAGATCGACGCGTCCGCCGATGGTTGCCGACGGCAGCACGCGGAGCGAACCCGCGATCGATGCCGCCTGATCGCTGAGGATGTCGCCGAACAGGTTGTCGCAGAGCATGACGTCGAAGCTGGTCGGGAATGTGGCGAGCCGCATCGCCGCCGTGTCGACGTAGACGTGCTCGAGCTCGACGTCGGGATACCCCTTCGCGACTTCCGACACGACCGCGCGCCACAGGCGCGACGTCTCGAGGACGTTGGCCTTGTCGATCGACGCGACCTTCTTGCGGCGCTCGCGCGCGCGCTCGAAGGCGACCTTGGCGACGCGTTCGATCTCGTGACGCGAGTAGATCAGCGTATTGAAGGCGGTGTTGCCCGATGCTTCGAAGCCGCGCGGCTCGCCGAAATACAGGCCGCCAAGAAGCTCGCGGACGATCAGCAGGTTGGCGCCCTTCACGCGCTCGGGCTGGAATGGGGTGCGTTTGGCGAGCGCCGCGTAATAGATCGCCGGGCGCAGGTTCGCAAATCCGCCGAGCGCCTGGCGCAACGCGAGCAGCGCCGCTTCGGGACGCTCCGACGGCAGCCGGCCGTCGAACTTCGGATGGCCGACGGCGCCGAGCAGCACCGCATCCGCGCCCAGCGCCGCTTCGAGCGTCCGCTCCGGCAGGCCCGTGCCCTCGCTGTCGATCGCGACGCCGCCGATGGGATGCGTCGAGAACGAAATCGCACGGCCGGAATGCTCGGCCACGTTCTTGAGAATGCGGACGGCTTCCTCGGTGACTTCCGGACCGATGCCGTCGCCGGGCAGCAGCGCGATCTTCAGTGACATGCGACGTCCTGCATTTCCTAATGACGGCTCGCGCCGGCTCCCGCGCCAACGGTCAGCGCCGTCGCCAACTCGTCGCGAATGATGGCGGTCAGCTGCTCGTCGTCGACCGTCTTGGTGCGATCGGCGAGCGCGGTGACCTTGAGATAGAGGCGTTCGAGCTGCGGCTGGCGAAGGAGATGGCCGAGCGCGCGGCAGCGCGCATCGAGACCGCGCAGGCCCGAGTGCTTGCCGAGCACGAGCCGCGTTCCGGGCGCGCCGACGGATTCGGGGCGCATGATTTCGTAAGTGAGCTGGTGCTTCAGCATCCCGTCCTGGTGGATGCCGGCTTCGTGCGCGAACGCATTGGCGCCGACGATCGCCTTGTTGGGCGGCACCGAGACGCCGACGATCGCCGACAGCGCATTGCTGGTCGGCACCAGTGCCTGGGTGTTGATGCCCGTGCCATGCGGCAGCGCATCGGCGCGAACTTCGAGGGCCATCACGATCTCTTCGAGCGACGCGTTGCCGGCGCGCTCGCCGATGCCGTTGATGGTGCATTCGACCTGCCGCGCGCCCGCCTGGATGGCGGCGAGTGAATTCGCCACGGCCAGTCCGAGATCGTTATGACAGTGCGCCGACAGCACCGCACTATTTTTCCTATTGGCGCCGATGCGCTTGCCCACGGCAGTGAACATGCGCTCGATATCGGTTGGCAGCGCGTAGCCGACAGTGTCGGGCAGGTTGATCGTCGTCGCGCCGGCGTTGACCGCCGCTTCAGCGATCTCGCACAGGAAATCCAGATCGCTGCGCGTCGCATCCTCCGCCGAGAACTCCACGTCTTCGCAATAGGCGCGCGCGTGGGCGACCGCGGTGGTGACCTGCGCCAGGCACTGCTCGCGGCTGATGCGGAGCTTGTGCTCGAGGTGAATGTCCGACGTCGCGAGAAACACGTGAATGCGCGGCCGCGCCGCCTGCGAGAGCGCCGCCCACGCCCGATCGATGTCCGCGGGGATAGCGCGGGCGAGGCCGGCAATGATCGGCCGCCGCACGGCGCCGGCAATAGTGCGCACCGCCTCGAAGTCTCCATCCGACGAGATCGGGAAGCCGGCTTCGATGATGTCCACGCCAAGGCGATCGAGCTGCTGAGCGAGGCGCAGCTTCTCCGCTGCGGTCATGCTGAAGCCCGGCGCCTGCTCGCCGTCGCGAAGCGTCGTGTCGAACACCTGAATACGGGATGTGGTCGCCATCGTTGGAGTTAGCCCTGTTAGTAATATCGGGCTTGCGACCAAAATAAGTCAAAATAATAATATCTATGGCCGAGTGGCCTCTCGCTTATAGTATGGAATTCCGATGGAATTGTTTCAGTTAGAGGCCTTTCTCGCGGTCGTGCGCGAGGGCAGCTTTTCCGCCGCCGCCAAGGCGCTGTTCCGCACCCAGCCGGCCATCAGCCAGACGATTAAGAAGCTCGAGGACGAGATCGGCCGTCCGCTCTTCGATCGCTCCAGCAGGCGCGGCGTGCTCACCGACGCGGGGAGGGTGCTGGCGGATCATGCCGAGCGCCTGGTGAACCTCCGGCAGCGCGCCATGGCCGCCCTGGACGACGTGCGGCAGCTCAGGACCGGCCGCCTGACGATGGCGGCGAATGAGTTGACGTGTTTATATCTCTTGCCGATTCTGCACGAGTATCGCCGCCTCTATCCGGAAGTGCACATTACGGTGCAGCGTGCCCTCGGCAGCCGCGTGCCGGCGCAGGTGCTCGACTACGGCGCCGACTTCGGCGTGATCACCTTCCGTCCCGACACCGCCTCGCTCAACTCGGTCGTCGTCTATCACGACGAGCTCGCGTTCGTGGTGCCGCCGTCGCATCCGCTGGCGCGTCGATCGAAAGTCTCGATCAGCGAGCTCGCGCGCGAGTCGTTCGTCGCGCATCACGTGTCGTCGCCATATCGATTGAAAGTGATCGAGACGTTCAAGAAGAAGCGCGTCGATTTGAAGATGCCGGTCGAGATGCCGACGATCGATGCGATCAAGAAATTCGTGGCGATGGGGAATGGGGTGGCGCTGCTGCCGGCGATCACCGTCGAGCGCGAGGTGTCGCATAAAGAGTTGATCCGCGTGCAGGTGCCGGAGCTCGCGTTCGATCGCAAGCTCCGGTTGATCTATCGCCGCGAGGGCACCTTGTCGCACGCCGCCGAGGCGCTGCTCGCCGTCGCCGAAGCGCAGACCGAGCTTCGGCGGGGACGCTACGCCTTCGCGGCGGAGAAATGATCTAGCGGCGTCCGCCCTTGTTGCGCGACACTTCCCAAGCTGCGGCAGGGATCGTAATACTCGTGTGACAGTCGCTACACACGCACACTTTTTGATGAGCGCGACTGTATACGGCTTCCATGGATCCCCCGCAAATCGGGCAGATGTCGATCACGTCGCATGGGCCGGGCGCCTTAGGGTCTGTAGTCACATCCATACTGCAGAGAAATAGAGCAAGAGGTTTGCCAGCTATTTCAGGACCAGCTAGTTATTCTGGCTTCCGAATACCGCTGCGCTTGCGACGCTGAATCTCCCAGGCCGTCGCGGGGATCGTCAAGCCGGAATGACAATCGGTGCACACGCACACCTGCTGGTTGAACCGGTCGTAGACGACTTCCATTGATCCGCCGCAAATCGGGCAATAGGGGCAGGGCGGATCATCCCGTAAGAGGGGGGCCGCAGACATCTGCAGGCAGTTTAGGAACCGCCGCCAGACTTTTCAAGTGGAAACGCCCTGTAAACTCAACCGTTATAACGGTTTAGCTGGCTAGGCCGAGTGGCTGAGGCCCTTTTCCGCGCCATGAATGAGGCCGTAGGCCGAAGGAATGGTGCGGAAGAGAGGACTCGACCCCTCTAGGCCGAGCGCGAAGCGCGACGGCCGAGTGGCTGAGGCCCTAATTCCGCCACTCCCGCACGTGGAGAGGTCAATTACACAGGCAGTAAGCAATCAGTATACGCTACCAATCTCATAGACAAAACGGGAGGTCAGCGTGCGTCAGCTTCTCTTCGTCGGCGTTTTCGTCGCGGCGGTTGGTCTGGCTGCGCAGGCGCAAGCACCGCGTCCCGCAGCGCGCGCCGCGGCGCCCGTGACCTTCGCGAAAGACGTCGCGCCCATCCTGTATGCGAATTGCATCTCCTGCCATCGCCCCGGCGAAGTCGCGCCGATGTCATTGCGCACCTACGACGAAGTGCGGCCCTGGGCGCGTTCGATCAAGCAGAAGGTGCAGGGCAAGCAGATGCCACCGTGGTTTGCCGATCCCGCGCACGGCACGTTCAAAAACGATGCGCGGCTGACGGATCAGCAGATCGACACGATCGTGAAGTGGGTCGATGCCGGCGCGCCGCGCGGCAATCCCGCCGATGAGCCGACACTGCCGGCGCTCACTGAAGGCTGGCAGCTCGGCGAGCCTGACTACGTCATCACGTTGCCGACGGTGAATGTTCCCGCCGAAGGCAATGACATTTTTCCGAC
>Ga0193741_1000668_pt1 | contig 10161 bp, 8 predicted proteins | sample L2s2metaG_FD_143059 | JGI IMG/M metagenome (GOLD analysis project Ga0193741, IMG submission 143059) | Soil microbial communities from a riparian zone of the East river system, Colorado, United States - L2s2 | ecosystem: Environmental > Terrestrial > Soil > Riparian zone | place: USA: East River...
CTTCTACCTCGGCCTCAACCTCCTCACCCACCTCGACGAGGACCGAGAACGCACCGAGGCGCTCGTCAAGCGTCTCCAGAGCCTGGCGCCGCTCGTGTCCACGACTTCCGGACCGGCCGTGAGCGAGCGGTAGGCTCCCGGCGTGGAGGCCGAGGAAGCACGCATCGAGCAAACGGCCGAGGGCGCGACGGCCGCGTCGCCCGGCTGGTTCGTGCTCAACCTCGCCGACGCGCGCTGGAGGCGGAGCAAGGAGGGCGGCGAGTGGACCGACTTCGAACCGCCGGAGGGCTTCGCGGAGTACGGAATCGGCGTCCACGTCATCCAGCCGGGCCAGCCGAACGGGAAGTACCACGCGGAGACCGTGCAGGAGGACTTCCTCGTCCTCTCCGGCGAATGCATCCTCGTCGTCGAAGACGAGGAGCGGCGGCTGAAGGCCTGGGACTTCTTCCACTGCGCCCCTGGGACGAACCACATCCTCGTCGGGGCCGGCGACGGGCCGTGCGCGATCCTGATGGCCGGCTCGCGCGCCGAGGGGAAGAAGCTGCACTATCCGGTCGGCGAGGTCGCGGGCCGCTACGGCGCGTCGACGCCCGAGGAGACGGACGCGCCACCCGTCGCGTACGGCGACTGGTCGCGGGAGTACGAGCCGGTGCGCGCCACCTGGCCCCTGTGACGGAGAGGGAGGCCGAGCTACAGGCCGTGCGCCTCCAGAAGGTCGAGGTGCACGGCAAGCCGATCGAGCTCGCGGAGTACGACCCCGCCTGGCGGGAGCTCTACGAGCGGGAGGCGGAGAAGATCCGCGCGGCCCTCGGCGACCGCGTCCGCGCGCTCGAGCACGCAGGCTCGACGTCGGTGCCGGGCCTCGCGGCGAAGCCGATCATCGACATCGTCCTGGCGGTCGCCGACTCAGCGGACGAGAGCGCCTACGTGCCGGCGCTCGAGCGGGCCGGGTACGTGCTTTCGATCCGCGAGCCCGACTGGCACGAGCATCGCCTGCTCAAGGGCAACGATCCCATCATGAACCTCCACGTCTTTTCGCACGGCTCCCCCGAGGTCGAACGGATGCTCGCCTTCCGCGACCGTCTGCGGACGAACGAAGCCGAGCGCGTGCTCTACGAGCGAACGAAACGCGAGCTCGCCCAGCGCGCGTGGACGTACACGCAGGACTACGCGGACGCGAAGACACAGGTCGTCGAGGCGATCCTCACGCGCGCACTCGCTTGACCGGGTTCTCCGTCGTCTCGACAATGGAGCTGCCGATGAAACGCCTGGGCCCAGTCCTCATCCTCACGGCGACGCTCGCGTTCGCCGCGGCGGGCTGTGGGGGCAGCGAGCCTTCAGCCTCGGAGGAGTGGGCCGGCGACGTTTGCTCGGCGGTCGGCGACTGGCAGGACCAGCTCGAACAGTCGGCATCCGACATCAGAGAGCAGATCCAGTCACCCGGGGCAGGCACGCTTGCGGCAATCGAGTCCGAGATCCGGGAGGCCGCGGATGCCTCGACCGAGCTCGCCGACGAGCTGAAGTCGCTGGACGCGCCGGACACGGAGAACGGCGATCAGGCGAAGCAGCAGGTCGATTCGCTCGCCGACCAAGTCGAAGAAACGGTGGACAAGACGAAGGAGACCATCGACGGCCTGCCGGAGAACGCCGGCCTGACGGAGGTCGCCGAGGCAGTCGCGCCACTGCTTCCCTCGCTCCAGGCTCTGGTCACGAACGTGTCCGCCACGCTCGACGCCGTCCAGGAGGCCGGATCGGAGCTGAAGGACGGCTTCGACGAGGCCGGCTCCTGCGAGCAGTACCGCTAGGCCGACCCCTCTCGTGCTGTTCACGCCCGGGCGTCACGAGCCGCTCACCGGCCCGCCGTTCCGTGAAGCAAGCGCGCGGGAGGCAATCGAGCGCATCGTGGCGCGCGCCGAAGGGGAGCTCGACGTCGCCGATGGACGCTGGCCTCTCGACCCGGCTGACGCCGAGCCGGACGACGAACATGCGGCGAGCTGCCTCTACCACGGCGCCGCCGGAATCGCATGGGCGCTCGGGGAGCTCGACCCGGGCCAGGTCGATCCCGAGTTCGTCGAGGGGCTCGTCGACCGGATCGTCGCGGAGCCGGATGCGCCGGAGTGGGTCGCGGGCGGCGTCTGGCTCGGGGTCTCGGGCGTTCTCGCCCTGGCCGAGCGACACTGGCCGGACCCGTCTCGCCGGGACCGGATCGCCGAGCTGGCACTCGCGGCGCTCGACTCGCCTGCGCTCGAGGTCATGTTCGGGCACCCGGGACACATCGCGCTCGCGGCGCAGCTCCACGAGCGCACGGGCGAGGAGCGCTGGGCCGAGATCTGGACGGCCGGCGCAGCGCGCCTGCTCGTCGAGTGGCGGTACGACGACGTACTCGGCGCCTGGCTCTGGACGCAGCGCTTCGGGACGCGCGAGACGCGGAACGTCGGCGCCGCGCACGGCCTCGTCGGAAACCTTCACGTGCTCCTGCGCGGCGGCGACCTGCTCCCCGACGAGCAGCGCCACGAGGTCGAACGCCGCGCAGTCGAGACCCTGACCTCGCTGGCAGTGGTCGAGGACGGGTTGGCGAACTGGCCTCCGGTAGCCGGCGGTTCGCTCGTCGCAAACGACCGAATCCGTGTGCAGTGGTGTCATGGAGCCTCGGGCGTGCTCAGCTCGCTCTGGGATTGCGCGCCCGCCGACGACGAGTGGAGCCAGCTACTGCTGGCCGCCGGCCGCCTGGTCTGGGCGGCGGGCCCGTTCCAGGACGAGCCCGGGCTCTGCCACGGGACCGCCGGGAACGCCTATGCCCTGCTCGCCCTGTGGCGGCGGACGCGAGACGAGCAGTGGCTCGAGCGAGCGCGAGCGTTCGCCATGCACGCGGCCGCTCAGGTCGAGGAGCGCGCGGCACGGCTGGGCCACGGCCGTCATTCGCTCTTCACCGGCGACGAAGGCGTCGCGCTGTGCCTCGCCTCGTGCAACGCAGGCGACGAGCGTCTTCCGATCATGGACAGGCTCGCCTGAGACGCGCTCAGCACCCGGGCTACACTTTGGGTGAACGGGGCTATAGCTCAGCTGGGAGAGCGCCTGGATCGCACCCAGGAGGTCGTCGGTTCGAGTCCGACTAGCTCCACCTCGCTTCCCTGGCCAGCGGGTCGCTGACCGCCTTCCTGGCGAGCGGGCCGTGTGGCTTAACACTGTCCCACTCGCATACAGGCGCTCAGCGACGCGCCAGGAAACCGAGGTTCAGGCGTCGTCGTCGGTCGCCGACAAGCAGGCAGCCGACCTCATGCGGGGGTGGCGTCGCGGTCGCGCTTGCGGCGCGAGGCAATCGACTGGCGTTTCGTCGCCGAGAGCTCGACCTTCCGCAGGCGGATGCTCTTCGGCGTCACCTCGACGCACTCATCGTCGCGGATGAACTCGAGCGCCTGCTCGAGCGAGAGCGGGCGTGGCGGTATGAGCCGGACGAGCTCGTCCGCGGTGGAGGAGCGCATATTCGTGAGCTTCTTCTCCTTGGTGGCGTTGACGTCGAGATCCTCGCCCCGGGCGTTCTCGCCGACGACCATGCCCTCATACACCTCCACGCGCGGGCCGATGAACAGCGACCCACGCTCCTGGAGCGCAGCTATCGCGAACCCGGTCACGTCGCCTCTGCGATCGGCGACGAGGCTGCCGGTCGGACGAGTTCGAAGCTCGCCGTGCCACTGCTCCCAGCGCTCGAAGACGTGGTGCATGATCCCGGCCCCGCGCGTCTCGGTGAGGAATTCGGTTCGGAAGCCGATCAGCCCGCGGGCGGGCACGAGGTACTCCATGCGAGCCCAGCCTGTGCCGTGGTTGACCATCTGCTGCATCCGGCCCTTCCGGAGCGCGAGCAACTGAGTGACAACCCCGATGTAGTCCTCCGGAACGTCGATGGCGACCCGTTCGACAGGCTCGTGCTTCTTCCCGTCGATCACACGCGTCAGCACCTCTGGCTTCCCCACGGTGAGCTCGAATCCCTCGCGCCGCATGATCTCGACGAGGACGGCGAGCTGGAGCTCTCCGCGCCCTTGAACCTCCCAGACATCGGGGCTCGTCGTCGGTTGCACGCGCAGAGAGACGTTCCCTACGAGCTCGCGCTCGAGGCGGGCGATCAGCGCGCTGGCCGTCACCTTGTCGCCCTCGGTGCCTGCGAGCGGGGACGTATTGATCCCGAGGGTCATCGCCAGGGACGGCTCGTCCACGGTGCTGACCGGAAGGGGGCGTGGGTCGTCGGCGTCCGCGATCGTCTCACCGATCGTGACCTCGGCGAGACCGGCGAGCGCGACGATCTCACCAGGGCCGGCCTCCTCCGCAGGGACCCGGTCCAGCGCCTCGGTCACGTAGAGCTCGGTCACCTGCGCCTTCTCGATCGTCCCGTCGGCGCGGCACCACGCGACTTGCTCGCCCTTGCGGATCGTCCCGTGCAGAACACGCAGCAAGGCCAGCCTGCCGACGTACGGTGACGCATCGAGGTTCGTGACGAGCGCTTGCAGCGGGTGATCCGGGTCGTACGAGGGGGGCGGAACGGTTGCGAGCAGGGTCTCGCGGAGCGGCTCGAGGTCGGAGGCGAGCTCATCTGGTTTGAGGCCAGCCTGGCCGGCACGCGCGTTCGCGTACACGATCGGAAAGTCGATCTGCGTCTCGTCCGCGTCGAGGTCCAGGAAGAGCTCGTAGACCTCGTTCACAACTGCTTCGGGACGGGCGTCCGGCCGGTCGACCTTGTTCACGACGAGGACGACGGGAAGCCGCGCCTCGAGCGCTTTGCGGAGGACGAACCGCGTCTGGGGCAGGGGCCCCTCGCTCGCATCGACTAGGAGGAGCACACCGTCGACCATCGTAAGACCACGTTCGACCTCGCCTCCGAAGTCGGCGTGGCCGGGCGTGTCGACGATGTTCACCTTCGTGTCGCCGAGCTGGACAGCCGTGTTCTTGGCGAGGATCGTGATGCCCTTCTCGCGCTCGAGGTCCATCGAGTCGAGGACCCGCTCCGCCACTTCCTGATTGGCGCGGAACGAGCCGGATTGCCAGAGCAAGGCGTCGACGAGGGTCGTCTTGCCGTGGTCGACGTGCGCGACGATCGCGACGTTTCTCAGGTCGCCGCGGCGCGCGAGCGATGGAGCGCGGGCAGGCACGCGCCTCACAGTAACGGCGATACCCTGCGCGGCATGTCTCGCGACAAGCCGGAGCCGATGACGCCTGGGCAAAAGCAACAGCTTGAGTCAGAGCTCGCTGAGCTGGAGGGGCCGCGCCGCAAGGAGGTCGTTCAGGCAATCGCGACGGCCAGGGCGTTCGGCGACCTCTCCGAGAACTTCGAGTACCACGCGGCGAAGAACGACCAGGGTCTGCTGGAGGCCCAGATCAGGACGATTCGCGATCGCTTGGACCGGGCGGTCGTCGTCGACCAGGCGTCGTCCGCGAGTGGCGAGGTCGGGATCGGGTCGACGGTCGACGTCGAAGACGAGAACGGCGAGCGGATTACCGTCGAGATCTCCAGCGTCGGAGGCGTCTCGCCCGACTCCCCGCTCGGCGGTGCCCTCCTTGGGGCGAGCCCCGGGGATATCGTCGAGGTCGACGCGCCGCGGGGCTCCTGGCGGGCGCGCGTCATCGCGGTATCGCACCCAGGAGGTCGTCGGTTCGAGTCCGACTAGCTCCATAAAGAAAAGCCCTGGTGAGAGGGCTTTTCGTTTTCTCGGCGGCCAGGCTCTCCAGAAATGCGCGTTAGTCTGCCCGCGCGGAAAGCGAAGGAGCGTCGATGGAGAACTTCGAGGTCAAACCCCTCACTGTGGATACTTGGGACGCGTTCGCCCGTCTCGTCGAGCGGCACAACGGTGTGTTCGGCGGGTGTTGGTGCACCTGGTTCCATACCTTCCACGCCGAGAAAACGTTCACCGCGGAGGGCAACCACGCGCTCAAGGAGCGGCTGGTCAAGGAGGATCGGGCACACGCTGCCCTGGTCTTCGACATCGACGAGGCGGTTGCCTGGGCCCAGTACGGCCCTCCCGCGGAACTCCCGAACATCCACCACCGCAAGGAGTACGAGGAGACCCTCGACAAGCTGCCTGACTACCGGATCACGTGCATCTTCGTCGACAAGAAGTACCGACGAAAGGGCGTGACGGCGATCGCGCTCCGTGGCGCGATCGACCTGATCGCGCAGGCCGGCGGCGGAGTCGTGGAGGGGTACCCACACGACACCACCGACGGCAAGAAGGTGTCCGTCCTCTACAACACAACACGGTCCCTGTACGAGGAGGCCGGTTTCGAGTACCTCCGCCCCAAAGGCAAGAGGAACTGTGTGATGCGCAGGATCGTGCCCTAGCGTCGTTGCCCCGCGGCGAGCGAGGGGCGCGAACAAGGCTGCTAGCTCCTCGGTTGCGCGAGCGTCCTCGCGCCTGACCTGCCACGCCGAGGTTGGATTTTGGCCGCTCGCGTTTCCCAGCGGTTTTTCTCGGTCGTAGCTGGATTCGAAACCAGACCTACGATGTAAGTTGTCAAGGCGATGAGCAAACCGACGACAGCGCGCCGGACACCCCTGACCAGGGAACGCGTCCTTCGCGCGGCGATCGCGTTCGCAGACGAGCACGGGGTCGAGGCGCTCAGCATGCGCAAGCTCGCCGACGAGCTCGGGGTCCAGGCGATGTCGCTCTACAACCACGTCGCGAACAAGGAGGACCTGCTCGACGGGATCCTCGACTCGGCGCTGGCGGAGATCGCCGTCCCGCGCGCCGACACGGACTGGAGGATGCAGATCCGCGAGGTCGCGATCTCGGCGCACGAGACGACGCTGCGCCACCCGTGGGCGGCGGACCTCTCGGTTCGCGCGAAGCTGGGGCCGGGACGCCTTCAGTACAGCGAGTCGCTCCTCGGCTGTTTCCGGAACGCTGGCTTCTCGAAGGAGCTGACGTTCCACGCGTACCACATCGTCGAGAGCTACATCCAGGGCTTCACGGCGCTGGTCCTCAATTACCGGGCCGTCGACCCCAAGGCGTTGGGCGACATTGTGGAGCGTTTCGTCCGCGGGGATTTCGCGGAGGACTTCCCGCACTTCACGGAGCATGCGCTGCAGCACATGGAGCCCGAGCCCGGCCAGGACGAGGTGAACGCCTTCGAGCTCGGAGTCGACCTCTTGCTCGACGGGCTCGAGCGCCTTCGCGACGAAGGCTTCCTCAGCTCGGGCTCAGGCTGAAGACCCGGGCTCGCTCGTTGCTTTTCGAATATCAGGGTGGTATCAACAGGGGCTGAAGCTGGGTTTGGTCAGCTCGTGGGCTCCTGAGCCGCGCGGGCCCAACGAGGGGAGCGGCAACATGTACCGGAAGCGCAGGATCGTCTCGATCACCGTCGTCGGCGTGGTGGCGATCGCCACGCTTGTCGCGGGCAGCTGGCAGTGGAGCGGCGCCGAGGTCTCTCGGTCGCCAGACCGCTACGTCGGCGTGCCGGCCGGCGAGAAGGCCGAGCAGCTCGCGGTCACGGAGGCCTACTGGAACGACCGACTCACCTACCCGACCGGCGTCTTCAATCCTGCGTGGGTGCGTGACGCCGCGCGGCAGGACGCGCGCATGGCGAGCCGTGTGCCCGCCGGTTCGGACGGGCCGCATGGAGAGAGCTGGACCTCCCTCGGCCCCAGGCCTGAGCGGATGACGGGTTGCACCGGCTGCTACGACTACGGCTTCACAGAAGGCCGCATCAACGCGATCGCGGTCGACCCCACCACGACCACGAACGGCTCGATCGTCGCCTATGCCGCCAGTATCGGAGGCGGTGTCTGGAAGACGACCAACTGCTGCAGCAGCAGCACGACCTGGACCAGCACGACAGACGACCCGCTGATCTCCACGATCGCCGTCGACACCCTCTCGATCGACCCCGCCGACCACAACACGATCTACGCGGGCACCGGCGATCTCAACTACGGCTCCTTCTCAATGGGTAGCCAGGGAATCTTGAAGTCGACCAACGCCGGCGCGACCTGGGAGATGCTGGGGGAGGACGTCTTCGGAATGGGCTACACCGAGCCTCCGGGCCAGTTCCCGCAGTACGACTCAGTCGGCAAGGTGCGCGTCGACCCGAACGCGAGCAACAAGGTCGCCGCGGGCACGAAGAAGGGCTTCTTCGTCTCCTATAACGGCGGCGTCGACTGGACCGGGCCGTGCACGACAAACGGTTTCTCGACTCAGCGTCAGGACATCACCGGGCTCGAGCTCGTCGATACGGGCAGCGCCACGAGGATCATCGCCGCGGTCGGCGTGCGCGGCTTCTCGACCACGGTCCAGTACGACCTCGGCGAGAACGGCGCGAACGGCCTCTACGCCGCGGATATGCCGTCGAGCGGTTGCCCGACGTTCACGTCGATCGCCTCGAACGCGAACGGGTTCGTCTACGGGAACGCCGTCGCCGGCAGCCCGTACACGACCGGCGCGGCGATGAACGCCGGGACGGGCGTGAAGTACTCGAACCCGACCACGGGCGACCAGCTCGGACGAATTGACATCGCCGTCGCGCCGAGCAACCCGCAGGTCATGTACGCGCAGGTGCAGTCGATCGCCCCCAACACGGTCGGGAACTGCGGTAGCGCACCCGGCTGTCAGCTCGGCGTCTGGGCGACGACGAACGGCGGTACGTCCTGGTCGTTCATGGAGGGATCGCAGGGCCCGTCGCTGGGCGGCTGCGGTTTCGACTACCCGCAAAACTGGTACGACCAGGGGCTCGCGGTCGATCCGAACAACGCGGACCGCCTCTTCGTCGACACCTACGACATCTGGTTCGCGAACCGCACGGGCTCGACGCTCAACAACCTCACTTGCGGCTACCAAGGCACGTCAGGTCACGTCGTCCACGTTGACCAGCATGCGCTCGCCTTCGTGAACGGCTCGTCGAGCATCCTCCTGGTCGGAAGCGACGGCGGCGCCTTCTCGACGCTGAACGCCAACGTCGCAAGCGAGACGGATGAGCCGACTTGGATAAACATGGTCGGCGGCCTGAACACGATCGAGTTCTACTCCGGCGACATCAGCGGTTACTTCGCAACCTCGCCGAACCCATCGGCCGCCGGGGGCGCACAGGACAACGCGCCCAGTGTCGCAGGCTTCTCGGGCTATCCGACCGGACCCGTGCAATGGCAGATGACGATCGGCGGCGACGGCTTCTACGCACGCATCGATCCGGTCGGGCCTGCCGTCGGCCAGAGTCGCCGCTACTTCGTCAGCAACAACAACGGCGGCATGTCCCGCTGCGTCACGAGCGCGAGCAGCACCTGCCTCACCGGCGGCGCCGGCTACTCGGGCGTCACCGGTCCCTGGTCCGGCGACACACGGTCCTTCGTCCAGCCCTTCGACCTCTTCCACGGTGGAGTCCCGGGCGGCGACGACTGCGCGCCCCCCGGTATTCCGGGCGGCTGCGGCCACCTCGTAAACGGCACGACCAGGGTCTGGGAGACGATCGCCGGCGGCAACGCGGTCATGAACTCCGGGAGCTGGTACGTGACGAACAACCCGACGACCCAGAACATGACGAAGGGGACGCTCGGGAACCGCTCGTTCATCAACCAGGTCAAGTACTCGCCCAAGTGGTCGAGCCAGGCGATCGTCGGCACGAACGACGCGAACCTCTGGATCGGATTCAACCTCGGGACGGGTACGGCATCGCAGGCGAACTGGGTGAACGTCACGGGCAACAACACAGTGCTGCCCAACCGCCCGGTGCTCGGGATCGCCCTCGACGCGGCGTCTCCAAACGCAACCCTGGCGACCGGCTACGCGGCCGTCGGCGGCTTCAACGCCAACACGCCGGCCACCCCGGGCCATGTCTTCCAGGTCACGTGCACGGCGAACTGCGCGACGTTCACCTGGGCGAACAAGACCGGCAACCTGCCCGACATCCCGGTCGACTCGATCATCGTCAACCACAACGATCCGGCGCAGGTCTTCGCCGGCACCGACTGGGGCGTGTACTACACCGACGACATCACCGTCGCCTCTCCGACCTGGTTCCGGTTCGAGGACGGGTTGCCGCACTCGATGGTCTGGGACCTCCAGATCGACCGCGGCGCGACGACGCTCTCGGCCTGGACGCGAGGCCGCGGCGCGTATGTGTGGCCTCTGCCGGGCGCTGGGCCTCCGCCGCCTCCTCCTCCTCCGCCGCCGCCACCACCAGGGC
>Ga0193741_1000670_pt1 | contig 10152 bp, 8 predicted proteins | sample L2s2metaG_FD_143059 | JGI IMG/M metagenome (GOLD analysis project Ga0193741, IMG submission 143059) | Soil microbial communities from a riparian zone of the East river system, Colorado, United States - L2s2 | ecosystem: Environmental > Terrestrial > Soil > Riparian zone | place: USA: East River...
TTCGCAGGCGACACGTCGCTATTCGGTGACATGAAGTTGATCGGCGAGCTCTACAAGCCCGACATCGCCTTTCTGCCGATCGGTGATCGCTTTACGATGGGACCGGACACTGCGGCCATGGCGGCGAAATGGCTGGGCGTGAAGCAGGTGGTGCCGATGCATTACGGCACTTTCCCGCTGCTGACGGGCACTCCTGCGCAACTGAAGGAACACCTGTTGGACAGCGGCATCGAAGTACTAGAACTCAAACCCGGCGAAACTGCGCGATAATCAAATAGATCAATAGATCACCAGATCAATAGATCACCAGATTCATGATCAACGCCCCGTTACATTTCATCAAACCCCGCGAGCCCAAGCCGGAATGGCTCAAGGTGCGCGCGCCGGGATCGGAGAACTACCTGCGGCTGCGCGGCATCATGCGCGAGCTCAAGCTCAACACCGTCTGTGAGGACGCGCACTGCCCCAACATCGGCGAGTGCTGGCACCACGGCACCGCGACCTTCATGATCCTCGGCGACATCTGCACGCGCGCTTGCACCTACTGCGCGGTGGCGCACGGCAAGCCGGCGACGCTCGATATCGACGAGCCGCGCCGCGTCGGCGAAGCGGTCGAGAAGATGGGATTGAAGTACGCGGTGATCACGTCGGTCGATCGCGACGATCTTCCGGACGGCGGCGCCGGCATTTTTGCGGATACGATCCGCGACATCAAGCAGCGGCTGCCCGAGTGCCGTGTCGAAGTGCTGATTCCAGACTTCAAGGGCGAGCGTGAGCCATTGGAGATCGTGCTGGCCGCGAAGCCCGACGTGCTCAATCACAACACCGAAACCGTGCCGCGCTTGTATCGCGCGGTCCGTTCGGGCGGGCGCTACTCGCGCACGCTCGAACTGCTCGATCGATCGCGGACCGTCGCGCCCGAGATTCCGACCAAGACCGGCATGATGATGGGACTCGGCGAAGAGCCGGATGAAGTGATCGAAGTCTTCAAGGATCTTCGCAAGGCCGGCGTTTCGATCCTCACGCTCGGCCAGTACCTCCGCCCGTCAGAGGATCACGCGGTGATGACGCGCTACTACCACCCCGATGAGTTCCGGGAGCTGAAGCGCATCGCGATGGGATTGGGATTCGTGCACGTCGAAGCGGGACCGCTGGTACGCAGCTCGTATCACGCGCACGAACAGGCCGACGCCGCGCAGGCCGCTCTCGCGCGTTAGCTCACCAGATCAACAGCTCAACAGATCAACAGATCAACAGATTCAACAGATTCAACAACTCACACACTTGTGGTTGTTGATCGCCCCTAAGCTTTCCAGCAGGGCGATCGTTTCGGGGTACGGCTGCGTGCGCTGCACGGGTCCATTCGCCACATCGATTGTCGTCTGGCCCGCTCGATTGAACTTCGTCACGTCGGCGCCCTTCGACACCAGGAAACGGATCATTTCGGTATCGCCGCGGGCGGCCGCGTTGTGCACGACCGAATTGCCGTCGGCATCGACGGCGTTGACGTCGGCGCCCAGCTCCTCGACGAGATACTTCACCGCCGGCAGCATGCCCGCCGGCGAGACGTGGTGCGAGTTGCCGGCAAAGCCCATCGCATACCCGGGACCTGCCGCCGCATGCAGGGGCGTGGCGCCGGGACCGCCGATCACGATTGGCGGCAGCCCCGACTTGTCGGCGCCGGCCGTCGGATCTTCGGGGCCGCGCCGCGAGAACAGCTTCGTCGTCGGCAAGGTCGGATCGGCGCCGTAGGAGACGAGCAGCTTCATCGCCGCGACATCGGCCGCATAGGCGGCGCGCCAGAAGGCGGTGGCGCCGGCTTCATCGACGCCCGACTGATCGAAGTTGTAGCCGGAGTACCAGACCTTGCGGCGCACGCGTGCGTTCGGATCGGCGCCCTTGTCGAGCAACAGCTTCATGACGTCGAGATAACCCCGCGACTGCTGCAAGTGCGATCGTGGCTGCGGATACGCCGCAATCGGCGCCCATTGCACGTTGAGGACCGCATACAGCGGCGAGACGCCGGCATCGCTCAGGAGATCCGGGCGGGCGCCCTTGTCGAGCAGGTACGCCGCCAAATCGAAGTGGCCGTTGATCAGCGCAACAAGCAGCGGCGACGCCTGATCGCCAGGGCTGACGAGATTCACGTCGACGCCGCCGTCGACGAGCGCGCGGGCCGCGGTGAAGCTGCCCTGCCGCGCCGCGAAATGCAGCGCGGTCAGTCCGCCTTGCGTGCCGATCAACTCGTTGTAGCGATAGCCACGCGTCACGCCGGCGACGTCGATGCGCCCGGCCGCGGGCGCGGGCGGCGCACCGGGACGGCCGCTGCCGTCTTCCATCGGCGACGACAGCGCCTTGAGATCCGCAATCGCCGACGCCGCCTTCCAGTCAGCGCCGCGCGCGAGCAACAGCTTCACGACGTCGGCGCGATCGAGGCCCGCGGCCACCATCAATGCGGTCTGGCCGAACCCTTTCTCCTTCGCGTTGACGTCAGCGCCGGTCTCGACCAGGCGGGTCACGGTCTCGGTGCTGCCGGAGCGCGCGGCCAGCATCAGCGCGGTCGCGCCGGTGGCGGTCGCGGAATTCGCTTCGCCGCCGGCGGCGAGCAGCGTCGCCACAACCTGCGCATGCCCCGCCTGGCTCGCCATCAGCAGCGGCGTAATGCCACCGAGCCTCGTCGTCGCGCGAATGTTGGCGCCGGCGGAGAGCAGCATTTGGGTGAGCGCGGCATCGCCGTTCGTCGCGGCCCAGTGCAGCGCGGTCATGCCGTCACCCTGCGCCGCGTTGACGTCGGCGCCCTGCTTCAACAGCGCTCGAACCGCGGCGGCGTCGCGAGCTTTCGCCGCGTCGAGCAGGGGGTCGGGACCATTTAGCGCAATTAAGGCCGGACCTACGCAACTAATTGTGTAGACGACGGCGAACAGCCACAACATGTTTGGCCTTACCCGCGCTAAATGGTCCCGACCCCCTGTCACGACTGCACCGTGTTGAGGTCCATCGCCTTGGTGCTGTCGCCAAACTGATTGATCTCGACGCCAATCCCCTGCAGCGCCGCCAGCATCGCGTTGGCCATCGGCGTGCCGTCCTCGGCCTTCAGGTGGCGATTGCCCTTCAGCGTGCCGCCGGCCTTGCCCATGAAGAACAGCGGGCAGCGCTTGTGGTTGTGCAGGTTCGAATTGCCCATCGCCGAGCCGTAGATGATCAGCGAGTTGTCGAGGACGGTGCCGTCGCCGTCGGGAATCTGCTTCAGCTTGTCGAGCAGGTACGGCACGAGCCCGACGTGATACGTGTTGATCTTCTGGAAGTCGCTGATGCGCTCTTCGCGATCCAGGTGATGCGATCCGGTATGGAACGCCGCCGTCGATCCGCTCGCGGTGAAGACGCGATTCGAGACGTCGCGGCTGAACTTGAACGAGAAGATGCGCGTCGTGTCGGCGGCAAAGGCCACCGCCTGCAAATCGAACATCAGCTTGACGTGCTCCTCGAACGAGTCCGGCACGCCGACCGGCGCGCCCGGCAGCTCGCGCGGCTCTCCGGCCTGGTTCGAGTGCTCGACTTTCTGGATGCGGCGCTCGATCTCGCGGACGTCATCCAGGTAATCGGCGAGCCGGGCGCGATCGGCCGGACCGAGCTTGCGGCGGAGGTCACCGACCGATTCGGCGACCCAGTCGAGAATGCTTTGATCGTCCTTGCGCCGGGCCCGCCGCGCCTCCGGCGTGGCGCCGACGCCGAACAACTGATCGAAGACCGCGCGCGGATCGCGAATCATCGGCAACGGATCGGTCGGCGACGACCAGCTGATCGTGTCGGTGTAGACACACGAATAGTTGTAGGAGCAGCCGCCGGCCTGGTCGACGTTCTCGATGCACAGCTGCATCGACGGGATCGGCGTCGCGTCGCCGAACTTCTGCGCGTAGATCTGATCGAACGAGGTCCCCGCGAACACATCGGAGCCCTGCGTCTGCTTCGGCTTGGACTGCGTCAGGAACACCGCGGCCGATCGGAAATGATCAGCGCCGATTTCGGACGCGGCGAACGCTTCCGCGTTGCGCACGTCGGTGTTGCTGACGATCGTCAGGTAGTCGCGATATGGCTCGAGTGCCTTGAGGCTGGTCGGACCCAGATCGAAATTCGATCCGGTGGCGGCCGGCGACCACATGTTCTTCTTGATGCCGAAGGCGGTGCTGCCCGCGGCGCCGTGCACCATCTCCATGGCGATCAGGCGGATCGGCTTGCGGCCCTGCGCGTAGCTGCCGGCAGGCAGCATCGCGTCGAGGAACGGCAGGGCCACGGTGGCGCCGATACCCTTGAGCGCCGTGCGGCGCGAAAGATTCCGTCTGGTAATGAACATGACTACTGACGCTCCTGGGCGGGCATATCCGTCGTGCTGGTTCGCTGCGATGCCGGTAACCTGGCCATCCGGAAGGCATCGGATTCGACGATGCCGGTCACAAAGGCGCTGATTCGATAATTCTGGGCGTCCGCGTCGCGAATGATCTTGCGCACCACCGGCATGTCGAACGCTTCGACGCGGCGGCCGAGCGCATACGTCATCAGGCTGCGCGTGAAGCTCAGGAGGATGACGTCCTTGTGGCGCAGCAGCGCGTCGCGCAAGCCATCCGGGCCTTCGATCGAGGTGCCGTCGAACAACTGCCCTTTCGTGTCGACCGTCATGCCGCCATCGCGAATGCGCCACTTGCCGGTGGCGTCGAAATTCTCGAGGGCCAGGCCGAGCGGATCGATCACGCGGTGGCACGACGTGCACTGCGGGTTGCCGCGATGCTGCTCCATGCGCTCGCGCACGGTGAGCGGACGGCCGGATTCAGCCGTGCCTTTCGTCTCTTCGAGCGCCGGCACATTCGGTGGCGGCGGTGGCGGCGGCGAGCCAAGCAGGACTTCCATCACCCACTTGCCGCGCTGCACGGGCGAGGTGCGCTCGGCGATCGAGGTCAGCGTCAGGATGCTGCCGTGGCCGAGGATGCCGCGGCGATCGGCGGGCAGCGTCACGCGCCGGAATTCGGCGCCGGTGACGTTCGGGATGCCGTAGTGGCGAGCGATGCGCTCGTTCGCATAGGTGTAATCGGCCGTGAAGAGATCGAGCAGGCTGCGATCCTCGCGCACCAGGCTGTTGAAGAACAGCTCGGTCTCCTTCTTCAACGCCAGCGACAACGTTTGATCCGAGTAGGGATAGAGGATCGGATCCGGTATCACCTTCTCGAGGTCCTGCAGCCGCAGCCACTGCGAGGCGAATCGCGTAGCGAGCGCATCGGCATCCGGCGACGCGAGCAGGCGCTTCGCCTGTTTCGATAACGCGCCTGGAAGCGCCAGCCGGCCCTGCCCCGCCGCTTTCAGTAATTCGCTGTCAGGTCCTCGTCCTAACAGAAAAAATGACAGGCGTGACGCCAGCTCGTAATCGCTCAAGCGATAGCTGCCATTGGTGAGACGCGATTCTTCGACCCGGAAAAGGAATTGCGGGCTGGCCAGGATCGCCTCGAGCGCTTTCGTGATGCCGGCTTCAAAATTCTTTTCCTTGCGACCGCGCGCGTAGAACGTCAACAACCGCGCGTGATCCTTGTCGGCCACCGGGCGCCGGAACGCCTGTGTCGCGAGACGACGGACGATGTCGGAGGCGCATGGGGTCTCCTCGGCCTGCGTCAGGGCGCGGCACGAGAAGACGCGGCGGCGGCTTGACGTGTCGCTGACGCCGGTGACCCGATGCGGGCCGATGATGCTGAGGCTGCGGAGGTGCGGCAGCGTGGTGATGCCATAGGCGATGCCGATCTCGGTGTCGGCCATCGTGTGATCGATCGGCGCGATCAAGTCGTTGATCAGCCCTTCGAAGCGCTGGATGAACGCGGCCGTGACGCGATGCGTGCCGGCCTTGACGTGCATCGGCGGGGTCTTGAGCGTCAGGCCGGTCTTCTCTTCGCTCATGCGCGGATCGATCTGGAAGATCGCCAGGCGCGCGCCGTCGAGCGAGACTTCGATTTCCTCGCCCGGCCGCGTGTTGCCGAACAGAAAACCGAGCGGCTCGGCGAAGAAGTCCATGCTGAAGACGTACTCGCCGTCGGCCACGAAGGTGTGCTCGACCGAGATGCCGCCGCGCGTGCCCGGCGGCGCGCCTTCGACCTGCGCCATCTGCGACGCGGTCTTCGGCAGCTTGAACGTCGCCGGCGCGGCCGATCCGTCCGGATCGCCGATCGCCAGCATCGCGATGCGGCTGGCGGCGCGCAGGTAACCTTCCATCAGCGTCGGCGAGAACGTCTGCACGTCGGCGACGTTGTCGAAGCCGTCGCTGATCGTGTCGGCCGGGAGAAACGCCGTCACGTCGACGTCGAGATCGAGGAGGCTCTTGATCTCACGCGCATATTCGGCGCGGTTCAATCGCTGGAACGGGCGCCAGCCCGGATTCGGATCGCTCACCGCGAGCGCGTCCATGCGCGTCTCGAGCGCGGTCACCATCTTCGCAATCTGATCCGGCGCGGGCCGCCGCGCGCCGCTCGGCGGCATCATGCCGGCGCGCAGCTTGTGGATCATTTTTTCCGTGAGGTCGCGCTGCGCGGATGCGCGCGTGATGTCCCACGCCACCAGCGTCAGCTCGCCGGCCTTGCTGCGATCGTTGTGGCAGCCGGTGCAGTACTGCTTGACGAGCTCCGCTTGCGCCGGCGCCGTCATCACTGCAGATGCATGCGCAACGGCCGGTGCGATCGGCGAGACAGGTTTCGGTGATTGCTGCGCCGTAACCGACCCTTCGACTGCGCTCAGGGCAAGCACACCGAGGGTAGAGGCCAGAATGCCCTTGAGGAGAGGTCGAGTCACTGTCCCGAAGTATAGGCGCAACCTTGGGAAAATCTTTCCCCTTGACTTACTAAATGTAAGAACGATAATTACAGGCGAAATGAGCGATTTACCAAAGTTTTCGGGCACCGAGCGCCGCATCGTCGAACTGCTCACGGCGCACGAGGAGATGTTCGGCCTCCAGATGGTCGAAATGTCGGGCGGTCAGTTGAAGCGCGGGACGGTCTACGTGACGCTCGGCCGGATGCAGGAAAAGGGGTATCTGGAATCGCGCCAGGAGCCACTACCCGAGGGCGCGATCGGATTGCCGAGACGTCTCTATCGTCCGACCGGACTCGCGATGCGTATTCTTGCGGCCTGGAAGGCGGCCGAAGCGCACTACATCAGCGGCGTCAATCCGCAGGAGGCGTGATGGCGACGACCAATCGCGCGCTCGCGTTCGCATCGCGGTGGTTTGACGAGGCGACGGTCCGCCGCACCTTCGAACCATTGATCGCGGATTGGCAACGCGAGTGGCAGGACGCATCAGGCGTACGCCGGTTGTGGGTCTCGCTGCGCGGACTCGCCGCATTCATTTGCACTGTCGCGATCTCGAGCCCAACGATCATCGCCACGCCGATACCACCATCGATATCGTGGGCGGTCGCCAGGCGAATCACGGTGTTCTGCCTCGTCGTCGCCGGCGCCCTCAGCATCCCGATACTGCGCGCACGCGACCCCATCGAGCAGGATGCACCACTGTGGGCCGCCATGCTGTTGATGGCAATGCCCGTGGCGTTCACAATGGCGTTTCCGTTTGCGATGGTGATGGCCGTCGATGCGATCCGGCGCGACGCTGCTGTTCCTCCGCATGTCGAGCGTGCAGCGGCCATGAAGCTTGGCGTAATCGCGGTGTGCGTGATGCTGACCGCCGTAGGTTTCGTCGCGCCGCTCGCGAGTCAAGAATGGCGTGCCTTTTCAACGCCTGCAGGCTGGAATGTTCCGCAGCCGCGGTTACAACAGCTGTCGATCGTGGCGCTGCTCACTCATCCGGAGCGGGACGCGGCGATCGTGCCAGGTCATTACACGCGAGCCGGAGAGATCCGCCGGGAATTGATCAACCGCTCGGTGCTGAGCATCCTGCCTGCGATGTTCGTGTGGTTGCGATGGACCGCCCTCGGCCGGCCACGGCGCCGGTTCTGGCCGTTACCCGCCGTCCTGATGACGCCGATCGTGATGGTGGTGTTCTTGATGGCCTTCTATTCAGGATTCATTCTGGAGCACGAGTGGGCACTGCAGCCAGGCACCGGACTATTCCTGCCGCCGATCGTTTTTGGTTTGTGGTCACTCGCCGAGCAACAATTTGCGCGACGGCCGTGGCGCGCCCCATCCGCGCCGCACGGGGCGTAATGGCGATCACCAATCGCGCGCTCGCATTCGCATCGCGGTGGTTTGACGAGGCCACGGTTCGCCGCACGTTCGAACCGTTGATCGCGGACTGGCAACGCGAGTGGCAGGACGCATCGCCCTCCCGCCGCGCGCGCGTTTCGGTATGCGGCCTCACGGCATTCATCTGCGCGGTGATTGTGTCGAGTCCTCAGATCGCCAGAACGACCGCGCCGTCGAGCGTGACGAATCGAGTCGCGAGCACGATCGCGCGTTTTACCCTCCCCGCTGCCGCGCTGCTCACCATGCCCTTCGTCCCGAGCATCGAGCCGCGCTGGGTGGACGGGATGCGAATCCTGTTCATCGTGCCGCAAGCGCTGACACTGGCGTTTCCATTCGCCATGGTCGCCGCGGTGGACGCAATTCGCTGTCATGAACCGCTGCCGCCCCAAGTCCAGCGAGCTGCCGTCGTGAAGCTTGGCATCATCGCCGTACTGTTGATGGTGAGCTTCCATGGCTGGATCGTGCCGGCAGCAAACCAGGCCTGGCGCGTGAAGACCCTGCCTCCCGGAATGAGCGCGCCGGCACGAGGCGTTCGCGAGTTGACCACGACGCAATTGCTCAACGATTCGTCGCGGGAGCATTACGGCGAAAGGACCAACGCGGGTGGCCGCGCCGCGGTGATTCGCCGCGAACTGAATAACCGTGCCCATCTTGCGTTATTGCCGGTGCTGCTGCTCTGGTTTCGCTGGGGCATGCTCGATCGGTCGCGGCGGCGCTGGTATTCGCCGCTGCCGTCATGGCTCGTGACCTCACTCGTGATCGCCGCGTTTTTTGCGCTGAACTTCATCGGCATTAACTTCGCGCGGTCCGCCGCGGTCGGCGCGGCCGTGGGCGTGTGGTTGCCGACACTCGGCTTCATTGCGGTCGGATTGATCGCCCGATGGTGGTCTCGACCGCCGCTGATTCAACAGGAGGCTCCATGAATCAGAAGCAGTTGGTCGTGGTGATAGCCATCTGCGGCTCGATTGGCGTCATGGCTGCACGCGCGCAGGCCCCGGACGATGAGCGGCGCGCGGCCCTCACGGTGATGCGCGCGATCAACACCGCGGAGAACGCGGTTCGACAGACCGGCGGCAAGTACGTCGAGCTCGCCGCTCTGCTCGAGCATCGCTCGATGGGCGGCGTGAAGCCGAACATCGCGGCAAACGGGAATCTGATCTTTCACAAGGGCGCACAACTGCGTCTCGCGCTGTCGGCAGACGCGTCGCAATACCAGGTGATGGTCGTGCCGGTCGACACGTGCGGCGTTGCCGTCTTCAGCGATGAGCGTGGATTGATCTACACCGGCAAGGTACTGGACTGCTGATGCGCCGGTTGCTTCGGTTAACGGGCGCCCTCTTTGGATCGCGCGTCACGGCGTCGGTATTCGAGCCGCTCGTCGCCGACTGGCAGCGCGAGCTGGCTGATGCGCGTGACAAGGGAAAATGGGCGTACGGGCGCGCGGCGGTATCCGGCGCAGCAGCGTTCACTCGAACACTCGCGAGGTGTGCAATGACTGGAAGCGGCTGGCTGCCATCGCGGCGCGCAAGTGGACTCGGCACTCTCGCCTTTGTCGCCGCGATCGTCATCTCAGTGGCTGGCGTGTCGTTGATCGCGGTGCAGAACGGCCGGCCGCTGGAACCTGGACTCAGAACCTACTCGTGGCTGCTCGGCACGGCTGCGCTCTATGTGCCGCCGGCGATGCTGCCCGCGATGTTCCTGTTACGGCGCGATCCGCGCTCCACCATCCGGCATGCGGTCTCCGCGCTTGCGATTGGCAGCGCGCTCACGGTCGCCGTGCTCATGCTGACGTCGCCAGAGGCGCTGAACCGCTACTTCTCGTCGTTCGAATGGAGCGAACACGAGTATCAGCGCGCCATCGCCAACGATCAGGCGGGCCATTATCAGTATCCGGGCACTGCCTATCGCCAGCTCGTGACACCGAAG
>Ga0193741_1000673_pt1 | contig 10107 bp, 7 predicted proteins | sample L2s2metaG_FD_143059 | JGI IMG/M metagenome (GOLD analysis project Ga0193741, IMG submission 143059) | Soil microbial communities from a riparian zone of the East river system, Colorado, United States - L2s2 | ecosystem: Environmental > Terrestrial > Soil > Riparian zone | place: USA: East River...
GGGACCGGCGCCCCGCGCAATGGCGCGCTCGATGTTGTCCTTGGGCATCGAGGCCTCCCTCGCCTTCTCGATCGCGTTCTGGAGCGCGAGATTCGCGGCGGGATCTGGCCCTCCCTCCCGCGCCGCGACGATGATTGCGCGTGCCAGCTTCGAAAAGAGCTGGCCCCGCTTCGCGTCGGTGGCGCCCTTCTTCCGCTTGATCGACGCCCATTTAGAGTGACCGGACACCGGCGGACACCTCCTCCTCAACGAGGTCGAGAAAGAGCTGGTGGACGCGGAGGTCGTCCGTCAGCTCGGGGTGGAACGAGCCGACCAGGAACCTCCCCTCGCGCAGGAGCACAGGCTCGCCGTCCAGTGTCGCGAGGACCTCAACGCCGGCACCCGCATCCTCAACCCGCGGCGCGCGGATGAAAACCCCGCGCAGCGGCTCGGGGTCACCGGCGAGCTCGAGGTCGGCCTCAAAGCTCGCGACCTGTTTTCCGTACGCATTCCGCCGGACCGAGATGTCCACGAGACCGAGGTGGTCGCGGTCGAGGAGGATCATCCCCGCGCAGGTGCCGAACATCGGCCGGTCGAAGCGCCGCAGCGCCTCCTCGAGGCCGTAGATCCGCGCGAGGCGCATGATCGCCGTCGACTCGCCGCCCGGGATCACCAGGCCGTCGAGCCCGTCGAGCTCGCCCGCCTTGCGAACCTCCACCGGCTCTGCGCCGAGTCGACGAAGAACGCCTGCGTGCTCCCGGAAGTCGCCCTGGATTGCCAGCACCCCGATGCGCATCGGGGAAATCGTACTCACCGCTCGGTGAGCTTCTGGGTGAGCCACTCCTGCCGGTCGGTGTCCGCCTCCGGCCCCATATGGTGCCCGTAGTCCGGGTACCACTTGACCTCGGCGCCGTCCGCGTCCTCGGCCAGACGCTCGTACTCGCGGAGCGGCCAGTCGTCGTCGCGCCGCGGGTTCTGGATCAGGACTTCGCCGTCGAACGAGCCCAGCAGACGGATGGGGTCGAAGTCGCGCAGCAGCTCATGGAAGCTGTCGAAGGTCTCCTGCGGGACGAACTCCTTGGCCCAGTAGCGGCTCGGCTCGGCCGGCACGGCCGACAGTACGAGCGAATCGACGCGATCGTCTACCGCTGCGAGTCCGCCGGCCGACAGGGCGCCGTACTCCTGGCCCACGACAGCGATCCGGTCGTCGATGTCGTCCCTCCCCTCGAGGTAGTCGAGGGCGCGGCGGAGATCCACGAGGTCATGGCGCACGTACGAACGGAACGCGTCCCCGGCGTACACGGGATCGAGCAGGTCCGCCTGGGCGAGGTCCTGCCGTGTCATCGCCGCGTTGACAAGCAGCACGGCAACCCCGCGCTGCGCCAGGTCGAGCGCCTCGCGGTAGTTGAACGAGCGGGAAAACCGGTACGGGTGGAGGTACACGGCGGCCGGGTAGCGCTTCCCCTCGACGGCGTCGGGCGGGAGGACGATGGTCGCCTCGACGTCGCCGCCGCGCGGGCTCTGGAACGTGATGTCGGTCGAGTCCGAGTTCTCGGCCTCGATCTTCGTCCGGAGCGGCATCGTCTCGTCGTACTCGCCGAGCTCGGCGACGTGCGAGGCCGATTCACTGCCTCCGCAGCCGGTCAATGCGAGAACGACGAGGAGAAGAGCCGCAGTCCTTGCAGACACGACGGCAACTCTAGTCCGCTCGGGTAGACGATCCTCGATCCAGCGAGTACGCTCCGAGACCGCATCGCTCACGACGAAGGGGGAGAACGTGAGATCACCAGCAAGGGCGACCATCGTCGCCGCACTCGCTATTGCGGTCCTCGCCGTCGCCTCGGCGGCGTTCGCCGCCAAGCCCGGCCCGGGAACCTCTACCGGCTCCGGGACCGTTTTCGCACCCAACCCGGTCGCGGACCTGCAGAACCAGTCGCTGACCGACCAGAAGGACGCCGACTACGCCGCGCTCGCACCGGCGTATCACCGCGTCGTCCTCACGAACCTCGACGGCAGCGGGTTTCTCCAGGGGGACTACGCGAACATCCGCAGCGAGACGGGCGACCCGGCCTACTCGCCGACGAACGAGTTCCACTACCGCCGGGACGACGACCGCTTCGAGCAGGTCATGGCGTACTACTGGGTCACCGAAGCCCAGAAGTACATCCAGAGCCTCGGCTTCGGAACGACCCTCCGGCCGGTGAACAAGGAGTCCCAGGACCTCCGGATCAACCAGTGGGGAGCCGACAACTCCTTCTCCTGGGACAAGAAGGACATGATCAAGCTCGGCAAGGGCGGTGTCGACGACGCGGAGGACGCCGAGGTCATCCTCCACGAGCTCGGTCATGCGATCCAGGACTCGCAGCAGACGCCGTTCGGCTACGGGTTCGGCTTCGAGGCGCGCTCGATCGGCGAGGGCTTCGCCGACTACTGGGCCGTGACGGTCGCCGACGTGCTCGCCCCGACTCCCGATCCGGCCTGTGTCGCCGACTGGGACTCGGTGTCGTACACGAGCACGACGCCGCACTGCCTGCGTCGCGTCGACCTCAACCTGCGCTACCCGCAGAACGTCAACCCGAACAGCGTCCATGCGACCGGTCGGATCTGGTCGCGAGCGCTGTGGGAGATCCGCAAGGCGCTCGGCCACGAGATGGCCGACACGCTGATCCTGGAGGGCCACTTCGGACAGCGCGATCCGACGATGCGGACCCTTGCGGAGAGCACGGTCGCCGCGGCGAATCGCCTCTACGGCGCTTCCGTCGCGGGCACCGTTCGCGCTAAGTTCGTCGAGCGCGGAATTCTCTAGCGGCAAGCCGACGGGAGGGGGCGCCTCCGGGCGCCCTCTTTCGTCTACCAGCCCCGGGTCTCGAGCAGCTCTTCGGGAGCCAGCGTCGCCGCGGACAGACCGCTCATCGCGTCGCCGAGGCCGCGCGAGACGCGAGCGAGGATCTCCGCGTCGTTGAAGTGCGTCGTCGCCTCGACGATCGCCTTCGCGACTGCGGGCGGGTCGGCGGACTTGAAGATCCCCGAGCCGACGAAGACGCCGTCCGCGCCATGCTGCATGCAGAGCGCCGCGTCAGCGGGCGTCGCGATGCCGCCGGCCGTGAAGGTCACGACGGGGAGCCGTCCGTGCTCGGCGACCCAGCGGACGAGGTCCAGCGGGGCCTGGAGATTCTTGGCCTCGCTGTAGAGCTCGTCCTCCCGCAGGGAGCCGAGCCGTCGGATCCCGCCGAAGACCGCCCGCATGTGCGTGACGGCGTTGACGATGTCGCCGGTGCCCGCCTCGCCCTTCGTCCGGATCATGGCGGCGCCCTCGGAGATTCTGCGCAGCGCCTCGCCGAGGTTCGTGCACCCGCAGACGAACGGGACGGTGAACTCCCACTTGTCGATGTGGTGAGCGGTGTCCGCCGGCGTCAGGACCTCGCTCTCGTCGATGTAGTCGACCTCGAGCGCCTCCAGGATCTGAGCCTCGACAAAGTGGCCGATGCGCGCCTTGGCCATGACCGGGATCGTCACTGCCTCCTGGATCTCGGTGATCTTGTCCGGGTCCGCCATGCGGGCGACGCCGCCCTGCGCGCGAATGTCGGCGGGGACCCGCTCCAGGGCCATGACGGCGACCGCGCCCGCCTCCTCGGCGATCAGCGCCTGCTCGGACGTCGTGACGTCCATGATCACGCCGCCCTTGAGCATCTCGGCCAGGCCGCCCTTGACGCGCATGGTTCCGAGCTCCGCCATCGCCTTCATCCTAGCCACCTAAGGCGCCGACTCGGCGGCGCCGACCTGAGTCCGTACCGGCTTTGCCGGTGCGGCCGGTTGCATCACCGCGAAGTGATCTCGGCGCGTGCCGTCGGGCCAGACGGCCCAGCCGTCGAGGCGATTCGAGCGCACAACGAGGTAGACGAACCCGTGCTCCGCCAGCCCGCGGGCCAGACGCGGGTAGCCGGCAGGGCAGGAACTGATCGGGTAGAGCCACGAGTTCCCACCGCCGTGGACCACGTAGCGAACACCGCGCTTCGGCCCCAGCCGCTGGTAATTGTGTTCGTGGCCGGAGAGGGCGAGGACGACGCGATGCCGCTCGAACAGGGGCACCCAGCGGCGCACGACCTCGGGATGCGCCCAGTAGTTCCCGCAGGTGTAGGCGGGGTGATGGAACACGGCGATCTTCCAGCGGGCCTTCGAGCCGGCAAGGCTCCTCGCGAGCCAGGAGGTCTGGGCCGAGTCGATCCGGTTCGAGTCGAGGAGGAAGAGCTCGGCCGGCCCGGCTCTCCGCTTGTAGTAGCGGCCGCGCATGCCGAGGGTCGAGAACTCGTACCGTCCTCCCTGGACGCGGGCGTCGTGGTTGCCGATCACGCCGGCGACGGCGAGGCCGCGGCGACGCGCCCAGCCGAAGCTGTCGGCCCAGTTCGCGCGGAACGCCGTAGGGCTCTCCGAGTAGTCGTTGTCCCCGAGCGTCAGAAGCAGGTTCGAGCGGTTGCGCGCCTCGAACTTGCGCACACCCTCGCCGAAGCTCCGCTGGAACTCGCCGCCGACGCCGAAGTCGCCGATCGCGATGATCCGGTATTCGCTCGCCGGCTGTGCCCGGCCGGCTCCCGGCAGGAGCACCGCCAGGCCGACGAGCAGGACAGCGGCGAAGCGCACCTTGGACGGTGTTCCTCGCCGCCCTCCCCCGACTTGGGCAACGACTCGGCTACCGAGCCGTCGCGATCCGCTGGAGCAGGCCTGCGAACTGAAGCATTCGGAGCCTGCGACGGAGGTCATCCGCAGCCATGTGTGCCGCCTTTCGTTTCCGCAGGGGTTACAGAGAACATCGTCGGAGCGAGCAGGCATTCGCACCATCCCCCGAACGGACGCTCTCGCCTACTGGCTCAGGCGCTCGGCGGCGACAGGCTGAGCATCACGCCCTGCGTCGGCAGCTGCTCGAACGACGAGGTGAAGAGCCGTGTCTCCGTGAGACGGTTGATCGTGTCGGCCTCGCCCGGAGTCAGGTCTCCGTCGGCGAACGGCGGCTTCTCGGGGAGCGCCCTCGTGAGGTTGCTGCCGAGGAGGCCCTCCATGTGCCTGCGCTGGAAGTACACGGCGAACGTCTGCGGCGGCTGGCCCTCCCCGCGCGGCACAGGTGGCAGCAGCGAGACGACCGTCTGGATCTCGGGCAGGAGCTTGAAGGTGTAGTACGACAGCTCGACCGCTTCCCGGCGCAGCAGCATCAGGCGCTCCGGCGTCGGCTGGCCGGGGAGTGCGCAGTTCTGCTCGCCCGCGAGGCCGCAGAAGCTGAAGAGCGCGGTCTCGCCGGGCTGGACGACGGAGACGTCGCCCTGGGTGAGCTGTCTATTGCGCCCGTGGCGGAGCGCGATGTACTGGAGGGGAAGGCCGGAGACCTCCCCGGTCTGCGCGGTGACAGCCACCAGCTGCTCGCCGTTCGCGCCGCGGTACTGGCGGGCGATCTCGGTCGCGATCTCGCGCGCCCGCTGGAAGCCGCCCTCCTCGGTCGTGAGGCCGCCGGCCGCCGTGGTGGAGCTGGAGTCGCTGCCGCGGCTCATGAAACCGATGGTCAGCAGCGCCGCGAGGACCATCACGACGATCACCGCATAGCCGATCAGGAAGCGCCCGCCTTGAACCGCCTGCCGGCGCTCGAAGCGCGGCAGCGCCTCCTCCGCCTGGGAAGCCTGCTGGGAGGGCTCGGGGACTACAGCTTCGGCCACGACTCGTCCTCCAGGGGATCGGCAGTGGGAATCTCGAGGTTGACCGACTCCAACAGCTTGAGGATCTCGTCGCCGTGCAGCTCGCGCCGCTCGACGAGCGTGTCGGCGACCTTGGCGACTCCGTCACGGTTGTGCTCGATCAGCTGGTGCGCAGCGACATACGCATGGCCGAGCAGCTGGGAGGCCATCGCGCGCTTCGTCGGATCACCGAGCACGCCGGCCAGCGGGTCCCCGTGGGCTCCGTTTCCGGAGCGGTTCATGATCTGATCGCCGATTCGCTGGTACTTCTTGGCGATCTCCTCGCGGACCTCGTCTTCGGTCTTGCCCTTCGGTGGCTTGAACCCGTCGGCGAACTCGATCCGCTCTGGAGCCATCGCGCAGGCGCCGACCATCCAGGCCGAGCGGGCCGTTGCGCTCTGGACGTCGCCGCCGACGCCCGTCGAGTTCTCTCCGTAGAAGACGCGCTCCGCGGCCATCGCGCCGAGCGTCCAGACCAACCGTGCCAGCTCCTCGCTGCGCCAGGAGCTGAAGCGCTCCTCCTTCTCGAGCGCCTGGTGGTGGCCGAGGGCCTCGCCGCGCCGACGGATCGAGAGCCGGGTCGACTCGGCACCCTTCATGTACGCGTGACCGGCGACCGCGTGCCCCGCTTCGTGGATGGCGATCGCCCGCGTCTCCTCCGGGATGTACTCGATGTTGATCGCCATGCCCGACTCGATCGTCGTCATGGCCTCGACGATCTCCTCCCAGCCGAAGCGCGGCTTCCCCTCGTGGTGGGCGTAGGTCAGCGCCATCGAGCAGACCTGCTCGATCATGGCCGGCGAGTACCCGTTCGTGATGCGCGCGATCTCGTCGCGCCGCTTCTCCGTGTCGAGCTCGGGGTCGTGCGAGACCTTCTTGAGGTAGAGGTCGAAGATGTCGAGCCGGTCCTTCTTCGTCGGAGTGCGCAACCACACGTAGCGGCCCATCCGGCCCGGCCGCGTCAGCGCCGGGTCGAGCGCCTCGAGCGGAACGTTCGTAGCCCCGATGAAGTAGATCTGCTCGGTGCGCGGGCGCGGCGGCGGCATGCGGAGAGACCGGCCGCGGACGCGGCGCGGGACGATGTACGTCGCGTCGAGGAACGTGTTGATCCGGTTCGTGAAGAGCTTCTTCGTGAAGGGCGGGTTGTCGATCCCGTCCATGACGACGAGCAGCTGGTTCAGGGCCAGCTGGCCCTGACCGCCCATCATCGCCCCGGGAAACGCCTGGTTCACGATCGCGCTGAACCGGCCGAACGCGCTCGGGCGCCGCTCGGGCATGCGGGTGGCGAAGAGCTTCTCGCGCCAGGCGCGCGTCTCGAGCACGAGGTCGCCCGCGGAGGTGAGCGACCCGGTCGGCCCATGGAACGCGAAGTCCTCGAAGGTCGAGGGCATCGGCGTCGCGAAGCCTCCCATCCCTCCGTCGCCCAGTGCGGAACGCCGCCGGCCCACGGCGTCGATCTCGTCGATGAAGACGATGCACTGGCCGCCCCACTTGCGGGCGAGTTTCTTGGCCTTCCAGGCCAGGTAGCGAACGATGATCACGTCCATGCCCATGAAGGTCTGGGCAAAGCCGGAGCCTGGCATGGACACGAAGGGGCAGTTTCCGGTCAGGACACCGCCGGCCAGGGTGAACGACTGCGTCTTGGGCTCGACGGCGCAGTAGACCTGCTCCTCCACGCCGAGCGCCCGCGCGCCGACAACCCTCCAGACGCCTTCACGCCGGAGCTTCAGCGCGGTGAGCGCGGCCGAGCGCGGCCCGTAGTTCGTCGCGACGCTGGACTTCACGTGTCTGCCGACGACCATGTAGCCCGCCGTCCATGCGTGCCGGCTAACGAACTCGATTCCGGCAGCACTCTGAGTCTCCAAGACGACCGCCGAACCGTCGGCCCAGGCGTCTGCTGCGAGATAGCCCTCGATCCAGCTCGCGATCCACTCTGGAGCCTCGTCGCCGGTCGGAAGTTGCTTCCAGTCCTTCATGTGGCCGCCGGTGAAGATCACGAGCGGGTCGCCGCCGAAAGAGGGCGGATACGTCACGAAGCAGTGGCCGTACTCCTCGAAGAGCTGGAGGTGCCGGTGTTCCTTCTCTCCGCAGAGTCGAATCCGCGCGCGCCCGCGCTGGTCGAGCGTGCCATCGCCGAATCCGAGACCGCGAAGGAAGGCCTCCGGGATGAGGTTCGCGGACGGCGTCGGATTGAACGGAACGAGGTCGCCTTCGCCCAGATCGGTGACCTCTCCCCTGTTCTCTGTGAGCCAACGGTGGTCGGGGGTCGCACGAACGGAGAGCCGGACGGATGAACGAGTGTGATGGCCGGGGCGCAGCTCGACTTCCACGAGGGGCTGCCTCCCGAAGCGACGAATCTCCGCCGGTGCCCACTCACCCTCGCCGTTGAGCACGAACTGCGTGGTTCCGGCGGTCTCCGCGAATGTCTTGTAACCCTCCCGCGTGACGAATTCCTCGTCGCCGGCAAAGCAGTTGAAGCCTGTGGCGATCGCCTTCGAGAGCATCGTCTTGCCGGTTCCGGGTGCGCCCAGGAACAGGAGCCCACGCTCGCGCTTTCCTCCGGCTGCCTCGAACGCCTCGCCCGACTGCCAGATGGAGACGACGCGGCGAACCTCTTCCTTCGCCTCGGCCTGCCCGCGAACGTCGTCCAGCTTGACGCCCCACTCCGCATCGCCCGGCTCGAAGCCCTGCATCTGCGTGATGCCCATCAGCATCATCGGGCCGAGCAAGATGACGAAGTTCATGATGAAGAAGAGCGGGAAGATGATCACGTAGAGGAGCATCGAGGGGTTGGTGAGGATCGGCTGCAGCGCCTCCCACGGCTCGGTGATCGTCGCGATCCAGCTCGTGTCGCCCCCGGGGATCAGCAGCCGGATGATCCAGAAGAACGTGATGATTCCCACGATCCAGACGACCAGTCGATACCGCTTGGCCCAGTACCAGGCGCGGCGCCGGTTGACGACGTCCTCTTCGCGCGTCTCTGGCTCGTCGGTGCCGAACAGGCTCGGCCAAGGGATGAAGCGGCGGACGATGATGTCCATCAGGCCGCGGAAAGCGATCACCGCGATGAAGGTCCAGAACAGCGAGTACCACCGGCTGATGCCGACTTCCTCGTGGAAGAAGAAGTAGACGACCGGGCTGGTGAGGACTGCGACGGCGGTGGCGGTCCGGATGAGCCGCCGCCACTGGAGCGTCAGCTCTTTCGTTGCCTCGCCTGAAGGCAGCCCGACGAGGCCGTCGCTCGTTGCCATCGTCAGAATTTAGACGTGCGAATGTTCACGTTTGATGGACAGTACGTTAAGTAGCGGCGGTCAGATCTTCGATTCCGAGCAGGTCGAGCGGGCCCGCCGCTACCACCGTCCCGCGTATCTGGCCCGGGTCCTCGGCATCGCTCTCGACCTCCTCGTCCTCGGATTTCTGAGCTTCGGCGGCTTCGGCGACTGGCTCTTCGGGCTCGTCGACGGCCTTGCCTGGTGGGGCGAGGCGATCGCGTTCTCTGCGCTCGTCGCGCTCGTCGGCTCGCTCGTCGCCACACCGATCGCGTTCTGGCGCGGCTACCTCCACGAGCGGCGCTGGGGGTTCTCGACGCAGACGCTCGGCGGCTGGGTGTCCGATCGTGCGAAGGGAGTTGCGATCGGCATGGCGCTGACAGTGATCCCGATGTTCGGGCTGATCGCGTCTGTCCACCTCTTCCCTTCCTGGTGGCCGCTTGTCGCGGCCTTGGGCGGCGCGGCGATCGTCTTCGTCGTCACCTTTCTCGCCCCGGTTCTCCTGGAACCGGTGTTCAACCGGTTTGCGCCGCTGCCAGACGACGTTCTTGCGGGCGATCTGCGTCGGTTGGCCGACCGCGCGGGGGTGCCGGTGCGCGACGTACTCGTCGCGGACGCAAGCCGGCGGACGACGAAGCACAACGCCTATGTGTCCGGGATCGGCAAGACGCGCAGGGTGGTCGTCTGGGACACGCTGCTCGAGCGGGGCGAGCCGGGCGAGCTGCGGCTGGTCGTCGCCCACGAGCTCGGCCACCGCCGCTTCAGGCATGTCGCGATCGGGACAGCGATCGCGATGGCCGGCACGGCGCTCTTCGTGCTGGGGCTGTGGGTGCTGCTCCGGTGGGACGAGCTCCTCGCCGCGATCGGAGCGGACGGGCCGGGCGACCCGCGGGTGATCCCGTTCGTCCTCTTCGCGGGCACCGTCGCGGAGCTCGCGCTCCGCCCGTTCGCGCTGGCGCTCTCACGCAGGTGGGAGCGCGACGCCGACCGCTTCTCGCTGGAGCTGACCGGCGACGCGGAGGCGTACGAGGCGACGCACCGCAATCTGGCGCTCTCGAACCTGGGCGACCTCGACCCGCCGAAGGCCGCCTACCTCTTCTTCTTCAGCCACCCGACGGCGCCGGAGCGGTTGGCCGCCGCTC
>Ga0193741_1000675_pt1 | contig 10104 bp, 11 predicted proteins | sample L2s2metaG_FD_143059 | JGI IMG/M metagenome (GOLD analysis project Ga0193741, IMG submission 143059) | Soil microbial communities from a riparian zone of the East river system, Colorado, United States - L2s2 | ecosystem: Environmental > Terrestrial > Soil > Riparian zone | place: USA: East River...
TCTATGGGAAATGGGGAACCAGCTGTTAGGGATCCTGACCTAAAAATAGAAACGGTAACAAAAGGACTTATGTTACCAACCACAATGGCTTTCGTAGGTCCAGATGACATACTAGTTCTGGAGAAGAATAAAGGGACAGTTCAAAGAATAGTAAATGGACAAATGTTAGCGGCACCCTTGCTTCAAGTAAATGTTTCATCTGAAGTAGAAAGAGGTATGCTAGGAATTGCAGTTTCAAAAGATAACCAGACTGGAATACCTAATGTATTTCTTTATTTCACAGAATCAGAAGGGGCGAAGCCTATGGCCAGTAGGCTTTACAGATATGAGTTAAAGAATGATACTCTGGTCGACCCCAAACTTCTTCTAGAACTTCCGGCAGAACCAGGTCCGCGTCATAATGCAGGAAATATTATTATTGGTCCTGATAACAATCTGTATGTTTCTGTTGGCGACCTGGACGGCCACACCACTATGGCTCAAAATGTGGAAGGTGGAGGAAAGCCAGATGGAAGCAGTGCTATATTGAGAATTACTCAGGACGGTCATATACATCAGGACGGTCATACACCGGGAGGAGGTATTTTAGGAGATGATGGGATTAGCAGGAAGTACTATGCTTATGGGATAAGAAATAGCTTCGGAATGGATTTCGATCCTTTGACTGGTAAATTGTGGAATACAGAAAATGGCCCTTCCTATGGTGACGAAATCAATCTCGTAGAGCCTGGATTCAATAGTGGATGGCTAGAAGTTCAAGGAATGGCTCCGTTCAATTTTTATAGCGAACAAGATTTAGTAAATTTTTGGGGGAAGGGAAATTATAGTGATCCTGAATTTGTATGGACTGACACGGTTGGACCTACTGCGATAAAGTTTCTTCCGTCTGATAAATTGGGAAAGCAGTACGCAAATGATGCTTTTGTCTCTGACGTTACTCAAGGAAACATATACCGTTTTGATTTAGCCAATAACAGAACTGGTCTTAAAGTTGAGGGTTCTCTTGCTGACAAAATTGCAAACAACACAACAGAAAATAACGATATAATTTTTGGAGATGGTTTTGGTGGAATTTCTGATCTTGAAGTTGGACCATATGACGGCTATCTCTATATTGTCTCGCTGGGACATGGTGCTATATATAGAATTGTTCCAAAATAGCGATAAAGTAATGTATAAAACCTTGCGAATCAGTAATTATAAGAATATAATGAAAAGAACGTACAAGTAAAGCGGAGTCATTGATGTAGAGATCTTCCTATCCTGAGACACCTCCACATGCACAGTACCCGAATTCATCAATTCTGGTATCACAAAATGGACATCGTTCTTCTTCGTAATGTTCATTTTCGCCTTCTTTGCTTCCTACGCCACCATATACAACCTGATCAGCATTTTTGCCCCAAATCTTTTTGTGAATATTTATGTCTTCGGGAATTTCTTCATGCCCCATATACAGCTAATAAGATCTGATAATCGTCTATTTAAAAGTGCATATAAGATGGTGTTGTTTAAAATAAACTGTTGGTCTCCGAGTAACAACTCTTGACTATTTTTTATCCGCCGAAGCTCGGATTGAAAGACAAAACCATTCAAATTCTCATGAATGATGAATTTTAACCTCTTATAATAGATGATCTCTTTTAAGTATCTTCTTTTAAGTATCTTGATTATGGGCCTGTTGCGCTATAGCATTCCAAATGACATAGATAAAAAAGATAGTCTCGTTAGTTACGGTGGTAATGCTGCAATCTCATACGTTGGCTCTTCTTTCAGAGCTGATGCCTGACCCAAGCCACGCGTTAGATTAAGGTCTACCTGTAAGGGATTCGATATTGGCATAGTCTTACTCAAATCTGTAAATTGGACCACCGCTATTACGTTCTGCGTAGAATTGCCTCTAATGGTAGTTTTAATCTCTTCCATACCTGACCTATTGACAGTAAATCCATTCGGAAATGAAGTCGACTTTATGGCAGTTGTATTAGAAGCGTAAACCTTCATAACAGCATTTATTGTATTTCCAAGTAAGGTGCTATTAATAGTTGTGTAATTGACTCCGACCTTGACCTGATTTCCTGAAGCAGATGTCAAAGGAGCAAAAGTTGCAGAATTTAACTCAAGAGATATCTCCTTTCCGTGATTAGCAAATGCCCTAATCATCTCTATAGGCGAAAGAAGTAACATTTGTTGTTCAATCGAGGTGATGATGTTGATATCCAAATAGCTACAAAAATTACTTAGAGCAATGAATGTGCCTATTATTGAAGTCTTGATGGTTAATGATGAGCATAGAAATTTTCTCTGCGTAGGCGATAACTTTAGGATCCGATTCATTTCTAATGCCAAATAATATCTTAAACCCATTATTTGAATTAAGTGTTGTAGTAGCTTTTGTTATCAGTTTGTCTGCTCAATATAAACTCAGCAGAGTTACCATCTCTTTGAGAATATATGTTTGCCTCTGTCGGCCGCCCGTTTAGATGAAGAGTTACCCTATGCCAGGGGTACTCCCGAATGATAGGATGCCACTTGCCTCTTAACGATTTTAATCAACAATCATATCTTAAACTGTATCATAGCAAACATTACTCATTTCCTGAGTCTTTATTCTTCCTATCCTGAGTGGTAATGCTACTTTTATTACGGTTCATTTTTAACCTCATCGAATTCCAGAATCTCCTTTTTAGTAGCCTAAGACAATCTTCACAGACAACAATAGCAGCATCGTCAACACCTTCATTTATTTGAATTTTAGGTTCAAATTGTTTCCCGCAATCCAAACATATCTTCTTGGTGGTCATGGTCCGTTCTGGGCCTTTGCAACCATAATATAACTGTAGACAGCATTATTATTTGCGTCTTAATTATATTTCTATAAATAAAGCGATAGCGTTAAAGGTGGTCAGATGCGTCCTCAATAACTTTTTTATATTGAATTCATACTATACTAGTACCATCCTAGCTTTATCTTAATTTTGAGATAAACATATAATAGATATTTAATTATAAAATAAACTCTATAGGTCGTCACCTTCTTTAACCTAAGTAACCGATACTTTATGAATGACACAATGTCTAAACATCTTAGGCATGACACTTTATTAACTCATTCTATTTGTGAAAATACGTAGTTAATACCAAACCAAATAACAAGGTAAGATATTATTCACCATTCTCAGTAATTCAATGGGGAGACTATCAACACCAATAAAACCTATCTCACCGATTTGAAATGATTCATATTCGTCAAAATTATATTCTATTTTCGTAGATGCAACGACCAGACTGGGACACTTACTTTATGCTTCAGGCAGAAATAGCAAGACTGCGCTCAAATTGTGTTACAAGACATACTGGGTCGGTGATTGTAAAAGAAAATAGACAGATTGCTACTGGTTATAATGGAACTCCTTCAGGAATCAAAAATTGTTTCGAGGGTGGATGTCCTAGATGTATTGCAAGAATAAAGGGAGAAACTAAAGCTGGTGAAAATCTGGATAGATGCTTATGTACTCACGCTGAAGCTAATGCGATAATGCAGTGTGCATTATTCGGAAATGCTGGAAGTACAAGAGGAGCCACCATGTACTCTACTTTTTCCCCCTGTATTGAATGTAGTAAAATGGCAATCAGCGTAGGTATTATGAGGATGGTAGTGCTTGCGGATTATCCAGAGGATGGGACGAGACTCTTGAAGGAGGCAAATCTAGAATTGGTTAAACTAGATTATGGAGTTCTTAAGCCTTGGAAGTCTCTCATAATCAAAGATCCTAACCTATCATCAGAACTTGAGAAAAGCTAGAATTAGCGAGAACAGCATCGCTGAATCAAGAGGGACCTTAGGTAGAATAGATAAAGCAGGTTTTCGTTCTTCAGGCATGCAACATACTAAAATATCAAGTTTTACCCCAATTATAAATGGATATTTTTGATAAACTTGTATATATTATAGGACCTGTTGTGGCTGCTCTTGCATTATACATCAGATATAGATGGAGAAAACAAGACCAAAAAGATAGTTAGGTCCACACCGGTGAGTCATTAAAATAGATTCAAGAGTACCAGGCATTAGCTATTTGTACTTAGTTACAAAGCATTCAAGAAATCGTTTATCCATGTTGTAGGCTTCAGGTTTTCTTAACTCTTTCTTTTGGTACATACGACATTAGTACATCGTGAGACATTTTGAGCTGTGTATTAAATGCGAAGCAAGGTTGTGCAATACTATAAGGCCAGACATATTATATCGCATGACTCGCGCTCACTGTCAATTCCTGTCTTTTCTTCTATCTCTCTTTTTATTGCAAAGTACGGGTCAGGTATAGAGTTGGCCATATCTCTATCAGGATTCATACATATCCTGTATGCAAGATATATTTGCATTCAAAATCGTACGTTTTCAATCTGCTAACCAGTATATCATATGTCCCTCGATTGACACTTATGCTCACCTTCTGAATATAGTATTCAATGCAACACTATTGACAGCACTGAGGTCAATATTCTGTACACCATTATTCCAGAGAAATAGCTTATTGATTACCATTTAGAGTTATAGGATTCCCTGTTGTTGGATCTGGACCCGTGATCTGTCCATTCAAGTCCACGGTATATGAAGTCTGTACTTGCGCTATTGGTGCTATTCTCTGCCACATGTTGAATTCCCCATTTGTCTGGTGGATTCAGTATGACTGTACCATCGCTAGGAATGCAGGGTTCATATGCTGTAAGTATTCGTCTATTCTGAACTATGACTTGATTATTGTTGACATTGGTCACAACAATAGGAGTCGAAGTAGATGTTAGGATAGGAGGAAAGGGGAACGAATTTGGAGAGGGAAATGTAGTTGGAGAATGGGTAAGGATAGGTACTCAATGATGAGCTTAACTCTATTTCCTTATTAAATTTAGAACCTATTCACTGTAGGCATACCTTACGATTCACTCATTTTATCATAATGTCTATATACACAAATCACAAAACATTTAGAAGACATGACTAAATGTATCGCCTTTCATTCGTATAAAGGCGGCACTGGAAAAACAACAATAGCCTCCAATTTTGCTGTCTTGTTGGCGAAAAAAGGATATCGTGTATTCCTTATGGATTTAGATGTCTATGCCCCCAGTCTTCAGGCGTACTTTGAGAAGGAGCCCAGAAAATGGATTAATGATTTTTTCTGGAACAATGCGCATATCGATGATGTTTTGGTGGATCTTACACAAATTATCGATGAAAATAATTTTAGTAGCCCAATTAAGGGGAAGTTGTTTGTTAGCTTCTGCAACCCAAAAAAGGAAGAGATATACAAGCTCGATGGGGGTGGAAAACAAGATAATTCTAAGATACAGCTACTTAGAAGATTTGTACTATTACGGGAGCAGATAATTTCCAATTATGATTCAGATTATATTATAATTGATACAAGTCCAGGCATAAGATACTGGTCGATAAATGCATTGGCTGTCGCAGATACACTTTTTCTAACTCTTAAGATGGATAATCTTGATATTGACGGTACGAGAAAGATGGCAGGCGACATCTACAGCTCATTTTCAAAGTTTGGCGCTAAATCATATCTTGTATTAAATAGAGTTTCAGGTTATTGTACCCCCTCGTCTGCAGTAACAATGAATATCGCTACCCCATCTCCAAACTCTGCTCAATCAACTACTATAAGTAATAGTTTCAATAAAACCGTTGCAATACAGCAAAATGAGAGCGAGCACGATATCGGTAAGCTACTTTCTACTGACGTTGGCTTGGACATTATTTGTACAATTCCCTGCTATTGCGACATTCAGTAATTCCCTGCTATTGCGACATTCAGTTTAGCAGGAGAGAATTTCTTACGGTATTAAAATACCCTGATCATCCTTTTGCAAAGCGGATAGAAAACCTTGTAGAAGATAATAGATTAAGGTAGACTATGAATGCATTACCAACATGATTTCTAAAAAGTAACAGTTCAGCAAATGCTAACCAGCAAATTCGGAGACTATTCTCGATATATATCTATATACTTCCTTCAACCTTACAAATTATATCAGAGGTTTCGATATTTTGCAGGTTGATCGGTCAAATTGGTCTCAAATTCCAGGCTTATCTTCTCTTAGTGACAAGGATAGAATCCCATCTGGTCTCTTATTACTTTACGGTCCCATAGGTTCCGGTAAAAGTATCTATTGCAGACAGTTTTTTCTAGATGGTATAGCCAAAGGAGACTATTGTATCTATTTGAGCTCGAATCTAACAGAAAGACAGTATCGAAATTTATTTTCAAATATTCACGAATCTGACCTATCTCATAATGCCAAGTTTGTTAACCCATTGAGGTACGATGCGATCGGATTTGAAGAGAAGCTAACGCAGACATTAATTGGTATACGTAATACAATAAGAGATCTCAAAGAAAATGAGAATTTTACTGAAAGAAATTGCAGCATTCGGATGGTAGTCGACTCACTAACACATATGTTGACACTATTTGGAGAGAAGGCTATGATAAAATTCATCACAGAACTATCTCTTATTTTAGATGATGCTGAAGCAATGTCAATATTTACGCTGACTATAGATTCAACCTCGTCTTCGGAAACATCATCAAAATATTTGATAAATACATTAAGTTCTACTTTTGATGCCATACTTGAGATGAAGATGAGTGAGGAAAATAACAATTCTATCAAGAGGAGCATTAGACTACTTTCGATTAAAGGAGTACATCATAATCCATCTTGGATAAATTTTGACATTTTGGAAAATGGCAGCATAGTATTTCCTGAATCCTCAACATCTCCCTCTTTTGTATGTGCCTTATGTGGAAAGTCTGTGGAGGGAATACCAATAATAGATTCAGAATTCACATTTGATACTCAGAATTGCAGAATTGTATGGAAACATATAGAAAACTTGCCGGCGTGTATGGTTCCAACATTTCTGAAATTGGCCTTCCTTCAGAGGTATTAAACGTGAATTTTTTCTTTATCGATATTGTTGGACTTTCAGACCCATCTCTGTCTGTTAGAAAACAAATCGCAAAAATTGAGACCTTGAATAAAATGATTACCTCTTGTGATATATTTTCAAAAGGGACGAGTGAAAAGAGAATCATTTTACCTACAGGCGACGGAATGGCAATAGGTTTCCTTATGAACCCTGAATTACCACTGAAACTCAGTATGCAACTTCATCAGAAACTACGTTATTACAATCAGAACAAAAAATCCAATGAAGATTCTATCAATGTCCGCATTGGGATAAGCTCAGGTCTAGTTTTTATTGTGAGTGATATTAAGGGAAACCGTCCGCATTGGGATAAGCTCAGGTCTAGTTTTTATTGTGAGTGATATTAAGGGAAACCAGAACGTATGGGGGCCTGGAATAATAGTAGCTCGTCGAATTATGGATTTAGGAGATAGCATGCATATATTACTGGCTGATCCGCTTGCCGGCCAATTAATTGGGCTAAAAGACGAATATAGGATGAATATTAGACCCATAACAAATTACGAGATCAAGCATGGACAAAAGATAACACTGTATTCGGCATATTCACAGGAATTTGGAAATCCAAATTTGCCTACAAAAATTGCTGGCATCAATAGTAAGAGCAATTCAAATCCTACCGTGTAAATTGTCTTGGAGAAATTGTCTCTACAGGATCACAGTAATTTACACGATACCCATATTACTCTAAAGTTATAACCTAGATACCGAATAAAAAGTGAGTCCTCATTTAATTGGATTTCTTATGGATCAAAAATGATAAATATCAAAGTTTAGGATTCAGCTAATATCTAGGTATATTTGTATTTGATCTAGCTCTTTCATTTGTTATGAAAAATAGAATAGGTTTGTTTGCACTGTCATGATATTAGGGAGTCATATTCAAGAGAGAATAAGATTTTATTAGAGCTATAAAATGTGCAACATGTATAAGGAATGTCTAAACGCAATAGCGAATTGACTTTATCGGATTCAGAATGGCAAATAGTATTGGATGCACTTAGTAATACCATATTCAATGAGGACCTGACTGAAGAGGCCAGGAAGAGCGCAAAAGAATTATACTTAAAGTTACAGAAAAAGCTTCCTTAAACGTAAGTTTACTCCTTCCAACCGATTAAATGTTCTATCTGCTACATAAGTTCTGTCAAAATCTTCGTTATAAAACCCGCATTAGGTCAATAACAATTATGTCGTGTCACCGATCATTAATAATGCTAGATTTTATTTCTATTCATTTCTGATCGAATTTTCCTAATAATATCGAGCACGGCATCTACGTCTATTGCCTCAGGATCAATCTCAAGGTACAAGGATAGCATTCGTAGTGCTTCTATGTGCCTCCCCTTTTTTAGTAAAATCATTCCCTTATCCCTTATTGCGTCGGGATTATTTTGATCCATGCAGATTATCATCTCGTTTGCGGCTTCTGCTTTATCTACATTGTGTGAATCATAATAACTACTCTTAAGGTTATTCAACATGCGTATTATAACCTGAGCTGCTGTTGCCTTTTCGACAAACTCACGAGTCAAGGGTATATTTAGATTGGTATAATATTGATCAAGCAATTCCTTTAAAGAATAATCGTCCATTATCCTTCCTTTGTTAAAAGGATCAATAATTATCTCGCTATTATCCCCGTCTAATACATGCTTCAACAGAAAGTGGGATGGAAAATTAACTGGATATAGTGTGAACCTTAAATTATGAGCGATCCTCATATACAATATTGATAGAGTAATCGGTATACCTGTCTTGCGCTCTAAAACAACGTTAAGATAGCTATTTAAAGGATTGTAGTAATCCTGGAAATTAGGTTCAAACTCTTTCTCTTTGTACAAATAATTATTGATCTCATCTATCAATTGTGTAGGCCTGAGAGGCAACAACTTCTTTATCGATAAGCTAAGCTCGTCACTCATACTGTCTATCTTTTTTAGTGTATCTTTTATATCTAAGTCTGGGTAGGCTAGAATTCTTGAAACATGAAGAGAGTATTCAGCTAATCCATCTACATCAGTTGAAGACATAATAAAGTTAACAACACTAGATTTCCAGTCTTGAATCAAGTTTTGAAGATTATCAATATCCACCATCCACATATTGGAGAGATTGTATACTTATACTTATAATTTCACTGTAGAGGTTATACTTTATTAGCTTGAATGCTTGAACACTAAATGAAGCCGGTGAGTAAACAAACCTTTTCAAACGCCTATCGTAACTTTGCGATCCATTGTACTTCCATCTTTCCAATAACCCATTCATAGCAATCAATCTCTAAATTCATATCATGATTGAATCTAGGCTATCTTTTCTTTTAGGAACTCTTTGAGTCTTGCAGAGTCATCTGTCACAAAATAGGTTATAGAATAGAAGATAATAGGGATCGATTGTAGACAGTTGAACCGAATTACTTAAGGTTTAGACTCTCGTCTCTCATCTGATAACATATGTTAGGAGAACAGTATGCAGAATTAAAGGGAAAGGCAACAGGTCAAAGAGTCTTGGATATAGAAGGACCTACCATGGAAACATCTGTTTCCGTCAGTGGAACCATGAAGGGAGTACAAGTACAGGAAATGTTAACCTTCGTTGGCGTACCGACAGCAGAAAAGGGTGTAATTCATGGTATAGGAAAGGGAGTGGTAATGGCTACCGGAGGGGAATCAGATATGATAACCTACACAGGCGAGGGGATAGGAAGGCTTGATTCCTCGGGAAGCATAAAGTGGCGTGGGTCTGTCTTCTTTAGAACGTCATCTGGTGACAAACTAGCATTTCTCAATAATCTGGTTGGAGTCTTTGAATCCGAGATCGACGCTTATGGAAACTTTTCCGAGAAGGCATGGGAATGGAAGTAATATTGCTATTCACATTTACGTCCAGATTCATTATGAACATCTAAAGTATAAAATACTCAATTTATATCTCGCGTTACCTTATGGAGAAAACTAAATAACAACACATTGTAATTATAAATGTTGTATAATGGATGAAACAACCCAGTCAGAAGTAGAAAAGATATTACGGAAATATGAGGATAACTTAAAGGAACAAGCAAGGAAGTGGGAAGAGACTAAACAGAA
>Ga0193741_1000676_pt1 | contig 10094 bp, 8 predicted proteins | sample L2s2metaG_FD_143059 | JGI IMG/M metagenome (GOLD analysis project Ga0193741, IMG submission 143059) | Soil microbial communities from a riparian zone of the East river system, Colorado, United States - L2s2 | ecosystem: Environmental > Terrestrial > Soil > Riparian zone | place: USA: East River...
CGCGGCGAGCTCGAGGGCGCGTGCGAGCGCCTGGCCCGACTGGACGACTTCGGTGGCGACACCCAGGCGGAAGGCCTCGGCGGCGTCGATCCGGGGCTTCAAGAGCATTAGCTCCTTCGCCCGTGCCGGGCCGAGAGCCCGGACCAGCCGATAGGTGCCGCCCGAGCTCGGCACGATCCCGAGCTCGACCTCGGGGAGCCCGAAGACGGCGGTCTCGTCGGCGATGCGGAAGTCGGTCGCGAGCGTGAGCTCGAAGCCGGCGCCGAGGCACCAGCCGGAGATCGCGCTGAAGGTCGGCTGCGGGAGCGAGGCGATGCGCTCGTAGACGTCTCCCGTGTCGCGGTAGTAGGCGTCGATTCCGCCGGGGCTCTCATCGCGCTCCTCCTTGAGGTCGGCGCCGGCGGAGAAGGCCCGCTGGCCGCCCGCGAAGACGACGCAGCGGCTGTCGCGGACATCGGCGCCGGCGAGAGCGTCGAGCAGGGCGCGCTCCACGTCGCTCGAGATCGCGTTCAGCTTCTGCTCGCGCTGGAACGTGACGACGCACACGTCGCCCTCGCGCCGGATTTCGGGGAGCCCGTCAGGCAAGGGCGCTCACCGGTCGCTCGCGGACATAGGGCAGCGGCACGGCGGGATTCTCGCTGTCGATCTCGCGGGCAAGCCGGTGCCCGTCGAAGATCGCGTCGGCGATGAGTTGGGGCGCGACGCAGTCGCCGATCCGGTAGACGGCCTCGATCCCCTCGACCTCCAGGCGCTCCGCGTCGGATCGAAGCTCGTGGTACAGGGCGTCGTCGGAGAGGCGCTGCGTGACGAGCACGACCGCGTCGGCCTCGAGCTCGACCGGCCGGCCGAACTCGTCGACGCACGCGACTCCGCCGGGCTCGATGCGCTCGAGCCTGACGGTGCGGTGCATGCGGACGCCGACCTCGTGGAGCCGCTCCTTGAGGAAGACCTGCTCGAGCGTCTCGTGCGAGAAGGGCGAGATGTCCTCCAGCGAGGTCACGAAGTCGACGGAGAATCCCTCGACTGCGAGCCGCTCCGCCAGGTCGGGGCCCATGAAGTAGCCGTCCGAGTCGTACACGACCACGCGCTTCCCCGGCGGCGTCTTGCCCTCGACCATGATCTGCTCGGGCGTGAGGATGTGCGGCAGCGAGGCGTCGGCGCCCGGGATGGGCTCGTGCGTCTCGCGGGTGAGCCCGTCCGGCGCCCAGTGCGCCCCGGTGGCGACGACGACGATCTCCGCCCCGTATTCGCGCACCCCGTCGGCGTCGAGCCGCATGCCGGTGAGCACCTCGACGTTCCTGAGCTTGTCCAGCTGGATGCGGCGCCAGTTGAGCACGCGCGCCCACTCGCCGCGGCCGGGGAGCTGCGGGATCCAGCGCATGATCCCGCCGATGTCGTCGCCCGCGTCCACGAGGTGGACGCGCCGGAAGCCGCGTTTGCCAAGGACGATCGCGCACTCCATCCCGGATGGCCCGGCGCCGACCACGAGCACGTCCCGGTCGCCGTTCTCCGCGAGCTCGAAGCGCTCGGGGTGCCAGCCGCGCCGGAACTCCTCGCCCGCGGTCGCATTCTGGGTGCAGCCGATGTTGCCGCCCGGGTCCGACTTCGGGATGCAGATGTTGCAGCCGATGCACTCGCGGATCTCGTCGAGCCTGCCCTCTTCGATCTTGCGCGGGAGAAATGGGTCCGCGATGGACGGCCGCGCGGCGCCGATCACGTCCCACGCGCCGCTGGAGACGATCTCCGCCATCTGGTCCGGGTCGGTGAGGCGCGAGACGCCGACGATCGGCTTCGCGGTCGCCTCGCGCACATGCTTCGTCCACTCGAGCTGCCAGCCCTGCTTGAAGAACCGCGAGGCGCCCGAGTCCTTCGACCACTCGCTCGCCGAGCCGATCGCTACGTCCCAGAGGTCGACGAGGTGGTCGGCGAGGCGCACGAACTCGAGGCCCTCGTCGAGGTCGACGCCGTACGGGCTCAGCGCGGCGACCGAGATGCGCGTCGCGACGGTGCACTCGCCGTCCACCGCCTCGCGCGTCAGCTCGAGGAGCTCCATCCAGAAGCGCGCGCGGTTCTCGAGCGAGCCACCGTACTCGTCGGTGCGTCGGTTGTAGAACGGCGAGAGAAACTGCATGGGCAGGTAGCTGTGCGCCCCGTAGACGTAGACGATGTCGAACCCCGCCTCGCGCGCGCGGCGGGCCGCGGCCGCCCAGTCTTCCTGCACCCGCCTGATGTCGTCGCGCTCCATTGCCTTCGGCGTCACGAGCAAATAGTCGCTCGCCAGCTGCGACGGCCCGATCGCCGGCAGCCGCCACTCGCGGCGCGAGCAGTGGACGCCCGAGTGGTGGAGCTCCACGCCGGCGAGCGCGCCGTGCTCGTGCACCTCGTCGCACATGAGCGAGAGCGCGCGCAGGTCGCCGTCGTCCCAGAGCCGGGCGGAGATGAAGGGCGTCTCGTCCGAGTCGGGGCTGACGGCGCAGTACTCGGTGTTGACCGCGGCCCAGCCGCCCTCGGCCTTCGTGGAGCGATGCCGCGCCTGCCCGCCGGGCTTCTGCACGCCGAAGCCCGTGCAGTGAGGCACCTGGTAGAAGCGGTTCCTAAGCGTCTTCGGGCCGATCTGGAGCGGCTCGAAGAGGACGGCGTGCTTCGGGTCAGTCGCCACTGAGGGCGTCGTGCACCAGGCGCTGGAAGTGCTGGATGAGGACCTCGCTCGAGGGCAGCAGGCGCCCGTGCGGGATCATCCCGGAGGAGAGGCCGACCTGGACGGAGGCCACGAGGGACGCGTCCTCGGTGCCCACCTGGTTGGCGAACGCCATCATCTCCTCGGCGGTCTCCTCGGGGACCTCCGGGTAGAAGAAGTACTCCGTCGAGCCGGCGCAGCGTCCCGGGCCGGCCGGCCGCGTCACGTCGACGGACATGTTCCCGGGGCCCGGGTCGATGTTGATCGTGCAGTTCGGAAAGAGCATGTGGTACTGCACCTGCTCCACGTCGGCGTTCTCGAGGTAGGCGACCTTGCCGTTCGCCTTGACCGAGTCGCGCACATGCGCGAACTGCATCAGCGCGAGACCGTCGGCCTCGTACAGGTACTCGTCCGCGCCCACGTCGAGCACCTTCGAAAAGCCGGGATGCGCCACCGAGCAGTGGTAGCACTCGAGATAGTTCTCGATCGCGACCTTCCAGTCGCACGCGATCTCCCAGTCGTTGCGGACGCGGATGCGGAGCCGGTCGAGGTCGACGCCGCTCTTCGCGACCTTGTCGGGGAGCGGGCCGAGCGCCTCCGTCAGCGGCCCCGCGTCGCGATCCGGGTTGACGAAGACGAGCGGGCCCCAGGCCTCGATCGCCACGGGCAGCATCGAGAAGCCGTCCTTGTCGAAGTCGGGCTCGCGCTCGGAGCGCGGCGCCTTGCGAAGCGTCCCGTCGAGGTCGTAGGTCCAGGCGTGGTACGGGCACTGGAGCGCCATGCGGTTGCCTTCGCCCTGCGCGATCAGGTGACCGCGGTGGCGGCAGACGTTCACGAACCCACGCAGGACGCCCTCCGTGTCGCGGACGACCACGATCGGGATCTGGCCCGCGAAGCAGGTGAAGAAGTCGCCGGGATTCGCGACCCGGTCGGCCCGGCCGGCGTACTGCCACGTCCGCGAAAAGATCCGCTCGCCCTCGAGCCGCTGGATCGCCGGATCGGCGTACCAGTCGGCCGGAAGCGTCGCGCCGGCCGCCAGAGCAGCTCCTAAGTCGGCCTTCATGACCGAATTCTACGCAGTCAGATCCGCCGCCATCTCCTCGAAGGCGGCGACGAAGGCGTCGCAGTCGTCGAAAGAGTGCACGACCGAGAGCGTCCACTCCTCCTCGCGGCCGGGCGTCATGAAGACGCCGCGATTCATGTTGTAGAGCCAGGCGAGGTCCGCGAGCTCGCCGTCCTGGTTCGCCTTGTAGGTCTCGTAGTCGACGATCTTCTCCGGCGAGAAGGTGACGCAGCCCTTGGCGCCGACACCGACCGCGTAGCCGGAGAGGGCGTAGCGCTCGATCACCCCCTGGCATCCGCCGAGTATGCGGTCGTTGAGGGCGTCCAGGTGCTCGTAGGCCTCGGCCGTCATCACCTCGAGGAGGCTCGCGCGCGCTGCGGCCATCGAGAGCGGGTTCCCGTTGTACGTCCCCACCTGGTAGACGCGCTCGTCCTCGACGACCTCGAAGACCTCCTCGGTGCCGCCGATCGCACCCGATGGGAGGCCGCCGCCCAGCGTCTTCGCGAGCGTGACCATGTCGGGCTCGACGCCGAAGCGCTCGGTGGCGCCCCCTGCGGCAATGCAGAGGCCGGTCTTCACCTCGTCGAAGATGAGGACGAGCCCGTGCCTGCGCGTGATCTCGCGCACCGCCTCGAGATAGCCGGGCTCCGGGAGCACGACCCCGAGGTTCATCATCGCCGCCTCCATGATCACGCAGGCGGGCTTGCGGTCCTCCTCGATCAGGCGCTCGATCCGGCGCTCCATCGCGCCGGCGTCGTTGAACGGCACCGCGATGGTCAGGTCGGCGACGGACTGCGGAATGCCGGCTCCGTAGGGGAGCGAGTCATAGTTGTCGCGGTCGCCGATCTGGTCGTACGGGACGCCGATGGAGACCATCACGTAGTCGTGGTGGCCGTGGTAGGAGCCGAAGATCTTCACGATCGTGTCCCGGCCGGTGAGCGCGCGGGCGATGCGGATCGCGTCCATCGTCGCCTCTGACCCGGAGTTCGTGTACCGCCACTTCGGCAGGCCCCAGCGGCGCGCGAGCTCCTCGCCGACCACGACCCCGTCCTCGGTCGGCGCCGCGAAGTGCGTGCCAAGGCGGTACCGCTCCGCAACCGCCTTCTCGATCGCCGGATGGGCGTGGCCCTGCACCATCGAGCCGAAGCCGTTGTGGAAGTCGAGGAGCTCGTTACCGTCGACGTCCCAGACCTTCGCGCCCTGGCCGCGCTCGAGGTAGATCGGCCACGGAGCGCGCACCTGGTACGACGAGGCGACGCCGCCGGAGAGGGTCTTGCGCGCGCGCTCGTACATCGCGCTCGAGCCGCCGGTGCGCTCGTTCAGCCGGCGCTCCTCGCGCTCGGTCAGCTCCTTGATCCGCTCTCGGTCGATGTCGACGACGGTCGCCTTGGTTGCCACAGGGCAACTCTAGTTCGTCGCGCATGTTTCTCCTACTCGGAAGAATCTGTAAAAGTGCCGACTTTCTGCGGCAACCGACGTCCAAAGGGGAGCCAATGAGCAGACATCCTCGTGAGCGACTCGGACTTGATCGGCGTGAGTTCCTCCGGCGGTCCGCGGCCGCGGGCCTCGGCCTGACGGGTGCGGGCGCCCTCCTCGCTGCCTGTGCAAGCGACGAGCCGGCCGGAACCCCGGCGGCGACCGGTGGTGGTGGCGACACGACCACGGCGCCGTTCGAGCTGGCGCGCAAGGACAACCCGGTCACGCTTCCCATCTTCGACGACAACCCCGCCATCGCCTCGGGCCTGAGCCCGGAGGCGGGGCCGCTGAAGATCTACAACTGGATCGACTACCTCGACAAGGCGACGGTCAAGAAGTTCGCCAAGGAGTTCGGCGTCAAGACGGAGATCACGATCTTCAACACGATGGACGAGGCGATCGCGAAGCTGCAGTCCGGGACCGACTTCGACGTCTTCTTCCCGACTCCGGACCGGCTGGGCAAGCTCGTTGCCGCCAAACTGCTGCAACCGGTCAACCTCGACTACCTGCCGAACCTCAAGAACATGTGGCCGGAGCTTCAGGATCCTTTCTACGACGTCGGCTCGCAGTACACGGTTCCGTACGTCATCTACACGACCGGCATCGGGTATCGCACCGACCACATCAAGCCGCCGCCGGAAGCGTTCGACAACCCGTACGACGTCTTCTACGAGGAGGCCTACCGCGGGCGGACGTACCTGCTGGACGACTACCGCGAGGCGATCGCGATGCTCCTGCTCCGCAACGGCGTCACGGACGTCAACACCGGCGACGAGGCGGCGCTGGAGCAGGCCAGGCAGGACCTGCTCGCGCTGACGGACGCGGTGAACGTCAAGACGTCGGTGCTCGACTACACGCTCGTCCCCGAAGGGCAGGCGTGGCTCCACCAGGCGTGGTCAGGCGACTTCGTCTCGGCGCAGTACTACCTTCCGAAGGGCGTCGACTACACGGTGCTCGGCTACTGGTATCCGCCGGACGGCGGCGGGCTGATCGGGAGCGACACGATGGCCGTCCTGCGCTCGGCGAAGAACCCGGTGCTGGCGCACGAGTTCCTGAACTTCATGATGGACAACGACAACGCGTATGCGAATTTCTACAACTTCGTGGGATACCAGCCGCCGCTGACATCGCTCAACCCGGACCTGCTCGTCACCGACGAGGTCGTGCCCCCACACCTCGACACGACCGTCGTCAGGGAGGAGGACTTCGACACGGGCTATACGCTCCTCGAGCTGTCGCCGGAGGTCGACATCCTGTGGCAGAACATCTGGGCCGAGTTCAAGTCCGGCGCGTGAGCGCCGCGGCGAACTCCGTCTGAGGTGCGGCAGCCCCGCTGGTTCTGGCCCGCGTTCGGTCTCCCCGGGTACGTCTGGCTCGGGGTCCTGTTCCTCGTCCCCTTCTACGTCATCCTGGCGGTCGCGCTCGGGACGGTGGACCCGATCTTCCGCTTCCCGAAGCCGGTCTGGAACCCGCTCGAGTGGAACGTCGGCGCGTTCGAGTTCATCTTCGACGGTCTCGCGCCCGGGGAGCAGTTCTTCGTCATCTTCACCCGCACGTTCGCCTACGTAGGGATCGCGCTAGCCCTGTCTCTCGCGATCGGCTACCCGGTCGCCTACTACATCGCCCGTCACGGCGGCCGCTGGAAGGCGTCCCTGCTCCTCGGCATCGTGGCGCCTTTCTGGATCAGCTACCTGATGCGGATGCTGGCCTGGGTGAACCTGCTCCAGGACGACGGCTACGTGAACCGCATCCTCATGTGGCTCCAGGTGCTCGAAGTCCCGCGCACCTGGCTCGACGGGCGCGCCTCGACGGTCATCCTCGGGCTCGTCTACGGATACGTGCCGTTCCTCATCCTCCCGCTCTACGCCGCGCTCGACCGCATTCCGCGTGACTTGCTCGAGGCCTCCCGCGACCTCGGCGCGAGCCCGGCGCAGACGTTCCGGCGGGTGACCCTTCCGCTCTCCAAGGCGGGGATCCTTGCGGGCGCGGTGATCATCGCGCTCCCGATGTTCGGGGACTACTACACGCCCGACCTGCTCTCCGGCTCCCCGAAGACGAACCTCGTCGGGAACCAGATCAACCTCTTCATCCACGGGCCGCAGCCGACCGTCGGGGCCGCCCTGACCGTGCTCCTCATGTCGATGCTCGCCGTGCTCATGGCGTACTACCTCATCACAACGGCGAGGATGAGTCGGGCGGACGAGCGATGAGGAGATTCGTCGACTGGTGGCGGAATCCCTGGGGCAAGCCGCGCTTCCTCGCCGTCTTCACCTTCCTCTACCTCATCTGGTCGATCGTCCCGATCCTGATCGCGGTCCGATTCTCTTTCAACGACGGCCGCTCGAGGAGCACGGGTCAGGGATGGTCGACACGCTGGTACTGGGACGAGCCGGACCTCTCCGTCAAGAACGATCCCTCGCTCCGGGAGGCGCTCTTTCAGAGCCTCGAGCTCGCCTCCCTCACGATGCTGATCGCCGTCCCGATCGGCGTGGCCCTCGCGATCTCGCTCACCCGCTGGCGAGGGCACGGCTCGGGCACGGCGCGCTTCGTGAGCCTTTTCCCGATCGTGACGCCGGAGCTCGTGATGGGCACGGCGCTCTTCCTGACATTCGTGCACTTGTTCCGGTTCGTCGAGCTCGGGACGGTGGCGCAGCTCCTCGGACACGTGACCTTCTCGATCTCGTTCGTGGTCATCATCGTCCGTGGCCGGCTGCTCTCGATCGGCCCCGAGTGCGCCGCCCATGAAGGCACTCCGGCTCGTCCTCCTGCCGTTGCTCCTGCCCGCGATCGTGGCGAGTTTCCTCATCGTTTTCGCCATCTCGATCGACGACTTCGTCATCAGCCAGTTCCTCTCCGCCGATTCGTCGACGGAGACCATCCCGGTCAAGATCTACTCGAACGCCCGCGGCGCGCCGACCCCGGCGCTGAACGCGCTCGCCAGCATCATGCTCTTCCTTTCGCTCGTCGCGATCACGGCAGTGATCGTCCTCCAGCGCGTCATGCAGCGCTCGCGCGGCGGAGGCAAGGGAGGCATCGAGGACATGGCGCAGATGCGCCTCTAGTCGGAAGCGGCGGGAGCCTCCGTGCCGAGGACGCGCAGAGCCTCGGGTGGCAGGAGAACGGAGACCGCGTCGCCGTCCCGGGGCGTAGAGGAGAAGCCGGCCGGCACCGTTGCCTGCAGAATCTTGCCGGTGGGAAGCTCGACGAACACCTGCGTGAACGAGCCGAGGTAGACGATGCGGCGTACCGTGCCCGGGAGGGAGTTCACGCTGTCCGAGCCTGGCGGCTCGAGGCGGATCCGCTCGGGCCTGATCGTCAGCTTGACGTCTCCGCGCCCCGTCCGCTCACCGCGCTCGGCGACCAGGACGGCGTCGCCGAGCCGCACACGCCCGTCGCCCTCGGCGACCGCCTCCATGAGGTTGGAGACGCCGAGGAAGTCGGCGACGAAGCTCGTCTCGGGCTCCTCGTAGACGTCCTGCGGCGTTCCCAGCTGCTGCACGCGGCCGTCGGACATGACGGCCATGCGGTCGGACATCGTGAGGGCTTCCTCCTGATCGTGGGTGACGTAGATGAACGTGATCCCCACCTGCTCCTGGATCGCCTTGAGCTCGACCTGGAGCGAGCGGCGCAGCTTCGCGTCGAGCGCGCCGAGGGGCTCGTCCAGCAGGAGCACCGCCGGCTCCAGCACGAGCGCTCGGGCGAGGGCGACGCGCTGCTGCTGCCCCCCGGAGAGCTGGGACGTTCGGCGCCGCTGGAGTCCCTCGAGCCGCACGAGCTCGAGCGCCTTGGCCACCTTCGGCGCCCGACCGCGCTTGTCGACGTTCCGGAAGCGGAGGCCGAAGGCGACGTTCTCGGCGACGTTCAGGTGGGGGAAGAGCGCGTAGCTCTGGAAGACGGTGTTCACCGGGCGCTTGTGGGCGGGGACCTGCGTCACGTCCCGATCGCCGAGGAACACGCGGCCGCTCGTCGGCTCCTCGAAGCCGGCGACGAGCCGCAGGGTTGTCGTCTTCCCGCAGCCGGACGGTCCCAGCAGCGAGAAGAACTCCCCGTCGCCGATCTCGAGTGTCAGCTCGCGGACGGCATCCACGTCGCCGAAGCTCTTGCTGATGTTGTCGAGAACAACGCCCGCCATCAGGCTTCCAGTACCTCCCTGCCGCCCAGGAGGGCGCCTCGCGCCTCAGCGAGCGTTTCGGCGAAGCGTTCCATAAGTGGGATCGGTCCCGTCGTGATCCTGACGAAGCCGGAGAGGCCGAACTCGCTGCCCGCCCGGACGAGGAAGCCCCTGCGCGCGAGCCCATCCGTGAGGGCGAGGTCGTCCACGCCGACGTCCACGAGCAGGAAGTTGGCCTGCGAGGGATACGGCTTTGCGCCCGCCTCGCGGAGCCGCTCCGCCAGGCGCTCGCGGCCCTGGACGTTCGCCAGGCGGCGGCCCTCGACGAGCTCGGCGCGGCGCAGGCTTGCCCGGCCTGCCGCCAGAGCGGCGCGGTTGACGTTGAAGGGCTCCTGGACGACGTCGAGGAGCTCCGCGAGCGGCTCTCCGACGACCGCGTAGCCGAGGCGCAGGCCTGCGAGGCCGAAGACCTTGGAGAACGTCCGCATGATCACGATCGGCGCTCCCGCCTCCACATCGGCGACCCGGTCGAGGCGCACGCTCGGGTCGACGTATTCGACGTAGGCCTCGTCGACGACGACCGCGCAGCGCTCGGGGAGCCCGTCCAGAAGCCGCTCCCACTCGTCGCGCTCGACCAGGGCGCCCGTCGGGTTGTTCGGGTCGCACAGCCAGACCAGCCGCGCGTTCGTCTCCCGCGCGGCTGCGGCGAGCGCGTCGACATCGTGGCGCAGCTCGCGGCTGGGCACCTCGACGACCTCGGCGCCCGC